>Ga0224723_1001885_pt1 | contig 12144 bp, 8 predicted proteins | sample Balambano_FR2_Me_FD_161647 | JGI IMG/M metagenome (GOLD analysis project Ga0224723, IMG submission 161647) | Freshwater sediment microbial communities from Lake Towuti, South Sulawesi, Indonesia - Balambano_FR2_MetaG | ecosystem: Environmental > Aquatic > Freshwater > Lake > Sediment | place...
GGCAAAGCATGGTTGCCAAGATCATGCCGCTGCATCTGCGTGGCACGTTTTACGGCGCGCAGTCTTCGGCAGCGGCAGCGTTTTCGACAGGCGGCGCGCTGCTGGCGGGCATCATCCTCGGCGGGTTGAGCCAGCCATTCAATTATGCACTGTGCTTCTTTATCGCTTTTCTCGGCATGATCATCAGCAATCTGTTCCTGGCATGGACGCGCGAACCTGCCATCCCGCCATCGGCAGAGCATCGACATCCGCCCACGACTGCCGCTTTTGTCGCGCGCCTGTGGCTGATCCTCAAACAGGATGACAACTTCCGCTGGTTCATCCTGGCGCGGATGCTGGCACAGGTGGCAGCGGTCGGCGCGGCGTTTTACACGATCTACGCCACACGCCGCTTTGACATGAGCGAGCAATTGGCAGGCGTGATGACGGCTGTGCTGATGATCGCACAGATCGTCGCCAACGTCAGCTTGGGCTGGCTGGGCGACCGCTGGGGACACCGGGCAACGCTGGCGCTCGGCATCATCCTGACGGGCGCAGCCGCCGCTAGCGCACTGCTTGCGCCGTCGATAGGCTGGTTCTATGCGGTGTTCGCGCTGGCGGGCGTGGCGACGGCGACGTTGTGGACAAACATCAACACGTTGACGAGCGAGTTCGGCGTTTCGGCGGAGCGCCCGTATTACATTGCGCTGGCAAACACCTGCGCCGCGCCTGCCACGCTGCTCACGCCCGTCATCGGCGGCTGGCTGGCAGACGCAGCGGGCTTTGGAGCGACATTCACGCTCGGCATTGTCGCCAGCCTGCTGACTGTCGCCGTCTTGATGCTGTTCGTGCGCGACCCGCACTACACGACTCCATCGGCTGCACCGTTGGCAACGGCTCGCGCAGCGGGGGATTAAGCAACCGCAATTCTGACAGGGGCGACCCGGCGGGTCGCCCCTACAATACAAGAGGAATCGCCGTGACCATGAACATCTCCAACAACCCCGACGCGCAGCGCAGGCTGTTGCAGGACAGCAGAATCATTGCCGTTGTCGGTTATTCGCCGGATGCCTCGCGCACCAGCTATCAGATCGCGCAGTATCTCAAACGTGCAGGCTACACTGTTATCCCGGTCAATCCGACGGTCGCCGAGATCGACGGCGACAAGTGCTACGCATCGCTGGCGGACATCCCGCAGCCGATAGACATCGTGAACGTCTTCCGCCGCGCGGAACACTTGCCTGATGTGGTGACGGATGCGATCCACGCGGGTGCGAAGGCGGTCTGGGCGCAGTTGGGCATCGTGCATCCCGACGCTGAAAAGCGCGCCGAAGATGGCAACACGCCGATCGTGATGGATGTCTGCATCAAAGTGGCGCATATGCAGTTGGCGATTTAGCACATATACAAGGGGCGAACACCCTGTTCGCCCCGCCTCTACGCTATTCGCCTGTGGTTTGGTTGCGGCTATTCCTCCGGGACATACCTCCCACGCGCGCCATGTCCGAGCCGACGTTCCACAGGCGGCATCAGAACATGGTCGATCACAAAGACCGTGCCGTTGGTCGTCTGGTAGGCGCAGCCGCAGCCCGCTGCATCCTCGTTCAGGGCAAAGATTTCCTGCCCTGCCTGTTCAGCGATGTTGCTCATGGTCAGGCTGCCGCCGTGCAGCGTTGTCAACGTCAGGCTTTCCCCCGCTGGCAGATGCCCGGAACCAACAACACCTTCGGCGACATGGTAGAGCAGCAGATTACGCAGTGCCACCGGATCTGCCATAAGTCTGTCCAGTGTACTTTGTGGCAGCGCGGCAAATGCCTCATCCGTCGGCGCGAAAAGCGTATATGGACCTTCACCGCTGAGCAGTTCCGTTAGCCCGGCGATTTCCAACGCCGCTAGCAACGTATCAAAGTTGAACGCCTGGGGCAAGAAGCCGCCACCGCCGTTTTCGATCATCTCCCGGGTGAAGGTGATGCCACGCCCGTTAAAGCTTGCGACAAATTCAACCGAGTTCAACGGTGTGTACGTGCCGAATGCCGGATACCAGTCTGGACCCAGCGCGCCCGGATACGTTCCCACAAGCGCGACAAACCACGACACCGAAGGTTCCCAGAACCCCGGACCATCGGGCAGCAGAACGATGTTCGGATCATCGCCGAGGGTGATACGCACACCCAAATCATGATTGGCGGGCGGCTGCGTCGTGGTGGCATATTCACCATACGCCAGATCATCGATAGCCAGTACGCCATCGTAGTACACATCCAGCGGCGGCGCACCCGCCAGGTTGTGAATGATGATGTGGTTCGAGGACAACGGATCATAGTCCGCATAGGCACTCGTTTCATCCACAAGCAGCGTCGCAAACATCGCGTCATCTACCTGACCGATGACTGCCAGCGTGTAGTGATGCCCCGCTTCTGCAACCACATCCACAGGCACGATCACATCTGCACCCTCATGCTGGAGTGCGACCGTATGTGTCCCCGCATCCATAAGCATGTAGGCACCGACCTCCGTTGCGTGCAACCCTTCCCGCATCAGACTTCCGTTGACGTAAACATCCACCGATGCAGCATCTTTAACGAAATACGCCACACGTACCTGTGCAGCCCCGACCGTATCCTGCGCGGCGGCGGGCAGCAGCACCGCCAACGCCAACAGAATTATGCCCGCCAGACTGAATACCCTACGCATGATTGACCTCCCTTAGGTTTATCGACAGATGCAGCGTAAGGCAAGCAGCAGTATGCGATCACCTCCCGATTGGGGTGAACCAGAGGGGTGAATTCGCGTATACTGAAGGCATTGCTTTTTCCACTCACCCCATCAGGAAGCTGTTTGATATGCTGGACACGCTTACCCAACGAGAAGTGGAAATTTCCGAGCTGCTTGCGACAGGTTTATCCACCACCGAAATTGCTGCGCGGCTGTATTTGTCTGCTGGCACGGTCAAATGGTATGCCAAACAGATTTATAGCAAGCTAGACGTTCACAATCGCGTCCAACTGGTCGAACGTCTGCGCCATCGTCCACGTATGCAACCATCGGTATCCAATCCGGCTGCTACTTTGAGCAACAATCTTCCTGCACCACCCACCCCGTTGATTGGGCGCGATACAGAGGTTGCCACTGCTCTTGAACTCCTGATGCAGCCCAACACACGCCTCTTGACACTGATCGGTCCGCCGGGAATCGGCAAGACGCGCCTGAGCATCGCCGTTGCGCAACAACTCAGCGGTAGGTTTCCCGACGGCATATTCTTTATCGACCTTGCCCTGATTCGAGACGCGCAACAGGTCGCGCCGTTGATTGTCGAAACGCTCAAGCTTGCCGAGCCGCAGCCACAATCATTGGCAGAGCGCCTGAAGTCCGCGCTGCGTGACCGCCATACCCTGTTGCTCCTGGACAATTTCGAGCATCTGCTCGAGGCTGCCCCCTTCGTTGCCGAATGGGTATCGGCGTGTCCCCATCTCAAGCTGCTGGTCACGTCACGCGCGCCACTGCGCATCCGTTGGGAGCGCCTGTTTGCCGTTCCCGCGCTCCGGCTGCCGGAGAACCGCGGCGATAATTCGTTCGTAGAGATCGAGCAGGTATCTGCCGTTGCGCTCTTTGCGGAACGCGCTCAGGCAATCAAACCGGATTTTGCCGTTACAGACGAAAATATCAGCGTCATTGGGGCGATCTGTACGCGGCTGGACGGGCTACCGTTGGCAATCGAGCTAATTTCGGTGCATATCCGCCTGCTACCACCGCACATGCTCCTCGAACGGCTGACAGGTAGGCTGCTGCTGGCGTCCGAAAGCCTGCGCGATCTCGAACCGCGACACCGTACCCTCACCGCAGCGATTGACTGGAGTTACAACCTGCTGACGGAGCTGGAGCAGCGGGTCTTTCGTATGCTCGGTGTGTTCGTCGGCGGCTGCCTGTTAGAGGCGGTGGGGTCAGTTTGTACTGATGTTGATGAAGACGACTTGCTCGCCATATTGAGCAAACTGGTCGATCAATATCTCGTGGTGCAGGCGATTGACCGAACCGGGGAGTCGCGTTTCAGTTTGTTAGAGACAATTCGCGAATATGCGCTGTCAAAGTTGCTGGCACATCACGAACTGGACACGCTGCGCGCGCACCACGCCGAACATTATCTGTATCTGACAGTAGAAGCTGAACCGGAGCTGCGCCGCCAGACACAGATCACCTGGCTGAACCGACTTGAGGCGGATTACGACAACATTCTTGCCGCGTTGAACTTCTATCTGAAGATCGGCAAGGAGCCGCAGCGTGCGCTGCAACTTGTTGCGGCATTGCGCTGGTACTGGGTCATGCGGGGTCACTTCATAGAGGGGCAAGCATGGATAGTAGAGACCCTGAGTCGTCATCCACAACGCACATCCTTGCGTGCACAAGCATTAAATACCGCCGCAGCACTGGCGCTTTATAGCAATAACTTCGAGCGCGGAGCCACGTTCAACCACGAAGCGCAGGCAATTGCTCACGAGCTTCACGATACTCCACAGATCGCTTACGGGCTGTTTGACAGTGCGTTTTTGCTGTGGCTCAAAGGCGATTACGACGAGGCGAAGCTGTTGTTTGATGAAGGCAGTCGGCTGGCAAGCGACATGCGCGACACATGGCTGATGGCGTTCTACGACTATGGAGCCGCTGTGTACTTTACAACCACACCGGGTCGCGGCGACCCAGTACTGGCTGCACAAGCCGTTGAACGTGGGTTGGCAATTGCAAATCGGATCGGTGAACGCTATCTGACCATCCTTCTCCTTAGTTTGCAGGCGGGTCTGGAACAGGCAAGCGGCAAGTTGCAGACGGCGCAGATGCTTCTAACACAAACATTGACGCTTGCCATCGAAATGGAAGATAACCGCACCAGAGCCTCGTCGTTAAACAAACTTGCGAAACTCGCGCTGACACTTGACGCCTTTCCTCAGGCGGCAAGGCTCTATGCCGAAAGTCTGAACGTCTGCAAAATGATTGACAACCAGGGAGGGATTGTCGAAAATCTGGCAGGGTTTGCAAGTCTCGCGCTCGCCAAGGGCGATTACGTTCGCGCCGCCCATTTGTGGAGTGCTGCCTCCAAACGGTTGGAAGCGTTCCTGATCATGCCCATCAACCGCGCAGAAGCAGACAGCGCGATTGTCAGTCTGCGCGAGCATTTAGGGGCAGATGCCTTTGCAATTGCCTGGGCGTACGGATCAGCAATGACTCAGGAAATGGCGCTCCGGACGGCACTAGAGATGGCTTGACCCACCACCTTCTCACTGCTAAGAATCCTGCTATAATGACACCGTGAGCAGTGAGATAGACTGCTGGTTTGCCCTGCCACCACCCGGCAGGGTTTTTCTATGGTTCCAGGAGATTGAATGACACATCCATTTGCGGCTCTCGGCTTGCGCGAGGACTTTGTCCGCGCAATTTCGGAGCTGGGGTACGAGCAACCCACCGATATCCAGCAGGGGGCGATCCCGCCTTTGCTGGCAGGGCGGGACGTGCTGGGGCAGGCGCAGACGGGGACAGGCAAGACGGCAGCATTCGCGCTGCCAATGCTCGAACGACTCGACCTGAATGAGAATTACGTACAGGGATTGGTGTTGACGCCGACGCGCGAACTGGCGCTCCAGGTTGCAGAGGCGATTGAACAGTATGGCAAGTATGGTGGCGCGAAGATTGCGCCGATTTACGGCGGTTCGTCCTACAGCAAGCAGATTCGCCAGCTGCGCAGCGGCGCACAGGTCGTCGTCGGCACCCCGGGACGTGTGATTGACCTGATCGAACGGCGCGACCTCGACCTGGGCGGCGTGCGTTATGTCGTGCTGGACGAGGCAGACCGGATGCTCGATCTCGGCTTCATTGATGATGTCGAGACGATTCTGGCAGGTACAGGCGCGGGGCGGCAAACAGCGCTCTTTTCCGCCACCTTCCCGGATGATGTGATGCGGCTGGCACGCACCTACATGCAAGAACCGGTCAATATCCGCATCGAGCGCAAGACGCTAACCGTCGAAAATACCGAGCAGCGTCACTACCTGGTCTACGAAGAGGACAAGCTGGCGGCGCTGACGCGGCTGATGGAAGTCGAAGATGTCAAGAATGCGCTCATCTTTACGCGCACCAAGATCGGTGCGGCGGGACTGGCGGAGACGCTGATCGCGCGTGGCTATCCCGTCGAAGCAATTCATGGTGACCTGGCGCAGGATGTCCGCGAAACGGTCATGCGCCGCTACCGTCAGGGATTGGTGACGACGCTCGTGGCGACCGATGTCATGGCGCGTGGGCTGGATATTGAAAGCGTATCGCACGTCTTCAACTATGACCTCCCCTACGACGGCGAAGACTATGTGCATCGCATCGGGCGCACGGGACGCGCAGGACGCGAAGGCGTAGCGATCTCGCTGGTGACTCCGCGCGAACGCCACCTGATTCGCAATATCGAACGCTTCACGCGCCAGCAAATCCCGCGCGCGACACTGCCGACGCGCGACGATGTGCTGGCGATGCGCGATACACGTTTCCTCTCCCATGTCCAGCATGTGCTGGAGACCGAAGAACTGGAACGCGAACGCGATGTCGTCAACCAGATGACGCAAGTTGGCTATGCACTCGAAGATGTAGCAGCGGCGGCGATGCGGCTGGCGCGGCATCTCGAAGGCGTGCGCCCAATTGCCGATGTGCGCGAGGTTGTGACCGAACGCAAGGATCGCCCGCAGCGCGAGGGCGATTACCGCGAGCGTGATCGCGGGGATCGCGGTTGGCGCTATGACCGCGACTCACGCCCGCCGCGCAGCCGCACCGGGCGCGAGGCGGGCATGGTGCGGCTGATGGTCGATCTGGGTCGGTCAGACGGCGTAAATCCCGGTGATGTCGTCGGCGCGATTGCCAGCGAGTCCGGTATTCCGGGCAAATCCATCGGCGCGATTGATATTGAAGGGCGTGTGACGTTCTTCGATGTGCGCGAGGAACATGCCGAAAAGGTGCTGCGCGACGCCGCGCGCATCAACCTGCGCGGGCAGTGGGGCAACGTCAAGCGTGCGCCAGAAGGCGATCTTGGCGGTGGAGATGGGCGCGATCGCCGCCCGCCGCGCGACCGCGGTCCGCGTCGTGACTTCGGCAACCGTCCGCCGCGCGGTCCTCGCCGTGACCGCTAACTGAGATCTATTTTAACGCAGGGGCGCAGAGGTAAAGAGACGCAGAGCGTCATGCAGGGGCGAGCTGACGGCTCGCCCTTACAACGAAATCCCTGCGTCTCTGCCTCTCTGCGCCCCTGCGTTAAGACTCTTCTATCCCCCGCCCAGCGTCGCCTCTTCTGTCGGCAGCGCCACCTCGACCACGGGCACGGCATTCACGTCGCCGTAGGCTTCGCCCAGAAACTCCGCCACCCAAGCAGACTGTCCCTCGAAACCCACCTGCCACCAACTGTTATCCGCCAGCCGTCCGATGATCGGCACACTCTGCCCGATGCGCAGCGTCGTGATGACCTGCGTGCCTTCGGTGGACGGCAGGTTGCGCAGACGAGCGTTATCGAGGCTGTAGAAGAAGACTCCGGTTGGGGATGTAGCACTTAACTCGGCAATCTGCTCCTCACCCAGTGTGGTCTGCACGGGTGCGACGACTACAGGCTGTGTTGCAGACTCAAACGTGTCGAATTCCAGCTGCGCAATCGCGTCCGCGTCGGTCATCTGCTCGACCAGGATCAGCGGCATCCCGCCAATATCGATCGACAGGCGCGGCTCCAAAAAGCGCTGGCGCGGCATCGTCGCGGCGGGCAAACGCAGCGTATACACACCGTCCTGTGGGGCGATGCTGCGCTGCGAGTCCAGTGTATACAGCGCCGCGTTCGCACCGTAAGCAGGCAGCGATAGCTCGAGCGTCTCCGTCGCTGTGTTCCAGATCACGACGATCCGTTCGTCCGTTTCCGGGCGCGTGAAGCTAATCACGACTGCTTCGTCCTCACGCACATCGTTAATCAAACCTCGACGGCTGAACGGGTGTGCGAACACGTCCGCCAGCAGACGGAACGCATCCGCCACCGGGCGCCGGCTGTCCGGCTGCGGATGCTGCGAGAAGCAGATGGCGCTCGCCGGATTAGTGAACATGCCAAACACGTCGCCCGCGCATATCTCACCGGGCTGGCAAATCGGCGTGGCGGTTGCGCCGGGCGCAAAGTCTGTCCCCGGCGGCTGGTTGCCACAATCATCGTACAACTGATGATAGATGATCACCCGCGCGCCCTCCGCCCACGCATAGGCAGCACTCTGGATCATGAATGCCGCCTGTTGTTCAGCCGTTGCCAGCAAGCCGCGCGCATCCGGCTCGTCCGCCGTCCACGTCGGTCCCGGATAGTCGTCCCACAATGGCACGCCCGTCTCCGTCACCCAGATTGGGCGTTCCAAGCCGTATTCGACCAGCGTTTGCCGCACGACCAGCGTCAGCCAGCCGCTGCGCCACGCATCGCCATAACTGTGAATGGCGACCGCATCCATATACCAGTTACTCGCTTCGGGGTCGATCTCATCCTGATAGATTGCCAGTACGCGCGCCAGCCAGTTCGCCTGCGTCGGGTAGAGCAGCCCGCCCATCATCACGGTGGCGCCGGGGTCATACGCCTTGATGACAAGATACGCCACCTGGAGTAGCCGGGCATAATCGCGCACGCCGCCGCTCCAGAAGAACTCATAATCCGGCTCGTTCCAGATCTCCCACACGCGCACCCCCTGCTCATCCGCCCAGCCTTCGCGCTGTGCCAGCACGCCACCGGGCATGTAACGCCGCACTGCATCGCGCACAAACGCCGCCCAATGATTTTGCGGATTGATTGTCTTCTCCGCGTCCGGCAGGTCAGTATCGTTGGCGAAGATCGGCTCGTGCAGGTTGGCAATCGTGTCACCCTCACGATGATGCGCCGGAATGCCGAGCAGGATTACGTTCAGGTTCAAGTCATGGCTCAGGTCTTCAATCACCAGGTCGTCATATGCTGACCAGTCGAACGAGCCGCGCCGCGTTTCAACGCGATCCCAGTACAAAGGCCAGCGATTCCAGCTTGCGCCCAGGTCGAGCGCGCGTTGATAGCGTTCTTCGCTGCGCGACACATCGACCGAACTGATATGGGCGATGCCGAGGCGGTCGGCGCGAACTACAGCATCCGACTGGGCGTAGAGCGGGGCAAACGTGAGCAACAGAACAGCAGTGGCGAGAAAAGCAACTCGTTGCATAGGACAGCACGACCATATTGGGATAAATGCACAGGCACATTAAGCATTCCCCATTATAGCGTTGTATTGTCCCATAAGGATTAATCATCGGATAGTTAACGAACAATCGTTGTCAGATCGTAGGTCTCAGCACTGCCATCCACCAGTGGCAACTGTGCGCCCGTGCACCAGTCATAAACATGTACCGACAATTCTAAAGTGGTTGTAACGCGCCTTGTCATTTACTCTCAAAGCGCGTACCCAGTGCGGCTGGCGGGTCCGAACGCAGCACACCCCGCAGCGACTTTTGCAGCGGGCGCGGCAGGGCGCGTAACAAACGCTCTACCGCGCCGCTGCTCACCAGCAGCAACGTCACGATCAGCAGCACCCAAGGCAGCGCATTCAGCAGCACCAGCGGAATTTCAATGTCCGGCGTGCGCTGAATTGCCGATGTAAGTGCGCGCAATCCCGCAAACAGATACGCGCCGAAAACAACGCGGAACGGATGCCAGCCGCCGAAGATCACGATTGCCAGCGCTATCCAGCCATCGCCGCGCATGGCGGGAGGGTTCGTCCAACCGGGTTTGATCGCCAGCGAGTACGCCGCGCCCGCCAGACCGACGAGCATCCCGCCGATGATCGTATACAGATAACGCTGACGGTTGACATCCGTGCCACGCGCGAACGCCGCCTGCGGTCGCTCGCCAACGGCGCGATGTGCAAGCCCGGCGCGCGTACGGAACATCCACCACCAGCTGGCGAAGACCAGCCCATAGCTGATGTAAACCAGGGGGTTATGCGCAAAGAAAACCTCTCCTACCAACGGAATATCCCGCAGCAGCGGGATCGGCATGTATGGTATCGTGGGTCCGGCATCGCCCGTGTAGCCCTGCCCCAGAAATTGCGCCATATCCGCCGCCAACAGCGTTAGCACAAAGCCAATTGCCACCTGATCCTGCCGCAGTTGAATATCAGCAAAGGCAATAATCCACGCCACGAAGCCACCGACCAGCATCGCCACCAGCAAGCCGAGGATCGGGCTGCCCGTCAGAACAGCGATCACAAAACCCGCCATCGCCGTCAGCGCCAGCTTGCCATCCAGCGACAGGTTGACAACGCCTGCCCGTTCGGTGATCGTCTCGCCAATCCCTGCGATCACCAGCGGCGTCGCTGTCGCGACCAGACTGTTGAGCAGATTGATCAGTTGTTCATTCATGCGCGGCAGCCTCAGTTCGCTTCAAAGGCGGTTCAGTCATTACAGGGGCGACAGACGCAACATCTGGCGTGTCCCTGCCTGCCCGTTCGGTCAAACGTGCGCGCAAGCCATTGCCCATCAGTACCAGCAGCACGGTCAGCCCTTGCAGCACCCCCGCAATCGATGAGTCCAACTGCAACGCCACGCGCAGCCGCGTGCTGCCCGCCAGAATCGCGGCAAAAACCAGGCTAACGGCGGGTGCCCACAGCGGGCGGGTGCCAACGACCAGCACCACCAGCAGCGCCAGAAAACCGATGCCGCCAGACACCAGCGGGCGCAGACTGCCAAACGTGAACAGCACGCGGTACGCCCCGCCGATGCCCGCCACTGCGCCACAGACCATAAACGCCGACAGCGACACCTGTTCGGTCGGGACGCCGAGCAGCAGCGCCGAGCGCGGGTTCTTGCCCGCTGCGCGCAGTTGTAAGCCCCAGCGCGTACTGTTCAGCGCCAGCGTCACACCGACAATGCTGATACCGGCTAGTACCAGCACCAGCAGACTGACCGGAAAGTCATTCGAGATCGGCGGCAGCAGCGCTTCCGTTGGGAATGGGGATGTCGCCAGCGCATTTGAGCCTGCCTCACGCCAGGGACCGCTGACGAGGTGAATGGCGATGATGTTCGCCAAGCCGTTCATCGCCACGCCGCCGAAGATTTCGTTGACCTTGAAGCGCGTCTTGAGCAAGCCGATCAGCAGCCCCCACAACGCGCCACCGATCATCGCCAGCACAATCTCCATCCCGATGAGCAGCGGCTGCTGCAGACTGACGAACTGCGCCGCGTAGCTCGCCCAGATCGCGCCCATCATCATCTGCCCCTCAACGCCGATGTTCCACAATCCGGCGGTGAAGGTGACGACCAGCCCTATGCAGCACAGCGCCAGCGGTATCCAGAAGTTAACGACGCCCGCGAACGCCGCCGGATTGCGAAACGCACCCTGCCAGACATTGGTGAAGACGTCTGCCGGATCATGCCCGATGGAGACGATCAGCAGCGCCGTAATGATCAGAGAGAGCAGGATCGGTGCAAGCGCCAGCAGCAACCGTAACGCGGCAGTACTGATCTTCACAACGCCATCTCCTCAAACTGCCCGCCGATCAAACGCCCAAGCTGCTCGACGGTGGCACGCCGTGCATTGCGCACTTCGTAATATCGTCCGGCAAAGAAGACGATAATTCGGTCGCTGTAGGCGATCAGTTCGTCCAGATCGGGCGAACTGAACAGGACCGCCGCGCCATGTGCGCGTCGTTCGAGCAACTGCTGCCAAACCCACTGCGCCGAGTCCACGTCCAGTCCGCGCGTCGGCTGCTCCAGCACCATCACAGCGGGCTGCGCGGGCAGCAGCGCCATCAACCAGCGCTGCTGGTTGCCGCCAGAAAGCGACTCAATCCGGTCTTCAGCGCGCCCGCGCACGTTGTAACGCTTGATCTGTGTTTGCGAACGTTCACGCGCCTTACCCCAGTCGATCACGGCTGCCTGGTTCATGACCAGCGCCATATGGTCGGTCAGTGACAGACCGGCGACCAACCCCTCTTCCAGTCGCCCTGCCGCGCTGAACACCAGTCCCGCGTGCAATCGTTCGCGGTAAGGCGTGTGGGTGATGTCGCGGTCACGCAACCGGATGTGTCCCTGCGAAACCCGGTGCAGCCCGGCGCAGGCACGCATCAACAATTCCTGCCCGCTGCCGTCCAACCCCGCTAGCCCGATCAC
>Ga0224723_1001886_pt1 | contig 12143 bp, 13 predicted proteins | sample Balambano_FR2_Me_FD_161647 | JGI IMG/M metagenome (GOLD analysis project Ga0224723, IMG submission 161647) | Freshwater sediment microbial communities from Lake Towuti, South Sulawesi, Indonesia - Balambano_FR2_MetaG | ecosystem: Environmental > Aquatic > Freshwater > Lake > Sediment | place...
GCGCGAGACCGCTCCCGGCACTTATTCCGCGCTGTGGAAGGTGCCGGCGCAGGCGGGCAATTTGCGTCTCGGCATCTACGTGAAGCTCCCGGCGGATACGCGCCAGCTTTCCGAGCCGCGCGGGCAGATGGTGGGCGGCGCGTATCTCGAGCGCTGGGAATTCGCGCGCGATGGCGGCCTCGCCGGGCAGGTCATCCGCATCGACGGACTGGCCTCCACGCGCAGCGATGCGTTGATTCGTTTTACTTCACTCGATGGCGCCAGCCAGACCCACCGCGCGACCCCGGACAATCCGCAAGTCAGCCTCGCAGCCGTGGCCTCCCAGTGGAGCGTGGCCGGGACCTACACCGTGCTCGGGATCGAGCACATTCTGCTCGGCATCGATCACCTGCTCTTTGTCTTCGCCCTCGTTCTGTTGGTGAAAAGCCGGCGCAAGCTGGTCGGCACGATCACCACCTTCACCGTCGCCCACAGCATCACGCTGGCCGCCGCGACGCTCGGTTTCATGCACGTCCCCGGTCCACCGGTCGAGGCCTGCATCGCGCTGAGCATCGTCTTCGTCGCCGCGGAAATCGTCCACAGGCGCACTGGCAGGCGAGGCATCACCGAGCGCTGGCCGTGGGTCGTCTCGTTTGTCTTCGGCCTGCTCCACGGCCTCGGCTTCGCCGGCGCCCTCAGCGAAGTCGGCCTGCCGCAACAAGCCATCCCGCTCGCCCTGCTCTTCTTCAATATCGGCGTCGAACTCGGCCAGCTCGCCTTCATCGCCATCCTCCTTGCCGCCATCGCCACACTGCACCGCCTCCCGCTGCGCTGGCCGGACTGGGGATGGCGCCTCGCCCCCTACGCCATCGGCTCGGTCGCCGCCTTGTGGGTGATCGAGCGCACCGCCGCATTTTACTAAAACTCCAAAACACGTTGTTACGCCCCTCCCAAAACCGAAACTGCACCCTACAAAAAACCATGAACAGAATGCCCAAAGAACGCCTCGAAAAGGCCCTCGAACAACTCAAGACCATTTCCGAGGCGGACCACGCCAAGGTGAAGGGGCTCGCGGCGATCGTGCAGCCGCTGCGCAGCTTCATCCACAAGACGCCGGACGACTACGGCATGACCGGCTGGCACGACCTGGTGATCCCCTCCGACGACGGCACGCCGCTGGAAGCGTGGTATATCCCGGCGAAGGGCGGCGAGAGCAACAGGCTCATCGTCTTCAACCACGCGCTACCCATGTGCCGCTCCGGTTTTCCCGGCCACTTCGGACCGCCTTGGAGCAACTTCGACGCGGTGGAGATCGACTTCGTGATCCAATACAAGCACCTGACCGACGCCGGCTACAACGTGCTCACCTACGACATCCGCAATCACGGCAACAGCGCGGCGGCCAACGGCGGACTGAGCGGCATCGGCCAGTGGGAGTGGCGCGATTGCGTGGGCGTGAAGAAGTTTGTCGATGCCGACCCGCGGCTCTCGCAGATGGCGGTCGGCCTTTACAGCCAGTGCATGGGCGGCAACTCGCAATACCACGCCATCCATCGGCGGCCCGAGCTGTTCGCCAACGTGCGCTGCATGGTGAGTCCGATGGTCGTTTCGATGGCGGCGATTTATTCGGCGTTCTCGGAGCTGCAAGGGGTCAGCCAGTATCAGGAGTTGATCGATCTCGAACTGCTGAAGCTGGGCGGCTTCGTCGCCGCCGAGATGACGCCGCAGCACTGGGCCGCGAGCATCACGATGCCGGTGCTGATGGTGCAGGTGCTGGAGGACGAATGGACGCGCAACCCCGAGGACGCGCAGAAGACCTTCGACCTGCTGGGCAGCACGGAGAAGGAGCTGTTCTGGATCAGGGACACGAAGAAGCGTTTCAAGGATGGCTACAATCATTTCGGCCGGCATCCGGAAACCGTCCTGGCCTTCCTGGCGAAGCACATGAAATGAGCCGCTCCAGGGCCGCAACGCCCGACCCGCGATCAGCTTCGTCTCGCTGATTCCATTCACCCTCAACGCCCAACCACCATGAACGACAACGAACGCTCCCAACCCATTCGCACAGCGGCCGCCGGCGCGGTCGGTGCCGTGTGGTGGTATTTCCTGCTCCGCGGATTGCTGCTGCTCGGCGCCGGCATTTTCCTGCTGATCAAACCCGAACTCAGCGCCGTGGCGCTGGTCCAGGTGATGGGCGTCATCGTGCTGGTGGACGGTTTGATCACAGCCGCCGCCGGGATCGTCGGCGAGGCGCAGTCGCGATTCTGGTCGATCGTCCGCGGGGTGCTGATGATAGCCGCGGGGCTGTTCGTCTTTCTCCAGCCCGCGTTGCTCGCGAAGCTCGCGGTGACCACGGTGATGTTCATCATTGCGCCGTTCGTGGTCATCAACGGCCTGGTCGAGATCAAGTCGTCGCTGCGCGGCCGCGACGAGGAAAAGAGCGGGAGCATGCTCAGCGGCGTGCTCACGCTCATCCTCGGCGTGCTGCTCTTCATCACGCCGCTGTCCTTCGGCGTCCTGATCGTCCGCGTGCTCGGCATCGTGGCCGTGCTGATCGGACTGGTCCTGCTCTTCCTCGCCTCCAAGTTCCGCAAGCTGCGCCAAGGCAGCGCGGGGTTCTTTCCGTGAATCCGGGCCACCACCATTTCCATTCCGACAATTCCCACCATGAAAACAACAAAGCCAATATCGCGATGAGCCTGCTCCCCAACACCCAGCGCGTCGCAATCTCCCGCCCTCTCGCCCGAACGCCCACCGGACGGCCTCGCCACCGTTCCATCATCCCGTGAATCTTGACGCCATCCCCATCTGGATGTGTTTCATCGGCACCGTCGCGCTGGTGATTTTCTCCACGGAGATCGGCTACCGCCTGGGGCACCGGTCACGCAGGCGTTCAGAGGAGGAAAAGGAGTCGCCCGTTTCCGCCATCGCGGGATCGGTGCTGGGACTGACCGCCTTCATCATGGCATTCACCTTCGGGATCGTTGCCGCGCGTTACGAGACGCGCAAGGCCCTCGTCCGCGACGAGGCAAACACAATCGGCACCACCTATCTGCGCAGCGATTTCCTGCCCGAACCAGATCGCGCCGAGGCACGCCAGCTCTTCCGCGCCTATGGGGACGACCGGCTGGCCTCTGTCTCGACCATCCGCACGGGCCGGATGACCGAGACGGACATCGCGGGCTACCTGGCGAGCGCGGAGAAAATCCACAAACGCCTGTGGGCCATGGCCGTCGCCAACGCCCGCAAGGACATGGACTCCGATGTGGCCGCGCTCTACATTGATTCGCTCAACGGCATGATCGATATCCATGCGGTGCGCGTGGCGGTGGCGCTGCGGACCCGCATTCCGTTCGGGATATGGGCCACGCTGTTGAGCCTCACCTTTCTCGGCATGGTCGCCGTCGGTTATCAAATGGGAATCGCCGGTTCCAAGCGCTCGCTCGCCCAGCCGCTGCTCGCCGTTTCATTCAGCATCGTCATCTTGCTCATCGTCTCTCTCGACCGCCCGCAAAGCAGCTACATCACCGTCTCCCAGCAACCAATGGTCGCCCTCCGCGACTCGATAGCGGCTGATGCGGAAGAGAAAAAACAGCCATGACCACCGCACAACACTCAATGATATCGGCATGCAAAAACGGGCCGAAACAGCGAGGAACCGCTATATCGGAGATACCGTGAGTTCAGAAGCCGATGCCGAGGGTGAGAACCGACTTGCTTGATCTGATGCCACGGCTGCGCTCTTTCCTCGACCCCGCTCTGACCCCTTAAGTCTATGGCAGACGTTTTCCACGAACTCTCGGCCCTCACCAAATTCGCCATCGTCATGGGCCTGTCGATCCTGCTGCCCAAAGCGATGGAACGCATCCGGTTGCCGCCGGTTCTCGGGTTCATTATCGCCGGTGTGATCATCGGACCGAACGCGCTCGGCCTGGTCAAGCCGGACGGTCCGGTCATCAGCCTGCTGGCTGAATTGGGCAAGCTGCTCTTCATGTTCTTCGTAGGGTTTGAGATCGACCTCGCGGAGTTCAACAAATCGCGCAACCGCTCACTGACTTTCGGGGCACTCACCTTTGGCCTGCCCATGATTGCGGGCGTTGCGCTCGCGCGGCTCTTTGGCAATGACTGGAACAGCGCACTCCTGGTGGGCTCGCTCATCGCGTCGCACACGCTGCTCGCTTTCCCTATTTTGCTGAGGCTGGGCCTCGCGCAGCATCCGGCGGTTACGATGGTCTTGGGCGGCACGATCTTTACGGACATCGCCTCGATGCTCGTCCTCGCGATCACGGTGAGCGTGCACGTCACCGGCTTTTCGTGGCAGTTCCTCGGCATGCAATTGCTCGAACTCGCGATCTACGTGCCGCTGGTGCTCTTCGGTGCCGGCACCCTCGCGCGGAAAGCGATTATCCGCTGGGGTGAAGCCGCAGAAGTGCGCATAATGATCCTGCTCGTCGTCATCGCGCTGTGCGCACAAGGAGCGCATTTCATTCAACTTGAAGGGATCGTCGGCGCGTTTCTCGCGGGCATCGCCGTGAAGCGTGCGGTGCGCGGCAAGTTCACGGTCGAGCAACTCGAAGTCACCTCACACGCGATTTTCATCCCCGCGTTTTTCATCAGCACGGGCTTTCTCGTGAATTTCCATCTGCTCGGCCAGACGGTGGTCGCCCGGCCCGGTCTTGTCTTTGGCGTCATCGGCGCGTTGGCTCTCGGCAAATACCTCGCTGCGTGGCTTAGCACGATGGCTTTTGGTGGCACGCGCGCGCAGGCCAATCTCATCTGGAGCGTCTCGCTCCCGCAGATGGCCGCCACGCTGGCCTCGGCGGTCGTCGCCTATAAAACTGTCAATTCCGCAGGCGTGCGCCTGCTCGACGAAGCATATGTCAACGCTGTCCTCGTTCTCGTCGTGGCGACTTGTGTAGTCGGGCCGATCCTTAGCCAGCGCCATGCGCAACGGCTCCGCGACGAGAAGCAAATCGAGTCGTCGCCCGACCAGTCCGCCGCAAAGAACGACTCGATTACCTGACTTTCACCCCTACTCTCGGAGCTTATCCCTATGACGAAAACAAACACATCGCTGGCGCTTACGCGCTGGCTTTCGACCGCGCTGCGCCTCGCGCAGACCACGGCCCTCGCGCTCGTCGCGATGGCTGCATCCGTGTCCGCACAAACTGCGGGCAAGAAACCCAACATCCTCGTCATCTGGGGAGACGACATCGGCACCTGGAACATCAGCCACAACAACCGCGGCATGATGGGCTACAAGACGCCGAACATCGACCGCATCGCCCGCGAAGGCGTGGGTTTCACCGATTACTACGCGCAGCAAAGCTGCACCGCGGGGCGCGCGGCGTTCATCAGCGGCAGCGTGCCGGTGCGCTCGGGCATGACCAAGGTCGGCATGCCCGCCGCCAAGGAAGGCTGGCAGAAGACCGACGTGACCATGGCCACCGTGCTGAAATCGCAGGGCTACGCCACCGGCCAATTTGGCAAAAACCACCAGGGCGACCGCGACGAGCATCTGCCGACCATGCACGGTTTCGACGAGTTCTTTGGCAACCTCTACCACCTCAACGCCGAGGAAGAGCCGGAGAACCGCGACTACCCAGGCGACATGAAGCTGGCCAACGGCAAGACCTTCCGCGAGACCTTCGGCCCACGCGGCGTGCTCAAGTGCAAGGCGGACGGCAAGGGCGGCCAGACCATCGAAGACACCGGCCCGCTTACCAAGAAGCGCATGGAGACCGTGGACGACGAGTCCATCGCCGCCGCCAAGGATTTCATCACCCGCCAGCACAAAGCCGGTCAGCCGTTCTTCTGCTGGTGGAATGGCACGCGCATGCACTTCCGCACCCACGTGAAAGATGAGCACAAGGGCATCTCCGGCAAGAGCGGCGACGAATACCACGACGGCATGGTCGAACACGACATGCATGTCGGCGAACTGCTCAAGCTCATTGATGAACTCGGCATCGCAGACAACACCATCGTCCAGTATTCCACCGACAACGGCGTGCATTACAATACGTGGCCCGACGCCGGCACCACGCCCTTTCACGGCGAGAAAAACTCCTCCTGGGAAGGTGCCTACCGCGTTCCCTGCTTCATCAAATGGCCGGGCAAATTTCCCGCAGGCGTGACTCTCAACGGCATCGTCTCGCACGAGGATTGGCTGCCCACTTTCGCCGCCGCCGCGGGCGCGCCGGACATGAAGGACAAGCTGCTCAAGGGCGTGGAACTCAACGGCCGCAAATACAAAAACTACGTGGATGGCTACAACCAGCTCGACTACCTCAGCGGCAAAGTGGCCGAATCCCCGCGCAATGAGTTCATCTACGTCGAAGACGGCGGCGCCATCTCAGCCATTCGCGTCGGCGATTGGAAAGCGATGTATCTCGAACAACGCGCCAACCGTCTCCAGATTTGGAAAGAGCCGTTCGTCGCCCTGCGTGCGCCGGACCTCTACAACCTGCGCCGCGACCCCTTCGAGAAAGCCAAGTATGGCTCAAACACCTACGAGGATTGGTATATCGACCGCGCCTACTTGATGGGGCCTCTGCAAGTCGTCGCCAGCAAGTTCCTCATGACGCTCAAGGATTACCCGCCCAGCCAGGCCCCGGGCGACTGGAGCCTCAGTTCGCTGGAAGAGCAGATCAAACGCATGACCGTGGGCGGCAACTAACGGCAGTCCCACCGGGCGGGGCGCTTCGTTCGCGGAGCGCCCCGTTTTTTTTCTCTCCAAGACTGCGCTCTTCCCAACATCCCAGCCTCCGAGGCACAATCACGCGGTCTTTTCCATGACTGACAAAATCCGCTACGGCATCGACCATCCGCACCCGCTCTCGCAGATGCGCACGGAGCTGGTCTGGGAGGGAAAGTATGATGAATGCGGGCGGCGGCGGGAGGTGGACATCGCGGGGTGCGCCATGCCGTTGCAGAAGATCGAGACCATCGACGAGCCGCTGAGCCGCGCGACCGCGCAGGGCGAGCTGGACCTCTTCCAAAAACAACGCGCCAGCGCCTCTTCCCAAATCCTAAATCCTAAATCTGAAATCCTAAATTTCAGAAACCGCCTCATCTGGGGCGACAACAAGCTCGTGCTCGCCAGCCTGCTTGCCGAGTTCAAGGGCCGCGTCGATCTCATCTACATCGACCCGCCCTTCGACGTCGGCGCGGATTTTACCATGGACGTGCCCATCGGCGACGGCAAGGAGACCATCGGCAAGGACCAATCGACCTTGGAAATGGTCGCCTACCGCGACATGTGGGGCCGCGGCACCGACTCGTATCTGCACATGATGTTCGAGCGGCTCTCGCTGATGAAGGAGCTGCTTTCGGAGAAGGGGAGCATTTATGTGCATGTCGGTTGGCGGATGAATCAGGCCGCGATAGCGGCAGACGATGATAGCCCGGCGATTCATCGCCGGGATCCGATCGGAAAAATCAGAAACGTCGCGTAGCGACGGCTGTTTCGATGGCAAACACCTACACCTCGCTCAAATATCACATCGTCTTCAGCACGAAGAACCGTGAGTGTTGTCTAACCGAGGGCATTCGCGATCGACTTTTCGCCTACCTCGGCGGCATCGCGCGCGAGAACGGGATGCAGGCGCTGGAAATCGGAGGCGTCGCGGACCACGTGCATTTGCTGCTCTCGATTCCGCCAAGCCTTGCCGTTTCAAACGCGGTTCAGGTTATCAAAGGCGGATCTTCACACTGGCTGAAAGACGCATTCCCCGGCATGAAAGGTTTTGCATGGCAGGATGGCTACGCGGCTTTCACCGTCAGCAAATCGCAACTCGACGGAGTGCGGGATTATGTCCGTGGACAGGTTGAGCACCACCGGACGAAAACATTCGCGGAGGAATACCGTGCATTCCTCCAGCGACATCAAATCGAATGCGATGAGCGTTATCTCCTTGGCTGAAATCGAATGTCGCTACGCGACACCGCCATCATGGGATCCAAGAACCCGCGCTAAAGCGCGGGCCTACGGTCATTTGACCGCTAACGCGGTCCATCCCTGCGGGAGCGGGACGACGGGCGCGGTGGCGGAACGGCTCGGGCGGCGCTGGATCATGGCGGACCTCGGCCGCTACGAGCGCCAGTGGTGGCAGCGCGAACGCCTTCACGGCGCGGACGACGAGCACCGCAAGGTCGTGCTCGGTTTCTACAAAGCCGAGGTGCTCCCGCAGCCGACCGCGCACCTGCACGGGCGCAAAGGCCGCGCGCTGGTCTTTGTGGATGGCATCGACAGCATCCTCACGCGCGACGAGCTGACGGAGGCCGTGAAAGCCGCCGCAAGGAGCGCGGGCGTCCCGCCCGCAATCGAACAAAGCGGGCAGGATGCCCGCGCTCCAATGGTCGAGCTGCACTGCCTGGCGTGGGAATTTGAGATGGAGCTGCGCACCTTCTGCCACGGGCTCGAGGCGGAGCACGGCGTGCGCATCAAGCTGATCCCCATCCCGCGCGAGATCATGGAAAAGAACCGCACCAGCCCGCCGCCTTTCCTCGAGGTGGCCGTGCTCGAGGCGGAGGCGGTGCAAAGGAGCGCGGGCGTCCCGCCCGCATCTTCCCGACGAAGCGGGCAGGATGCCCGCGCTCCGGCGGTGGACATTAAGCTCACGCGCTTCCTGCCCTCGCTGGCCGAGGTGCCGAGCAAGGAGCTCGAAGCGCTGAAGGAGCGCGCCATCAAGAACGGCTTCGATTTCATTGATTTCTGGGCGGTGGATTTCGACTGGCGGGAAGGCAAGCCCTTCGAGCACCACTGGCAGGATTACCGCACCCGCAAGGACCGCTCGCTCAAGACCGTGAGCGACTTCGGCTATGACCGCTACCCGAAGCCCGGCAAATACACGGCGTGCGTGAAGGTGGTGGATGTCTTCGGCTGCGACACGAGCATCACAATTGACGTCAACGTCTAGAAAGGAGAGACTGTGAGTGCAAACAATCCCGACGCCTACCTCACGATTCGCTTTGAAGGCCCGGAAGTAAAACCGGGCCGGATGCGGCTCGATGATTTCATCCAAGCCGCGCGCGAATTTTCCGCCTGCGCCAAGCGCGTGGCGCTCGCCCTGCAACAAACGCCCAGCGCCGCGAAAGGACGCCGCCCCGATGATGTGGTGGTGGCGTTGTCGCTGGACATCGTGGGCTTCACCCACGGGAGCCCGGCGGCCGTGGCGCATCTGGAGCGAACGGATGGGCAGATGATGATGGAGGTGGCGGATTTGGGAGAGCAGACCTACCGGTCGTTGATCGAGGGAATTGAGATGGCGGGCGGCGCGGGGGACACGTTGCCGCCGGGATATGACCTCGGAGTGTTGATGAAGCTTCGGGACATAGGGAAGCTGTTCAACAAGGGGGTGAACCGGATGGAGTTTACTCTCAACCATCGCGCCCGACCGGTGAAGGCGGCCTATGACCTGACGAAGTGCGATCGTATTCGCCAGCGAATAGAAAAGCCGGAAGCGCAACGGCAGACCATTGAGGGACGGCTGCTGATGGCGGACTTCAAGGAAACTGGACGGCAGCTGCGCGTGCATCCGGCTGCGGGGCAGCCGGTCACGTGCAAGTTTCCTGAGAGCTTAAGCGCCGAGGTCGAGGAGTGCATCCGGCGCTTTGTGCGGGTGAGCGGGACGATGGACTATCATCCGACCGGGGAGCCGCGGTGGATGAACATCGCGAACATCGAGCAGATTGATGAACCTGCGGTGTCGGCGATGGCCGAAGCAGGCGCGGCATGGAGCTACGATTACTGGGAGAACCTGCCAGCAGCCGAATACGCGCGGCGGCAGGGCGTGCAACCACTCAGTGACTTTTCCGCATTATTCGGCGCGGGGAGAGCGGAAGATTGGGAAGGATTCGACGAGGCGTTGGAACGATGGCGGGCAGAGAATACCGTGACTTGAGGAGACACCATGCTGATCGACACCAACATCGTCTCCTACATCTACAAAGGCGACTCGAGGGCCGAAGCGTATGAGGCTCGTCTGACGGGGCAGACGCTCTTTGTTTCGTTCATGACGGTCGCTGAATTGTATCGGTGGCCGTTTGCGAAGAATTGGGGCGAATCCAGGAAACAAGGACTGGTGCAGTTTCTGAAGAACTTCGCGGTTCTGCCATATGATGAGGGATTGGCGTGGAGTTGGGCTGAATTGTTTGGAAAGACCTGCCGTGGGCGCCCGATGTCGCTGGGGGGACTCATGGATCGCCGCCGCTGCCTTGCGCCACGGCATGCCGCTGGTGACGCACAACAGAAGGCACTTCGAGCATGTGCCCGGACTCACCCTCATTACCGAAAGCTGAGGCATGCCTGAGAACCTGACGATCAAGACCGAGGCGCTGGAACCGTTGTTCGCGGCGTGGGAAGAGCCGGACAAGCACCACTGGCAGGATTACCGCACCCGCAAAGACCGCACGCTGAAGACGGTGAGCGACTTCGGCTATGACCGCTACCCGAAGCCCGGCAAATACACGGCGTGCGTGAAGGTGGTGGATGTCTTCGGCTGCGACACGAGCATCACGGTGGAGGTAAAGGTGTGAAAAAAGGCAAATCCCACACGCCGCGTTGTATCGTAATCGCCGGGCCCAACGGCGCCGGCAAGACGACGTTTGCGCGAGAGTTCCTGCCGAAAGATGCGGGCGTGTATCATTTCGTGAATGCGGACCTGATCGCCAGCGGCCTGTCTCCCCTGCGGCCGGAACTGGCCGCGGTGGCCGCGGGGCGGCTTCTGCTGAGTGAGCTTGATCGGCTATCGCGGGCGAGAGCGGACTTTGCGCTCGAGACAACTTTGAGCGGCCTCGGCTACGTGCGCCGCATACGTGCGTGGAAAACGGCGGGCTATCGGGTGGAGATGGTTTTTCTGCGCCTTGCTTCACCGCGGCTGGCGCTGCGCCGGATCGCGGCCAGAGTGAGGCAAGGCGGGCACGATGTCCCGAAGACCGATGTGATGCGCCGGTTCATCCGTGGATGGGAAAACTTCGAGGCGGTCTATCGCACTCTGGCCGATGCCTGGGCGGTGTATGACAATTCCGGCCCGACACCCCGCCTGCTGCAACACCAACCATGAAAAAGAAACACCAAACCCTTGCCACCGCCGCGGGCGGCGCGCTGCGCCGGGCCGCGCGTGTGGCTCGCAAGACCGCCAGCCAGCACGGCACCCTGATCTATGTCTGGAAACTGGGCAAAGTCGTGGCCGTGAAACCCGACGCGTCATGAAGTGTGGGGAATATTCCGATGCCTGACGAAGTCGCAGTCGAACCAACCGCCATCTCCGCGCTCGAACCGCTCTTTGCCCCGCACGAGGAGCCGGCGGCGCATCGCGTGCGCGGGGAGGATGGCGGGCCGGCGAAGATCGTGCCGCATCGGCGGCCGACGCCGATCCCGATCGCGCAGAATCTCCGCGGCGCGGTGCGGCGGTGGCGGGCGACGGATTACCCCGGCGCGAGCGAGACGACGCGGGAGCTGCTGCACCATTGGTTTGGGCGGGATCACGTGCTCGACCTGGGCGGCAAGGAGCGCGTGCCCTTTCGCTATTACTTCTGCCAGCGCGAGGCGATTGAGACGCTGATCTATCTCTACGAAGTGCGTCGGCTGACGGCGCTCTCGGCGGTAACGGCGGAATTCACCGCCGCGCCGGATGAGGAAGGGCAGCCGGGCGAGGCGGCGCGCCGGGCTTCGCTGGGCATTCACCCCGATGAAGACCAGTGGGCGCGCTACGCCTTCAAGCTGGCGACGGGCGCGGGGAAAACCAAGGTGATGAGCCTGGCGATGGTCTGGAGTTACTTCCACGCGCTGCGGGAGAGCGGCTCGACGATGGCGCGGCATTTTGTGGTGATCGCGCCGAACCTGACGGTCTTTGAGCGGCTGAAGGATGACTTCAAGCCAGCGCGCGGCGGCGGCGATATTTTTGATCGCGATCCGCTCATCCCGGTCGCGTGGCGCGGCGACTGGGATCTTTCCGTGGTGCTCCAGGATGAAGCGGGCGGCGCGGCGACGGGCGGCACGCTTTATCTCACGAACATCCACCGGCTCTATGAACCCGCGACGCGCCGGAAGTCGGAGGCCGAGATGTTTGAGTGGATGGGGCCGGAGGTGTCGAAGGCGAAGGCGCTGGATACCGGGGCGGCGTTGCGCGCGCGGATCGCGGGGCATCGCCGCGTGATGG
>Ga0224723_1001887_pt1 | contig 12130 bp, 8 predicted proteins | sample Balambano_FR2_Me_FD_161647 | JGI IMG/M metagenome (GOLD analysis project Ga0224723, IMG submission 161647) | Freshwater sediment microbial communities from Lake Towuti, South Sulawesi, Indonesia - Balambano_FR2_MetaG | ecosystem: Environmental > Aquatic > Freshwater > Lake > Sediment | place...
GATCAGGGATTTGAAGGCTTGCTGGAGTTTGTGCGCGTGATCGAAGGCAGAGCCGAGCCAGATGAAGTCAGAAACGATCGCACCCCCGATCGCAGCAATGTGCAGGTGCAATCTCGCCCGGAAACACAAACCACTTCCCGTCCGCCTGCATCGAGTCAGGTTCCCACTGAGCGCACTCCGATGCCCTTTAGTGAGTGGTTCTCGCCGCCCACTCAGTCGCCCACGGTTTCCCTAGCAGGAATTGGCGGTTTATCAGAAGTGCTGCGGGAACTGCGCGAACTGGTCGAACTGCCGCTGAAGCGTCCAGAACTCCTGACGATGCTGGGTTTAGAACCAACTACGGGCGTACTGCTCGTTGGGCCTCCTGGAACTGGAAAAACCTTGACGGCGCGTGCCCTGGCAACCGAACTGGGTGTGAACTATATTGCGATCGTCGGTCCCGAAGTGATGGGCAAATACTACGGCGAGGCAGAGCAGCGGCTGCGCAATATTTTCCAGAAGGCGGCTCGCTCTGCGCCCTGCATTGTATTTATCGACGAAATTGATAGCCTTGCCCCCGATCGCGCCAGTGTGGAAGGCGAAGTGGAAAAGCGGGTGGTGGCGCAGCTCTTGAGCCTGATGGATGGCTTTGGCAAAACGCCTGGGGTGATTGTGCTGGCGGCAACCAACCGTCCCGATCAGTTGGATATGGCGCTGCGTCGTCCAGGACGGTTCGATCGCGAAGTGCAGTTCCGCGTGCCCGATCGCCGGGGACGGTTCGAGATTCTGCAAATTCTGAGCAAGGCAATGCCGCTCGATGACACGGTAAATTTGGAAGAAATCGCCGATCTTTCGGTGGGAATGGTCGGGGCAGATTTGAAGGCACTTTGTCAGAAAGCAGCATACATGGCACTGCGGCGACTCCTGCCAGAGTTTGACAGTCCCGCTCCTGCCCGCATGAAGGTGACTCAGGCTGATTTTCTGCTGGCGATCAAGCAAATTAAGCCTGCGGTGCTGCGATCGGTGGAAGTGGAAGCCCCCAAAACCACCTGGGATGACATTGGCGGACTGGAGACGGTGAAACAAACCCTCCAGGAATCCGTAGAAGGGGCACTGCTGTATCCCGAACTTTATCGACACACCAAAGCGAAGGCGCCACGCGGCATTTTGCTCTGGGGTCCGCCAGGAACCGGAAAAACCCTGCTCGCCAAGGCAGTCGCGGCTCAGGCAAGGGCAAACTTTATCGCGGTCAACGGCCCTGAGCTGCTGAGCAAATGGGTTGGCGCATCCGAGCAGGCAGTCCGAGAGCTGTTCACACGGGCAAGACAGGCAGCCCCCTGCGTTGTGTTTGTAGACGAAATTGATACGCTGGCTCCGGCACGCGGCAGCTTTATCAGCGATTCGGGTGTGAGCGATCGCGTGGTGGGACAACTCCTCACCGAACTCGACGGCTTGCAGGATTGCCCCAACGTGCTGCTGGTGGGCGCAACCAACCGTCCAGAGGCACTTGATCCGGCGCTGCTGCGGGCAGGACGACTCGATTTGCAAATGAAGGTCGATCTCCCCGACCAAAACAGCCGTCTCTCAATCCTGCATGTGCACAACGACGATCGCCCGCTTGCTGAAGAAGTCGATCTCAACCACTGGGCAGCGCAGACCGAGGGCTGGAACGGGGCAGATCTGGCACTGTTGAGCAACCAGGCAGCCTTGGAAGCCGTGCGCCGCTATCGCAACGAGGGACAAACCGATCCCGCAAGCCTGCAAATTACAACCGCAGACTTTACCACTGCCCATACGCGCTTGGCGCACCAGCGAGGCGAGGGGATGGCTTCTGCGGTGTAGATAAAGAATCGCAGCGTTGCTGAATTCGAGTATGATTTGAACGGTTCGGAAGCCCCCTCGCGCTTTGAGCGCGGCAAATCAACCAGTTAGGGGATCGAGGGGCGATGCAGGATGTCAATTTGCATCGCTCCGATTCCGATTCAGCAACGCCAGAATCGCTTGCACGAGCGATCGGTTAAGAGGAGGTGTGAAAAGTTCTGCTAAGTCTCGATCCCCCATCGAATTTTTCCATAGCACTCGCAGACCAACTCTTCTAGCCCCGCTCGATCGACAATCTCCATCTGTCCACGTCGATAGCGAATCAGGTTCGCTCGCTGCAGCCGACTTGCGCTCATGCTCACCGTGGCACGCCGCACCCCCAGCATTTGCGCCAGGAGTGCCTGAGTCAGGGGAAACTGTCCTTCGCCAACCCGGTCTTGAGTCATCAGCAGCCAGCGGCAGAGTCGTTGTTCGATCGAATGGAGCCGATCGCAGGCAGCAAGCTGAGTCACCTGATCAAATAAAGTCTGGGCATAGCGTTGAAGCTGCTGATACAGGATGCCACCCTGCTCGATCTCAGCTCTCAAAATCTTTGCCGGAAGTCGAAGCGCCTCACCAGGAATTTGCACCATCGCCCGACCAGGAACCTGCTCGACACCCAGCAAAATAGGGAGTCCCACAATGCCTTCTCGCCCCACCGTTGCAACCTCGAGCGCCTCACCGCTCCCCATGACGGTCAGCAGCGACACGACACAACTCAGCGGAAAGTAGACCCACTCAATCCGCTGTTCTGCATCATACAAAATTTGCTGAGTTTCCAACTGAACGGACTCAAGATAGAGAGAAACTCGCTCCCGATCTTCAGAAGAGAGAGCACATAAGAGATGATTACAGCCTGCAACCCGTAAGTTAATCGACTGCAGTTCTTCCTGCGGACAATTCGAACCAGACCCCATGCAATTTCTGCAAGTTAATATTCGTAAACGTTCGTGAACTGCATTTTATCAATCGCAAAACTATTATTAAGAAGAGTTAAGGAAAACTACAGATTTGCAACACTTTGAAGAGATTCGATCGCCAAGATCGCCTATGCTAGTCCTAACATCTGTGTACGCACCCGTACATAACTATGCATACTCGCTCGATCGCTGGCTGTCACATTCTGGTCATTGATGATTTTCTAGACACACTTTCGCTGCTGAAGATTGTCCTGGAAACAGAGGGATATCAAGTCACCGCTGCCCGCGACGGCAGATTTGCTCTATCCCTCATTCAAGCATCCCCGCCTGACCTCGTGTTATTAGATGTTGTGATGCCAGGCATTAGCGGTTATGAATTGACCCGGCAAATTCGCCAGTGCCCAGGGCTGAAGTATTTGCCGATCGTTGTGTTTACAGGCTGCGCCGATGAACAAAGCCGCGAAGAAGCACTGGCAGCAGGTGCAAACGACTTCCTCAGCAAACCGATCGCGATCGCTGAATTGCTGTGTAAAGTGCGAATGCTCTGCGGCTAGCGCTGACTAAACCAGCACCTTCACCGCCCCAGCACAAGCTTTTGCCCGCTCCCTTGCCTGATCGATCGTCTCTCCGAGTGCCAGCGCAACGCCCATGCGGCGATTTTTATAGCATTTTGGCTTACCAAACAGACGCAGCTTGCTGGTTGGAACTTTGAGTGCTTCCTGAATTCCGGTGAACTGCGGATTTTTACCTGCTTCTTCTGCCAGAATCACGGCTGAGGCTCCGGGCTGAATCAGATCGATCGAGCCGATCGGCAATCCGGCAATGGCGCGAACGTGCAGTTCAAACTCGGAAAGGTTCTGGCTGATTAGCGTTACCATTCCCGTGTCGTGGGGACGGGGGCTGACTTCGCTGAAGTAAACGATTTGGTCGCTGCTGGAGTCGCCTTCGATAAACAGCTCTACGCCAAAGATGCCGTAGCCGCCCAGAGCGTCTGTAATTTTTGCGGCGATGTCCTGGCACTGTTTCAGCGTTGCCTCAGACAAAGGACAGGGTTGCCATGATTCGCGGTAATCGCCGCTGATCTGCACATGACCGATCGGCGGGCAGAAATGGGTTCCATCGATCGCCCTCACGGTCAGCAGCGTAATTTCGGTGTGAAAGCGGATAAAGCCTTCGACGATCACCCGCGCATTTTGAGTTCGCCCTCCTGCATGGGCGTATTCCCAGGCGGGCATGATCTCGGCTGCGGTGCGGACGGTGCTTTGTCCTTTTCCCGATGAACTCATGACGGGCTTGACGACGCAGGGCAGCCCCAGTGCCGCTACGGCTTCCTGGCATTCCGCTTCGGTTTCGGCAAAGCGATAGGGGGAGGTGCGCAGCCCTAGTTCTTCTGCGGCTAACCGACGAATGCCTTCCCGGTTCATGGTGAGATAGGTTGCTTTGGCGGTGGGAATGACGCGCCAGCCTTTCTGCTCCATTTCGATCAAGGTTGCAGTGGCGATCGCTTCCACTTCTGGCACAATTAAATCCGGTTGCTCTTGCTCGATGATCTGCCGGAGCTGATCGCCGTCCAGCATTTTGATCACGTGCGATCGATGGGCAATTTGCATTGCCGGGGCGTTGGCGTAAGCATCCACCGCGATGACTTCGATTCCCAGCCGCATCGCTTCGATCGCCACTTCTCGACCCAGCTCTCCTGATCCCAGCAGCAGCAGGCGTTGGGCAGTAGGGGTGAGCGGCGTCCCCCAGGTCTGCCAGGGGAGAGAAGACGGGGATGGGTTCATAAGAAGATCTCGCGAAGGGAAATTACAGAAATGAATCGTTCTTTAATCAAACTACAATTCTGTGGGCAGGGCTGAATCGAATTTTGAGACGAAGCCTCACAAAATTTTTTTTCCGTTTCGTTCCACTTGCTTGAAATTGAGTTATCATCTCGCCAGAAGTTCTCTATGATGTTGTGCTGAAATCCTGCTCGTAGCATCAGCGATTTGGAACGTTATTAAATTGCTCAGACAGCTTTACGGCGGAATTCAGCGATTTACCGGGTCTAATTTCTAGAACTTCACAAGTAGCGATCGAGTTCAAATTCAGGATAGGTCTTCCAATTTCAAGCTTTGTATCTTGATAGGAGGATTGGTTTCTGTCGTCATTCATTTTTTGTTAACGACGAGTCGATCTAAAGTGATTTAGATTGGGTATCCTGGATTATCATCGTGGGGGCTAAACATGGGGGTAAACCATCCCCAAACAGTCCCTCAGACTATCACTTGAATTGTCCTGAGTTGATCTCGTCTTTATTCTCTGTGCATATCTGCTTTCTTACAGCCTTTTCCAGGCTAATGAAGTCCAAAAATGGGGCGCAGGGGCTTTGCCCCCACGCAGGGGCTTTGCCCCTGCACCTCCTGTACCTTACCAGAGTGAAAAAAGCGATATTGAGCGATTCTCTTATTGAGCGATACGGATAGGAACGGTGGTTAATAACCTCAAAAGTCTGTTTTCTAAAAAAACAAAAGGAATCGGGGTCGAGTTAACGCCCGATCGCGTTAATGTCGCACGGCTAAAGAAAAAGGGGCAGGGCTTTCAGCTAACAACCCTGGCTTCTGCAGAAGTGCCAGAGGGCGTGTTTCAAGAAGGGCAAATTGTTGATCCGCCGGGAATGGCAGAAATTATTCAGTCCTTGCTGGCAGAAAGCAAACTCAAGGTTAAACATGCCGCAACCGCTATTCCCAGCGGTCGGGATACGGTGACGCGCATCATTCCGGTTCCGGCTGAGCTGGACGATCGCGAGCTGCGGGAAATGGTGCTGAACCAGGAAGCGGGGCTGTATCTGCCTTTTCCGCGCGAGGAAGCCGATGTGGACTATCAAAAACTCGGCTTTTTTGTAGACGAAGACGGCATCGAAAAAGTGCAAGTGCTGCTGGTGGCAACGCGCAAAGAAGTCACCGATTCCTATCTTGATACCTTTCGGCAGGCAGGACTGATTGTGGACGTGCTGGAAATCAGCAGCTTTTCGCTCATCCGCACGATTCGGCAGCAGTTGCGCCAGTTCTCTCCGCAAGAAGCCGCCGCGATCGTCGATATTCAGTTTGAAAATACCGAAATTTCGATCGTGGTAGACGGCGTGCCGCAGTTTTCCCGCACCGTGCCAATTGGAACCTATCAGGTGCAAACGGCACTCAGCCGCGCCATGAATCTGCCGCCCTCGCGGAATACCGACCTGCTGCAGGGAATGACGATTCCGATCGTGCCAATGGACAGCATGGGAACGACGGCTGCACCTGCGAAAGGGGGTATGAATCCGGGAACGGCTTCGATGCTGCGGGTGCTGGGCGAACTGGCAGACGAACTGCGCCGATCGATCGACTTTTATCACAACCAGGGCGAAAACACCGAAGTGGCTCAGCTCCTCCTGGCAGGACCGGGCGGGGCGATCGGGCAGCTTGACGAGTTTTTCTCCCAGCGGTTGGGCTTGCCCACGAGCGCGGTTGATCCGGTGAATGCTCTGTCTTTAGAAGTCGAGCAAGACATTCCGCTGCTGCAGCGCGTTGGGCTGGGGGTTGTTCTTGGGTTGGGCTTACGGGAGGCGTGGTAAATGTATAGTCTCGATATCAATTTTCTCAGCGATCGCTCCGAGCGGCAGTCGGTCAAAGGAGTTCGCCAGCGGGCGGTGGTGCGCGATGATCCGCGTCCGATTTACATTGGGGCGGCGGTTGGCGTTGCATTGCTGGCGCTGACTGGGGGAGCCTGGCTGCTGCTGCAAAACCAGAATCGGGCGCTGGAACAGCAGTCTGCCGAACTTGATAATCAGCTTGCTGCACTGCGGATTCAGCAGGGTGAAGTGAACAGCATCAATCAGCAGGTGCAGGCGATCGAGGCACAAAACCAGGCGCTTGCCACCGTTTTTGACCAGATTCGTCCCTGGTCTGCCATTCTGCAGGACATTCGCTCACGGGTTCCCGGAAATGTGCAGATTCAGGCGATCGAGCAGCTCGAACCGACACCCCCTCCAGCGGCGGCTGCGCCCAGTCCCAGCCCGACGGCAAGTCCGAGTCCGGGAGCCAGCCCCGAAGCCAGCCCCGCACCTCAGGCATCGCCTACGCCTGCCCCTGTAACCGTGCCCAGAGTGAGAATCACCGGACAGGCGCGATCGTTTAATGACGTAAATGATTTTGTCCTGACCCTGCAGCGATCGCCTTTTCTGGATCGTGAAGACGTCAGGCTGGTGGGTTCGCGGCTGGTTGACAACAGCACACAGATTGAGTTTTCGGGTCAGCAGGGGCAGGGCGGCGGACAGGTGGATGTGCAGTTGCCGCAGGTTGTGGAGTATACGATCGAAAGCAATCTCACCAGTCTCCCGGCATCAGAGCTGCTGCGCGATCTGGAACGCACGCTGTCGGTGGGACTGGCTTCGAGAATTCAGGCACTTCGGGATAGAGGAGTTTTGCAACCATGACCGTGGGCGGAGATTTCATTCCTACAGAGCGCGAAGTCGAAGGACCGTCGTATCCGAAGGTGTTTGGTATTAGCCTGACTCCGACGGTCGGCGGGATCGCGCTGGCGATCGCAGGGGCGGTTGGGGCATATCTGCTCTGGGCAAACCTGGTACAGCCAACGCTCGATCGCAACCAGCAGCTTCAGGCAGACATTGCCACCAAACAGGAGGAGCTTGCCAACCTGGGCGATGCTCAACAGCAAATTGCTCAGGCACGAGAACGATTGCGATCGGCTCAGCAGCTTCAGGCAGATGTGCTGGGACTGTTTGCCACTGAAGAAAGCCTGGATACGCTGTTGCTCGACGTGAATGAGCGAGTGCAGTCTGTGAATGCGGGAATTCAAGATCCGGCAAGACGGGCAAGGCTGTCTCGGTTTGACTTTGTGCCAGATGCTTCCGGCTCAGTGACCGATGGCTCCCTCGGTGCAGCCGTGAATAATCAGCTTGAGCGGCGAGTTTACGATGTCGAAATTTTGGGATCGTTTCCGCAAACGCAGTCGATTATTCGCAACATCGAGCGACTTCAGCCTCTGCTGGTGGTGGATAACTTTAAGTCTGAGCTGGATCGCAGTACTCAGCGAATTGTGCTGAGTCCGCAAGGGCAAATTGTGCCGACCGGACAGCCCGAAACGAGAGTCACTACCGGATTCCGGCTGGAAGCACTGATTCCAACCAATCCGCCCGAAGCAGGAGCAGCCCCGGCAGCAACAAGCCCTCCTGCACAGTAGGAATCTGCGGTTGCCAGGTTTCGTTGGGTGTGCGCGTTTAGTTCTGTGTGTTTGATTGCGTGTGAAAAGGGCATGACAGTTTCGTTTCAATTCCAGTTGACCATTGCCCGAAGGAGGAGTGAATCGTGAATCGGCATTATCAGTTTGGTGGAATTGTGGGGGGGAGCCTCCTGACGGGGGCGGCAATGATTTGTATTTCGGCTCAGCCCGCTCGTGCAGCGGCAACCCAGATTACCAATGTGGAGGTGAATCAAACCGATCGCGGTATGCAGGTGGTGCTGCAAACCAGTCGGGGCGATCGTCCTCAGGTGTTTACGGTGAATCGCGGCAATGCGCTGATCGCAGATTTGATCAATACTCAGCTCAGCTTGCCCGACGCTAGCGAATTTGTTCAAAATAATCCGGCTCCTGGGATTAGCTCGGTGAGTGTTGCCCAGCTTGATGCAAACAGCGTCCGGGTCACGGTCAACGGCGGCAGCGGCGCACCCAGCGGACAAATTAATCAGGGACAGCGCGGCATTGTGCTAAATGTGGATGGCGTTTCCGAGGGCAGCTCAGCCGATCGCCCTACGAATGCCGAAACAGCAACAACAGTTCCCGTGCCTGCCCCTGAGGTAGCTCAAGCGCCTGATGCGCCACCTGCTCCTGCCGCTCCGGCAGTTCCTCCTCCCAATGCGCCTGCACCCGATGTGCTGGTTCCAAATCCGCAAGTGACGATCGACGGTGTTCCGGTCGTGCAGCCATCCCGTGAATCCGCGCCGCCGCTGCTGCCCAGAGCCGTTGCGCCGCCGTTGGGCGATATTTCAGTCTCCAGCACCGATGCTGCCCCTGAGGAAATTAATTTGGGCACGTCTGAGATTGTGCCGCGTCTGGTGCTGCGCGATGCTCCGGCGCGGGAAGTGCTTTCGCTGCTGGCACGGGCTGCGGGGCTAAACGTGGCTTATCTGGATCAGGCGGCGCAGGCGCAAGCTCCGGGGCAGGCTGCTCCGGCTGAGGGACAGGCTCCTCAGGATGTGCGAATTTCCCTCGACATCGAGAATGAGCCAGTTCAAAATGTGTTTAACTATGTGCTGCGCGTCGCAAACCTGCAGGCTAACCGCAGTGGCAGAACCATTTTTGTGGGAACGCTGCTTCCGGCATCGGCGCGCAACAATATTATTCGCACGCTGCGCCTGAACCAGGTGACTGCTGCTGCTGCCGCTTCTTTCCTCAGTGCCCAGGGTGCAGAAACCCAGCGAGTCGTTGAAACAGTGACTCGAACCGTGCAGGGTGAGGGAGCAAACCAGATTGTCACAAACAATACGACGACTCAGATTATTCCTCTAGCAGCAACGGTGGGTGCAGGCCCACTTTTGTTGAGAGGCTTATCGGTGCTGACCGATGAACGGCTTCAGGCAGTGACGCTGGTCGGGACGCCGCAGCAGGTGCAGATTGCTGGATCGCTGCTGTCTCAGCTCGATCTGCGTCAGCGCCAGGTGGCGGTGAATATCAAAATTGTGGATGTTAACCTGGCAGCAACCGACAATGTCAACACCAGCTTCTCGTTTGGCGTAGGCGATACGTTTGTCTTGAGCGATGGCGGCAATGCCTTTATCAACTACGGCGGCAACAACCCACCCAACGCGGCAACGGCAGGCAGCAGCGTTCTGAGTCCGCCTGCGATTCCCAACCCCTTTGCCGAGGGCAACACCTTCCTGGATGTGGATCGACCGGGTGTGCGAATTCCGGGAAGTGCGCCTGGAACGATCGTGATTGATGAGCGAAACGGCACGATCCGCAGACTGGCAAACACTGCTGCAGGCGAATTTTTACGCCGAATTGGTGGCGTTTCGACCGACCCCTTCACAACTGGATTTACCGATTTCGACCCGGCAACCGACAACGTGATTACGATCGACGAAGATGGAGACGTCACGGTTGAGCAAGGGGAAGTGGGAACTGCCGAAGCCGGATTGCCTTCTTTCTTCCGGTATCCGACGCGGTTCCTGGCAAGTTTGCAGGCGCAGGTGATTAGCGGCAACGCCAAGATCCTGACCGACCCGACGCTTGTGATTCAGGAAGGACAGCAAGCCACCGTTAACCTGGGGCAGGAAGTCGTTTCTGAAACCATCATCAACTTTGTGGATACGCCAAGTGGGACGCGCCAGGAAACCAGGGTGATAAAAGCAGTAGCAGGACTTCAGCTTCAAGTGAACGTCAGCCGGATTGATGATAATGGATTTGTGACGCTGGCGATCGCTCCCACGGTTTCAGCGCCAATCGAAACCCGCGACACAGGAAACGGTGAAGTAACACTGCTTTCGGTGCGCCAGATCAACTCTGGACAGGTGCGAATTCGCGATGGGCAAACCCTGATTCTGTCTGGGATTATTCAGGAAACCGATCGCACCACTGTTTCTAAAGTACCGATTTTGGGTGATATCCCAATCCTGGGTGCGCTGTTTAGACGAACCAACCGCAACAATACGCGCCAGGAAGTGATTGTGCTGCTGACGCCGCGTGTGCTGGATGATTCAGACTTTTCTTCGTTTGGCTACCGCTATACGCCCAGCCCCGAAGCTGACGAGATTCTGCGCCGCCAGGGAGTTCAGCTTCCCTAAACCGATCGCTGCTGACTTGCTTACTCTTGCTGACTAGCTCTTGCTGACTAAAAATCACGAGTTGGTTTTCTGCTTCGCGCAAAAGATGAATCAGCTCGTGATTTTCATGAAAAAAGATTAAAAGTCCAAGATTAACTGCTGTAATTCTTTCTTGAAACCAAGCCGTCGTCGGCAGCCTTAACACAAGAGGCGAGGACAAAACGCCTCCATAGAGCGCAGCCTTGACTTTCTTTACACTAGTTAAAGTGGCGATCGCTCTAATGTAAAACTGATTTAACCCATTCCAATTTGGCAGTGACTTTGACAGCAATTTTTAAGCAGCGACTAATAGGGTCTTAGAGGAGGTTTGAAACGTCTCAAAAGTGCTGCATTGCCCCCCAACCCCCCACAAGTGGGGGACTTCCGATCCGATATTTCTGGTTCAAAGTCCCCCATTCATGGGGGATTGAGGGGGCGGTTCGGGTCGCATCGGCGACTTTTAAAACACGCTCTTAGTAGAATTCATTTGCAGTGGGAAAGGGTGTATTTCATAAGTATTTGTACACAGTTTTGCAGTTTTTTGCTGTCATAACCCCTTCGATCGGAAGAAATTTTTTAAAAAGTCCTCCAAATCTACATAAATTAAAGGTTTTATCGATCCATATTAGGGATCTTGCATTTAGAATAAAGCATTGAAAATTCGAGTTAATAAGGGTTTCAGCGATCGTTGTCTGATTTCCTCCTCGAATTACACCGATTAGATCAACGAGGCTAAAATCAACCAGGCTAATTCGTGAAGGTCTAATCATTAACTTCGCTGATTACCATTCCAAGGAGATAACCATGAACAAAGGCGAACTAGTGGACAAGGTTGCAGAAAAAGCAAATGTCACCAAAAAGCAAGCTGATGCAGTTCTGACCGCTGCGATCGATTCCATCATGGAAGCAGTTTCCCACGGCGACAAAGTCACGCTAGTCGGCTTCGGCTCTTTTGAGCCACGCGAGCGCAAAGAGCGGGAAGGTCGCAACCCTAAGACTGGAGAAGCAATGCAGATTCCGGCAACAAAGGTTCCAGCATTTTCGGCTGGTAAACTGTTCAAGGAAATGGTGGGCAAGTAACGCAAGCCGTGCAACCAGTAAGCCGGACACCCGGACATGGGGGGAACTTAACCTGGGCAGCATCCCTGGCAGGCTGTTCCCCTTCTGACATTCTGGATTTTTCTGCCAGTATTAATCCGATCGGGCCACCCGAATCGGCGATCGTCGCCATCCAATCCAGTTTGAGCGACCTCCGCCATTATCCCGATCCAGGCTATACGTCTTTGCGACAAACCCTGGCAGCAATCCACCATCTGCCATCTACCTGGGTTCTTCCCGGAAACGGCTCGGCTGAACTGTTGACCTGGGCGAGTCGCGAACTGGCAGAGCTTGAGGCAGTTCATTTGCTGACCCCTGCCTTTGGCGATTATTTGCGGGCACTGAGGGCATTCGATGCCAACATCGTTCCCTGTCCGCTTGTGATTCCTCCTCTCCTTTCCCCCGCCGGGAACATTACACCCCTAAACCTCTCCT
>Ga0224723_1001888_pt1 | contig 12130 bp, 4 predicted proteins | sample Balambano_FR2_Me_FD_161647 | JGI IMG/M metagenome (GOLD analysis project Ga0224723, IMG submission 161647) | Freshwater sediment microbial communities from Lake Towuti, South Sulawesi, Indonesia - Balambano_FR2_MetaG | ecosystem: Environmental > Aquatic > Freshwater > Lake > Sediment | place...
CAGCTCATCTACCCACGGTTAATCGAGACCGTGTTGTTTCAGGGGAAATTCTCAAGTTTTACCAGACCCAAGCTCTATTTCGAGAACGCTATCAGGTGCTTAAGCAATTAGGGCAGGGTGGCTTCGGGGTTACTTACCTGGCCCAAGACTTGAAGTTGCCTGGGCAACCTTACTGTGTTATCAAGCAGCTTTGCCCCAAAACCAAAAATGAGGTATCGCTAGAGCGGGCCAAGATTCGCTTTCGCCGCGAAGCCAGAGCGTTGGCCAGCCTGGGCAGCCATTCTCAAATTCCCCGACTGCTTGACTATTTTACTACCAGCGGAGAATTTTATCTGGTACAAGACTACATCCAGGGTCAAACATTAGCCCAAGAAGTTCGGCAGAATGGCCAACAGACTGAGGCCCAGGTAAAGTATTTTCTCAGTGAAATTATTCCGGTAATCCACTTTATCCACCGTAACCGGATTATTCATCGCGACATCAAGCCACCCAACATTATTCGCAGTACCTTAGACCGACGGCTAGTGCTGATTGATTTTGGTGCTGTGCGAGAGTTCCTAGCAGATATTGACGAAGCCACGATCTATCAGCCTGCAGCTAGCCAATTTGTCGGCACTCCTGGGTTTGCTCCGCCTGAGCAGTTGGCGCTACGGCCCTGCTGTAGCAGCGATATTTACGCCCTGGGGATGACCTGCCTATTCTTACTCACTGGGCGCACGCCCATTGAATTTGACCAGGAGCCGCGCACCGGCCGAGTACGTTGGCAGCATACCGTCACCGTTAGCTCCCACTTTGCTAGCGTGTTAGACAAAATGCTAATGCCCGATCCGAATGACCGCTATCCCTCCGCCGAAGCTCTAGGACGCGCCTTGGCCTTAGAGCCTCACCTAGACGTGTTAGCTCAGTGCATGCACACTAAGCCACCCACGTCACCCGAGGCCCATTCCGGTTCGGCTCTGGTTGAAGATTATTATCTGACCCCCATTCAGCGAGAAGCCCAGGCCATTCGCAAGTGGCGCAATCGCCGATTCAACCAAGAGCCGCCGCGCCTGTCGCGTTCTAACGACCCGGTTTCCCTCTCCTAGCAGGTTGCCAAATTGACAAGTCTGGCCCTCCGGTTTCTGGCATCGAGTACCTAATGGCAGCAACAGCAATTTTTATGGATTGAAGTAAGAGATCTTAATACGTCTAGAATTCCTATTTTGCCTTTTGCCTTTTGCCTTTTGCATACCTGGTACCCAACACCTGATACCTTATCCACTCTGATTTCTATCAACCGCCCAGGCGGTCACAATCTGATTAAAGGTTTCCGGATCCTCATCGTACAAACAGTGCCCAACATCTGGTAAACACTGAATTATCAGGTTAGAACTGAGGTTTTTGAGTTCGTCAGCAAACAGGACTGAAATGACTCGATCTTGCTCACCCCAGAGCAGCAAAGCCGGGATAGCAAGCTCTGCTATCAGGGTTTTGATGGAGGGGCTAAAACTGGGCTCCGTGCGAGATCGCACCAGGTAGCACAAGGTTCTCGCGGCTCCCCGATCCTGGGGCGGCACCGCAAACATCGTTACCAGTTCCTCATCTACCCGGTCAGAAACGACATAGACGCTCTGGAGGGCACGACGCAAGAAACTGGGTCGGCGCACCAGCGTAAACAAAGGACGCAGCAGCAGCGGCGTAGAAACCAGACTTTCTACCCGCATCCCAAGACGACCTACCCATCTAGCCACCAGGTCTTCGCGGGCAGCGGGCAGCGGCAGGGTAATCATCAGCAATTGGGCCACCCAGTCGGCCTGAGCATGGGCTACCGTTAAGGCCACCAGCGCCCCTAGAGAATGGCCCACCAGCGCCACTGGCCTGCCGATTATGGTTTGAATAAAATCGCCCACCTGGGCGGCCCAGAGTTCCGCACCGTAGAGGGTAGCAGCTTTTTCGGTATCCCCAAACCCCAGCAAATCCAGCGCGTAGACTGGGGCTACCTGGCTGAGTTCTAGCAGGTTGTGGCGCCACTGGTTGAGGTTGGCTCCAAACCCATGAATTAGCACCAGCGGCGGCACCTGGGCTGTAGGCGCTGGCCCTGGATGAAACCAGTACCGCACGCGCCAGCCGCGCCAGTACCAAAACCGCTGCTGCCCAGCCTGGTTAAGGGCATAGGGAAAGCTACCAAGTCGCACCGAGGAAGCCATGGGGTAGCTCAGAATAACCGACTGGGATTAATTTAACAGGCTATGCAGCCGGGCCGGTTTAGGTCATGCTAGATCCCGAATGCCGTGACGTGTCCAGAGGAGTTAAGGCAATGACAGCAGAGATGGATCCTGTAAAGCTCATGAAGCAAGAGGTCGGACGGCAGGCCGCCGCCCGCGTTGAGTCGAATACTATCGTTGGCTTAGGGACTGGCTCCACGACGGCCTTTGCTATTCAGTTTATTGGCGAACGGCTAGCCAGCGGCGAATTGAGCAACATTAAAGGTGTGCCAACGTCCTTTCAAGCATCGGTGCTGGCCAAGCAGTATGGCATTCCCCTCACCACGCTAGACGACATTGAAGGCATTGACCTAGCCATCGACGGGGCTGACGAGGTAGATCCCCAGATGAACCTCATCAAAGGGGGTGGAGCAGCCCACACCCGCGAAAAAATCGTCGATGCCCTGGCTAAGCACTTCATCGTGGTAGTGGATAGCTCCAAGCTGGTAGACAAGCTCGGCACTACCTTTCCTCTGCCGGTGGAGGTGCTGCCTCTGGCCGTTACCCCCGTTTCTATGGCCCTAGAAGTCCTGGGCGGCAAGCCTGAATTGCGTATGGGCATTAAAAAAGACGGGCCGGTGATCACTGACCAGGGCAATATGATTTTGGATGTCAAGTTTGATGCCATTGACGATCCGGCTGGGTTAGAAAAAATTATCAACAACATTCCCGGCGTGCTGGATAACGGCCTGTTCGTGGGAGTAGCCAGCGAGGTTTTGGTCGGCGAAGTCAAGGACGGTCAGGCCAGCGTGCGCCAGCTCTAGGGTTTACAGTCCTTTACAATCAGTCTGGGGGCTTTTGGTTAGCCAGGGCATAGGCCCCTCTAACTCCTGGGGTTATGCTTGGGAGTGGTTGTCTAAGTTTTAATTTATCTATGCAGTATCGACGCTTTGGCCGTACTGAATTACCGATGCCGGTGTTTTCCTGTGGCGGTATGCGGTACCAGCACGCCTGGAAGGATGTGCCCCTGGCCGAGATTCCAGATCAGAACCAGGTCAACCTGGAATCCACAATTCGTCGCGCTCTGGAACTGGGAATTACCCACATTGAAACGGCTCGCGGCTATGGCACCTCTGAGGTACAGCTTGGCCAAGTGCTGCCGCGGCTGCCGCGCGATCGGTTCATCGTGCAAACCAAAGTCTCACCTAAGGAAAATGCAGAGGAGTTTCGCCAAACTCTGAGCCAATCGCTGGCTAATCTGCGGCTAGAGACAGTGGATCTACTGGGCATCCACGGCATTAATACCCTGGAGTTGCTGGACTACACCCTGCGCCCCGGCGGTTGCCTGGAGGTGGCACGAGAGTTTCAGCGGCGGGGCCGGGTGCGGTTTATTGGCTTTTCTACCCATGCCCCGACCTGGGTAATTCAGCAGGTGATTGCCTCCGACCAATTTGACTACGTCAACCTGCACTGGTACTACATTAACCAGGACAACTGGCCCGCTATTCAAGACGCCCAACGGCATGACATGGGTGTTTTTATCATCAGTCCCTCTGACAAGGGCGGACACCTCTACAACCCCTCGGCCACCTTGGTAGAGCTCTGCGCCCCCCTCAGCCCGATTGTCTTTAACAATCTGTTTTGCCTTGGCCATTCCCAGGTTCACACCCTCAGCGTTGGGGCGGCTCGTCCCAGCGACTTTGATGAGCACCTCAAGACCCTGCCACTGCTAGCTAAAGGGCAGGATTACCTAAAACCCATTCTAGAGCGGTTACAACAGCGGGCCAGGGACGTTCTGGGAGACGAGTGGCTGCGCACCTGGAAGGTTGGCCTCCCCACACCCGAAGAAACCCCCGGCAACATCAATATTCCTACCATCCTCTGGCTACGGAATCTGCTGCTGGCCTTTGACATGGAAGATTATGCCAAAGCCCGCTACAACTTGTTGGGCAATGGCGGCCACTGGTTTCCGGGTCAAAAAGCTGATCGCCTGAGGCAATTTGACTTATCCGCCTGTCTACACCGCAGCCCCCATGCCGACAAAATCCCCCAGTTATTAGCCGAAACCCACGCCAGGTTAGCAGGCCAGGAAGTGGCTCGACTATCCAATGCGTAGGCTCCAGTCAACTGCATCAATCATTCATTTTATGGATTGCTGTAAATTCTTGAAGAATTAAGTGAGCGGTGTCTATCCGAGACCTTAACTGCTGCTGACTAAAGCGCCAATAGCGGGAGCAATAGCTTGCAGCACAGAAGATAAGATGACCACAGAGGCCGCCGCAATAACAATAGTGGTCGCTAGACGTAGCACTTGGTCAGAGGCCGCTTGGTAGGTGTCAAATTTATAATCGAGCTTTTCTACCTTTGAATCCAGTGCTTCTACCTTTGAATCCAGTGCTTCTACCCTGGAATCCAGTGCTTCTACCCTGGAATCCAGCGTCCCTACATGAACTGACAGATTGGCGAGTTGCTGACTCATGTGTGTCAGCTCTGACAAGACCTGCTGTTCAAAATTGCCGGAGGGTTCGCTGGCCTGCATAGCTTGGGAAAAACGCGCTACCTCCATTATGCCCGGAGAAACGTAGCAAGAAACCAGGTTTCTCTAGGGGTAAGGTCACTGACCTATCCAACCAGAGAAACCCAGTTTCTAAACACACTTACCTACAGACCGGCCGCGAAGTTGTGGGTCACCTCCTCAGTGCTGAGGGCACGGTTGTAGATGGCCACCAGATGGTACTCGCCCAGCCAGGTGCGACCGCCGGTGATCTCATCCCCTAGAGCCAGTTGGTAGGTTTCGTTCCAGTTAGAGAGGTCGCCATCGATCCGCCCCCGCTGCTGCACCTGCCCGTTGATGTACAGAAGCGCGTTACCGGCTCCATCGCGGGTGTAGACCAGGTGGCTGAGCTGATTGGTATTCACCGGGCCAACTTCTAGCACCCGGTCAGCCCCGTTGATGCCAGTGGTAGTGGTGCGCAAGCGCATCAGGTACTGGTTGTTGGTTTGGCCGAGGGTAAAGTTGCGCTGGCCGGTGTCCGTTGAGAGGGTAACGATGCGGGCTGGGGGCTGGGTCGGAGCAACCTGGGCTGGCCTAACCCAGGCTTCTACCGTGAGTGCTTGAGTCTGCTGGATGGCGCGGCTCAAGCGGGTAGCAGGCCCGGCAGTAGCCAGCAAGCTGGCCTGACGTAGAGCAATTCCACGTCCCTGGGGCAAACGTTCGATGGCCCCACGCACCAGGGTTAGATCCAGGGCCGGTTGAAGCCCAGCCTGGTCGCGGACGGTGTTGCCAGCGCCTTCTCGGAAGTCGTAGACCGCCTGGAGTCCCGCTATGACTCGGGTTGACACCGTCACAGTGATAGTATCGCGTCCGGTAAGACGGCCATCGCTGGCACTCAACTCCAGCACATAGGTGCCCACCTGGGGAAACTGGGCCTGGGTTGTGGGGCTGTCTGGTGTTTCCAGAACAACCGTGGCAGGACCACTGAGTTGAGCCCAGCGACTGGTTACAGTGGACGTAGGCAGTCCCTCATCTTGCACCGTGCCGGTTAGGGTGGCGATCGCCGGTTGAGCGCTAGCTGCCCCGGCAGGTGGCACTGGCAGAGTGAGGAATTGGTCGGCTCCAGCATTGACCACAGGTGGTTGGTTAACGCGGATGGTGACTTCATCGTGGCTGGCGATCGCCCCATCACCTGCTGTAAGCCGCAGCACGTACTCACCCCCCTGGGAGAACTGCGCGGTGGTGAAATCGCTCGCCGGGGCCGAAAAGGTGACGGCGCCAGGGCCGCTGACCTGGCTCCAGGCCAGGGTGAGGCGACCGGGCTGGGTTGGGAAGCCATCGTCGCTGACGGTGCCATCCAGTTCCGCCAGAGCCGGTAGGTCGATGCTCTGGTCAGGGCCAGCATCCACCACCGGAGCCTGGTTAGCGGTAATCACCACCTCGCGACTGGTGGAAAGCGCACCGCTGCTGACCGTAAGGCGCAGGGTGTAGTCGCCACTGGTGCTAAAGGTAGCCGTGGTAGCCACAGCCTGGGCATCGGCAAAGGTGACCGGGCCGGGGCCGTTGACCAAGCTCCACTGGGCGGTCACGGTTCCCGCTGGATCGGCCAGACCAGTATTGACAATCTCACCCTGGAGGTTGGCAACCGCAGGTAGATTAACTAGCGGCGGCGCAGTGATTCGCAGGGTCGGTGCGGTGTTGGCGTGGATGGTGACATCGGCTACGGTGGTCAGCAACCCATTGTTCGCGGTGAGCCGCAGCACGTAGGTGCCACTGGTCGAGAACTGAGCCGTGGGGCTGGCCAGGGTGGCATCGTTAAAGGAAACCGTGCCCGGCCCGCTAAGCTGGCTCCAGAGCAGAGTAAGCCTTCCCTGTTGAGGGTTCCCCAGGCCGCTGTCTACCGCCGCCGCAAGCCGCGCCGGATCGGGCAGTTGCACCACCATCGACTCGGCCAGGGTAATGATGGGTACGTGGTTGACGGTCAGTGTGACTTCATCACTGATCGTCTGGGCATCGTCGCCGACGGTGAGCCGCAGGGTATAAACCCCGGCCACCTTGAAGGGCTGGCCCTCTTCGCTGGTGCCCGGTTCCACAAAGCTCACAGTAGTCTCCAGGCGGTTGGGGTCGCTAAAGGTGACAGGAGACGGCCCGCTGGGCTGGCTCCACAGCACTGAAAGCTGCTCGTTGAGCAGGCGGTCATCCACCACCGAACCTTTGAGCGTCGCGGTGCCGGGTAGGTTGATTACCTGATCAGCCCCGGCAGAGATGACTGGAACCAGGTTGGCATCAGCCCCGACCTCAAAGTTGGTACTGACTTCTGCCGGCGTCAGCGCAGTGCTGTAGAGGGCCACTAGGTGGAAGTCACCTAACCAGGCCCGATCGCGCCGTAGCTCATCCCCTAGCTCATTCCCCAGGGCCAGGGCAAAACCTTCATCCCAGTTGCTCAAACTGCCGCCGATGACTCGCCTGGCTACCTCTTGCCCGTTCAGGTACAGGCGAGTCAGGCCACTGGCGTCGCGGGTGCAGACGACGTGGGTGAGCGTGCCTGGGGTAACGGTGCCACCGGCAAAAGCACGATCGCTGGCGTTGCTATTGGTTTCGCTAGTACGCACCCCGATATGAAACTGATTACCCGCCTGACCCAGAATTAGGTTGCGGGCGCTAGCTCCACCCGACAGGGTGAGAATACGTCCCAAACCGGGCTGATTGGCCTCACTGGGGTTGATCCAGGCTTCCAGAGTGAATTCTCCACTGGCCTTGGTGGTGGCAACCAGCCGACCAGCATTAGCGCTGGTGAGGCGGGCAGGTTCCTTCAGTGCCAGGGCCAAGGGGAGAGTGCTTCCAGGGGACGATAGGGATACGGGACTGCCCTGAATGGCCAGGTTCATCGGTGCGCCGACTCCAGCAACATCTCGCACCGTACCACCTTCGTCAACCTCCTGATCGGCAAAGCTATAAAGAACTTGCAGACCACGATTGATGCGGGCACCCACAAACACTTGCAGGTCATCGCTGTGGCTGAGCACGCCGCTGGCGGTAGTGGTTTCTGCCGTTAGCCGCAGCAGGTAGACACCGCTGGCGCTAAAGCTAGCCCGGGTGCGGAGGGCGGCGGCATTGTCAAAGGTCACGATGCCAGGACCGCTAATCACCTCCCAGCGGGTGGTCAGGGTTTGGCTGGCCTGATCACCCCGACCATCCCGCAGCAGTTCGCCGCGCAGTTCCAGGAACTCCCGGAAACCGATGTCCCGATCTTCCCCAGCCCGCACCAGGGGAGACTGGTTGACCAGAATGTCAAGGTCTTCGGTGGTGGACAGGCGGCCATCGCTGGCGGTGAGGGCAAGCTGGTAGCGACCAATCTGGCTGAAGCTAGCAGTAGTCACTGGACTGTGGTTATCGGCAAAGGTAACAATGGCTGCCGCTGGCGCCGACTCTACCGCCCAGGTGACGAAGATGGCGTCAGCAGAGAGCAGGTCATCCGCTACAGAACCAGGCAGGGTGGTTGACACAGTGTCATCCTCTAACCGCAGGGTTTGGCTGCGACCCACTCGCACCACCGGAGCCTGGTTGGGGGCACGTTCTCCCTCCAGCAGGGCGGTGAGTTCGGGGCTGTCGGCTACGCTGGTGGCATCGGTGACGCCGTAGAACAACTGCATAAACTCAGTGATGGTAGCCACATGAGGCTGTAGCTCTGGCATGAAGGTCTCAATGGTGTCTCGCACGGCGCGGGAGAACTCGCCAAAGTCGTCCACCTTGTCAGCCAGAAAGGGGTCGAGCCGCTTGATTAGCTCAAAGTTGCTGTCGAGGCTCAGCTCCCGCATGGCGGTTTCCAGGGCTGGCAGGGGGCGGGTGGTGCCAATCGGCGGCAGCACCCGGCTGACAAAGGTGACCCGGTGGAAGATGCGCCAGCAGGGTGGCTTGGTGCTGGCGGTTTGGTTGGCATCCCGCAGACCGCGCAGGGCCAGGGCATTGGCGTCGGTGCTTTGCTCCAGCCAAATCGGGTCTACTACCTGGTCAAAGAAATGGTCGAAGTGGTCGGGTTGGGGCTCTAGGTAGAAGGTCATAAACCGGTAGGCATCCACCTTGCCAGGGTGGCGCAGGGCCTTGGGAGTGAGGGGGGTGCTGCGATCGAACAGCACATCTCCGGCCGCATCCCGCAGGAACACGTCGCGCTCCACCTTATCAACGCTGACCTCTACAGAGAAGGTATTCTCCGACTGGATGCTCTTGTTGGCCTGCACATTCAGCCGTCCGCCGAACAGCGCTTCAAAGCCAAATTTGACACCTACCCCACCGATCGCGACGTTTAGATCGGCAAAGATCCCGCCTACGCCCTTAAAGGCGTAGGATCCACCGTAGCTTTCCTGGAGCACATCCATGGTTTCCTGGGTTTCGGCAAACAGTCCTCCGTCTGCCGTCCATACGTAGGTGTTGGCCAGGTTGCGCTTCTCCAGGCGGGGCAGGTTGGTGAGCACGTTTTCGTTGGCCAGGTCGCCCTGCTGGCCAAACAGCACGTTCTGGCGGCGACCCACGGCCCCGGCATCGTACTGGTCATAGTAGGCACGGACTCGCTCCTCTTCCCGCTGAATGCGCTGCTTCAGGGCAAAGGCTTCGACGGGCTTGTAGAAGCTGATGTCGTTGCTGAAGGTGAGGGCGTTGGGATAGTCGGGGTCGGGGTTGAAGCCGACCTTACCATCCAGGCTGCCCTGCTTAGTGTAGCGGGGGTTGACGGGGAAGTTGATGATGTTGCGATCGGGCGGAATGTCTGGGTTAGCTCGTATCTGGTAAGACACCAGAGCGCTATTGTGCTTCAGCCGCAGAGCAAACACATCGGCGGTCTGCGACTGCACCAGGGCAAACCCCGTACTTTCGGGAACAAATCTGCGCCCGATATCGCCAAAGGCTACCTCATCGGGGGGTTCCACAAAGCCCTGAAGTTGCTGCTGGCTAGACAGGTTGGTGGTCAACCCCAGGCTAGTGCTGCCGCCGCTCAGCCAGCCCAGGGAATTCTCAAACTTAGCCTTGATGCCAAAGGCTCCGTTGGCATCGGCAATTTTGGTCACCAAGCCAATGCCAGCGTCTACTTCGGCGTCGGTGAGCAGCCCCAGGGTCAGGTCAAAGCTAGAGTCGAAGCCGCTTTCCTTCTCGGCGGAGAAGGTGAAGTTAGTTTTGCTGGCCTGCTTCAGCGCTACGGAACTAGCCCCGCTGTAGTCGGCAATTTCGCCCAGCACCACGCCAGTACTGGTGAGGTTCTCGCCGGGCACCGGGGGCGCGCTTTCGATGTAGCCAATCAACTGCGGATCGAACTGCACCTGGCCGACCCATTCCGTCACCAGTTCGCCTACCTTGAAGCCGGTAATTAGCTCCCACTGGCCGTCTTTGATTAACCCGTAGCAGCGCTTATAGACGCCAAACAGGTTGCCATCCACATCGGCTTGCAGGTCGCCGTACTCCTGGACGGCGGGCACGCTCAGGAGCCGGTCGTTAAAGGGGGTGCGTAATCCGGCCAGGGCGCTGCGCACCTGGGGCGTGTCTTCACCAATGGGGGCGGTGGAGAGCACAAAGTCTGCCGCGAAGGGAATCAGGTCATTGCCCAGCAGCGAAAAGTCTGACAGCACCCCGGCCTGCTGAGTGTCAAAGGGGTAATAAGCCAGCAGGTCTTCGCGGTTGTCTAGAAACTGCTCATCCTCCCCTAGCAGGCGGCGGAACAGGTTGTCGTGAATTTGCTCCAGGGTGCGGGCGGTTTTCCAGACCCGAACTTCCTCCATCTCGCCCTGGAAGAATTCCTGAGTTTGATTGTTTCGGCGCAGAGCGCCCAGGGTGAACTGGGCCTGCGGGGAGAGCAGAGCGGCGCGATCGCCTGCTGACACCAGGGTACTGGCCAAAATCTGCCCATTGCGGTACAGCACCAGGGCTGAACCATTGGGGTTAGGATCCTTGGCCCACTGCACCGCCCCCTTGAAGCGGGCATGGTTACCGCTCTTGGCATCAAAGGCGATGGTGCCTTCTGCCTCTTCAAAGGGCCACCAGGATAGCAGCCCCTTCTCACCGCCCTGGATCTTGGGCTGGAGGCTGCCCGCCTCTAGGGGCACATTCCACAGGCGAATTTCAGCTACCACGCCGTTGAGGGGGGCGATGGCTAGCGGTTCGCGAAAGAGCCGAAGCAGTTGCGTAATTTGCTCTTGGGAGGGGAATGTCCGGTCATCGGCCAGCTCAATACCCACCAGTCTGGCAAACGCCACCGACTGCTCCCGTCGTACCGAGAAGGACAGGGATGGGGAGTCGATGGCAATGCCGTTGATACTGTCTACCCGGCCACCGTCAGGGCGCAGGGCCGACAGAGTAAAGCCAGAGCCAAATTCCAGGGGCTGATTGCTGCTGCCAATATCCACCGGCTGCTGGGGTTGGCCAGCATTTATGCCTGGGTTAATCCCTTCGCTGTTGCGGTTATCCTCCTGGCGGGGAGTGCCGGTGGTGTCGCTGCCCGCCTGTTTGTACTCAAACACGCCAAAGGGTTGCCCACCGGGGGTATTAGCCCGGCCATCCACAAAGAATTGGATGGCATCCCAGGTGACGACATCTACCCCAGTTTGCTGGCCACCGTTGTTCTGCACCGGGCGGGCGATGGTGTTGCGCTTGCGGGTGACGGTAACGGTATGGAAGGCCGTAGGGTTAGGAATCGGCTCCGACAGAAACAGGTGCTTGTTGCCCTGCACATCCTCAAAGGCAAAGACAGCCCGCCCGGAGGTGTTGAGGAAGAGCGCGTAGGGGACGTGCTGATCAGGATCTTCCGGCGTGTTGATTTTGCCCTTAGTCAGCAGGGCGCGGGGCTGGCTCAGGTCGTTGACCTTAAAGGCCACTTCAATGGTCAAGTCGCGGTTGAGATCCAGCGTGGGGGCGGCCCCAGCATCCAGAAAGGTCGTGGCCTGGCCATCCAACTGCACCCCGTAGGACTGGTTGAACACCGCCGCCAGGTGGTTCCAGTTGCCCGCAGGAAAAATTCCGACGGATTGCACCAGTTGTTCCCCTACCCCGGCAAAGATGGAGTAGGCCGGTAACGGTGATTCCGTCGGCTGGGGATTGCCGACCAGGATACCGTGGTGGGCAAAGCGAGCATGGTCGGTGGCGCGGCGGTTATTAAAATCATCGAACCGCCAGCAGGCCACCAGATCGGTTTCGTTGCCCACTGCTTCACGATTCATGTCGGCGGCAATTTCGGCCTGGGTGCGGCCCCGCTTCCAAATTCGGGCTTCGGCGATCGCGCCGTTCAAAATCCGCACCCGATCAGTGCCAATGTTGGGATGGGCACCCAACCCCCAATCTGCCGATATGGGGATGGCTCCCACCGCAGCGGCCTGGCTGCCCAGGGCAATGCCGTTGCGGTAGAGTTGCCAGTGGCTGCCGTCGTAGACCCCGGCCAGGTGTACCCAGGCTAGGCCAGTGCGGTCGGCAGCGG
>Ga0224723_1001889_pt1 | contig 12130 bp, 10 predicted proteins | sample Balambano_FR2_Me_FD_161647 | JGI IMG/M metagenome (GOLD analysis project Ga0224723, IMG submission 161647) | Freshwater sediment microbial communities from Lake Towuti, South Sulawesi, Indonesia - Balambano_FR2_MetaG | ecosystem: Environmental > Aquatic > Freshwater > Lake > Sediment | place...
CGAGAAGATTTCGAGTTTGCCGCCGCGCCCACCGAGGCCCCTGCTGCCAGCACCGGCGGCAAACTCGAAATCTTCTCGTGGTGGACAAACGGCGGCGAGGCCACCGGGCTCGAAAAAATGTTCGAGATCTACCAGGCCCAGAACGCCGGCGTCGAGATCGTCAACGCGACGGTCGCCGGCGGCGCGGGCACAAACGCCAAGACGGTCCTCAAGACGCGCCTGGCCGGCGGGCAGCCGCCCGATAGCTGGCAGGTTCACGCCGGCAAAGAGCTGACGGCCTACGTCGACGCAGGCCAGATGGAGCCCCTGACCGACTTCTTCGCCGAGCAAGGCTTCGACAAGGTCATGCCACCGCTGCTGCTCGAGCAGATCACCTACAACGGCGAGATCTGGTCGGTGCCGGTCAACATCCACCGCTCCAACATCCTGTGGTATAACAAGCAGATCTTCGAAGAGAACAACCTGACGCCGCCGACCACGGTCGAGGAGTTCTTCACCGTCGCCGAGGCGCTCCAGGGCGCTGGCGTGACGCCGCTGGCCGTCGGCGGCAAAGACAAGTTCGAGACCCCGCACCTGTTCGAGAGCGTGCTGCTGGCCACCTTCGGCCCCGAGGACTACGCCACGCTCTTCTCGCCCGAGGGCAACTGGGAAGACGAGCGCGTCACCCAGGCCGCCGAAACGCTCGGGCGCATGCTCGAATTCTCTAACGAGGACCGCAACGCGATCGGCTGGGCCGACGCTATGCAGCTTGTGCTGGACGGCAAGGCCGGCATGACGATTATGGGCGACTGGGCCCACGGCTATGCGCTGAGCAAAGGCGCCGAGCCCGACGTGGACTACGGCTGGGCCGCGGCCCCCGGCAACCAGGGCGTCTTTATGTGGCTCAGCGACAGCTTCGGCCTCGCAGTAGGCGCCCCAAACCCGGATCAGGCGCGCGCCTGGCTGGCCGTCTGCGGCTCGAAAGAGGGCCAGGACGCCTTTAACCCCGCCAAAGGCTCGATCCCGGCGCGCACCGACGCCGACAAGAGCCTGTACGACGTCTACCTCCAGTATTCGATCGACGCCTTCGGCCAGGAAACCCTCGCGCCGAGCATCGTCCACGGTGCCGCCGCCCCCGAGGCCTACATGACCTCGTTTGGCAATGCGCTGAACGTCTTCGCCGCCGACCTTGACGTCGAGACGATGGTGATAGCCCTGCAGGACGCCACAGGCGACCTCCAGTAGCCCGTCGGCAGTTTGGTGCTGGGTGCCTGGCGCCTTGCCAGCACCCAGCACCCGACATGCAGCGCCCCTGCGCTCGATTGGAGGAGTTATGCAGCAGGCCAAAACCATCCCTAGCCCACAGGCAGAACGGCGCCCCGGCTGGATCAACCGCGATCGCATCACCGCCATGCTCATGATCGCGCCGTCGATCCTGGCGATCGCGATCTTTGTGTACGGCTTCATCGCCTGGACAGGCTTCGTCTCGCTGACGGCCTGGAACGGCATTCTGCCCGACTATACCTTTGTCGGCTTCGAAAATTACTTCGACGTTTTTAATACTGGCCGCTTCCAGACCAATATTCGCAACCTGCTTGTGTTTACAGTTTTTTTCCTGCTCACCTGCCTGGTCATGGGCCTCGGCCTGGCCGTCATGGTCGACTCGGTCGGCAAAGGCGAGTCGATCTTTCGCTCGATCTACATCTTCCCGATGTCGCTCTCGTTTATCGTGACCGGCGTGGCCTGGGCCTGGCTGTTCACCCCGGGCAACTTCCCGGAAGACCCGACCGGCCTGAACCTGCTGTTTCACCGCATGGGCCTGGACTTTTTGCAGGCCGGCTGGATTACCGACGCGAGCGTCTGGCCCGACTGGCGCCCACCGGGGCTGAAAACCAAGCTGCTTATCCCCCTGGCGCTCATCCCGGTGGTGGTCGCGGCTGTCTGGCAGATGGTTGGCTTTACCATGGCGATGTACCTGGCCGGGCTGCGCTCCATCCCCGACGAGATCCGCGAGGCCGCGCGCGTCGACGGCGCCAGCGAGTGGCAGGTTTTCCGCAAGATTACGCTGCCCATGCTGCAGCCCGTCACGCTCAGCGCCGTGATTATTTTGGGCCATATCTCGCTCAAAATTTTCGACCTGATTATGACCATGACCGGCGGTGGACCCGGCAACAATACCGAGATCCCCGGCGTGCTGATGTATGAGTTGACCTTCAAGGCCAACAAGGTTGCGCAGGGCGCTGCCATCGCCATGGTGCTGCTGGTGCTCGTCGCGCTGCTGATCGTGCCGTATCTGTACTACCAGTTCAAGAATGAGGTCGAGCGATGAGCGCACGCGCACTGCCCCAACCAAGCGCCGCGAGCCGCATCCGCTGGCGCAAGCTTCTCCAGTACCTGGTCATGGTGGCGGTGGCGATCTTTTTCCTGCTGCCGGTTTATTTGCTGATCATCACCAGCCTCAAAAGCTTCGACCAGGTCAGCCTGAGCCGCATGTGGGATCTCCCGCAGGGCATCTCATTCGAGAGCTTTGCGCGGGCCTGGGAAGTAATGGGCCAGAGCTTCGTCAACAGTGTCATGCTGGTCATCCCGGCCACCGTGATTTCCTGCCTGCTCGGCTCGCTCAACGGCTACGTGCTGTCGAAGTGGCGCTTCCCCGGCTCGGAAGTGCTGTTCTCGCTCATCCTGTTCGGCATGTTCATCCCCTACCAGAGCGTGCTTGTGCCGCTAGTGACGACGCTGCGCACCATGAACCTGTACGGCTCGATCCCGGGCCTCGTTCTGGTCCACGTGGTCTACGGCATCCCGATCACCACGCTGATTTTTCGCAACTACTACGCAGGCGTGCCGACCGAGATGGTCGAGGCGGGCAAGATCGACGGCGCCGACTTTTTTGGCATCTACCGCCATATCATCTTTCCGCTTTCGATCCCCGGCTTTGTGGTCGTCGCGATCTGGCAGTTTACCTCGATCTGGAACGAATTTTTGTTTGGCCTGATCATTACCAACGCGCCCGAGAAACGGCCGGTCACTGTGGCGCTGCAAAACCTTTCGGGCAGCCAGTATACCCAGTGGAACGTGCAGATGGCGGGCGCCCTCATGGTTGCACTGCCGACGCTGCTGGTCTATATTTTCCTGGGCCGCTACTTTCTGAAGGGCCTGCTGGCCGGCTCGGTGAAAGGGTAGAAAGGGAAAAGGGGCAAGGGAAAGCTGGTGGTGTGGCGCGGGAGCGCGGCCGTCAGCCGTGTATCAGCATCGGTATGCTATAATCGAGCGTAGCAGGGGATACACGGATCGGCCGTTTATGCAGATCCAGGGCGCCGACAACCTTCCACACTCCTACGAGCAGCGTTCGCGCCAGATCGCCTGGACTGTGCTGCTGCTGGCGTTTGTGACGTTCTGCACCATCAGCGCGATCCTGGTCTACAGCGGCTACCGCTACGTGACCACCGCCACGATCGGCTTGCCCGCCCGCCTGCTCGCGGACGTTCCCGTGGGCGTGACATACCAGACCCGTGGCTCCACCGCCTTTCTGACCGTCGATAACAGCGGCGGCGGCAGCCAGCTTGCCGAGGGCTACCGTGTACGTGTGGCGGCGCCCTCGGCCACCGGCTACGGCAAAGTTGCCTCGCTCGAACTGGCCGATGGCAGCAGCCTCGACATCCGCGCCGGCACCGACGTGACGCTCGATACCTACCGCCGCACGCGCTGGAGCGAGCGCGCCCAGTATATCAAGATCGTCCAGACGAGCGGCTATGTGCGCTACAATCTGCGCCCCGACAAGGTCTTCGAGACGACCGCGTTTGTCGTCGAGCTCGGCAACGGCGTGAGCGTCGACCTCGCGCCCAAGGGCAGCTACAGCGTGAAAGTGCGCCCACCGCAGCGTACGCTCCTTTTGAGCGGCTCGGCAGCGCCACGTGTGGTGCCTGATGCGCAGATCGAGGTGGCGGTACGCGGCCAGGGCACGGCTGTTGTGCATGGCCGTGAGCGCTCGGCGACGATCGGCGCAGGCCAGCTCGTGGTGGTACGCTCGGGCGTGGTGCAACTACCCGTTCCGGCCACCTGGGAGCTGATGCGCGACACCCGCTTCAGCGAGTTTAGCCAGGACGAGTACAACAATACGACGCTGCGCAACCCCCCGCCAACGATTGTGCGCGCCGATACCTGGGAGGTGCGCGGCCAAGCCACCGGCGCGGTCGAGCGCAAAGAAGATCAGGGCCAGTTCGGCATTGTGCGCGAATGCCTGGAGCCCCAGCCGTATGAGGGCTGCCCCATGATCAATACCGCACGCTTCATCCGCACCGATGGGCAGACCCAGGGCTTTATCACGTCGATTGTCCAGGATCTGGGCGACCCCGTGCCGCCGCCCGGTGGCCCGCAGGTGCGCTCAAGCGAAGACGACGCGCCGCGCCGCCAGGGCGTCGACGTCTCGGAATATACGCGGCTCCAGCTTTCGGCCGACCTGCGCCTGCTCAACCAGTCGCTCGACAAAGGCGGCCAGGCTGGCTCGGAATGCCCGCTGCTCGTACGCATCTTCTACAAGGATACGGCGCCCGCCGATACGCCGCAGGAGCAGACATTCTGCTTCTGGTACAAAGATGGCCCGAACGGCACGCTTACACCCGACGCCCCTGGCTATTTTGCTTCGCAGCAGGTCGAGCAGTACGAGTGGACCCACTTCAGCGTCGATCTGCGCGACGAGCGCTTTATCCCACGCGCACGCTACCTGCAGCGCGTCCAGATCGAGGCTCGCGGCCACGATTACAACGTCGAGATCACCAACGTCTCGCTGATTGCGACCCAGTAAGGAGTACCCATGAAGAACCTTTGCGTGGCCGGCACAGGCTATGTCGGCCTCGTCACCGGCGTCTGCTTCGCCGACCTCGGCAACAGCGTGACCTGCGTCGAGATCGACCCGGTCAAGCTCGACATGCTGCGGAGCGGGCGCTCGCCGATCTACGAGCCGGGCCTCGAAGAGTTGCTCGAACGCAACGCGCGCGCCGGGCGGCTCGTCTTTACCGACGACTACGGCGTGGCCATCCCGCGCGCCGACATCGTCTTTATTACCGTCGGCACGCCCATGAGCGAGAGCGGCGCGGCCGACCTGAGCCAGGTCGAGGCGGCCGCACAGCAGATCGGCCGGCACCTCAATTCGCAGCACCGCACGATCATCGTCGACAAAAGCACGGTTCCGGTTGGCACGGGCGATATGGTCACGACGATCTTGCGCGAGGCAGCCCCGAAAGGCGCCAGCTTTGTGGTGCTTTCCAACCCCGAGTTCCTGCGCGAGGGTTCGGCCATCAGCGACTTCTTCCGGCCCGACCGTATCGTGCTCGGCGCCACCGACCGCGAGGCCGCCGAGAAGGTTGCCGAGCTGCACGCGCCGCTGGGCGCGCCCGTAATCATCACCGACTTGCGCACGGCCGAGATGATTAAGTACGCCTCGAATGCCTTCCTGGCCACACGCATCTCCTTTATCAACGAGATCGCGCAGATCTGCGAGAAGCTGGGCGCCGACGTCAAAGAAGTCGCGCGCGGTATGGGTGCCGACAAGCGCATTGGCCCACACTTCCTCGAGGCGGGCATCGGCTACGGTGGCTCGTGTTTCCCCAAAGACGTGCTGGCGCTGCACCATATGGCGGCTGCCTCGGGCTGCCACCCGCAGCTTCTGCAAGCCGTGATCGACATCAACAACGACGCGCGCCAGCGCTTTGTCGAGAAACTGCGCGACCTGCTGGGCAGCCTGTCTGGCATGCTCGTCGGCGTGCTGGGCCTGGCCTTCAAGCCCAACACCGACGATATGCGCGAAGCACCCTCGATCACGATTATCGAGGCGCTGCAAAGCGAGGGCGCGCGTGTCAAAGCCTACGACCCGGTCGCGATCAAGTCGGCCAGCGAAGTGTTGCCGCTGGTGACGTACTGTGCCACGGCCTACGACGTGGCCAAAGAGGCCGACGCGCTGCTGATTTTGACCGAGTGGAACGAGTTCAAGCAGCTCGACTTCGAGCGCATCCAGGAGTATATGCGCCGCCCGATTGTGCTCGACGGACGCAACCTGTACGACCCGGCCGCCATGGCCAGCCGTGGCATCACCTACCGCGGCGTCGGGCGCGGCGTGCCGAGTTAGGCTGCTCGCCATCCGACGTTGCGCGATCTGAGAGCATCGGGTATACTATGCCGAGGCGCGCAGGGCCTGGCCTGGCTCTCGTGCGCCCTATTCCGCAATAAAGGAGGTGATCAAGAGGTCAAGACCGGGTGTTTTTGCACCTGTGATGACCGTACGGCTATGCGTGTTGAACGTCGTGAAGGCGAGTCGGTCGAACAACTGATCCGCCGCTTCAACAAGGGTGTCGTGTCGGAGCGCATCACCAAGACGTATCGTGAGAAGATGCACTTTATTTCGAAGAGTGAGCAGCGCAAAGAGAAGCGACGCCGCGCTGAGCGCAACCGTCGCAAGAAGGCTGCGAAAGGCTCGTGATGAAAACCCCGGCATAGCACGAGGCCCAAGGGCTCAAGGCTCTGGTCCTCGTGTTTTGCTCTCTAGGATTTCCAGATCGGTATGTTTGACAAACTTGATGCAGTTGCCCAGCGCTACGATGAGTTAAGCGAGTTGATGGCCTCGAACGAGGTGATCACTAACCCTACGCTGCTCCAGCAATACGCGCGCGAGCAGGCCGAGCTTGGCGAGGTAGTCGGAGCCTACCGCCGCTACCGCGAGATCGAGCGCGGCATCGCCGAAACGCAGGCCTTGCTGAATGACGGGCTGGAGGCCGAGTTGCGCGAACTGGCCCAGGACGAACTGCGCCTGCTGCGCGAGCAGCGCGAGGCGCTCGAAGAACAGCTCAAAGTTCTGCTCCTGCCGCGTGACCCGAACGACACCAAAGACGTGGTGGTCGAGATCCGGCAGGGCACCGGCGGCGACGAGGCGGGCCTGTTCGCGGGCGACCTGTTTCGTATGTATACGCGCTACGCCGAGACGCGCGGCTGGCGTGTCGAGATCGTCACGGCCAACGAAAACGAGAGCGGCGGCTTTAGCGAGGTGGTGTTCGAGATCAAGGGCGAGGGCGCCTACAGCCGCCTCAAGTATGAGGGCGGCGTGCATCGCGTGCAGCGCGTACCAGCTACCGAAGCCAAGGGCCGCATCCATACCTCGACGGCGACTGTCGCGGTGTTGCCCGAAATGGACGACCTTGACCTGCATATTCGCGACGAAGACTTGCGCGTGGACGTGTTTCGGGCTGGTGGCCACGGCGGGCAGGGTGTGAACACAACCGACTCGGCCGTGCGCATTACCTACAAGCCCGGCACCGCCGACGAAATCGTCGTCACGTCGCAAGACGAACGCTCGCAACTCAAAAACAAAGCCCGCGCCATGACCGTCCTGCGTGCCCGGCTCTACGCCCGCGAGCAGGAGAAGCGCCAGCGCGAGCTAGGTGAGTCGCGACTGGCACAGGTAGGGTCGGGGGCGCGCGCCGAGAAGATTCGGACCTATAACTTCCCGCAGGACCGCATCACCGACCACCGGGTCGGCCAGAACTTTTCGGGCATCCCCCTGGTCCTGGCGGGCGACCTCGACCGAATCGTCGACGCGCTGACCGTTCATGATAACGCTGAGCGGCTGCGCGACGTCGGCGTCGGCGTGTAGCGAGCCAGCCAGCTTTTTCGAACCCTTACGGCGGGTGCGCTGCAACAGCACTCCCGCCATTATTGTCTCCAGTAGGAGGCTAGCGGCGTGAAGCGCGAGGCATCTAATCAGCATTCTTTCCTGGCCCCGTCGCTCCCGACGGCCAGCTCGCGCGTGGCCCGCGAAGCCGTGGCGCAGTTTGCCTTACCCGAGGCGGTCGAGCAGTTCCTCCGCCGCATGCCCAAGGTCGAGCTGCACCTGCACCTCGAAGGGTCGGCGCGCCCGGCGACCTTGCTCGAGCTCGCGGCGCGCAACGGGGTGGCTTTGCCGGCCGCCGATGTGGCCGCGCTCGAACAGCGCTTCCGCTACAGAAGCCTTCAGGAGTTCTTTGAAGTCTATATTGCCTGTGTGCAGGCCATTGTCACTGGCGCCGACTTCGAGCAACTAGCCTACGAGCTGACGCTAGATCTGGCGGAGCAACAGGTGCGCTACGCCGAGGTCATGATCTCGCCGATGCAGTACCTTCTGCGCGGCCTCAACTTCGACGAGATCCTGGCCGGCATCAGTGCAGGCTACAGCCGCGGCGAGCGCGAGACGGGTGTTGTGGTGCGGACGGCCTTTGACTATGGGCGGCAGTACGGTGTCGAGCAGGCCTGGGAAGCGCTGGCGATCGCGCGTGCCCACCGTCACCACGGCGTGGTGGCCTTCTCGATCGGCGGCGACGAACTGAACCATCCACCCGAGCAATTCCAGGCCGTTTTTGCGGCGGCGGTCGAGAGCGGCCTGCACATCATGGCCCACGCGGGCGAGGTGGTCGGCCCCGCGAGCGTGTGGGGCGCCGTGCGGGCACTGGGCGTCCAGCGTATTGGCCACGGCATCCACAGCGTGGAGGACCCGCAGTTGCTCGCGCATCTGGTTGAGCGCGGCGTGATGCTCGACGTGTGCCCGACGAGCAACGTGCGGACGGGTGCCTCGCCCTCGCTCGCCCAACATCCGTTGCGGCGGCTCTATGAGGCCGGCGTGCGTATCTCGATTAATTCCGACGACCCAACCTTCTTCCAGACGACGCTGATCGACGAGTTTCGCCTGGCCGTGGGCTACTTTGGCTTCAGCGTCGACGAGATCTGCGCGCTGATGCTCGATAGTGTGCAGGCCTCATTTCTGCCTGCCGACGAGCAGCAAGCCCTTGCAGCCACAATGCGGGCCGAGCAAGCGGCCCTGCGCGCCGAGCTTGGCCTATAGCGCCCCGCCCCGCCGCGGCGCGACCTGGCCGATCCCCAATTCCACCAGCTCGGTCGAGAAACGCTCCCAGTCGGCTTCGAGTGCCTGGATCAAACCCCACGCCGGCAATGCCTCCAGATCGGCTAGCAGGCCAGCACGTTCGACAAGCTGGTTGCTGGCGAGCAGCAGCGCGCCGTAGTAGATCAGGATCGGCAGCGCGTACCATTCTTCCAGCCAGACTTTGCGCCGTGCGCCGAGGCTGTAGCCCTCGACAAGCTCGGCCAACAGGTCGAGCCGCAGGCTCGGCACCTCGGGGGGGCCGAAGCACTGCTGGCTGGCGATCAGCGTCAGGTCGAGCAACTGCGGCCCGCGCGCGAACACCTCGCCGTCGCGGCTATAGAGCGTGCCGTCGTCGGCCCAGACCAGGTGCTCGCTGGTCAGGGCGCCGTGCAAAATGCTGCTGGGCAGATCCTCGGGCAGCTCGAGGTAGGCCAGGCGCTCAACGATAGCGGCGGAAGCCTGGCTGGCCGCTAAGCTTGGGCCCTGGCGGGCAAGCTCCGCTAGGCGCACTTCGATAGCCGAGCGCAGCGGCAACTCGGCAAGCGTGGTGGCGTCCTCGAAGCCACACAGAAAATGCAGGCGGCCGATGAGCTGACCGGCGGCGCCGATCTCGCGGGCTGAATTGCCGAGCGGCTTGCCCTCGACAGCGTAGAACAGGGCCGCCGGGCGCTCGTGCAGCAGGGCAAGCATCTGCCCGTCGCGCGTGGTCAGGGGCGCCGCAGTCGGAAAGCCACTATGCACCAGTGCTTCCACAATTTCGAGACTGCGGCGCAACGCGTCGAGGCTGTGGGTCGGCGCGAAGCGGCGCAGCACAAAGGGGCCAGCGTTGGTCGCACAGGCGTAGCGCTCGACGTCGGGCGGGCCAGAGAGGTGCTCGGGCGGCGCCACAAGCTGAAGGCCATAGCCGAAGCGCAACAAGGACTCGATGGCCGGGCGCGGAATCGGCAGGCCGTGGCCAGCAGTGGTGGGCGGCATACGCCGGCCTGGGGGCTGCGCTCCCATTGCAGCCTACGCGTCGGGGGGCAGATCGGTCGCGATGTCGTAGACCAGCACCTGCACGTCGAGGCCGTGCTCGGTCAGCAGGCTGATCGTGGTGTCGCGCAGGGCTGCTTTGATGGCGGCCTCGTCGGAGGCGGGGGCGTAGACGCGGATGGTGGCCTCCTCGCTGCCAAGCCGCTGTGTACGCAGAACAGCGCCGCTGCTCGCGCCAGTAATCTTCTGGCCCAGGTCATTCAAGGCCTCGTCAAGAGTCATCTTGGTGCTCTCCTCTGCCAGCACGTGCTGAGTCGTCGGTGGTGGCCGGTCGATGCGAGCTCGCGCCCTTGCTATTGTAGCACAGCCGACCGCAGCAGCGGCAGCTCGAGGCTATCCCAGAGCGCCTGATAGCTGGCCTCGATAATGTTGTGCGAGCAGCCGACGGTGCTCCAGCGCTCGTCGCCGCGCGCGCTCAGGATCAGCACCTGCGGGCGGGCTGCGGTGCCGCGGTGCTCGTCGATAATACGCACCTTGTAGTCGATCAGCTTGACGGCGTCGAGCTGTGGGTAGTGGGGCAGCAAGGCCTTGCGAATGGCCCGGTCGAGCGCGTTGACCGGCCCATCGCCTTCGGCGGCCGTGTGCATCACCTCGTCGCCGACACGCACCTTGACCGTCGCCTGCGCCTGCACCTCGCGCTCGCCACGCTTCTCCACGATCACCGTGAAGTCGAGCAACTCGAAGGGCGCCCGGTAGTCGGCGGCGCTGCGGCGCACCAGCATCTCGAAGCTGCCCTCGGCCGCCTCGAACTGAAAGCCCTGGCTCTCCAGCTCCTTAACGCGGGCCAGCACAAGCTTCTCGCTGCCGTCGAGCTTCAGCCCGAGCTCCTCGGCACGCGTACGCACGTTGCGGCTGCCGGCCAGTTCGCTGACCAGCACGCGGCTTGTATTGCCAACCAGGCGCGGGTCGATATGTTGGTAGCTTTCTTCAAGGCGGGCCATGGCCGTCACGTGCAGGCCGCTCTTGTGGGCGAAGGCGCTGCGCCCGACGTAGGGCGCGTAGTCGTCGGGCTGCAAATTGGCCACGGCGGCCACAAAATGGCTCAGCTCGCTCAGGCGCCGGAGCTGCGCCGCGCTCACACACGTGTAGCCGCGCTTCATTTGCAAGGTTGCGACGAGCGGGATCAGGTCGACGATGCCGCAGCGCTCGCCGTAGCCGTTGACCGCCCCCTGCACCTGTACGCAGCCAGCCTGAACGGCCGCGAGCGCGTTGGCCAGCGCCAGCCCGCCGTCGTCGTGGCCGTGAAAGCCAAACTTGATCGTCGGCAAATGTTCGAGGTGCTGGCGCACAAGCTGGACCTGGCGTGTCACTTCGTCGGGCAAAGCGCCGCCGTTAGTGTCGCAGAGCACGATCCAGTCGGCGCCAGCGTTGGCAGCGGCTGTGACGGTTGCCAGCGCATAGCCCGCGTCGATGCGGGCGCCGTCGAAAAAGTGCTCGGCGTTGTACACAACCGCTTTGCCGAGGCGCTTGAATAAGGCTACGCTCTCGGCGATCATGCGCAGGTTCTCGTCGGGTGTGGTTTCGAGCACCTTCTCGACGTGCAGGGCCGAGCTTTTGCCCATCAGCGTGACCACAGGCGTCTGCGCGGCCACGAGCGCCTGGATCTGCACGTCGTCTTCGGGGCGCATATTGGCATGGCGCGTGCTGCCGATCGCCGCCAGGCGCGCGATGGCGAAGCGCTCGTGCCGGGCGCGCTGAAAGAACTCGGCGTCTTTGGGGTTCGAGCCGGGCAGGCCACCCTCGATGTAGTGAAAGCCGATCGAGTCCAGCTCGCGGGCGAGCTTCAGCTTATCCTCGACCGAGAAGCTGATCCCTTCGCGCTGCGCGCCGTCGCGCAAGGTCGTATCGTAGAGGAACATCTGCATAGCGCACTCCTGCCGTCTTAGCCTCGCCAGCGCGGGTAGCTACCAAACACTTTAAAGAGGCCTGTCTTGGCGCTGATACGCTCAAGTGCCTCGGCGACGTGAGGCTCGCGCCGGTGGCCTTCCAGATCCACGAGAAAAATATATTCGCCGAGCACGGCCTTGGTGGGCCGGCTTTCGAGCTTGGTCATATTCAGCCCGGCATTCGCCAGTTCGTGCAGCACGCCGACCAAAACGCCTGCACGGTCCTCCCGAAAGCCAAAGGCCAGGCTAGTTTTGTCGTCGCCGCTCGGCGGGGCATCTTCGTGGGCCAGGGCCACAAAGCGCGTCGCGTTGCTATTCAGATCCTGGATGT
>Ga0224723_1001890_pt1 | contig 12123 bp, 15 predicted proteins | sample Balambano_FR2_Me_FD_161647 | JGI IMG/M metagenome (GOLD analysis project Ga0224723, IMG submission 161647) | Freshwater sediment microbial communities from Lake Towuti, South Sulawesi, Indonesia - Balambano_FR2_MetaG | ecosystem: Environmental > Aquatic > Freshwater > Lake > Sediment | place...
GTGTGGGGTTAGGAGTGCGAGGTGCTATCCTCGGGTGGGTCAGGTTTTGTTGTTAGCTTTCCCGTTAGGCATCTAAAGTATACGCGCTCTTTCCTGCCCTTACAACCATCACCCCCATCACCCCCATCACCTCCATCACCCCCTACTCCCTACTCCTACACAACTGAGCCAGTTCACAAACATCACAAGCCGGATTTCTGGCCTTACATACAGCACGACCGTGATAAATTAGGCGGATTGACCAATTTTCCCAGTCTGGCTGGGGTAGCAACTCAATTAAATCCCGCTCAATACGAATGGGGTCTTTATTTTCAGTTAACCCCAAACGTTGACTCAGGCGTGAAACATGAGTATCAACTGTTACGCCACTGTTAATTCCAAAAGCATGAGCAAGAACTACATTCGCTGTTTTCCGCGCTACACCAGGAAGCAGTAACAGCTGTTCCATTGTCTTCGGTACTTCACCACCAAAGTCCTTAACAATCATTCGGCAGGCAGCTTGAATATTCTTTGCTTTGTTACGATAGAAACCAGTAGAACGGACTAAATTTTCAATCTCTGCTAACTCAGCATCAGCCATAGCAGCAGCATCAGGAAATCTACTAAATAAAGCTGGCGTCACTTTATTTACCCGCTCATCAGTACATTGAGCGGATAAAATGGTAGCCACCAGCAGTTGTACAGGTGTTTCGTAATTGAGGGAACAAGTCGCATTCGGATAGAGACGCTTCAGGTGAATTAATATCTCTAATGCCCGTTGCTTTTGTAATGATGATTTACCAGTATTATTTACTGGAACAACTTTTGTACCCATTCTAATTGGGTTGTTTCTTTAACAATTAAGAAAAGTCCTAATCCTAACAGTAACACTAAACCAGTTTGCATTACACCTTCTTGAATACGATTGGGTAATGGTTTGCCACGTACACCTTCAATAAGGAGAAATGCTAACTGTCCACCGTCTAAAGCAGGTAAGGGTAGTATATTGATTACAGCTAGGTTAATACTGATAAGAGCTGCAAAAAAGAATAAGCTGGCTGTATCATTTTGAGCAATGCTAGCACCAATCTGGACAATTTTTACAGGCCCGGCTACTTGGCTTGCAGTTTCACCAAAGTTGCTAATTAGTTTTCCAAACCCGTCAAATGTCATGATCACAATTCGCTGAAACTCTGTTGCACCAACTTGGAAAGCTTCTATTATATTAGTAGCGCGACGGTGTTCAGTTTTGACATTGGGAGATAGTTGGATACCGATACTACCAACATTTTCTTTTGCTTCGGGGGTGACATTAATTGAGAGTTTTTGGTCTCCACGAGCAATGTCTAACTCAACTGTCCGACCAGGGTTAGTGCTAATTATTTGCCTAAATGCCTCAATATCTTGCGGGGTTGCACCAAATTCTTTGTTATTGGCTGCTAGAATAACATCTCCTGGCTTAATCCCTGCTTTAGTTGCTGGTGACTGTGGATTTGGTGTTAATTGTGTAATCAATACTCCTGGCTGGGGTGGAGTTAATTGGGGTATGCCAACAAACCCAACTTGTGTCACCAATAGAAAATAAGCAAATACTAAGTTTGCTATGACTCCAGCACTAATGACGATCGCTCGATCTAATACTGGACGGTTACGCAGAAGATTCGGATCGTCCGCTGGGATTTTGCTATCCGGGTCATCGTCTGGGAAACCTACGAACCCACCTAAAGGAAAAGCACGAATAGCGTACTCAGTTTCAGGCCCTTGGTACTTCCAGATAATTGGCCCAAAACCTAAAGAAAAGCGGTTGACGTGGATACCTTGAGAACGTGCGGCAATAAAGTGCCCCATCTCGTGTACTAAAATCAAAACCGCTAAGACTGCGATCGCTGCTAAAGCTGGAAATACTGACATAGATATAATGTGAATAGCTATACTCTTATTTATTTTAAGATGTGTAAACGATTAGCGAGTAGGGACATTATTGTAGTCTGTGTACTCCTATCCAAACGGCAGTAGAATATATTACTAAGATACAGTGTATTTACTACCTAGTAGCTTTAAATAAAGTTTACTCCATTTTTAATTAATACCGAATATAGTATAAGTGTAAATAATTGTCATAAATGTGACAATAAAATATTCTTTCGCTAATGATTAAGCAGTCTAAGAGCTTAAACAAAATCAATATTATTGGTTATGTTGTGTAAAAATAATCTTGCTAAAGTAACAGTGTTATTTTCTTTAGTATTAATACTGTCGGGTTGCGAAGGTGATATTTTACTTTGTCCGGGGAAAGGTAACGGTGATAATTTAGTTATTACTCCAGACAGCAAAACCCTAATTACTGGTGGTAATACAATTAAGCAGTGGGACATTGCAAATGCAAAACCTATTCGTACTATTCAAAATCAATTAGGAAGATTACATAGTGTCAATAGTCTGGCTATTACCCCAGATGGTAGCATCCTGATTAGTTCTTGGAAAGAGAATAGTTCTTTGCCTCAGCCTACCAGATATAACATCAAAGTGTATGAACTTAAGACTGGCAAAAGAATTCATACTTTGAAAGAAAATTCTCTGATCAGTGAGCTTGCTGTTAGTTCAGATAGCAAGACCTTTCTAAGCAAAGACGTTGATGGTATTATTAAACTTTGGGAAATAGCAAGCGGAAAATTGATCAACACAATCCAAGCGGATGGAGGTGTATCCAATTCTCTTGTGATTAGCCCAGATCATAAAATCTTCCTGACTAAAAAACCTGACGGAATTCTTCAATTATGGAATATATCTACAGGAAAAGAATTATATATACTCAAAGCCCAACCAAGCCACCAACCTCTTGCTATTAGTCCAGATAGAAAGACTCTTCTAATTCAAAATGCTGGTGACATAAAACGATTTAGGGACATACCTTCTGGTAAAGAAATAAATACTATCAAAGGGTATTTGTACGAAACTGCCTTTACAACTACCCCAGATGGTAAGACTTTAATTATTCAAAATTCTGACGGTAGTATCAAATTTTTTGATATGTCTAGTTCTAGAGAAATCCGTACCTTGCAAAATATCCCTGCTTATGTTAATGACATCGTTATTAGTCCAGATAGCAACAAGTTCATCACCAGAGAGCCAAATGGTGTTATCAAGTTGTGGGATATAGTCAGTGGGAAAGAAATATTTACTTTTGAAAATAAAAACCAATCAGGTAGCCTAACTATCAGTCCAGATAGTAAAACTCTCGCTATTGGTTACAAAGAAACTCAGGGTATTCAGATAATGGATATGACTAATGGAAAAACTATTGCCAAATTTTGTACTCTATAATTTTTCATTTATATCAGGTAGGAAAACAATGCAAAAAATAAGTGTTTTTTTGGTGTTTGCATTATTACTAGGATTAAATAGTGAAACTTATGGTTTTGACCACAATTTGGGAATAAGTTCTACTAAAATCATTGCTCAAACACCAATCCAAGGAGATAATACTTGGCTAGGAAATTATCAATGGGTTGAATTAGGTGGTAAAAATACAGGAATTGTAGTTGAACATACACTAAATATTTCTCGGAATAAGAATGGTATCTTTATGGCTAAACTAGCATCCATTGGTTATCAAACAAATGAAACAATAATCTGCGATGTCAAATTTAACAAAAGAGGTGAACGTCTGAACTTGTTATTTAGAAGTTATGCAAATGGTAGTGTTGTGAACAAATATGGTGTACAACGATACAAAAAAGGTCAAGCAATGATTGCTTTAGAAAGAAGAGTTAATAATGGTAATTTAATTTATTTAACATTTTGGCAAAGTTTTCAACCAATACTTAAACCACAAGTTAATGGCAGAGTATATTTTTTAAAAACATAATTTATTTACTTATTTAGCTTAATATGGCAATTAAAAAAGTTATCGAAATTACTCGAAGCTACTTATCTACCGCATTAATTTTGCTACTAGTAGGTGGTGGAATGTATACATTAAATGCTACAGGTATCTACTGCTCTGATTTCAGTTCCGCTTCGGCGATCGCTATTACCCCCGATGGCAAAATTTTGATTAATGGTGATGAAGGTATCAAATTCCGAGATATAGCAAGTGGAAAAGTTATCCGTTCTTTAGAAGGATATTTTTTTTATGTCCATAACCTGGGTTTAAGTCCCGATGGTAAAACTCTGGTCGCTTCTATTAATTCTGAAACTGGAGGGAAAGAAGCTCATACTATCTACCGATGGGACTTAACAAGTGGAAAACGAATTTCTTCTTTAAAAGGTCATCTTGATCATGTTTATACTTTTGCTTTTACCCCGGATAGCAAAATTATGGTTAGTGGTAGTGCTGATAATACAGTCAAAATCTGGGATTTAACGAGTGGGGAAGAAATCCGTACTTTAAAAGGACATCATGGTAATCTTGAAGAAGTAGCCATCACCCCAGATGGCAAAACTATTATCAGTGCTGAAATTAACGGCTTTATCAAATTTTGGGATGTTTTCACCGGGAAGGAAATACGCACTATTACAGATAGAAACACTGTTACATATGATGGGGCAAGAATTGGTTCACTTAATATTACCCCAGATGGTCAGACAATTATTGTTGGAAGAGGCGATGGCACGATTAAATTTTGGGATATTGCCACCGGAAGAGAAATACGTATCCTCAAAAGTCATGGTACTGACGATATTTATAGTTCTGCAATTAGTCCAGATGGGAAAATTCTTGCCACTGGTAGTAGAGACAAAACTATTAAGATTTGGGATGTTACCAATGGGAAAGAATTACGTCTTCTAAAAGGTCACTCAGACTACGTTACTGGTCTGGCTATGACTCCAGATGCTAGAACTCTTATAAGTCTTAGTTTTGATAACAGTATTAAGTTCTGGGATATAGCTAGTGGAAAACATATCCGTACTTTTTGCGATTAAGCTAGTACGTGAAGGCAGATGGCAGAAGGAGAAAAGCTTATAAAATACCCTTTCTACTATCATTAGATGGTTGGTTTATTTACGCCGAGTAGTACTAGTCGGATGGAATCTCATGGACTTCCAGGTAGTATTCAAATTACAGAAGCAACTTATGAATTAATTAAAGATAAATTTACATTCAAATCACGGGGACTTATGCAAATTAAGGGGAAAGGAGAAATGCTGACTTATCTGGTAACTGGAAAAAAATAATTTATGCTATATTATATCCCCGACTTCTTTCAAAATTTGGGGAGCGACCCACCAGAATTTTCGGTAGTTACAACTGGAAATAACATTCTAAGACATACAATATTTCTTATTAGCAATAGAAAACTTCATCCAAATAACTACTTTAATGTATTAAAACTCACTTTATTTCCAGTTCAATAATTTATAATATTCCAAGTTATAGACTATCTTTTTTCATTGATTGAAAGAAATTTCCATAACTCATGAAAAGCTCTATGAAAAAATTGTTAACTCAATTTGTACTAGCAACGTCTATTACTTTAAGTATTGTGACGCTAAATTTCACGGTGAGTACAAATGCAAATATTCCTACTAAATCTGCAAACATTATCTACAATTCTAAAAGAAAAATTGTAGGACTGAAAAATCTACAGATAGACGGGAAAATTTACAATGTCCAGTTTATATACGGAGACTTTAATCAAGTATATAAAGGATTTAAAGACCCTGCCATCACAAATATTCCAGATCCCGTTAAAGCGACTACTGCGATAAATTCTGCATTAAATTCTCTGAAACCAGTTCCGACTACGATTACTGAAAAGCCAAAACGTAAATATCCTGGTGCTTACGGTTTAGATTTATATATGTTTCCACTTCAGATTGTTGAGAGAACTTATAAGGAAACAAGTATAGAAATATATGGAGCTTTTGGAGCTTTTGATAAAAAAGCAAAGCAATGGAAAACAGAAACTGGTAGATATGTATCACATGGGCCAAAAACTGCTGGTGTCTACACTAAATTTAATTTAGTGTCTTCTAGATAAATGTTTTATGGAGCTTTGTATAGTTGGTAGTATACAAAGCTCTATTGGTAAGACTTAGCGTACTTTTTTCCATTGCGAGCGTATAATTCCTATCACTCTTTGTAACTCTTCTAATCCCCATGCAGCTGGGTCGCTCGTTAGGATTTAATGCTATTTACTGAACAATCGCTTCCAAGTCTCCAACTGCTTTTGGGGACAATATTATGTTGTAGTCCATTCTATCATCATTTGCTCTACCGATTCAACAGATATGCCCTGTCCTTGATCGATCTGGTCTAAACCTTCTTTAACAGCTGCGATGAACTCAATCTCCCGCAGTATTTCTCGTAAAGATACGGTTGTAGGTAAACGCTTCACAAGCTCAAGTACTGCTTCTTTGTCACTCATTGCAAATTACAGTTTGTTTAGGTGGACATAAATATTATACGCTAACCTTCATAACATAAACGATAACGCTCATAAAACGTTTATAAGCGTTTCCAGTTACTCAAGTGATATCTGGTGCTTCTAGCCACTCTAACTGATTTTGTTTTCCCAAAGTGATGCAACATTTACAATCTAAGTATTTTTTGATTATTTTAATACATTAAGTTATTTAGAGTCATTTTATTCTTTTTTCACAAAACTATTACTTTATATTAAGTAAAGTTTGTTATCTTTTGATGTTGCCCAACTAGATATCTTGTTAGCCTATAAATAAGCAAATAATTATTTTGCTGTTATTGCATACTAATACAAAGTAAGTATTTATTCCTTAAATAAAGTTAACAATTATTAGAATTATTTGAATTGTATATCCCTTGCACCTTAGCAGGGATATAAGAACTTAATTTTCGTCCCCAATACTCAACCAAATTCCCAACCTAGAAATGAAACATTATTGCCATACTTGGATTGAAGAGTGGTGTCAAGATAACGGCTGGACAGATTTGTTTGAAGAGCGCTGTAACAATTACTGGGCTTTTCCTCCAGGATGTGTTATGCCAGAACCAATTCCCACCAAAGCTCTTAGATTAATTAAATCTGAAAAAGGCCTGACTTCTCAAGAAAAAGTTTGGTCAATATCAGCAGTTATTACTACATTTGTAGCGGTTATTTCTACTTACTTCCTTAAGTGTCCAATGCCAATGGTAGCGGCTTTTGCTTTTGGTGCTGTGACTATGGCTAAATTAGAAGTTGAAGATATAGTGTAAATTACATAGTAGCGCTACCGTTACAAGTAGCGCCACTTACACTTAGCTTTCTTGAGCAATTTGTTTTTTCGCTTGCTGCCAAAGGTTTTCTAGTTCTTCCAAGCTATAATCTGATATGGGACGGTCAGCAACTGCTTCAATTTTTTGTAAGCGGTGAATAAAGCGTTGATTTGTACCTTGTAAAGCTTCAATTGGGTCAAGGTTATGCCAACGTGCTAGTTGTAGAGTCGTAAATAACAAATCACCTAATTCTGCTTGTTGTTGTGCAGGTGTTTCGTTAGCAATAGCTTGTTGAAATTCTTTTAATTCTTCATGAAATTTTTCCCAAACTCCATCTACATTTTCCCATTCAAAACCAGCAGCAGCAGCTTTTTGAGAAATTTTTATTGTAGCCATTAATGGGGGAAGAGTCCGAGCGTAACTACTTAATTTGTCACAGAGCTTTTGTGTATTGGTGTCACCTTTTTCTGCTGCTTTAATTTGTTCCCAATTTTGACGCACTTCTTCGACATTACTTACAGTCAGATCACCAAAAACATGAGGATGACGACGAATTAACTTTTGGGTAATTCCTTCAGCAACTTCTTTTAGGGAAAATTGTCCGTATTCCTTAGCGATTTGGGATTGCAGTACAACTTGTAATAATAAATCTCCTAATTCCTCAGCGATCGCATCCCTATCCCCACTTTTAATTGCGTCTACCACCTCGTAAGCTTCTTCGATTACATAGGATATCAGCGTTTGGGGAGTTTGGGCTAAATCCCAAGGACAACCACCATCAGGATGGCGTAACTTGGCTACCACATCAATTAAATCTTGTAACGCTGTTAAAGTATCACTATTATTGGGAGTTTGCTTAGCTTCCATAATTCTCTTCCAGTTATTGCCGCTTCCGACTTTTTACTTTTGTTGCAGTCGGTTTACGTTTCTTAATTTTCCCACGAGGTAGTAAACCAGAAACACCTTGTTTCTGAAAGCGTTTGTATGCAGAACCAGTCCAATCGCTGAGAGAATGACTCATTGCACCGAGTTCCAAACCCAAAAACAGTGCGAGAAATTCATGCTTGTAAACGAGCGATCGCTTGACAGTCTCACCCAGAGAATACCAATTCCAACCTAATCCGAGCTTTTCACCAACTACCAGAACAATAAATGCAATAACCCCCACTACAGTTATGAGATAAACCACCCGTAAAGTTGTACCGATAATTGGCCCATGAGATAAAAAAGAACGATGACGCAAACTTTTTTGATAAGGAAGCCAAATCCAACGTAACCAACCCCAACGCTTGTACTGACAAGAGTAGATATCTAAATCTGGGCCAAACATTAACCCACCAAACATAAACCCCCCAGCAACCAATAAAGTCATGTTGCCACTTTCAGACTGCCAGAAAGTGACACCAGTAACCAACGGCAAACCCCAAATTGTAATGCGATCGTGCGTCCGACCAGAAGGCATAATTTAAATTTAGAATCAAAAATTATCGAAAATCTCTCTGAGCAAGGTTTATGGCTGGGATTAAAAAATGATATATCTTTTCTAAAAAATACTAGCGCGATATAAAAAACTTTGCTATACTCTATAACTGTGAGTCAAATAAGGGCGGTTAGCTCAGTTGGTAGAGCGCCTGCCTTACAAGCAGGATGTCATCAGTTCGAGTCTGGTACTGCCCATACTTCAAAACCCGCTCTCGTTGGCGGGTTTTGTTTTAAAGCACATATTACCCACAAAAGAGTTACTGGTAATATGTTTGATAATTACTGAAAATATTTGATAATTATTGAATATGTTTAGCTCAAATTTAGCGCATTGAAACTGACAATAAACGCAATTAACGAGCGGCTAAAAAGCGCCAAAATTGGGGTAAAAGTTGAGCAGCGCGGGGACAGACTAGCGCTGCGGGCAACCTTACCCCCAAAACCAGGAAGCCCTAAAACGAAACCACACCAGCAATACTTATCCTTAAAAATCTACGCCAACCCCGCTGGGCTAAGACAAGCTGAAGCTGAGGCTAAGGTGGTAGGGGGATTATTGGCGTGCGATCGCTTTGAATGGGCCAAGTATCTGGATGAAGTTCCGTCGAGGCGTGACTATCTTGAGTTCCCCAATTGTGAAATACTGGTAGAAAAATTCAAATCGGAATATTTTCGCCAAAGGGGCGACACTCCACAATCCCAGCTTACTTGGAAAAATGACTATGCCTCTGCCTTTAAATATTTAGCTGGTGACTGTAGCCCAGATTCATTTATCGCTGCTGCTACAGCAAGTCCCGCAAACACCCGCACCCGGAAGCGAAGTGTGGAGAAACTGCAAGCTTTAGCTCTCTTCGTGGGAATTGAAGTTGACCTCGCACCCTATAAAGGGAATTACGGCGGGAGGCAATTAAAGCCGCGATTTGTTCCACATGATGCCACAATTGAAGCAGTGCGATCGCAAATCAAAAATCCGGCATGGCAATGGGTATTTGGAGTTATGGCTTGCTACGGACTCCGCGATCATGAAGTATTTTTTTGCGAAATTTCCAGTACACCCCCTTATACTTGTCGGGTATTGGAGGGAAAAACAGGGGAGCGAATTTCTTTTCCTTTGCACCCAAACTGGGTTACAGAGTGGAAGCTACCAGCAATACAAAAGCCCAATTGTACGGGCAAGACTTACCGTGATTACGGACAGAGGGTAGGACAGTATTTTCACCGCCATAAATTATGTTTTACACCTTATGATTTACGTCATGCTTACGCAATCAGAGGTAGCGTCAAATACAGGATTCCGGTAGCAACGATGGCCGCTTGGATGGGACACAAACCCGGCATTCACTGGGCCACTTATAATCGGTGGATTGAAGACAGCGTACACCAACAGGTATTTCTAGAAGCTACTAAAGAATTTTACTAGTCTCGTATGTGTCGTAAAGCACAATTTTTACCGTATAAAAAAGTTAGAAATTTTGCGTTTATTATGGTTATTTTGTTTTAAAAATTAAGGCAGATTGGTTATATTTAAAAGCCAATTTGTTATTATGAAAAACTTTTTTATGGTATTTCACGAAACTCGGTCGTTGAGTCTGCGGAACTATCTAGTAGAAATTAACGTCGGTTTGGCAAGAAAAGTAGCTCACGCAGCTGCAAGTTCCTCAAATCAAATTTATGAGGATATGTTGGCTTACGCTACTATTGGATTAATCAAGGCGGTAGAACGATTCAATCCGCAGGTAAATGACTATTTTTCTTCGTTTGCAATGCCATATATTCGCGGGGAGATTCAGCATTATTTACGAGATAAAGCCTCAGTAGTGAGATTGCATCGGAAATTTCAAGATTTAGCTACCAAGCGTGAGAATGCAAATCGTAGACTAACGAGAACGCTTGGTAGGAATCCTACCAAAAAAGAGCTTATTAGAGATTTAGATATTTCTTTAAAAGAATTTGAGGAAATTGAAATTGCTATCAAGAATCGCGGGAACCAATTACGTCTTGATATGCCAATTCAAGGCGAGGATTTGATGCTACTAGATGTGATTCCTGCAAAAGAATCTGTTTCCTATTCCTCTATTGAAAAAGTTTGGCTCTTAGTTGAAAAAGCCATTTCGTTGATTACTAATCCAGTGGTGCGTAGAGCTTTATCTTTAATTTATTTAGAAGATTATGAAATTAAAGAAGCTGCGTTAATTTTAAAAATAAGCACGGAAGAATTATCCACATTACTCATTTTTGGAGTTGAATTATTATCCAATTGTGTTGATATTCCGTTCCCGGAAATTATAAATTTATTCTCCAATTTTGGAGAGGACTCAAATATTAAAGAAACATGGCACAATACTACTATTTTGATTGACGATTACTTACAGGAAGAATTTTACGAGTCCCTGAAGATTGCGTAATTGCTATAGCCAGTAGTAGGGAAATTTGTTTTGATGTAATCATTTGAACATTACAGACTATTGAGTTCGCTTGCATTAACTCGGTGATTAGGATTTCCTAATTCAAGCCGAATCTTTTCCTCTAAAATTCCCACCCAATCAAACAAGTCTAAATCTGAAGATTGCAAGGTACTGAAAGCTAGCTGAAGCAAGGCGCGGGTCGGAGCAACTCGGGATACTGTGCTGGATTTAAGATTAAATCCCTCCAAGTCTAGATCCCAGGCTCCTGCCAGCCTACTAGCACCGCTTGAGTTAATTGAAAAGACAGCAAACCGATAATTCTGCAAAATACCAGGGTACGGACGCGCTCTAAGAGTGATAGTTGTGCCGTTGACCTCCCCAATAAAATCAGCTTGTAGCTGGCACAATTCATCGAGGATGAGAAGATAATCTTGTCTTCCGGGCTTGACAATCCGCAAGGTTGCTCTTGCTCCAGGAGTATTTCGCTCCACTTGAAGAATTGCTCCTCTCCTCGTGTACCACCTCTTGATAATGCGGAGAGGTTTTGGCTTTTCACGCTTTCTCCACCACCAGATCCACTTTCTAAGTCGTCGCAGCCATTTTTCCACGTCATTCGTTTCCTCCGCGATCGCTTTCATCAACAAGACTGATTTTGCTAAGCAAGTTATAAATCTGTTCTGTGGGAGAGGTGCGGATTAGTGCGGCTAGTCCTGAAATTATCCCGATTCGTCGGGCTGATTCATCAAAATTTACTTTGTTTGCCCAAACATCACGGATTGTTCCGCCAACTGGTAAAAGGAAAAGCATCCACAGCAATAGCTCAAAAGGGTCAAGGTGGATGCTATAGGATTTAAATCTCAAGTCAACCCCCGGCCGATGCGATCTATTAGGACACGTAGTTGGGCACGTTACCGTCTGATTCTCTTCCACTTGCTTTTATTAAATCTTTCTCCTGAAAGTTCCCTTTTGACATACTCACCGACGTAGAACGTCGGCGATTCTTGACGGCTCACAGCAACTAGCTGCCGAAGTAGTCTGACAGTCGCTCCCCGTCCGTTTAAGGTCGTGCCGATGCCCCATGCC
>Ga0224723_1001891_pt1 | contig 12119 bp, 10 predicted proteins | sample Balambano_FR2_Me_FD_161647 | JGI IMG/M metagenome (GOLD analysis project Ga0224723, IMG submission 161647) | Freshwater sediment microbial communities from Lake Towuti, South Sulawesi, Indonesia - Balambano_FR2_MetaG | ecosystem: Environmental > Aquatic > Freshwater > Lake > Sediment | place...
CATCAGCGGTATTATGATCTTCTACCGCGCCCGTCCGATTGGCGGCGAACTGCGGGCGGGCGATGACGCCAGCGACGCGCGCGTGTTCCCGCTGGCGGACATGCCGACGCTCCCTTTCCGCACGCACCGTGAGGCGATGGCGCAGTACTTACGCGACCGCGCGCGTGAAAACGGGATGAGCGACGATGAAGCAACTGTACATGACGAAGAAGGCGAAGACTTCATCATTCGTCCAGCGGACGCCGACGACGCCAACGAACTGATGGCGCTGCTGCATCTCATCCCCGCCAACCGCGACCTGCCGCGCGACCAGTGGCGCGATATTTATCTGCGCTTCCGCGAGGCAAACGGCGTGGAAGTCTTCGTCGCCGTTGATCATCAGCAGCCGCCGATCCTGATCGGTTTTATCGCGCTCTCGATCGTGCGCGGGCTGACGGAAGGGCGCGGCTTCATCAACGATATGGCGGTACTGCCAACGTACCAGCGGCGCGGAGTCGGCGCAGCGCTGCTTGCCGCAGTGCTGCGGCGTGCAGATCGGCTTAATCTCAATTACGTCATGGTCAATACTGACCGCGCCAACGAACGCGCCCGCGCCTTTTACAGTGCGTCTGGCTTCAACGAAAGCAGTATTTTGCAACTGCGCGTGCGCTAACACGAGAGAGACCGCTTTTATGTTTACGGACCGCACGCAGCTTATCCGTCGCAACCCACCGCAGCTCAGTTACGGCATAGCCGTGACTGATGTGGATGGTGACGGTAAATTTGAAGCCTTCATCACAGGCTTTGCAGGATTTCCCAATGTCGTCCTCAAGTGGATGGGCGAATCCTTCGTCAATATTGCCCCGCCGCCGCTGGCAGACCCGGCACGCCAGGCGATTGGCGTCGCCGCCTGCGACATTGACAGCGACGGCAGCGAAGAATTGTACGTCCTCAACACGGATAGCTTCGCCGGAGCAAAGCGCTTTGCAGACCGCCTGTTCGACCGTGTGGACGGGCAGTGGACAGACCTGTTCTCGCTGCCCATCAACCGCAGCGTGCTGAACCTGACCGCCGGACGTTCGGTCGCCTCTGTGGACCGCAATGGCAGCGGGCAGTATGGCTTCTTCATCGCTAACTATGGCGGACCGATGCGCCTGTACGAACTGGACGAAGACGGCATATTGCGCGATATGGCGAAGGCTGCGCGCCTTGACTACGTTACGGGCGGACGCAGCGTCGTGGCGCTGCCGCTGCTCACACCGCGCATGGACATCTTCGCGGGCAACGAAGGCGGCGCGAACTTCCTCTTCCGCAATGCGGGCGATGGCACGTTCGACGAAATCGCGATTGAGATGGGGCTCGCCGATCCGTTCGAGAACGCGCGTGGCATCTCGGTGCTGGATGGCAATGGCGATGGCTTGTTCGACATCGTGATCGGCAACTGGGAAGGCGCGCACAGACTGTACTATCAGCAGATCAACGGACCGTTCCGCAACGCTGCGCCGCGCGAAATGGCGATTCCGTCGCGCGTGCGGACAGTCATCGCGGCTGATTTCGATAATGACGGTTACGAAGAAATCTTCTTCAACAACATCGGCGAACCCAATCGCCTGTTCGCCCAGCGCGATGGACACTGGGAAGCCATCACACCGGGCGAAGCGATGGAACCGAATGGACTCGGCACAGGCGCGGCGATTGCAGACTTTGATGATGACGGGCGGCTGGAACTGCTGATCGCCCATGGCGAGTCCGGGATGCAGCCACTCAGTTACTACCACACGCCGTACAACGACAATCACTTCCTGCGCGTGCTGCCACTGACACAGCACGGCGCACCCGCGCGCGGCGCGCTTGTTCGGCTGGTGACGCCGGAGCGCACGCAAATCCGCGCGATTGACGCGGGCAGCGGCTACCTGTGCCAGATGGAACCCGTCGCCCACTTCGGCTTGGGGCAGACGACCGAAGTCACGCGCATCGAAGTGCAATGGCTCGATGGCACACTGCTAACCATCGACAATCCGGCAATCGACACACTGCACAAAATCGAGCATCCGACGGGCTAAAACATCCACCGCAATCCTTCCAGTTTGGATTACAATGATAGCGACAAAAACACACTGGAAGGCGCGGACGACATGACCACCACTCCCATCACCTGGGCGAACGGCTACTATGAACGCGGCAACAGCGACATCCCCGGCGTCTATAGCGCCAGCTACCGCCTGAACGACCTGATCGCGCAAAATCTGATTGACCCCGATGGCGCCCGCAACTTCCTGATCGAAGCAGGTTTGACCGATTTTGTCTGGGAAGTGACATGGGCGGATGACAGCGAGACGCAGCCGGAGACCATGAACGCGCGCTTTTCCAGCGGACAGGGCTATGTCGTCTTCATTCACGGCTGGACGGGCAACCACCGCATCTGGGAGAGCCTGCCTGCCCTCGTCACCGCCAATGACCGCCGCCTGATTTCGATCTCAGTCGATCATAACGGCTTTGGGCAATCGGAACTGATCGACGACACGCCGACGCTGGAAAGCTGCAACCCGCCCGCCGCCATGAAGACGATTGAGGCGTGGGTGGAGTTGATGTGCCTGCGCAATCAGCCGCAGCCGAAGGTCATCAACTTCGTCGGTCACAGCATGGGCGGTGCGGCGCTGTTCTACCTTGATCCGCTCAAGTGGAAGACGGGCGAAGAAACGCGCTACGCCGTCGCACCTGCGCTGCTGCTGGAAGACGAACTGAATCAGGTCTTCTTCACCACGCTCGGCATCGGCATCGGCATCGTCAACTTTCTGCCTGTCTTCGAAATTGTCGAACGCGCGCTCAAGCCAAGCGTGATCGATGCGCTGTGTCATGGTGCAAGCAGCTATGTCAAAGAAACGCACAACATTCAATACAATGAGACCGCGCGCAGCACGACAGCGGCGACGTTTGTGGCGATGGGGTTGCTGCGCGACCGCGAAATCGCCCGCAATTTCGACCTCTTCCGCGTCATTCTCGGTCATCGCGATCGGCTGGTGGATGTCATCGCCATGATGGACCTGCTCAATCAGCTAGAATTCCCGGCACAAAACATCCGCGTCGTGGCAGGCACGCACTATCTCTTCAGTGTTGGCATCGACTCGGTGTTCGCGCACGCTCAAAATCGCGAATTAATTGTGCAGGATATTGTCAATCTGCACGAACAGGCGTTCGCGTTGCTCAGACAGTCCATCAGGCTTGGTTGATAAATCTTGACTTGCCGAAAGCTTCGTGTTAACCTCAGTTCACTTCGATTGTGCTTTTTTGAACAAACTGAACGGTCAGAAGGATTCACATGACTGCGCTCAATGAATTCGCACCGATTGCGGCACTGCTTGCGGTTGCAGTGCTGGTTTCCATCCTGATTTCGCTTCTCTCTTATCTATTCGGTCCGTTCCGCCCATCATCGCGCAAGACCGCGCCATACGAAAGCGGTATGAAGCCGATTGGTCCGGCGAACCGCCGTTATTCGGTGCGCTTCTATCTGATTGCGGTGTTATTCATTCTTTTCGATATTGAAGTGGTATTTTTCCTGCCCTGGGCGGTCATCTTCCGCGATATGGGCGTGTACGCGCTGATTACAATGGGCGTCTTTGTTACGATCCTGACCATCGGCTTAATATATGAGTGGAAAGTGGGAGCGCTGGAATGGGAGTAGTATCGTCTAAACTCGGCAATCTCGGCGTTGTTACGACGACGCTGGAGCAAGCCGTCAACTGGGGACGCACCGGGGCGATGTGGCCTCTCCTGTTCGGTCTGGCGTGCTGCGCCATCGAAATGATGAGTACCCAGGCATCGAACTACGATATGTCGCGCTTTGGTATGGAACTGAATCGTGCCAGCCCGCGCCAGAGCGACCTGATCATCGTGGCAGGGCGCGTGACCCGCAAGATGGCGCCCGTGCTACGCCAGCTTTATGATCAGATGGCGTCACCCAAATACGTGATCGCGATGGGCGATTGCGCTTCGTGCGGCGGCGTCTACAACAACTATGCGGTCGTGCAGGGGGTGGATGAAATCATCCCGGTGGATGTCTATGTCGCTGGCTGCCCGCCCCGCCCGGAACAACTCATTCACGGCGTGCTGACCTTGCATGAGAAGGTCAAGGGTGAGCGATTCGCTGACTGGATGAGCAAGTAAACATCGATCAAGACACGCCCTCTCGCGTGTCTTCTTTATGCACTTGACTGGATTGACGGTATGAACATACCCAATGCACTTGACCCGGCAGCAGCGCTGAAAAGCGCCATGCCGGATGCTCTGCTCGATACCAAGACGTTCCGCGATGAGTTAACGCTGGTCGTTGAGCCGTCGCGCATCCCGCAGATACTCCATTATCTGCGCGATACGCAGGGCTTGATTTACAACTTCCTCTCGGACATCAGCCCGGTCGATTACTACCCGGAAACGCGGATCGACGGGCAGCGTTACGGTCTTAGCTATCACCTGTATTCGATGCTCTACAATCGGCGGCTGCGCGTCAAAGTTTATCTGTTCGAGGATGATGTGACCGTGCCGACCTGCACTGAAGTCTTCCCCGGCGCGAACTGGCTGGAGCGCGAAGCGTATGACATGATGGGTATCGTCTTTGAAGGACACCCCGACCTGCGCCGCGTGCTAATGCCGGATGACTGGGACGGACACCCCCACCGCCGCGATTACCCGTTGGGCTATGAAACGATCATGTTCTCGTTCAACGTCGAAGACATCGCCAGGCACAAGCCGTTTGCCAAAGAATAAGTTGTGGAGTTGTAGTGTATGGCTCAGGAATTGACACGCCCCACGACGTGGGAAGGTAATGTAGAAGAACTGCGCGGCTTGGTGAGTGACCGCGCACTGACGGGTGAAACGCTGCTGCTGAATATGGGACCTCACCACCCCAGCACACACGGCGTCCTCCGGCTGCTGCTGGAACTTGACGGCGAAGAGATCATCACCTGCCTGCCCGATGTCGGCTTTTTGCACACGGGCATCGAAAAGAATATCGAGGCAAAGCAGTACGAAAAAGGCGTTACGCTGACGGACCGCATCGATTACCTCGCGCCGATGTCGAACAATACCGCGTTCTGCATGGCGATTGAAAAGCTGGCGGGGCTGGAAGTGCCGGAACGCGCCCAGGTCATCCGCATCATCTGTCTGGAACTGACGCGCCTGAACAGCCACCTGGTCTGGCTCGGCACACACGCGCTCGACCTGGGCGCGATGAGCGTCTTCCTGTATGCCTTTCGCGAGCGTGAAGAAATTCTCGATATGTTCGAGATGCTCAGCGGTCAGCGCATGATGGGCAGCTATATGCGTCCGGGCGGCGTCTGGCGTGATGTACCCGCAGAGTTCCTGCCCAAGCTGGAACACTTTCTCAGCTACTTCCCGCGCCGCGTCGACGATTACGAAGCGCTGCTGACCAACAACCCGCTGTGGATCGACCGTACACAGGGCATCGGCATCGTCGAGCCGGAAGACGCGCTGGCGCTCGGCATGAGCGGTCCGTGCTTGCGTGGCAGCGGCGTCAACTGGGACATCCGCAAGGCGCAGCCGTACAGCGGCTATGAGCAGTACGACTTCGACGTGCCACTGGGCGAACACGGCGATGTCTACGACCGCTTCTACATCCGCATTCTGGAAATGCGCCAGAGCGTGCGCATCATCCAGCAGGCGATCAAGCGACTCGGTGGAGCGAAAGGCAACTTCCGTTCCGAAAATCGCAAGTTCGTGCCGCCGCCGCGCGCGGAACTCGGTCGCAGCATGGAAGCGGTCATCCACCACTTCAAGCTGTGGACGGAAGGCTTCTCGCTGCCGGACGAAGAAGTGTACGTTGCGATTGAAAGCCCGCGCGGTGAAATCGGCTGCTATCTGCACGGCACGGGCGGCACCAAGCCGCGCCGTGTTCGCTTCAAGACGCCGTCGTTCATGCACATCAGCGCGCTGGGCAAGATGTCCGAAGGCTATATGCTCGCCGATCTCGTCGCCATCATCGGCAGCATTGATTGCGTATTGGGCGATAGTGACCGCTAAAGGATAGTGATGAGTAACAAGTAATGAGTGATGAGTAAATACAGACTCTTTACTCATCACTCATTACGCATCACTCGTTACTTTTCGATGTGAACAGAGGAACTGACATGCTGGCAGAAAAATACGCCGAGCGCATCGACAAAATCTTCTCCAAGTACCCCACCAGGCGGTCGGCGGTCATGCCCCTGCTGTATGTCGCGCAGGAAGAATACGGCTATGTGACGCCAGACGGCATCAACGAAGTTGCCGCGCTGTGCGACCTTGACCCGACGCAGGTGCGGTCGATTGCTGGCTTCTATACCATGTACCGCGAGCGCCCCAAGGGCAAGTACTGGTTGCAGGTCTGCACCGATCTGGCGTGCGCGCTGAAGGGCGCGGATGAATTCTACGAAGAAGTGCTGCATGAATTGGCACTGGATCACGACCACGACACGACCGCGGACGACCTGTTCACCGTTGAACATGTGATGTGCCTGGGGGCGTGTGACCGCGCGCCGATGATGCAGTGCAATTTCCACTTCAGCAAGCGCTACGACAATCTGGATATCGAGAAAGCACGCGCCCTGATCGCCGAAATGCGCGAGCAGGCGAAGTAACCGAACAAGGGGTTTCAACCCCTTGATGTAAGCGGCGAGCAAGGGGCTGAAGCCCCTTGTTCGCGACGATGAGAGAGTTGGCGGTTGAGTAGAGGCGTAAGACACGATGGTAAACATTCTCTTCCGTGAAAAAGATGTGCCAGACATCGACAAGTACGATGTCTATCTGAACAACGGCGGCTACGAGGGCTTGAAGAAAGCTATCGGCATGAAGCCATCCGAAGTGATCGATGAAGTCAAGGCGTCGAATCTACGCGGACGCGGCGGCGCAGGCTTTCCGACGGGCGTCAAGTGGAGCTTTATTCCGCAGAGCGAGCCGATCAAGTATGTCGTCGTCAATGCTGACGAAAGCGAGACCGGGACGTTCAAAGATCGCCAGATCATGGAGAACAACCCGCACCAGTTGATCGAAGGCGCGATGATCGCGGCGTGGGCAATTCAGGCGACCGCCGTTTACATCTACCTGCGCGGCGAGTATTGGGATGTGGCGATGCAGCTTGACGAGTGCATCGAAGACGCGCGCAAGGGCGGCTTCGTCGGCAAGGACGTGCTGGGCAGCGGCTGGTCGTGCGAGGTCTACACCCATCTGGGCGCGGGCGCGTACATCTGCGGCGAAGAAAGCGCGCTTCTGGAAAGTCTGGAAGGCAAGCTGGGGCAGCCGCGTGTGCGCCCGCCGTTCCCGGCGCAAAAAGGCGGCGGTCTGTACGGCGAGCCAACAGTTGTCAACAACGTCGAAACGCTGGCGAATGTGCCATATATCATGGTGAACGGCGCGGCAGAGTACAAGAAGCTCGGCACGGAACAAAGCACTGGCACCAAGATTTACTGCCTGAGCGGGCATGTCAACAAGCCCGGCAACTATGAGGCAGTGATGGGCAGCATCACGCTGCGCCAGTTGATCTACGATGAGCAGTATGGCGGCGGTATCCCCGGCGGCAAGAAAGTCAAGGCAGTGCTGCCGTCCGGCGGTTCGGGTCCGATCTTCCCGGCAACCGACGAAGCGCTCGATACGCCGCTGACGTATGAGCATCTGCAAAAGCTCGGCACGATTTTGGGGTCGGCGTCGATCGTCATCATGGACGAAGACACCGATATTACCTGGGTCGCGTCGAAGGTCACGCATTTCTTCAAGCACGAAAGCTGCGGCAAATGTACGCCCTGTCGCGAAGGCACATACTGGCTGGACAAGACGCTTGACCGCATCATGGCGGGCGAGGCGCAGCTTTCCGATATTGACCTGATCAACAACGTCGCCAAGAACATGCAGGGTGTGACGCTGTGCGCGTTGGGCGATTTTGCCGCCAACCCGATCATTCACACCATCAAACACTTCCCGGATGATTTCAAGAGTCATATCGGCAAGAAGGCGGTGACGGCTCCGGCGGGCGGCGGTTCGCGCAAAGGCGCGGCGGCGTCGCCAGCTCCATCGGGTGACTGATGTCGTCATTACGTGCAGAGCGCCTGATCGGTCTGACGCGCGCCATCGAAGAACACCCGAACGAAGTGGTGAACTACGTGGTGCGCGGCGAACTGTATCTGGACATGGGCGAACGAGAGCGCGCCGCGGAAGATTTCCAACGCGCGCTTCTGCTTGCTGATGCACAGTTTGAAAAGCAGCGCTGGGGGTTCGTCACGCAAACGCTGCGTGACCGGGTGCAGGCAGGGCTGTGGAAGATTTGAACAGAGTTAGGGTACAATCGCGGGGGATCAGCCGTCCGCTTCTGAACATCAACGGTTGAGTGGTAGAGGATTGGCAGTATGATGCCGAATGTCAAAATCTATATCGACGATCACGAATATGAAGTACCTGCCGGGTCGAACCTGGTCGATGTGGCGAAGTTCCACGCCGATAACGACATCCCGGTCTTTTGCTATCACCCGAAGATGAAGCCCGTCGGCATGTGCCGCATGTGCCTCGTCGAGATGGGGTCGCTTGAAAAAGACAAGGCGACGGGCGCGGTGCTGCTTGATGACGCGGGCAAGGCGAAGATTCGCTGGATGCCCAAGCTGCAAACCGCCTGCACGCAGACCGTCTATGACGGGTTGTGCGTGCGCACGGGTACGCCACAGGTGGCAGACGCGCGCAAGAACGTGGTCGAGTTCATCCTGACCAGTCATCCGCTCGACTGCCCGATCTGCGACAAAGGCGGCGAATGCCCGCTGCAAAACCTGACGATGGAACACGGTCCGGGCAGCAGCCGCATGAACTTCGACGACAAGATGCACCTGGACAAGCATGTCCCGCTGGGCGACCTGATCTTCCTGGATGAGGAACGCTGTATCCAGTGCGGGCGCTGCGTCCGCTATCAGGATGAAGTCGTGGGCGATCCAGTACTGGCGTTTCACGAGCGTGGGCGGTCGCTGCAAATCATCACCGTCGGCGATCCGGCGTTTGATACCTACTTCTCCGGCAATACGACCGATATTTGCCCGGTCGGTGCGCTGACGACCGGCGATTTCCGATTTGGCGCGCGTCCCTGGGAACTGACAAACATTCCGAGCATCGATCCGTTCGATGCGGCAGGTTCCAACATTACGCTCTGCGTCCGCCTCGACCGCGATTTCGGCGGCAAGGCGATGATCAAGCGCGTGATGGCGCGGCAAAACGAAGCCGTCAATGAAATCTGGATCAGCGACAAGGCGCGCTTTGGGCATCATTTCACGCGCGCCGCCGACCGTCTGCAACAGCCGATGGTGCGCAAGGGTGACAGCCTGAGCGCTGCGAGATGGAACGACGCGCTGGCGCTGGCAGCAGATAAGATCCAGGCAGCGAATGGCAGTGTCGGCGCAATTGCGGGACCGATGATGAGCAACGAAGATTTGTGGTCGCTGCGCCAGTTGGTTACAGGCGCAGGCGGCGAAAAGCTCGGCGCATGGCCCCCCACGCACACGGGCGCAGACATCGTGGCACAGGTGGGTGTAGGCACAGGTACGAACCTGGGCGAACTTGGCAAGGGCGATGCTGTGCTGATTATCGCCAGCGATCTCGAAGAAGAAGTCCCAATCTGGCGGCATCGCTTGAAAGTGGCGCACGATCGCGGCGCGCTGCTGATGACGGCGAACGCCCGCCCAACGCGCATGGACTATTTCGCCAACGAATGCCTGCACTACGAACCGGGCGACGCAGCCAAGTTCATGACCGAACTGGCGAGCATGGACATCGGCAAGCAGCTTGCGGGCGCAAGTAACCTGATCATCGTCGTCGGTGCAGAAGGGTTGACGCTGGAAGGCAGCCGCGCGTTAACGCAGGCAGCCGCCAATTTCCTCATCAGCAGCGGGCATGTCGGCAAGGCGAACAATGGCTTGCTGGCGACGCTGCCCGGCGCGAACGGTATGGGGCTGCATTACATGGGCTTCTCGCCGGAAGCGACGATGGACATCATCAACCACCCGCCGAAGGTGCTGATTATCGCCCAGGCGGATGTGCTGGCGGATGACCCACAGGCGGCGGCATGGCTGAACAAGGTTGATACGATCATCAGCTCCAGCCTGTTCCCGGATGGCGCGACGCAGCGCGCAGCCGTCGCGCTGCCTGTGCAGAGCTTTGCGGAGCGTGATGGCACTTACACCAGCGGCGACCGCCGCGTCCAGCGCTTCTACACCGCGCAGGGTCCGATGGGCGAAGCGCTGCCCGCATGGCAGGCAATTCAACGTCTGGGCGAAAAGCTCGGTCAGGCGCGCCCGAAGACCAGCGCCGCCGCCACCATGATGGAAATCACGCAGCAAGTCCCCGGTTGGGAAGGCTGCCGCTACCCCGAACTGGCGAAGGTCAGCAAGCAGTTCCCGGATGTTGGCGGGCAAGACCTGTACTACGGCGGCACGTCGTACAAGAACACGGGCGGCTTGGGCGTACAAATCGCCTCTGATGCCGAGAAAGGCACCGTCAAGGAAAGCCGCGTAACACTGCCCGCCAAACTCGGCGGCGGCATGATCGGCATTCCGGTCACGCGCCTGTACAACCGCGAGCGCGTCTTCCGTGCCAGCGAAGCTGAATTTATGGGCGGGCGCATCGCGCAGTCGTTTGTCGAACTCAACGTCGTCGATGCGAAGAACATGGGCATCAAGTCGGGTGATACAGTGCAGGTCACAGTGGACGGATCAGCGTCGCTGCGCGCCCGCGCCAATGTTGGCGGCAGCGCGCCGTCCGGCACGGTCATCATCCCGCGCAACCTGACCGATGTCGCCGTTCCGCTGGCGCCGGTCGCTGTCGTAGTCAGTAAAGAGGGTTAAACGTGGCGACTCAAGTCCCTGAACAACCATCTCGTCGGTTTCCGATCCCCCTGTGGGTGATCGCAATTGTTGTTGTCCTGCTGATCAGTTTGGTGCTGATTATTGCAAACGCGGGCGCGCTCTTCAACGCGGGCGACTCCGTATTGCGCTTCATCTTTGAGCCGAACACCCGTGTCGGCTCGGCGCAAGTTGTGGAGTGCTACGGACCGGAAGGTCGCGGCTGCCCGATTGTCCATTCGGTGCTGTACTCGGTCATCTTCTTCTTCGTCATCGTCACGGGCTTTGCCTATACGACGCTGCTTGAACGCAAGTGGATCGCCTTCTTCCAGCAGCGCATCGGTCCAAACCGTGTCGGTCCGGGGGGCTTCTTGCAGCCTGCGGCGGATGCTGTCAAGCTGATCTTCAAGGAAGACATCACGCCAAGTGGTGCTGACCGCATTGTCTATCTGATTGCGCCGATTCTGAAGACCATCCCGGCGCTGATTCTGCTGGCGGTCATCCCGCTGGGACCTAACCTCAACGTCCCCTGGTTCGATGGCGTGTGGTACAACGTGCCGCTCGGATTGTCAGACCCGAACGTCGGCGTGCTGTGGCTGCTTTCAGTCACCAGCATCGGCACGTATGGTGTGGTGCTGGCGGGTTGGGCGAGCAATAACAAGTACGCCATGCTCGGCGGGCTGCGCGCGACGGCGCAAATGCTCAGCTACGAACTCAGCCTCGGTCTAACAATGGCAGTGCCGATCCTGATCGTCGGCAGCATGAGCCTGGGCGACATCATCCGCGAACAGACGTACATCTACGAATGGTTCATCTTCCAGAACCCGCTGGCAGCCGCTATCCTCTTCATCGCCCTGCTCGCGGAAATCAGCCGCGCGCCGTTCGACCTGCCGGAAGCCGAGCAGGAACTGACGCAAGGCTATATGACCGAATACAGCGGCATGAAATTCGCCAGCTTCATGATGGCAGAATACCTGGGCATGATCGGTATCAGCGTCGTTGTCGCTACGCTCTATCTCGGCGGTTATCAGGACGGCTTCGGGCTGGTCAACAGCATCCCGATCCTGGGCCCGCTGGTGTTGATCGGCAAGATTCTGGCGTTCCTGATCTTCATGGTCTGGATTCGGGCGACGCTGCCGCGCATCCGTTATGACCGCCTGATGTCGTTCGGCTGGAAGATCATGCTGCCGCTGGCGTTCGTCGCGGTGCTATGGTCGGCAATCGCAGTCTTGATCGCCGATACGATTGGCAGCCCGATTGCTTACGCGATTGTCTCCGGCA
>Ga0224723_1001892_pt1 | contig 12114 bp, 9 predicted proteins | sample Balambano_FR2_Me_FD_161647 | JGI IMG/M metagenome (GOLD analysis project Ga0224723, IMG submission 161647) | Freshwater sediment microbial communities from Lake Towuti, South Sulawesi, Indonesia - Balambano_FR2_MetaG | ecosystem: Environmental > Aquatic > Freshwater > Lake > Sediment | place...
GGGGCGGCAAGGGATGATCGGGGAACTGCTTTGCATCAATCTTCTTTTGCCCCCCCAACAGCGAACCGCGAATCGCGGCTACCTAACCAACTTTGAACTGTTCGCTCTTTGACTGGAGGTTCTGTGCCATTGCCAGCAGGTACTGGAAGGATGTGGAGATTTCTACGGAGTCGCTTGATGTTTTGTTGGCGATTGTTGCTACTTCTGTCATGGTTTGTGTTACGGATTGACACTGTTGGGTTTGTTCTTGTGTTGCTTGAGTAATGCCTGCGACAAGCTGGCTGATTTGGCTGGTTGCGCTGACAATGGCGTTGAGGTTTTCGCGGGCTTCGCTGACGACGTTGGTTCCAGATACAACGCGCTCGATGCCAGTTTCCATTGCGGTTGAGACTTCTGCGGTGCCTGCCTGAATTTCCTGGACGAGCTGCTCAATTTCGGTGGCGGCGTTGGCAGATTGGCGGGCAAGCGATCGAACTTCGTCGGCAACGACGGCAAATCCACGCCCATACTCACCGGCTCTGGTGGCTTCGATCGCTGCATTGAGTGCTAGCAGTTGAGTTTGGGTGGTGAAGTTGCTAATCAGGCTGACGACTTTGGAGATCTTGCGGGAAGATTCGCTCAGTCGCTGTAGTCGCTCGTTGGTTTCTGATGCTGTTTCTCGAATTTCTTCCATTTCGTCAACGGTGCGATTCATTGCTGCGTCTCCAGTCATGACGATTTGGTTGGCTTGCTGAACGGCGGCTTCAACTTGCTGAGCGTTGGTTTCGACAGCTTGGGTCGATGCTGCCATCTGCTGAATGCGATCGAGCGCTTGACTCAATGCCTGAAATTGCACTTGCGCTTGGGCGGTCAGGCTGGCAATAGCGGATTCGCTGTCTTTTGAAGTTTGCGCGACCTGATTGGCTGCGGTTTGCATCTGCATGACGATTTGCCGCAGGCTGCCTAGCGTGTTGTTGTAAGCGTCGGCGATTGTTCCCACTTCGTCGTCGGTGACGGGCGCACGCACGGTCAGGTCTCCGTCGAGTGCGGGACGAACGGCAGATAAAAGCTGAATGACTGCCTGCTGTAGCTGCTCTTTCGCCACCTTCTCGCGATCGGCTGCTTCTGCAAGCTGCTGAGACTGATGCTGCAAGCGCTCGACATATTCGCCTTGCTGAATGGCAACGTTGAGCTGGGCGGCAATCTGTCGGGCAAACTCGATTTCGGCTTCTTGCCAGTCGCGGGCATCGCTGCACTGGTGGATGCAAAACAAGCCCCACAGCTCTTCGCCTTTGAGCAGCGGAATCACCAGGTTGGCACGCACCTGAAACTGGCTGAGCACTTCGATGTAGCACGCCTGGAGTCCGGATTGATAGATGTCGCTGACTGCCCAGACGCGCCCTTTGCGATATTCTTCGGCATACTGCTCATTGAAGCAGTGGTCGGTGACTTTGACCGTTAGCGCTGAGGTATAGCCTGGTCGCACGTCTTCGGCAATCGTTGTTCCTTCGCTGTAGTGCGTTGCTGCATCAAATTTGAAGATGGCAACGCGATCGACGTTGAGGAAGCTGCGGATCTCGCGCGCTGTGGTTCTAAAGACTTGCTGTAAATCGAGCGATCGACGAATTCGATCTACAACCGATGCGACAAAGCGCTTCTGCTCTGCAGATTGCGCCATGCGCGTCGATTGGTCACGCAACTGTTTGAGATACTCGGCAAGCTGTAGGGCGAGTCCCACTTGCACGCCTACCTGCGCCAGCAGGTTGGTATCAATCTGCTCCCAATAGCGGGGCAGATCATGCTGAAAGGCGACAATCAATCCCCAAAGCTGTTCTTCTTGAAAGATTGGTGCCGCTGCATACGCTTTGATTCCCCACTCCTCAAGCAGCATCACCGGAAAGTCGCATTGACCGATCGCGGCGTTCGCTGAGATATCATCGATGCTCAAGATTTCTTTGCGGCGATAGCGTCCTCCCTGCGTCGCCTGAAGTGGGTCGGCTCCTGAGCTTTCGATGCGGTTGCCAATGATAGAACTGCGGCTGTCATTCACATCCTCAATGATAAATTCACCGCTCCGGTCGGCATGAAAGCGATAGAGGGCAACTCTATCGCTGCTTAACTGCTGTCGCACTTCTTTGACGACAAATTGCAGCAGGCTGTCGATCGAAAAATTCTCCTGAAGCAGCGTTGAGCCAAGCTTGTAGGTGAGATTGCTGTAAGTAGCTCCCCGATCAACCGATTGCGCTAATCTCAAAGACTGTGTTTCGAGCTGCTCAGATTTCTCTTGTAGCCGAGCCACAAATTCTAACTGCCGCAAAACCGTGCTCAGACGTTCACTCAACAGCGAGAGCAACGTCACATCGGTGTCTTTCCAACTGCGAGGACTCGCACACTGATACACCGCTAGCAGTCCCCAAAGCGTGTCATCTTCAAACACAGGCGCAATAATATACGCTCTCGCCTGATATTTCTCAAGCGTTTCCATGTAACAATCAGAAAAGTCAGCGCTGTAGATGTCGTTGACTCGCTTCACCTGCTGACGGGTCGCATAACTGCCGCCCTGGGAATCTTGTAACACTCTGTCTTTGTCGTCATTAAAGGTTGGTGTGCCGCTGCGCTTGGTCACACAGCGATCGTGCGAAACAATCTCGGCTGAGGTCAGGCTGCTATCTTGAGACTGTGCTTGCACCAGCGAAAGCCAACCGCCGCTGACAGCTTCTGCCACAAATTCACCCTGCCAGTCAGGATAAAAGCGATAAACTGCAACGCGATCGGCTTTGTAAAACTGCCGCAGTTGTTCACAGAGATTTGCTAGCGCTGTGTAGGTTTCTGAGGAAGGAGTTGTCGCTTCTAGAATTTGAGCCAGCACCGGCTCCATTCGCGCTTTCTGCTGCTGCTGGCTGCGAAATTCTAGGGGCTGCATGTGCAATTGCAGTTGAGTGGCAATTTGATGCAACACTAAAATTTCCGCATCCTGCCATTGCCACAGCCGATCGCATTGCTGAACGACAAGCAGCCCCCACAGCATCCCTTCTAACCAGATGGGCAAAGCCAGACTGGCTTTTACCTGAAACCGTTCCAGCAGTTGCAGTTGATGCGGAGACAGTGACGATCGAGCGGCAATATCGATCGCCACAAATCGGTGCTGCTGGTAGTCCAGCGATGTCGCTGCCCCAAAGGCGATCGCAGGCAGCGTTTCTTCAAAACTCGGCGTGTAGCCCTCGGTTAAAGCTTCTGCCAGCACCACACCCTGCTTTTGAGTGTTAAATCGGTAAATCAGCGCTCGATCGACTGACAGATGCTGGTGAATGTTGCTGACGGTTGTTTTCAGCAGGGTGCCCGTGTCTTCTGCCTGCTGCATCCCATCGACAACGGCAAACACGCGATCGAGGTGGACTGTCTTTCCAGGCTCAACGGTGGCTCCGTTGCTCTGGCTGTGGCTGAGCAGCGGATCAATCTTGGCTAAAGCATCAAAAACTGATTGAGTTTGAGAGCCATATTCTTGATAAGACTTGTCAGATGTTTGCAAAATTGCCTCCTCCGTCATGCTTTCACAATTACTGTTAACAGCGCTCTCATCATGCGCCGGATCATCAAAGTGGTTGATGTCGTTGCCGCTGTTTGCTGAACTATCAGCATTGAAGTTTGCTACGACCTGCCGAGCAAATCGAAAGGTCGGTGAAGAGTTGGGGTTGAAAAACTTCAAGCGCCTTTTTCCTGATGTATTTTCCATAAGGGATACTGAGCAATTGCTTGAATGTCTAACACGGCGATACAGCAATCAGGTAAAGCTCCCAGCACCAGCGGCAATAAACCTTGAGGAAACAAACGAGAAACCGTCGGCTGAAGCTGCTGCAAATTGTGTAGCTCAATGTCTTTGATCTGCTGCACTGCAATTCCAACACAGTGATGATTCGCGCGCACAACCATAACCGTCACTGATGCAGGTAACTGCTGCTGAAAACAAGACGGATAGCCAACCAGGTCGTTTAGATCAATCAGCCACAGCATTTCTCCACGCCAGTTACAAATTCCCAGCACACAGCTCGGCATTTCTGGCACCGGCAAAATATATGCCGGGTTAATGTTAAAAATTTCTGCCATTTGCTCCAGCGGCAGCAATGCATCATCCTGTTCACTCAAAGAAAAACGCAGCAATCGCTGACGAGTTTCTAAAGGAAGCGGATCGAGCTGCAATAAATCAAATGAGCTGGCTGTTGCGTGGTCTAGATTCAATAATTTCTCCATTGATGTGTTCTCTATGCAGCGACTAATCGCTGAACAATATTCATTAATTCGTGCTGATCAACGGGCTTTGGTAGATAAGCATCTGCCCCCAACAGCGTTCCCCAGAGTCGATCGACATTGGTTTGCTTAGTTGAACAAATGACGATCGGAATATGTTCTGTGTTGGTATTCGTTTTGAGTTCGTGACAAAGCTCAAAGCCACTTTGTCCCGGTAAAATCACATCCAGCACGACAAGATCGGGTTTGTGAAATCGCAGCTTTGTCCGGGCTTCTTCGCAGTTTTTGACACTGACGACAGCCAAACCCGCTTGTTTCAAGTAGTGAATAAGCACCCCAGCATCTGTCAAACTATCTTCAACGAGAAGAACGGTTGTCATTCCATCTAGCCTCACAGACTGAGCAGCGTTGTAAAGGATTTCCCTAGAGTCAAAAGTTTTGGAAGGTTCTGCCGATCGAAGCGTTAACGATTTTTGGGCAAATAGCTCCGCAAAACGTTCAACACTTTCTCTGGTTCAATGGGCTTTGCGATAAATCCCGAAGAACCCGCGAGTTTGGCACGAACGCGATCGACAATGCCATCGCTGCTGGTGACAATAATCACAGGAGTGTCTTTAAAGGCAGAGATGCGACGAATTTGTGCACAAACCTCGTAGCCGTTTGTCACTGGCATGAGGAGATCCAAAAAGATCAGGCTGGGTTTGTGTTCGAGCAGTGTGGGTAGCGCCTGGACTGGATCGCGCACGTTCACAAATCGACAGCCCGCACTCGCCAAAAATTGACTCATGGCAATGCTGTCCAGCCGACTGTCTTCGATATAGGCAACTAGAGGACTTGACGCTCTTACCTGAACTGAGCGAGCAACAGCAGCATCTGAATCCCTCTGAGGCACACCCACCGCTGTGTCATAAACCAGATCGCCCACGTTGATTAACCCCATAATGCCTTTTTGCAGATAGGGCAAAATCGATTGCGTCAGCGGCACCAGCGGCTGTTTTAACTGTATGGCAATGTCTCTGAGCGTTCGATCGCCGTCTACAAGCTTCGTGAGATTATGGTAAGCCAGCAGCGATGTTTGTCGCCGCAGTTCCTCAGCATCCCAAATGACCGGTGCCCAGTTGGGTGACCAATTTGCCAGCCCAGCCTGCTGCCAGAGTTGCCAAGCTTGCTCAACCTGCTGCCAAACGCGATCGGGTTGGATCGCTACACTCCTGGCAGCAAGCAGTTTTTGAGAAAGGGGTCTGTAGGTGATGCGGGTTTCTGAGCAGCGTTGTTGGGTCAGTTGTGTCACGTCAAACAGAATTTCGACAAGATTGCCTTCGATAACCGACATGAGCTGCTCAGGCGTGATCCTGCCGTGCTGCACCAGTTCTACTAGCGCGTCTTGTCCCCAATATTGCAGCGGCTCTAATCCTTTGAGCGGCATGGCTGAAATGAGCTGCGGACAGTGCTGAGAAAGCTGACGACACCAGCGACGAATGCTGTGAATATGGCTGGCACCCCCCACTAAACAACCCAGATGAAAAAACAGATTCCACTGCAAACCCTGCTCACCTTTGACAGACAGATCTAATCGACCTGTGAATTGGGTTTGAGTACAAGCTTGAATCTTCTGCTTTAGCTCATGGGTGTAACTGGTATCACAGCTGTTCAAACGATTTTCAACCGAACTAATGAGTGATGAAGTCACCATTCGTCATCTATTCCACATTAAAAATACAAACCATTTGCATTGCCAGCTCAATCACGAGCTGTATATAAATCGTCCACAAGCAGTTCAATCAAAGGAGGAATCGTCATTTTGTAGCGAGCTTGAGCAACGCTCAGCCTGCAACAGCTCACGCCTGAGAAGCTGAGCTGTGAGAGCGGATGGCTTTGCCCTGGTTCTTGACAACGCTGTTGCTGTCTATGTAAGGACAGCGCACGGGAATCCATTGGTTTGAGGAACCCGACGATCGCCCCAATCCATCTAAAACCGCGAAAACAGGAACTCGCGATTCACAACGAGAGAATGGTTATTTCGTCATGCATCACAACCCCGACTGAGACCCCCTGAGCAGCGGCAGCTCATTTGAGCACACCAACCTGAAGCGCAGCCCACCTTTAAGCAAATTGCGGCAGACGAATGATCCCTGAAATCTCTTTAGACAAATGAGCCGATCGAGATGCACGACCTCAAAGGTGTTCTCGTAGCAATCTCTAACTCTGGCTCTGCGTAAATACGCATTACGTTGTATTACATCTTCACATGATTGCAACAAACATGCGGTTTGGCAACAGGTTCAAGCAATCTTTATAGTTGCACCTCAAAAGCGGCTCAGTGCTCAACCTGTCACCTTGCGAACCAGCCGCTGACTGCCGTTACCCAAGCAGGTCATTTGACGGTTCCGTGCGATTTAAGGAATGCGTCAATTTTGTGCCAATTTTCTTTGAAGTTATTACACTCTGTAAAGGAGGCGCGCTGGTCAAGAGGCACGACAGGTATGGCAGTCCGCAAAGACACAATTTTCGAGCGGTTTTTAGCCCCTATTTTCAAAAACTTTCTGATCAACGAAGCAGAACTGCTGCAATACTACAAAAGCCGCGATTGGCAAACTGAGAGCGATCGATTCCGTAACTCCCACCTGGAATATCCCCACTACTACGCCAAGCAAAACTTCCACGGTATCGAAGGTGGCTATCTAAATCTCAGTGCCGCTTTCTCCTATGACCCCATCACGCAGTACGTTTTGCCTCCCAGTGAGGGCATGGTGAGACAGGCGTTGATCGATCACATTCGCAGCCAGCCTCGTCGCATTCTTGATTTGGGTTGTGGCACAGGCTCCACAACCCTGTTGCTCAAGCAGGCATTTCCAGATGCCGCCGTGATTGGACTGGATTTGTCGCCCTACATGCTCACGGTTGCCCATGACAAAGCTCAGCGAGCCGGATTGAACATTCAGTTTCAGCACGGCAATGCCGAACAAACTGGATTTGCCGACGGCAGCTTTGACCTGGTGACGGCTTCGCTGCTGTTTCACGAAACCCCGCCGCTGGTGTCCTGCAACATCCTGCAAGAATGCTTTCGCTTGCTGCGGGCAGGCGGCGAAGTTGTCATACTCGACGGCAACCAGACTACGCTGCGTCAAACCACCTGGCTGACAGAAATTTTTGAGGAGCCTTACATTAAAGACTACGCTGCGGGCAGCATTGATGCCTGGATGTCTACGGCTGGCTTCGGTGCGGTGCAAACCGACGACCTCTGGTGGATTCATCAAGTCACCTGTGGAGTCAAGCCGCTGCAAGTTCGATCGCTCGACTGGCAGGATCTGGCAGCCGCAGGCGAAGGGCAATGGGCAATGGGGTAAGGTAAGGGAGGTAAAATCCTGCGGCTACTGTGCTCTAGCTGCCAGCTCTCCTTCGTTTTCAAGTGTCGATCGCGTCCTTATGACCCTCAAGGCAGTTCTATTTGATTTCAACGGCATCATTATCAACGATGAGCCATTGCACCAGCGGCTGATTGAGCAGCTTCTGCTCGAAGAAAATCTTCGCCCCAAAGCCGATGATTTCTGGCAGTTCTGTTTAGGACGCAGCGATCGAGCCTGCCTGATTGATCTATTCGCCAATCGGGGTCGCGTTCTCACCGACAAATCTCTCGACGACCTGGTCGCCCGCAAGTCTCGCGCCTACCGCCAGCAGCTTGAAACCCTTGAAAAGTTGCCGGTCTATCCAGGCTTGGCAGACCTGATCTTTCAGCTTCGTGCCGCTCACTTGAAAATGGCGGTGGTCAGTGGAGCACTGAGAAGCGAAATTGAGCTGGTGCTGACGCGAACTCAATTGATGCAGTATTTCACTGTCATTGTCGCCGCAGACGACATCTCCCACAGCAAACCTGACCCCCAGGGTTATTGGCTGGCGGTAGAGCGACTCAATCAACAGCATTCTGACCTTAACCTGCAACCGCACGAATGTTTGGCGATCGAAGATACTTTCCCTGGCATTCAGGCTGCAAAATCCGCAGGAATCCCAGTCGTCGGTGTTGCCAACACCTATCCCTTACACATGCTTCAGCGCAGAGCCAACTGGGCAGTTGATTACCTCTCAGAGCTGGAACTCGATCGAGTCCAAATGACTTTCGCAGGCACACAGCCACAGCAGTTTGTGCCTCAGTGAGCACGAGTTGCCCAGATGCTAAAATAAATCAGCAAAGGCTCGTGAATTAAATCACCGCAAATGCTGGCGTACAATGCGTGAGCGCTGCGTCACACATCACCTCCCAGCGTGGGCGCGTGACGGTGATTGCCCACACCCGACACAATTCAACGGGATTGAATTCTCACTCTTAAGGGGAGTTAGCTCAGTTGGTAGAGCGCTGCGATCGCACCGCAGAGGTCAGGGATTCGAGTTCCCTACTCTCCATGTCCTTATAATTGTGATTTTTGTAGCCAAAGTAGCTCTTGCCCCCCTTTTTCTTCCACCGAGCTTCGGTATCCTTCTGCGAGCGTTTGTGCGGCTTGTCTTGCCAATCTGAGGGCACTTCACCTTGCTTGATTTGCTCGGTTTTATCTTTGCCCTTGTGCTGCTTGGGCACGGGAATTAAGATTGCATCGACGATTTGTCCCCGTTGTGCCGCATAGCCCTGCTCAATCAGGTAGCCATCGAACTGCTCAAACAAAGGTTCAATCAATTGCTGCTCGATCAACTGCTCGTGGAACAGCCATACGGTTGTCGCATCCGGCACTTGATCGGCAAGTCCATTGATTATTTCAACCGAACAATGGCGAAACCGTTTAAGTGGACTCATAAGGCGCTGGCAGCCTAAAAAGGGGCTGAATTTACGCCATAGACTACTAGTCAGCTTTGTCCTGAGCTGCGATACCCAAGTCAGTGTTAGTTGACGATTTAATGGATTTGTTCGGTTTCCGTCGTTTCTAAATTCTGGAGGACTTCTTGCATTCTTTCAGGCGAGACGCGACGCTGTAAAGAAGTCCAGCAGTGCCCATTACTGTCACCGCTGTCTAGTAATGGCTGGCTTCTCAATTGTCGTAGCGCGTTGATACAGCTCGGACAGTCACAGCCAAACAAAACCGCAGCATCGCTCTCTAATTCACTAAAGTCAAGAATTGCAGACTCACCAGAAATTAAGAGCTGCTGAAGCAACAGTGATACCTTGACATTGCCATCAAGGGCTACACCATTCGACCAATTACGCTGATTATTGTTGGCGATCGAGAAAAGTTGTCTTTCTCGATTGAACAGTTCAATGCAATTATTAATTCCTCTAATACCAATTCTTTATAAAGCTGCATAGAATAGGGCTTCGAGGATGAAGTCATAGCTGGTGAGTGAAGCAACTTGCTCAGGCAGTAGCACATCAAGCATCTACTTTAATCGTTGCCGCAACTGCGTTAAATTCGTAAAGTGTTTGCCTGCTAGTTGCGCTTTCAACTGCCAAAACCGTTATTGAGTTGGTCGTACTCCTGCTCAAAGTGCCAACCGCTGTGCGGTTCCACCACGCCATAGACCCAAAAATTATTGCGTCCCCAAGCCACTTGCACCACAGGTTTAACACCCCTTGCCGTATGACCCGTCGAGCCTCGGTTTTGAGTCCCACTCGCATTTCGTCTTGGCACAAGTAGTGCAGGTGTTTCCCTTTGCCAAACCAATTCTGAGCAGGCGATCGAGAGTTTGTGATGCTGCTTTTTGCCGATCGCAGTATGCAAGCCGGTACGAAAAAGCAGCCTCCCCGGAAGTAGGCTGCTCTCTTGTGTGAAGCATGACTGAAGTTAGTTTACCAGAAATAGTACATGTGTTCCAGCCTATTTTTGCAACGAATGGTGAACTAGAAGCAATCATCGATCAAACAGCGGAAAACGCTTGCCGGTCGGTGGCTCCGGGTTTTGTTTGCTCTTGGGCTTCATGTTGGTTAAAGCCTCGGTTGTTGCTTGCTCTAGAAGCTGCCTGAGTTCATCAGGCGGCAGTTCTACTCCCGCGTTTACTGCACCAGAAACCAAGCGAGGTTTGTCTGTCCAGCCACATTTGCCGCAGACGAGCCGACCTGAAGTTTTCAGCGGCGCACCCAGCTTGCGATCGCACTTTGGGCAGGTTTCCAGCAGCGGAGTTGCCGTTTGGTCTTCTGCCAGGTCTGGGATTAGGGTGTGATTCAGCGGCAAAGCAACGGGCATTGGCATCGACTGCGATCGAGCAGTCTGCGGCTGCCGCTGGCTCGTGTCTTCAGTCACAAATTGGTTTTGCTGCCCGCGATTGAGCTGGGCTTCGAGTTGCTCAACTCGTTGCGGTAGCGTTTCCAGCGCTGCTAAACGATCCGCAAGCTGCTGAAACGCTGCTTGTGTGACTTCGGCTGGGGCGCTGCGGCTCAACCCTAAGCCGCGACGCAGGGCAGCAATCAGCAGGTGAGACTGCGGCTGCCCCGATTTTTTGCTCAAACGATCGAGGGCTGTGATGATGTCAGACGGTAAGCTCAGTGTTACCGACTTGGCGGCTGAGCCTTGAGCAGATCCTGCCTCCACGTTACTCATGACATGTAATGAAAAATGCTGCAATGCTTGTGCTGACGAGTCAGCTCCTGATTCTGACGCTAGCACAAATCTATGATCCTCGATCGCCCGTGAGTATCATTGCGGCTAGCGATCGATGCTACTCATATCGGCGTACCGATCGCCCACGGCAATTCCCTTGGGGAATACTTCATCCAGACGGTTCAGGTCTGCTGGCGCAAGCGTGATCTGAGTTGCCGCCGCGTTTTCTTCGAGATACGATCGCCGCTTGGGCGCGAACAAATGTTGCCAAAGGCAAACTCAACGATGTATCGTCCCAGGTCGGGTGCAATATCCTTTGCTAAATGAAAGTTAACTTTTTAATTTAGAATTAAGCTACTTCCCCGAACCTCAAAGACTGGCTACAGGCTATTTGTTAGCAGCATGTACTTAGAAAAACTCAAACTTTTTGTTTTACAGTGAGAAGGCGTTATGCCCGGATCTGTGTCATTTCCATTCAAAAGACGGGATACGAGGTAAGCGTGGATCAAGATTTGCTTCTCAAACTTTTTAGAGCCGAGGTCGATCGAGTTGAGGCGGAGCTTTTAGAACTTAAAGCTGAATTTGGCGACTTTAGAGCAGAGTTTCGTGAGTTCAGAGCAGAGTCAGTTCAATTCAAATCAAAATTTACTCAGCTCAGGGCTGACCACGATCGGCTCAGAATTAAATTTGACCAGCTCAGAGCAGTCTTCATGGAAGCTCGAAATCGCAGCAGCCTGGAGCCTCAAAACAGAAATAGGCGAGGGAGTGGTGAAGATGCGCTTCCCTGAGCCAAACCTACTGATCCGCTCGCATCGATCGACCTAGCCATTCTTCTGGGAGAAAACCTGCCAATTCTGTTGATGTCACTGTGGTTCTGCCGCCTGCATTCTAGAAGCATCCGGGACACAGGTTCCCGCAGGCATCGAGTCTTGGAGGAATGGCATGACAGATTCAACAACTCCTGGTCCGCTCCAGGCGCTCTCCCATAATTTGGCAGCAGCGATTGCCCAGGCAGGACAGGCAGTGGTTGCCGTTAATGGACGACGACGCATGGCTTCCAGTGGCGTTCATTGGCGATCGGGCATTGTGGTCACGGCTGACCATAGCCTGAAACGAGATGAAGAAATTACCGTGCTGCTGCCAGACAACACGACTGTACCGGCAACCCTGGTGGGACGTGACAGCGGCACCGACCTCGCCGTTTTGCGCGTCGAAGCAGGCGGATTGGCACCCGCCGTGTTGGGTGATACGGCAGCGCTACAGGTGGGAAATCTCGTGCTGGCGGTGGCGCGTTCTGAAGACAGCGGCATCAACGCCAGTATGGGTGTGATTAGCGCCCTCAGTGGCTCCTGGCGCACCTGGCACGGCGGAC
>Ga0224723_1001893_pt1 | contig 12108 bp, 6 predicted proteins | sample Balambano_FR2_Me_FD_161647 | JGI IMG/M metagenome (GOLD analysis project Ga0224723, IMG submission 161647) | Freshwater sediment microbial communities from Lake Towuti, South Sulawesi, Indonesia - Balambano_FR2_MetaG | ecosystem: Environmental > Aquatic > Freshwater > Lake > Sediment | place...
CCTCACCCCACTTCCCTCTTTTGACATAACAGAGGCGATCGAGAAGTCGATAGAATCCTTACAAGTCAATTTCTCTAACGCCAGCAAATTCTATTCAGAAACCTTATGTCGCTCTCTAAACCCGAAGCCCAACAGCTCATTGAGCGTTTGATTTTCGCCGATGATCCGCCCGATGAATGGGTGCAGGATGTGTGGGGCATGAGTCCAACGCTGGGAGACACGGCAGCAAAGCTGGTCGAAGTGTTCGGCGATTTGCTGGAGATTTGCTCTGAGGATCAGCTTGAAGTGCTGCTGCAATCCTATTACCAGGATCAGCTTTAGGCAGGATCGGTTTCAGGTTGCAGGATCAGGTTCAAGATTAGCTTTAGGTTTCAACTGCAGGAGAAAGCCGTGATCGAGGTCTTATCGAGTTGGCAAGCTGTACAAACCGTAACGGAAACGCTTCAGCAGCGCGGCTTGCCGACCCATCTCACGCCCCAAAAAAATTGGGATCAGGGTTTACTGGCTCAGCTTCTCGAATCGGTTGATCCACAAGCGGCAATTCTGGATATGGGTTGTGGGGACTGCTGCACACTCGATTTTTTGTCTGCGCTGGGGTTTGCCAGCCTGCACGGCATTGATCTACGGATTAAGGACTCTCAGAAATCCGATCGCTATCAGCTTTTTGAAGGCGATTTGATGCACACGCCCTTTGCTGATGCCAGCTATGACATCCTGACCAGCATTTCTGTAATCGAACATGGCGTAGATTTAGACGCTTTCTTTGAGGAAGCCGATCGCCTCCTCAAACCTGGCGGCATTCTGTTTGTCACCACAGACTATTGGGAAACCAAAATCCCGATCGATCCCACCATCAAACCCTTTGGACTGTCCTGGCAGATTTTTTCAAAAGCGGAGATTCAGGAAGCGATCGATCTTGCCCAGCAGCGAAGACTGAACCTGATTCAGGAAACGACCATTCCTGCCTGTCACGAGTCTCCTGTGAGCTGGTATCAGCGAGACTATACGTTTATTGCGCTGGCGTTTCGGAAGTGGGGTTAGAGAATTTGGTAGGAAGTGCGACGTTGGAGCGCCCCCTGAATCCCCCAATTCTGGGGGACTTTGAGTAGAAAGTGGGTCTTGCAATTTTGAAAGGCTTTACACCGGGTGCTGGATCGAAGGTTCCTCACGAGTGGGGGGGTGGGGGGCGAGTGCAAGACAGATAAAACTCGCCTACCTTTTTATATCTACAAGTTTATATCTACAAGTTCAACAGCTATTTGCCTCGAATTTCTTCTATGGTGAAGAGTGGCTTCTACTGATACGAGGCATCGATTTTGTCTAACTCCTTTATCGCCCGTCGATCGAATGGGCTGGGCATTGCAGCGATCGCACTGGCGGCTTTTCTCTGGTCAGTGGCGGCAATTGTGGCAAGCTATCTTTTTCAATCTGGGGTAACACCGATTCAGCTTGCGACGGCACGGGCAACGATCGCGGCGATCGGGCTGGCAATTTTTATCCTGCGAGGACAGAAACTGCGCTGGGATATGCGATTACCCTGTTGGGGAACTGCGAAGCATTCGATTGGCTTAGGCATCTCTCTGGCAATGGTGACGTTTACCTACTATGTGGCGATCGATCGGCTTGCTGTTGCGGTCGCCCTGGTGATCCAGTACACAGCTCCGGCGATCGTCGTTTTGGTGAGTGCGATTCGGAGGCGAAGATTGCCCGACCTGACAATGCTGCTGGCATCCGGGGTGGCGCTGGTGGGGGTGGCGCTGGTGTCTGGGTTGGGCGCGGCTGAACTCAAGCTCGATACGATCGGACTTATCGCTGCGATTCTCAGCGCGATCTCTTTTGCCGGATACACGCTGTTTAGCGAAGCAATGGTGCATGATTACGGGGCGATCGGGGTGATGTTTCGCGGTTTTTTGATTTCTAGCCTCTTCTGGCTGGGCATTCAAATCAGCCAGGGTTTTCCAGAAGCCGTCTTTCAGCCCGGAAACGCTATCGGCATTTTGTTTACGGGAATTGGCGGCACACTGATTCCGTTTTGTTTGCTCTGCTGGGGCATTGGGCAAGTTTCTGTAGAACGGGGGACGATCGCCGCAACGCTGGAACCCGTGATGGCAGCCATTCTCGCCTGGCTACTGCTCGGTCAAACGCTTACTGTTTTGCAAATCATCGGCAGCGGATTGATTCTGGCAGCGGTGACTTCCCTGCAAATTCAGCAGGCTCGCACGCAGCAGCCTTGAACCCAAAGCAGGAGCGATTTCAGGGCTAGGCATTGCAGTGATTACAAATTGCTCTAGAACCCTCTCCCCATCGCTGAACTGATTACAGCTTGCTTTAGAAGTTTTCTCCAAGCTGTGATTACAAAAGTTTCTAGAACCCTCTCCCTAAAGGCTCTGGAACATCGCTTCATGTCTGGAGTGATTACAAAAGTTTCTCGATCGCCACCCCTGATGCAGCAAAGGTTAGAAGCTATTTCAGTCCTGGAATGATTACACAGCAATCTAGCTCCCCTGACCCAAACTTTCTAGAACCCTCTCCCTCAGCTTTCTAGATCCCCCCCTCTTAGGCACACGAAACCGATCGCAAAAATAAGCTGTTGAGCCATCTCAAAAGAATTATCCTGTAATCAAATTGATTACAAATCCTGCAATCCAGCGTGAAGCCGTAATTTGGGGTCTGATATAACCGATCCGATCGCAATTGGGAATAGCTCTGTGATCGGGTTAGCAGATCAGGCAAAGATTAAAAGTCGGCAAAATTTAGAATCAATTGGAATCGATTTTTGGCATCGCAATATTGCGTCAGACCACATTCAGGAATGGCTGGATAGCGGGGTTGACGCGGGTATTGTTGCGCTCAATGTCGAGACCCTCACGGACACTGCCGCTAATGACTACGGGGACAGTCTCTTTCCGATCGCCGAGCGATTGAACTGGGACATTATCCGATTTGGGCAGAGAACGAGATCCAGCTTGCGCGGATGGTGGGTGAGTGGCGTTGACCCCTTCAATCACTGGCAGCGAATGACCTGGGGACGCTTCAAGCCCGATGCTGGAACGCCTGTAATCGATCGCACTAAAGGTAAGCCTGCCAAGTATCTTAGCCCCAGTCTGGGTTCTGGTTCCAGCCGTCTGATTTTGCTCGATGTGCCCCAGTCAATTTGGGAGAAGATTTCTCAGCGATACAGCATTCCGATCGCAGCCACCGATCGCGCTTATGGGTTCTGGCACTGGGTCTGGAAGTGCAACGTTCCCGTTATTGTGACCGAAGGGGAAAAGAAAGCGGGCTGTCTGCTTACCCAGGGCTATGCCGCGATCGCGCTACCAGGAATCTTTAATGGCTATCGCAAAAATGGCGACTGCAGAAATGGGGATTACAGAAATGGGGATTGTAAAGAGACGCAGAAGCTTATTCCCGAACTAGCTTATTTTGCAGCAGAAGGGCGATGGGTTTACATCTGTTTTGATTACGAAACCAAGCCAAAAACCACCAGAAATCTCAACCTGGCGATTACAAAGCTGGGTAAGCTGCTGCGCTCAGCAGGCTGCGCGGTTCAGGTAATTACGCTGCCCGGTCCTGAAAAAGGGGTAGATGATTTTGTCGTGGCACAGAGGCACCAGTCCTTTGAGGGACTTTATCAGGCTGCGGTGCCGCTCCAGTTCTGGCTGGCATCACGGCTCTGGGCACTCAGCTATTCTCCTGCAATGACGCTCAACACACCTTATCTGAGTGATCTGCCCTATCCCGATTCGGGGTTAGCCTGCATCAAAAGCGCCAAAGGAACCGGGAAAACCACTGCGCTTCAGCCTTTGATTCACAAAGCAATCCGCACCGGACGCAAAGTGCTGGTGATTAGCCACCGAATCCAGCTAGGGCGTGCCATTTGTAAGCACATCGGCATTGATTGGATCGAAGAAGTTAGAGCTTCAGAAACGCACAGTTTACCGGGATACGGACTTTGCATCGACTCACTGCATCCAACTTCGCAAGCTCGCTTTAATCCTCAATCCTGGAAAGGGGCGATCGTCGTTCTCGATGAGGTTGAGCAGGTGTTATGGCACGTTTTGAATTCCAGTACTTGCTATGAACATCGGATCAAAATTCTGGAAACGCTGCGAGAGCTGATACAGGTAGTTCTCAGCAGCGGGGGTTTGATTATTGCACAGGACGCAGATTTATCAGATGTCAGCATCGACTACCTCACGGGCTTGGTTGAAGCGCCGCAGCGCGCTGCGATCGATCCCTGGCTGGTCATTAACCAGTGGAAGCCTGAAACCGGATGGGCAGTTTCGTTTTATGAGACAAAAAACCCGGCTCCGCTCATGGCGCAGATCAAGCAGCTTATTCCGCAAGGAGCGGTCTACATTGCGCTAGATTCTCAGAAGGTGGGCAGCAGGTGGAGTTCTAAAAACCTGGAAGCCTACCTGCAATCCTGCTATCCCAACAAGCGCATTCTCCGTATTGACTCAGAAAGTGTTGCCAATCCTCAACACCCTGCCTGCGGAATTCTGAAGCAGCTCGATCGGGTGATTGCAAACTATGACATTGTGCTGGCAACTCCGACGATCGGCACAGGCGTTTCGATCGACCTCAAAGGACACTTTCAAGCCGTCTTTGGCATCTTTCAGGGCGTTACCTCAGACGCAGAATCGCGGCAGGCATTGGCACGAGTGCGAGAACCTGTTCCCCGCTTTGTTTGGGCAGCTCGCTTTGGTCCTAGAAAAGTCGGCAATGGGAGCTGCAGCTATCAGGATGTCATTCGATCGACCACTCAGGCAGTGAAATACAACATTGCGCTGCTTAAAGAAGTTGATTTTGATATTGATAGTCAAACTGACCCGATTACGCTGCGAAGCTGGGCAAAGATGGCGGCTCGCGTTAATTTATCACTCTGGAGCTATCGCAACGAGTTCCACAACGGCTTAGCCGCAGAAGGACATCAAGTCATCACAGTTACAGATAATCCGTCTAATTATTTGTTGAATACCCTATCCCATGCTTCTTTAACAGAAACACAATCGCTTGAACACGCTAACGAGGAAACTAAAGCGATCGCAGAACAGATTGTTGAAGAAATAAAAATAGTTCAGGCACAAAACCAACTGAGAGAAGCACAGAGAATTTCAACAGCAACTAATCTTACAGTCGCCGAATACGATCGACTAAAAGATCAGCGAACAAAAACGATCGATGAACGCTATGCCCAGCACAAACATGAATTGCAGCGTCGTTACCCAATCCCAGTTACGCCAGAACTCAAAATAAAAGACGATGAAGGCTGGTACACGCAGTTACAGCTCCATTACTACCTGACTCACGATCTGAGCTTTGTGCAGTTACGCGATCTCAAAGAATTGCAGGCACACCTCGATCATGGCGATGGCAAAGTCGCGTTACAGGATATGCGGCTGCTGACAGCCCAGGTTGAAACCTTACGCGCTTTAGGTATTTTGAATCTGCTTGATCCAGGTCGGAGAATTCGCGCCACCGACTCAGACACACAGCAACTTTGCGATCGCGCCAATCAGTACAGCCACGACATCAAAACAATTCTCAATGTCACAATTTCAAACAAAATGAAGCCGATCGAGGTGATACAGGCGCTATTGAGCAAACTGGGATTGAAACTCGTCTGTGTTGGGCGAGATGTCGCACCAGACGGGCGGCGAGGTGGTTTGAGAGTATATCAATACCAGGCACCTCAAGATGGGCGAGACACAATTTTTGCTCAGTGGCAACAGCGTGATAGGGCTGCACAAGTAACCCAGTCCAAAAAATCAGGTTGCTCAACAGCATCAGCTTTTCTTGCAGCAATCTGCCATGATCCACCCCCTGATATAGATCACTCAAATCGATCAAGGGCTGGATCAGAACCAGGGAAAGAAGGAGAAACAGCTCCGAGAAAAGGAACTGCCTTTAGCAGTAAGCAAATCTCGCGAAAAATCCTTTCAATAAAATAGACTTCCGGAAGCCAATTCTTTAGAGAATCTAAAAATTAAGCGCAGGCAACAAATAACTAATATTTATTAGGGATGCTTTCTAATACGCATTAGGTGATTGTTCAGTCATGCTCTGGTTATTTTGAATTTATCGAAACAGGCAAACTCAGGTAAACACATTAGAACGATCGCCCTGATTCTAAATCCCCTCTCCTGAAATCTGCTTCGATCGCTTCTCATGCTGGCGCGATGAACTGCTGCATTGAGATAACCAGCCCCCCTAATGACGTTGGAGAAAATTATGGTACGGGATCCAGGAAATACGCTTAGAAAGGCAACGAATCTAAATCTGAGCGGCGGCAAGACTGTATTTAAGGACACGATCGGCGGCAAAGATAAAAATGACTTTTTTCGGTTTCGGCTCAGCGGCAGAAGCAGCGTTCAGGCAATTCTCAATGGGCTGAAGTCAAATGCTGACCTTACCATTCTCAATCGCTCGGGCGATCGGCTGGCGCAGTCGAGAAATTCAGGCAAGAAAGCGGAAGCCATACAGCAAACGCTTGAAGGAGGTCAGGATTACTACATCCGCATTCGATCGAACGGTCGAAGAACATCTTACAGGCTGGCAATTTCTGCTAACCCCGCGCCCAGAGACTCAGTTGTGCTGCCCGGAGTTGAAGACAAAAATAAAATAGATCCGATAGATCCGATAGAGCCGACAGATCCTCAACAAACAACACCGCCTCCCCCTGGCAATACTGCTCCTACCCTGAATGCAACTGGCACAACGACAGCCCGGAATCGTGACCTGCGCCTCAGTGGTGGTTTACTTAGAGCAAGCGACACCGAGCAAAATGCAGGACAGTTGCGCTACACGCTGAACGGTGCGCCGCAAAATGGAACGCTGTTTCTAAACGGAGTTCCGCTGGGAGCGGGCGGTTCGTTTACCCAGGCAGATATTGATAATGGCGGTCTCAGCTACCGCAGTTTGCTGGGTGCAAGGGCAAGTTCGATCGGCGATGCTTTTAGCATTGTTAACTCACCCACCGGAGAAAGTACGGTCTTTGCAGTGAATGGCAACAACATTTTCTGGGAAGACCTGAGCGGCAATCTACGCCACTACAATCTGCTGCGCGACAATGCAGCGAATACGACCGTGACCAATGGCGGCAATCTACTCAGCTCGTCTGGTGATTTTGTCGGCAAGAGTGGTTCCAATGTGGTTTATCAGGATGCCTTGGGCGAACTTTTCTTCTACAGCGGCAGCGGAGAGCCGATTAATATTACGAATACGATCGGTCAAGGGTTTGATCCGGCTCAGTTCAGCAGCTATCAGTTTGAAGGCATGGACGGCTCGAATGTTGTGTTTTCTGCAACCGACCTGGCAGATTCCGCGTTCGATCGAGAACTGTTTGTTTTTAATGGCAGTCAGGTGATTCGGGCAACGCGCAACACCGCAGACGAGCAGTTTGGCGGCATCTCTGGCTCCAAGCTGACCTACAGCGTCAACCTCACCGGACAGTCGGATATTTATCTGGCAGATGTCAGCAATCCGACGGCAGCAACCAATCTGACCGCTAATTTTAATTCAGACGCAACGTTTGACTTTGATAACTCCGCCAGCAACTTCCCATTCATTCCCACCAATTTTGGCGATCGTCCGCTGGATTTGACCAGAACCCCTGCGATTTCGGGTTCTAATGTGGCGTTCATGGCAGATGGCAACCTGCACTACTCCAATGGCAACGCGGCGAGTGCCCCGGTGCAGTTGACCAGCGATCCCAATAGCTGGTTCTTCTTCTATGGCATTAGCGGCAACACCGTCACCTGGGATGCCCGCGACCTCAGCACAGCGCAAAACCGACAGATCTATGCAGCGTCAGTCACCAACGGCGTAGCGAATATGGTCAGTACCGCAACATCTTCGACTCCCAATCTCTCGAACAACGAAAATATCTTCCAGGGAATTTCGGGAACGCGCGTGGTCTGGAGCGGCATTGACGAAAACGGCAACTCCAAGCTGTTTATGCGGGACGGGGTTGGGGCGATCGTCAAACTCAATTCAGAGCGAGCCGACGATGACTTTGAAGCAATGGACGGTTCCAGTGTGGTTTGGCGCACACAGGTGGGCGGACAGTCGCAGTTGTTCTACAGCAACGTCACGTCTAGCTCAACTCTGGTGCGTCTGACCCAAACGGCAGCCACTGGCTTTAACTTCTTTGGCGGGCTGTCGGGAACGAACGTGCTGTATCAGGAAACCAACGGGCAAATGTTCCTCCGCAATCTGGCAACAGGGCAGGCTGCAGTTCCCATCCCGGCAAGCAGCTTCGCAGATGTTGATCCAGTCGGGGTGTTTGGGGCAAACGCGGTCTGGATCGATCGCGGAACTGGCAGTGCGCTGTTTTTTGGGAACTTTGCGCCGTCAGATGCTTTTAGCTTCACGGTTGCAGATGGGGCAGGCGGATCGATCGCAGGCTCTTACACGATCAACCTCAGTAACAGCTAACTCTATTTCTCGCTCCCTCCCCCACGAATCTCCTTTACTGAAACGGAAATGGTAGGTGGGAGCTTCATTTTTATGCCCTGTTCCTCATGGGACGGGGTTTTTGCGCGATCGACTAATCATTGCTTTCCCGATCGTCACATTCATCTGTGCACCGAGCAGCACAATCAGCGAACTCCAGTTCAGCCAAAGCAGCAGCACGATCCCCGCGCTCAGGGTTCCGTAGGTGAAGTTGAAGTTGGCGAAGTAGCGAACGTAAATATTAAATGCCTGCGACATCAGTGCCCACAAAATGGCAGCAACCATCGCTCCGGGTAGCAGGGGCGTTCCGGGCAACCAGCGGCTCGGTCCCTGGCGATACAAAATGCTGAAGGCGATCGTCACAATTCCCAGCGCGAGCAGCCAGCGTACCCATCCTCCGACCAGAGTGCTGAATGCCTCAATCAGCGGAGACACATTCGATCGCTCTATCCCCAGCCGCAGCAGTAAATCGCTCATAACGACCAGATAAGACGCACTCATCGTAAAAGCGAGCATGACGACGGTGAGAATTAAGGCGACAACCTTTGCCTGCCAGAACGATCGCCTGACCGGGGGTGGGGTTTGGTAAATTTGATCCATCGCATTCATGGCTGCGCTCATCGCCCCAGACGCAATCCACAGGGCAATCGTGATACTGATTAAAATCACGACTCGACCCTGCGGCAGGCGGGTTTGAGCGACAAATCCCTGAACCAAAAAAATAACTTCGGGCGGCGCAACGGGCACAAGCTGCCGCGCGACAAAATCGACCCGATCCTGCGGAATTTTGAATAAGCCGATCGCGGCAAGGATGCCCAGCAGCGTTGGAAACAGCGCCAGCAAGTTGTTATACGCCATTTCAGCAGACAGCCCAAACAGCCTTCGATCGCCAACTTCTTGCAGAACCTGACGCAGATTGTGAAAATTGAAGTGAAGGAAGAATCGAACAAAGCGCGAAGAGAGCATGGGTTATGAAATAGACTGAATGGCGGTGATGAGGCTTCCAGCAAAATTATCTCTAATTGAAGGCGATCTGTGCCTGAGAATGCCCTACGCTAGTTTGATTTATATTTATTTGCCTCAAAAGTATTTGCCTTAAACGTTCTTTGTTTGAATTCGCCGCCATGTCGAGTGCTGAAATCCAGGGGCTGCAAACGGCAGGAAAGCTGCTGGGCGGAGCCTTTAGCCTGAACCCAGAGACATACCGCAGCGTCAGTCATGCTTCAGACGCGCTCTCCTTTCCCCTGTTTCTATCCAGCGAGTTCTGGATTGCCCTGCTAACCGTTCTTCTGGCGGGGCTGTCGCTCTCGTTAGGTCAGGCGATCGTTCTTTTTGTCAATCGTGTTCAGCCTGCCCGGTTTGTCTTTAGCCTGCTGCTGAATGCAGTCCTGTTTACGTTTGGCTTTTTGTTTCTGGTGGCAAGTACCTGGCTGATTTGCCTGGTTCCCTGGTCTGTCAACATTCCGCTCCTGACGCTGATTAAAGTGCTGGGACTCAGCTATGCACCGCTGCTGTTTAGCTTCCTGGGCGCATTGCCCTATCTGGGCGTTCCGATTCTCACGGTGCTGTCGGTGTGGCGGTTGCTGTCTGCGGTGGTGGGCTTCTCGGTGGTAGCGGACGTTAGTGCTGGGACAGGCTTTGGCTATGTCGCGTTTGGATGGGTGGTGCTGCAGCTTCTTGAAGGAACCATCGGACAGCCGATCGCTCGTCTGGGAAAAAAGCTTGCCGATCGCGTTGCGGGTGTGCCGCTGCGAGTCACTCAGTCAGAGCTTTTGGAGCTAGTGCGATCGAGTTTTGCCCAAGCGTCGTCGCCAATGCTTCTGGCGGGTCAATCTCCTCAAACGAGTCAGGGGCAGGCGCTCCAGCAGGGCGTTACCCGACTCCGAGGCAATCGGGCAGAACCGGATCGAGTGCGATCGCTGGCTCAGGCGGCTCAGGCATCAGTCATGGCTGCTTCACAGACACCCAAAGGTGGCATTGCGTCAGCCCAGGAGCGGTTTCCCGGAGAGGATCCTGATCCAGAGAATGAGCGTTCTTCTCAGGTGCTGGGACCGAGCGAACCGCAGACGGAGGCGCAAACCGCTTCTCAGCAAATTAAGCTGCTGTCGCTGCTGGCGATGGCGGTTCTGTTTGTGGTGATTGCAATCCTGCTGCGTCCAATCAAGGAAGTGCTGTTCGGCTGGTACAGTACGCTGCCCGGTCTGCTGACTTTCCTGTTTGATTTGCTCTGGATTGGTGTGGTGGCGATCGTCTTTGCGGGAATTCTGGCTCCCCTGGAAGCGCTGGGCTGGTGGGCAGGCTGGTATGACGACGATCTCGACATTGATTCCAGAGGGGGAGCAACCCAGGAGCCAGAAGCGATCGACTCGTCGGCAGCCGATCCCGCAATTTCACGCTACATCGTTTATCTGGATGGCATCGGGCAATCGGGCGATGAATACACGCCGGACGTGATGGACTTTTTAGATGCCCTGGAAGCTGCTTTGCCAGAAGACATGATGCTGGTGCGGGGGCTGATGATGTACTCGGTGCTCAACAAGCCCCTGAACGAAGACCGTCCCCTAGCGTTTCTCTGGGAGCTGGCAGACAAAGTGCGGTTTAGCAATCCGGCTGCGCTGCTGGGAATTTTGCTCAATCTTCGCAATCTGTTTATCGTTGCGGTCTCTGCCGACAAACGCTACGGACCACTCTATAACCAGGGCATTGCGCAAGTGCTGTATAACGGCTTGCGAGAGCGGGGCTATGTTGTGGGCAGCAGGATTCCGATTACGCTGATCGGCTACAGCGGGGGTGGCGAAATGTCGGTGGCAGCCGCTCCCTATCTCACACGAGCAACAGGCGCACCGATCGACGTTATCTCCCTGGGTGGTGTCATGAGTGCCAATAAAAATTTCCTGGTTCTCGAACACCTTTATCATCTGGTGGGCGATAAGGATATCGTCGAGCGCATTGGTCCGGTCATGTTTCCGGGTCGCTGGAAGCTGTTTTTCCTGTCGTACTGGAACCGGGCAAAGCGGCAGGGCAAAATCAGCATCATCCCGCTGGGCGAAATGGGGCATCAGGTTCCGGGCGGCATGATGGATCCAGAAGCCCTGCTCCCTGATGGGCAAACCTGCCTTCAGCACACGATCGCCTCGATTCTCAAAATTCTGCGGGGTGAGTTTATTCCGGCGATCGAGCGAACGCCCCACAAGCTCAGCAACTACCGGAGATACAAACGCGCCGCTTTCAATTCGCCTGCCTATTACCCAATCGAGCAGTCTGTGGATCCCGATCGCTATCAGCCGATCGGCAACTGGATGGGACGACTGATTTTGCCGCAGCAAGCCGAGCGATATCAGGTGCGTGGGGTCTGGTTTGAGGTGTATCACACCCCCTCGGAGTATCGATCGCTCATCGGTCAGCGAGTGAAGCTGTGCTGGGCAACCGACCCGGAGGTGCAGCAGTTCGTCAAAAAGGGGACGCGCGACGTTCACTTCAGTCCCAATGCCGAATTTTCCAGCGAATACGGCGGACTGGTTCACCCCGAACGCCTCAACCACTGGCAACAGGTCGATCCGCTGGAGTCGATCGCCGGCTCCCACTCTGTGGATGACGTTATCGTCATGCTCAACGAACCCGTCCAACTCAATTCCCCATCCACCCCTCTCC
>Ga0224723_1001894_pt1 | contig 12082 bp, 2 predicted proteins | sample Balambano_FR2_Me_FD_161647 | JGI IMG/M metagenome (GOLD analysis project Ga0224723, IMG submission 161647) | Freshwater sediment microbial communities from Lake Towuti, South Sulawesi, Indonesia - Balambano_FR2_MetaG | ecosystem: Environmental > Aquatic > Freshwater > Lake > Sediment | place...
GTGTTGCGATGGTAGCTGACCTCGCCCGACGGCTCCTTCAACACCAAATCCGCCAGGCCGTCGCCATCCATGTCCGAGAGGTGCATGACATTCGTTTCCAGGCCCAAGTCAAATGCCCTGGCGTCGCCGTCCATCAACCTCCTGCGCCAGTGGATCGCCTGTCCCGCCACGCCCTGGTTCAGCCATGCTTCATGGAAAGCCCCAGCCGTCCCGGCCGCGACCGTGCGGAGGATGTCTGGAAGCCCGTCCCCGTTCAGATCTGCGAACTCAGAATCTTCGGCGTCCATCACACTGGCCGGTGCCTCGGCCGCCCTGAGCCAGTGGCCGGTTGCACTGCTGCGGCGATCAGGGGCACAGACCTCGTACCCGAGCGTCAATGGTGGTAGTCTGCCGAGCCCGTCCGCTCCGATCTGGCGCACGGAGTGCAGCAGCGACCAATGCGAGGCGTCACCCGCATACTGGAGGTAGGAGAACTCATACCGTCTGACCAACTGATCGGGCACGCCGTCAAGGTTCCAATCACCCCTGGCATGCAGGTCGGGCAGAAGCCCGCCCTGGCATCCAACATCAACCGCCCGCAGCCGGCGTCCTGTTCGCACCAAAAAGCCGGGCCGTCCGTCCTCGAACCAGTCCGGACGGCCCTCGTAATGGAAGCGCAGAAAATGAAACGCCGGCCACGGCGGACGCCCCGGACCATAACTGATCGATTCAAGGTATCTCTGGTTCAGATTTTCACGGCCTGGAAAGGCCGCATGGCGGTAGATGGTGACGTTTCCGTGGACGTCCTCCTCGCGTTCCAGCAGCCAAGCAAAGACTTCGCTGGCATCGTCCTGGTTTGTGATGCGGGCCTCCGCGCTCTCGCCAAACACCAGCCGGGTGCCAGCCGGCGTGTGCGCCTCCCAGTGGGTTCCCAGCCAGCGGTAGCGCATGAAGCTCGCCTCGTTCTTGCAGAAGAAGCGCCCGTCACCAAGCGGAACCAGCTCCTCCTTCGCTTCGTTGATGAAGCCAAGGTCCCGTTCGCCGGGCAGGCCATGACCACCACCATAAAGCGGGATGCCATCCTCAGTCTGCCTCTGGACGAATGGAACGTGAAGCGACCATCCAAAGCCCAGAGATCCATTTCCCCCGCCGCCCTCGTAGCTTAGGGACACCAGGGGGGCATGGCCTGCGGGACCGACCGGAACACGGATCGCCAAGGAATACTTCGCGGTGCCGGTGTTGAGCGTGGGCTGGAATGCCTCGCCAAGGCCCTCAATGCTTCCCGGCCCTTTGGGCAGCGAGATTGTGTTCGGCGAGACACCGCTCTTGTCCGCGGCTGCGGCCGCCATCAGCCCTGCCAGCGCGAGGATCAATGACGCGACGAGCGTCCTCAACCGCAAGAGGCTCCTGCCCGGAGGATTCATGGCCGGCCGCTTCGGCACCCTCAAGGATCCCGCGCCCGCTCACGGCTACTGCTCACGGGCACGAATGAAGAAGGTCTTGTTGGTGCTGACGTTGACCTGGACCGGTCCGGTGCCGTTTGGATCGCCGGTCAGCAGTGCGGCACTCAGCGGGAGGAAGGGGCCACCCAGCACGGGCGCTCCCTCCAAGGAGTAGGACTTTCCTGGCAGTCGCCGCCATTCCACGGTGAGCGAGTTCGGTTGGCCGGGCGCAACCAGCGTCAAGACCAATTCCTCAGCATCCGGCTCCAGCGGGTTCCTGCCGTTTTCGTATTCGCACCGCTCGTCGCAGCCGTCGCCATCGAAGTCCGAAGTGCCGTCGGTTGCGGCCAAGTTGCCGAACCACCGGATCTCCCATTCGTCCGCCAGCCCGTCGCCGTCCACGTCCACAACCGGCACGGTGAGCGCAACGGACCGGATGGCGCCGCGCGAACCGACCGCCGGCACCGTGCCGGACAGTTCATTGGTGATCCCCTGCTGGACATAGAAGACACGCAGGGCCTCGCCCTGGCGTACGGCCAGCGGTGAGTAGCGGTTGAGCGTGCCGTCGTCCAAGGCTGGGCGAAGAACAAAGTTGGGCCGCCCGGCGGGCGCAGTGATGACATCACAGGCGGCCACCGTGTTGGTTGACGTCCGCATGAACAATCGCACGCGGTCGTCGGCGCCGAGCTGGCGTCCATCAGCCCCGCGCACTATGCCGTAGTAGATGTTGCCAGGCTCGGGAAAATAGGCCTCGCTTCTGAGCGCGACGCACAGAAACAGGGCTGCGGTCAATGGACGGCAAAGGTCGGTCGCATTCATCGGATTCAGTCTGTTTCCCCGTCGTTCAGCACGCTCACGAAGGCCACGCGTTGCAGCGTGAAGATCCCGCCGACATGGATGGCACGCCGATGCACGCCGGCGATTGTTTCGGAATAGACGCCCCCCAGCCTCGTGTCGCCATAGCCCGGCACATGCGGCGATCCAGTCCCGTGTCCCGGCAGCGGATCTCCCGCAGTGAACCGAAGCTCCAGCTCACGGCTCACGGCAAACGACTCCACGCCGTCCCCGAGCTTCTGACGCGTCGTTTCCTCAAGGTTGTCATGATCCGGGTGATAGACGTGCTTGAAGGGGCTGAGGGGATCGTCATGTCCGGTATGAACCGTGCAGCGCACGCTCCCCTCGCCGAAAGGGCCGTCCGAGGTCATTTCCACCGGGTCTGAGAAGGCGAAGGCAGGGGCCGTGAAACGTCGGGCCACCGGTTGTCCATCGCGCAGGGCCACGCCGGTGAGGCCCAGCCTGGAGACGGCGGCAGGATCCGTCACCAGCACCAGCCGGTTCTCATTCGTCTGCCTGCGCTGAAAGAGCGCCACGCTGCGCAACAGCCTTGCCTGCCCCGCCGCATCCACATGGATGATGATCCGAAAGTCGAACTCGCTTCGCGCCGGCCGCAGGAGAAAGGGATCGCTTGGATGGGCAGAGTAGCTGACCTTGTCCAGCGTCACATTGCCCACCCAGAGGCCGGCCCGAGGATTCTCCGGGGTGGCGGCCGTCGCCTGCAGCCCGGGCGACCTGGCGGCGGCGGCCGCGGACCTTCGCAGGGAAACCGGCAGATGCTCCCGATAACCTGAGTCATCGGAAATCTCGAGCAGCGACTGGTGCAAAAGGGCATCGGGGGCCGCAGCCGGCGGCAGCGCTGCACGTCTCGCTTCCAGCCGCACGGCGAGGCCCTCCCCCGGAGGCACGACCACCTCCAGCCGGTTGCTCAGTTCCAGCCAGTCAATCCGGGGCGCCCCGGTGGATTCATCCACCGTGAATCTGCGATGCCAAAGCCTGACTCCGCCCGCCACGCGCGCCTGTCCGTCGGGAGCCGCGGCGGAGGGCAGCAGGCTCAACCCGTAGGTGCGCGGCTGCGTGGTACCGTTGCCAAGCCGGACGACCGCCTCGACCCCGGCATCACCGAAATCAACGTTGCGCCCCTGATCGGTGGCCACTTCAAGCGGGCCCGAAAAGGCGGACGGCCCCCGCGTAAAGATCCAGTATGCCCTCCCGCCGACCAGGCGTTCGTTCGCCGTGTCCATCCGCGTCCAGCGTCCGCTCGGCTCCAGCTTCAATACCGGACTGCCGCGGTGCGCTGGAGAGGAAGCAAAAAGCGTCGAGACTGTATGAATGGAATTCGAGGCCAGGGGAAAGCCGGCCAGATTGTAGGAATCCGCCACCCACTCGTACTTCGGGCGTGTCGGCCGTCCCCTCACCGTCCACTCCAGCGCAGGCGCCCCCGCCACGAGCTGGATGAGGAGGGCCCGGCCGCCGATCACCTCCAGCAGGTTCTTCGCCGCCTGATGCGGGTGACCTTCCGGCAGGTAAGTCAGCCACTCCGGCCTGCCGGGCACGAGTGTCTGGGGATCGTCCACGAACTCCACCTGCTGGCCCGGTCTGTCCCACATCCAGGCGCTCTCGATGGGGAGACCGGCAAACACGGCATCGGCATCGGACGGCTCGGGCTGAACCTCAAGAAACACGGCGTTCCAGCCCGCCGTCAGGCGAATGGACTGTTCCTGCCACTGCGCCCCGGCGGGCATGGCTCCCAGCAGCAGGACAAGGCCCAGCGTAAAGTTCCGGCAAAGCGCGTTCATTTCGGCTTCCTTTCAGTTCCCGGCAAAGGCGTCGGTTTCGAGGATCAATACGATGTCGGTGATGCCGTTGCCGTTCCTCGTTCCTCCGGCTCCGACCGGACCGAGAGCCAGCGTGTCCAGGGCGGCGTCGGGGTCGGTCGGATTCAGTTCACGGCCACGAAAGATGAACGCCCATTCCGTGTTCCAAACTGACCTTCCTACCAGCCTCCGGCTCGACTTCGTCACGGGATCGTAGCCGTCGCCGGGGTACGACAGCAGGAAATCTGGCAACTGCCGGATGCCCGCAAAATCCCCGGGACTGCTGATGGAATCAAACACGGGCAAGTACTCGGGATCGCTTATGATCGGGACTGTAATCGCCGAAGGGAGGGGAAGAATCTGGTCAACGACATAGAACTCACGGGTGAGGGCGGGGCGTCCCGGAACCCGCATCACGTCCGCTCCCAGAGGCACCAGATAGCCGCGCGGTGTTCGGGGGAACAGGCGGTTGTCAAAGTTTGGCAGCTCCACGCCCACGGAACGAATCTTGGTCGCGAAATAAGCCGCCGAATAGGAAGAATCGCCCGCGGCCTTGATTCGGCCGAACAGATTTCTTCCATCCATCACCGTGGTGCTGAAGGGTATTACCAAGCCGGGTTCAAAGGTGCTGGCCGGATCATGCGACGGGATGCAGTGACGCACATAAGCGGGAAGGTCAAGGAGGTTCGCCACCCGATGCTGCTGCAAGGTCTCCCGCCATGCTGGCCCAGGCTCGGCGATGCGAAAATGTTCGCGCCGGAGCGAAAATCTCAATGACGAGGTCGCCGGGTTGTTGAGTCCATAGCGGGACTTGGCCACCTGCCAGTCGGCCTGCAACTTTCCGAGCGCGCTGGCCAGGCCGGGGTCTCCGACGAAGGGCGTCGGTAGCGGTAGCAGCTCACCGTTGCCGTCCACCAGTCCGATGCTGCGGGCCCGCACGATGTCCGCCAAGACCGCGGCACCGGCCAGAGCGTCAGGCACCAGCAGCGTCGTCTCAAAATCGTACGCCTTGGCCGCAAGATAGACGTACCGGCCGGCAAGGTCGAACTGGGCGCGATACTTCTGCACCCCTTCATTGCGGTAGATGCGGAAAAGCATGTCCCTGTAGCGGTACTGCTGGAGCTCCGCGGCGGTCTGCGTGCGGTATCGTTCGAGCTCCTCCAGGAGCCGCAGCCCCCGCGTCAGAACCACGAGATAGCGGTCGGCCGACTGTTGCATGGCCTCCTGGAGGTTGAACAATTCAAGACGGCGATTAATTTCTGATCGTACCAGTTGCTGGAGCTGGGCCTGTGCTGACGCCATTGCAAGATTCGTCCTGGCAACTACCACACCCCTTTGTGCAACCCGGATCTGCACCGAGCTCTCGTTCTGGACGGCCTCCTTGGCCTGCTGGTGCGACAGTTCGAGCAGGCCCTGCTCGGCCGCATCTTCGGCGGCCTCCTGTCCCTTGGCGGCGTAGGCAGCACGGATGCCGCTGCGGATTGGCGAGGTCACATCCGGTGCCAGCCCTGACCCCGTCGGCAACGCTTCGGCTAAAGCTGTTCCGACTATGTTCGCAAAAGCGGCTTTGTTCTGAAACCGCACTTGTTCAGCACGCGCCTCGGCAATCATGGCATTGAGCGCCTTCTGTTGGCCGTTCGCCGCATTGAGGATGCTGATTTCGGTCCCCAGTGCGCTCAGTTCGGCGCCGTTGAGCGCCGCCTGCGCTTTCACCACCCTTTCCTGCACCTCGATCTGATCAAGCACGTTCGCGTGTTCGCGGGCGGCGGACAAAAAGCGTCCGTAGGCTTGGAACAGGTCCGACATGGCGAGCTGGATTTCACCGGGAGCCTTTCTTCCCTGCGTCCACCGCCGGGGCTTCACCACGCCAAAACCCTCGGTGGACATGTGGAACGTGATCTTCTTTACCGTGGCGTCGTCCCCCGCGAGGCGCGTCAGGTGGTGCTTCAGCATCCTGACGCTGAACTCGCGCTCGCCCCCCCGGTCCAGGCCGGGCAGGCGGCTCGGGTCCACGAGCATGTAGTGGTACAGGTCCGGACCGCTCTCCACGTAGGAATCCTCGTAGATGCCCCCCTTCGAGGGCACATCCTCCCGGTAGGGATAGCCAAAGATCTCAATGAGCCGGTTCCGGTAGTCCAGCTCCTGGTTGCCAACCTGGGTGCTGAACTTCTGCACGTCCTCAAACTGTTCCCGCAGCAGGCCGGCGGCGCCCTGCGCCACGGCGAACACCTGCGCGGCGTTGCGCAGGGCGCCCTTCGCCCGGTTGGCGATCTGCTCGAAGTGGGTGGTCCCCCCGCCGGCGGCGCTGATGTTGGGGTCCAGATCGAAGGGCACGGCATTGGGCGAAAGACCCAGCGGGTTCAGCCCGGCATCGGCCTGGTCAACCTGAACCTGAACCTGCCGGTACGCATTCGCGATCTCACCCAGCTCCCGGATGCTCCCGCGGTCAATCTTCTGGATGTCCCGCTGATGCGAAGGATCGAGATCCTCGTCTGGCAGCAGCGACGTGCCCACGGCCCAGTCCAGCAGCGCCCCCTGGCCCGCGCGGACGGCCCACTCGGAGAGACCCCACGCCCGGCCCGCCTCCTCGTCCAGGTATCCCTGCCATTGCCCGCCGGGATTCTCCGTGTAACGCAGCCGGTACGTCAGGTTGGCGCTGTCCGCTCCGGTCCTGGCCTTGGCCGCCGCCAGCTCGGCGAACCGGCGCTCGTCCTGATAATCCACCTCGACATTCAGGCTTCCCACACCCCCGACGACGATGTTCACGGCCTCGCTCCTTGGCACCCAGGTGTAATTGGTGTTCTGCAACAGGCGATAATAGATCTTGAGTCCGCTGAGATAGTGGCCCCAGGCATCCCCGTGGCCCTGCGGATAGAGCAACTGCGCGTCAGCCGCGTTGATTCCATCCCGGCCGTCCACATCGCTGATCCCGTAGTTCAGGACGTACGCCGCCTCGCCGGCGCCGAACGTAACGTTCGGGGGCAGCCGGTTGAAGAATGGCCGCACGCCGGGCTCCGCCCGGCCGCGCAGGAGCGCCAGCTCCTCCTGCAGCAGAGAATTGATGCCCGCCGTCTGGTTCTGGAAGGCATGCACGCTGGCCGACAGGTTGCCGATCTGCACACCACCGTAAGTACCGAAAGTGAGCGTCGGGTCCACCGCGTCCGCGTAGGCTTCGTTGCCGAGCAGGCCATAGAGCTGGGCCAGGCGGCTGCCGGCCAGGAGCAGCGCCGTGTTCGCGGGGTCGTAGTCGAGCCCCGCATCCACGCTCAGCTTCATGCCGCGCCGCAGCACCGTCTCGTAGATCTGGATCAACCCCGCATCCCTGGCGCTGCCGAGGTTCAGGGGCACGGATCCCTCGTATGCGGCACCCGCAAGACCAATCATGGTGGCCAGAACCCGGTTCGAGGAAGTCTGATAGCTGCGAAACAGGTCTTCGACCTGGGTCGCCAGCCCCAGGTTGAACTCCGTATTGCCCTTGATCACCCGCTTGATCCACCCCTCGGCCAGCACCGGCGCCGTTGGCTCGCTCCATTGAAGATGCTTTGGATGAGTCGGATTCAGCGGGCGGTACCGGCACATGAACCAGTTGTCGCTGATCGTGAGCAGCGAGGCGCCGTCCAGCGTGTAGTCCACGCTTCCGTGCCCTGATGGTGGAACCGTCATGACCTTGGTCCACTGCTCGAAAGGCACTGTGGGTGCATTGGTGATGCCGCGATTGGCCCACCCCACCGGATCCTCGCGATAGCCGGGGTCAATGCCGGCAGGCAGGTATCGCCAGTCAAACTCATACTCCTCCGCCCTGCCCGCAAAATCGCCGGAATGCCTCAACGTGAGCTTTTCATCAAACGGGCTGGGTGGATAGAGCACCTTGATTTCACCTCGATAGAGCGGCTGGGCCACGCGGATCACCATCGGTGTGACAGCGTCATTGGTCGTTGTCCGGTTGGTATTGTTCTGAAAGGCCAGAACAACATAACCCTCACCGATAGAATGCCCTGCCGTCAGCGCCTGTAGCCTGAAGTCCGTCGCCTGTGGCGAGATGAGGCGCAGGTTGCCAGCTTGGGACGCAAGGGAGGCCACGGCCGTGCGCAGTGCATTCCCCTCCGCCCCGGCGGGGGCGATGGCATTCAGGGCGGCGACGTCCCGATCCGTCAGGACGTTCAATTCCAGAAAATCCTCACCAAACCCCGCGGCGGCTCCCTCGATGAAGCGGCCCACGAAGGCAAGCCGGTTCTGGCTGCGGTCATACCAGACCCGTCTTTGAAGTGAAGGAGGCAGTGCTTCAAAGTAGAACCGGTCCGGAAGCATGATCCGCTTGACCTTGGCGAGCGCCCGCTCCTCGAGCGGCACCGAGTATCCCGCAACAGGATCAATGAGCTTGACCAGTTCGCCGCTGGCACGGCCCTGCTCATACAGCACCTCGACGCTCAACTGGCCTGCGATGGCCGGAAGCCCGCGCTTGGCGTTCACCAGCGTCTCACCCAGTTGAAGAATCGGCACGTTGTCCGGCCAGCGGATGTCATAGTTGACATTGATGGGCTGGCCGTCCGTGGAGGACTGCCCCAGGAGGCGCGCCCGCACGTCCAGCCAAGGCAGCATGTCGCCGTGCTGAAGCCCCGGCCGCCCCGGCACCCAGAAGTCATGATTGCTGACCTGTGCCGGATACCAATAGCGCATGACGACGCGGGCAACGCCGCCGTCGTCACCGGCAGCCTTGGCCCAATAGACTCCATTTTTGTCATTCCAGTAGGGTCCAGAAACGCCCAGCCCTTGGTAGTCGTCGATTGTTGACAGAGGCAGCGGCGCTTGAATGCTTGATCCAGCGGTGCCCGGATACACAAGGTCTCCCGTGATCACCCGATACGTCCGCATGGCCCAGGGCGCGGTGCTGCCGGGACCCCGCTGGTACTGGTGAAGCACGTAGGGCAGCGAAGTCGAGGCTGCATTCAGATCATCGCGCAGGGCATACACACGTCGCCCCTGGCTGCCTTGTCCCAGAAAGGCGTGCTCTTCGTTCGGATTGTACCCGACGTCCGCCGGCGAATTCACGCGGTAGATGCCGCTGTTGTGATGCAAGGCTGGGTCAATGTTGTGGTCCGGGCTGTCCTGGCTTTGCCTGGCGAGGTCCAGCGGGATGGCATTGTCGGGCCAGTGGAGCGCGTAGCGCTTCACCAGTGACGGCCATTGAACAAACGTACCCCTCTGCCAAGTCTGGTTGGTCCGGGTGTTGAACCACCAGACCTCCAGATTCCCATCATTCACACCGAATATCTGGCCGCTTGTCGTGGCACTGAGCGGCTCAAACTGGGTATCAAAGCTTCCATAAATCGCCTCGGCGTAGCGGTCCGCCGCCTTTCCCGCCAGGATTCTCCCATCCGGCACATGCACGTAACCAGGAACGGCTCCACTCACCGGATATGACACTGACTGGTGGGAGTCCAGCACTTCGCTTCCGATCGGCCAAGCCGCCGGGCTCAAGTTGAAGTGGCGGGTGTCAATGTTCCGCACCGCAAGGACGGTCTCGAAGCCGATCCAGTTCACGCCCGTGGCATCCCGTTCAAGGTCGAAGAACAGCAGCGACCGCCCTTCTGGCGAACCGGTCGGGACCTCGCACCGAAAGACAGCCGGTTGCTCGCCAACGGCTCCGACGAGGATGGCGTGGCCTGGCGGATCCTGATGCGGGATCAGAGCAGGCCGCAACCGTGCCGGAATTCGGACATGCGGTCCTTCGGGATCAGGAAGGCTGCCGCGAACATAGAGCTGCATGCTCGCGGGCCATTGGGCGGTGTATCGCCGGATCTCATGCGGCCAAACGACCCGGCCGTACTCGTCCATCTGCCGCCAGAGAACCTCCATCTGGAACGGAAGATCATTACGCCTGATCGCGAACACCCTGCCATCAGTCATCTGGCCCGGCCGCTCATGCTGATAGATGAAACCGTCAAAAGGTCCCGGACCGCGCCCGATGGTGACGTTTGGAACATGAGGCCGGGCCACGGTCCTATGGGGACGAAGCTCGCTTCCGAGGTCCACCAGCATCTCCGGAGAATCCGGCAGGTAGGGCTTGACCTGCACAACCTGCATTCCGATGAACCCCGGTGTCGGGCTTCCCTGAGGAGTCTGCCGGAGCTCGACCGCAATGCGTCCGATTTCGGGGGAGCGGGCGCGCAGGAGAGGCTGGTCGCCAGACAAGTCAATCCACAGGTGCGGAGAGGCGTCCGCCCCTTGTCCCCGCCGGCCGCCCACGATCCCACGGCTGCCGTAGTGAACGACCGAGCTCGGAGCCGCTGCCAGCGACACGACGAGCTGCTGATTGATCGCCGGGCCGACGTTTTCCGTGTGATAGAGTGTCACCACCCTCTCCGGATCAGGCTCATTGATTGTCTGCTCGAACTCGATGAATGCATCGTGCTGCGGAAACCACCATTGCACGTCCGGCTCGAAGCCCTCCGCCACCGCGTAGACCTTTCCGCCACCGGGAGCATCCGGGACGTGCGCCACATGCCGGTGCTGGAGTTGAAAGACATTGGTCGTGCGATCAACCACGTTGGTTGAGGTCGTTTCATGCAGGGGTATCAGCGGCGCAGCGGCAAAGCTAGCCCCTGGCGGCGGAGCAACCTCTTCGCCCATCCTGGCCGGGCTGTTGACGTTTCGATAATTCCCCTCCCGCGGGGCGCCGGGCACGATGCCATCGCCAAAAGCTATGGCCTTCAGGGTGGTCGGCGATCGCGTGATCAGGACGCTCCCGCCATTGCCGATTTCCCTCTTCGTCGGGTTGTCCGGATCGGCGGGATCACCCTCGGTGACGACTCGGATACGCAGGCGGGGATCCTGGTTGGGGCTGGTGATCCTGACGAGGATCGGGCGATCGCTCACATGTTCGGCCGGGTCAAATGGGCTGAACGTGAGGTCTCCGCCGGTGATGCTGTACGTGCGCTCAACCGTTGCGCTCGGCTGCCAGCCGGAGCGGAAAGTGGCAAAGCGATACACGCCGGACTCCGTCACCAGGATGGATCCGCCGTCAACACGCCTGGAGTCGGGAGAACCCGGGCTGGGATCCCCGGCATTTCTCGTGTACCAGATCTCGAAGGGCCCAGGCGTCGGGCTTGATATGGCAACGCTGAACGGCTGGGGCTCACCGTACCCATCCGGTTTGTCCAACTGCGGTGCAACCGCCCGAAAATAAATGGCTTCCGTTGCCACGCCGCTTGGAGGCCTGCCTCCTACAAAGGCGCGAACGCGGACGACGGCGTTGCTGGCGATGCTGAAGGATGCGGGGCAGATTGGGGAGTCCGGACCAGGATCGGCGTCATTGATGGTATGGCGAAGAACAATTCCAGGAACCGCCGCACATGGAAGGCCGACGTTGATGACAGCTTCAGCGGTCGTGAAAAACCCAGTGTCTGGCCGCAGGGGCGTCAGCGACAGAACTGGTGTGCAGGATTCGAGGAATGGTATGACTGATGTGCTGACGGGGCTTGGAAGCCAGCCGCGCGGGACTGATGACCAAGCCGTGACCGTTGTGGTAGAACTGACGGAAAATGAGCCGGTGTACAGCCGCGGTGTGCCGCCATCGAGTGCATAATATGTTTCCAGCCCTGGGTAGTCAGGATCGGAAACATGGATGGTGACAGAAACCTGAGAATCCAAACTCGGGGCGGGATTGGAGGGCTGGATCACCGGTGCAGGAAGCTGTGCGCCATGCACCTGCCTGATGTACGTCCAATCGGGCCGGTAGTTGCCATATGGCGGCTGACGGCTGAACCCGGCAGGACCGTGTCGAACCTCGAATACGCCGGCATTCTCAGCACCGCGACCTTCCGCACCCCGACCTCCGAAAACATCCACGTTGCCCGTGAAGTCTACGATTGGCGCGTCAAGCAGGACGCTTCCACCACTGCCCGCACCACCCTCGCCTCCCCGACCACCATTGCCCGCCCGTTGGTGAGGGTTGAAGGTTGTATCATTGCCGCCGACGCCACCTGCCCCGCCCGCACCGGTGCCATTGGA
>Ga0224723_1001895_pt1 | contig 12082 bp, 11 predicted proteins | sample Balambano_FR2_Me_FD_161647 | JGI IMG/M metagenome (GOLD analysis project Ga0224723, IMG submission 161647) | Freshwater sediment microbial communities from Lake Towuti, South Sulawesi, Indonesia - Balambano_FR2_MetaG | ecosystem: Environmental > Aquatic > Freshwater > Lake > Sediment | place...
GTGTCCGGCGCGTTCATGTTCAGCCATCGCGACATCGCCGCGCTGGCGGCCAAGGAGCGGGTGGCGTTCCGCTCCGGCTGGCTGGGCGTTGCGAGCTTCGGCTGGTCGACGCTGGCCATCGTCACGAAGATCGGCGCCGAGGAGCGCCGCGCCGCGCTCGACGCGCTTGCCGGACGCATCCACGAGCTGTTCGGCGCCCCCTCCATGGACGCGGCGCTCAGCGCCGCGGAGGAGGAGCTCGGCTTCGCCGCCGCGCTGTGCAACCACCCGCCGCAGACGCTGCTCGCGGTGCAGCGCAGCTTCGAGGACGGCGAGATCCGGGAGCGGTTCCGCACCCTCAGCCCGCGCGAGGATTTCACCAAGGGCGGCTTCAACGTCTTCACCTTCGAAGCCGGCGACGAGGCCGACGAGCCGGCGGAGGAGGTTAACCTCGCCGCGCTGTCGAAAGGACGCGCGCCATGAGGGATTTCTGGCTCTCCTCCGGCCACATTCTGCTGGAACGCGGCGAGCATGGCGGCTGGCTGCTGACCGATGAGTTCCTGAAAGCCTATTTGGCTCGCCCGGAGCTGGTTCCGCCCGAGGAGGCCTGCGACGCCGAGCGCGGTCTCCATGCCGGCTTGATGGAAAATCCGCGCGCCGAGGTGCCGGCCGAGGCCGTCGCCGCGATTGCCGACCGGGATGCGCGCGAGAACTGGACGGTGATGCTGGACTTTCGCGACCGGCTGATCGCCGCCCCGACGCTGGAGGCGGCCTATGTGCGCCTCATCCGGCAGGGTGTGAAGCGGCTGCCGCCGCTCTTCGTCAGCCAGCTCGCCCATGTCATCATGCGCAATGCGCTGGAGGGCTGCGACGACCCTTTCGTGGCGCGCGCGGGCGAGCTGTTCTACCGCACCCAGCGCGTGGCGCTGCAGAATGGCGGGGTGATGCTGGCCGATGCCGAGACGGTGGAGCGTCACGAGGTGAAGGTCCACGCCGCGCCGCTGCTCGCCATGTTCGCCGGCGAGACCGCCAATCTCGACGTGCTGAAGCCGGACAATGCCGAGACCTATTGGGAGCGCAGCGACGCCTACGATATGGTGTTCGAGCTGGGCGGGCTGAATGGCGGACGCCGCGCGCTGGCGACGGCGCTGGAGAGATGGATTCGCCAGATCCTCGGCTTCGAGGTCGCGATCGAGCCGCTGGAGCGGATCGACGACAGCGATCTGCGCTGGATCGTGGGGCTCGACGCGGAGGCCACGCAGCTCGGCAATGCGCTGTGGCGCGGGGAGAGCATCGCCGAAGAGGACGCCGCCCGGCTCATCGCGATCTTCGCCATCGAGCCTGACGCCTCGCTCCCGTTCTCGCCCGAGGTGAGCGGCAAGCCGGTCTATCTCTTCATGGCGAGCGACGCCGACAAGCTGCTGCGCATGAAGCCGCAGAACCTCGTCACCGGCCTGCCGCTGACGAGCGCGAACTGATGCGAGGAGCGGGAGGGCGGTGCGCCGCCGATTACGATCTCCCGCGGGGTTGGAGGTAATCCCATGGCACAGGAAGACTTGACGGTTGGCGTCATCGTCGAGCGCAGAGCGCTCAGCAACCCCTGGGTGGACCATATCTGGGCGCCCGCGGCCGTGCTGCCCGCCGTCCCGGCCATGGCGCCGTGGACGGTGCTGGGCGAGGAGGCGGGCGCGCGCCGGGTCTATGCCGGGCCGCATGGGCTCAGCTTCTTCTCGATCGACACCGCCCATTACCGCGACAATCTGTTCAGCGGCGCGCCGAAGATCTGGATCGCGCTGCGCGCCGCAGAGGGCGACGTCCCGGTGAGGGTGATCGGCGTGACGGCCGACCCGGCCGAGGGCGAGGCCTTCACCGAGGCCGGCGACGACATCGTGGAGGCGGTTCCGATGCCGGCCGAAATCGCCCTGAAGCTGGCGGCCTTCATTCAGGAGCATCATGTCGAGCGCGCCTTCTACAAGCGGCGGCGGGACGAGGCGAACCCCGAAGCGCTGGCCGTGAGGCCGGGCGGCGTTTGCCGGACCGGAGACGGCGAGCATGAGTGAGGAGGGCGAGAGCTTCCTTGCGCGCTGGGCGAAGCGGAAGGCGCAGGCCCGCGCAGGAGAGGCCATCGCCGAGGCGCCCCCGCCGGAGGCCGCGCCGGCTCCCGCGAATAGCGATGCGGCTGCCGTCGCCGCGTCGCGGGAGGATACAGCCGAGATCGCGCTGGAGGACCTGCCGCCGCTGGAGAGCATCGACTCCAGCACCGACCTCACGCCCTGGCTGACCAAGAACGTGCCCGAGATCTGGAAACAGGCCGCGCTGCGGCGGGTCTGGGCGGCCGATCCGGCCATTCGCGACTTCACCGGGCTGGCCGATTACGACTGGGACTGGAACGCCCCGGACGGCGTGCCCGGCTTCGGCCCCTTGCGCGTCACCGACGATGTCTCGCGCCTGCTCGCCCAGGCGATCGGCGAGGCGCCCGAGAAGCCCGCCGAGCAGGACCCCGCGCAGCCGTTTTCCATAACGGTGATGGACGACGTGACGGCGGCGCAGGGCGACGCGCCGGAGCCGGAGCAAAGCGGATCGGCCGGCGCAACGCTCTTAGACGAAAGTCGAGTGCCGCAAAACGAGGCAGCAGCCCTCAGCTCGGAAACCGAATTGCATACGGAGCCAATTCCCGTAAGACGGCGGCGCGGCGGCGGCGCACTGCCGTCATAACTCATTGAAGGAATTGGCTAACTTCTTGCAATTAAAAAACTTCCAAATTCGCTGGACAAGGGTGATAACCGAAACTTATCATCCAAAAGGGTGATGTACACAATCGGTGCACCCTTCGTTGTGAGCGCAATTTGGGCAACATAGCGGTCATGCGCGATCAAGGCTTGGAGCAGGCTATCCGCACTGCGGGCGGTGTGAGAGAGCTGTCCCGGCTTTTGGGTATTTCGCAGCCGGCCGTGTCGAACTGGAAGCGTGTGCCGGCGGACCGCATTTTGCAGGTCGAGGCCGTCACAGGCGTCCCGCGAGCCGTCATCCGACCTGATCTGTACGAAAACCCGTTTATGGAAGCACCGGACCTGGACCCGATCGAACGGGCCCGCGCGGACGAATACGCGCTCCTGAGCATGCTGCTGTGGCGGGCCCCATCCCAGGATTTGCTCGGTCGCCTGGCCGGGCTGAAGGGCGACGCCAGCCCGCTCGGTATGGCGCATCTCCAGCTCGGCATAGCCGCCGCCGCATCCCGGCCGCGCGAGCTCGACAGCGACTATTTCCGCCTCTTCATCGGCCTCGGCCGGGGCGAGCTCCTGCCCTACGGCTCGTACTACCTCACCGGCTTCCTGCACGAGCGGCCGCTCGCCAAGGTGCGTGACGACCTCATCCGGCTCGGCGTCGAGCGCGCCGAGGATGCGCGCGAGCCTGAGGATCATATCGCGATGCTGTGCGAGGTGATGAGCGGCATCATCGCCGGCAGCTTCGCCAGCGACGCCGTCGACGACAAGGCCTTCTTCGACCGGCATTTGAAGCCCTGGGCCGGCCGCTTCTTCGCCGATCTGGAGACGGCGGCATCAACGGATTTCTACAAGGCAAGCGGCGCCCTCGGGCGCGTTTTCATGGAGATCGAGGCGGAAGCGCAGGCGCTGCCCGCTTGACGACAACATGGTTTGATCTGGGAGGATTCTGAGATGGCAGACAAAAAACCCAAAGCGGAAGTGAGCCGCCGCCGGTTCTTGCTCGGCGCGGGCGCAGGCGCCACGGCCGTGGCCGCCGCTCAGGTCGGCGGCGCGCGCCAGGCTGAGGCCTACGATCCGGGCCCCGAGGAGACCAAGGCTCGCTACCGCGAAACCGATCACGTCAAAGCCTTCTACCGGACCAACGGCTACGAATAGGGAGACCGTCTCATGCTCATCAAGCGCAAAGCATTGCAGGCGGGGCGTGGCAGACATTCGGCCGTCGTCGCGGGCGAAGCCAGCAATCTCGTCGACCGCCGCGCCTTCCTGAAATCCTCCGGTCTGGCAGCCGGGGCGCTGGCCGCCGTGGGGACGCTCGGCGCCGGCTCGGTCCGCAAGGCGCAGGCCGCGACCGCCGCGACGGGTGGCGGCGCCGTCGAGCTCAAGAAGAACGTCTGCACGCATTGCTCGGTCGGCTGCACCGTCATCGCCGAGGTCAAGAACGGCGTCTGGGTCGGCCAGGAGCCGGGCTATGAAAGCCCGATCAACCGCGGCTCGCACTGCGCCAAGGGCGCGGCGGTGCGCGAGCTGGTCCATGGCGACCGCAGGCTGAAATATCCGATGAAGATGGTCGACGGCCAGTGGCAGCGCATCAACTGGGATCAGGCCATCAACGAGATCGGCGACAAGCTGACGCAGATCCGCGAGAAGTCGGGGCCCGACGCCGTGTTCTGGCTGGGCTCGGCCAAATTCTCCAATGAGGGCGCCTATCTCTACCGCAAGCTCGCCGCCTTCTGGGGCACCAACTCGGTCGACCATCAGGCGCGCATCTGCCATTCCACCACGGTCGCGGGCGTCGCGAACACGTGGGGCTACGGCGCCATGACCAACAGCTATAACGACATCCGCAAGGCCAAGACCCAGATCATCATGGGCGGCAATCCGGCCGAGGCGCATCCGGTGTCGCTGCAGCATCTGCTGGCCGGCAAGGAGCTCAACAGGGCCAATGTCATCGTCATCGATCCGCGGCTGACGCGGACGGCGGCCCACGCCACTGAATATGTTCGCATCCGTCCCGGCACGGACATCCCGGTGATCTGGGGCCTGCTCTGGCACATTTTCGAGAATGGCTGGGAGGATAAGGAGTTCATCCGCCAGCGCGTCTACGGCATGGACGACATCCGCAAGGAAGTCGCCAAGTGGAATCCGCAGGAGGTGGAGCGCATCACCGGCGTTCCGGGCGAGCAGCTCAAGCGGGTGGCCGAGAAATTCGCCAAGGAGAAGCCCGCCACGCTGATCTGGTGCATGGGCGCCACCCAGAAGACCGTCGGCACCGCGAATGTGCGCGCCTTCTGCATTCTCCTGCTGGCCACCGGCAATGTCGGCTCCAGCGGCACGGGCGCCAACATCTTCCGCGGCCATTGCAACGTGCAGGGCGCAACCGACCTCGGCCTCGACGTGGTGACGCTGCCGCTCTATTACGGCCTCGCCGAGGGCGCCTGGAAGCATTGGGCCCGCGTCTGGGAGGTGGATTACAACTGGCTGGCCAGCCGTTTCGAGACCTTCAAGGCCAAGGACGGCAAAGAGGTCAAGCAGATGGAGACCCCCGGCATCCCGACCACGCGCTGGTTCGATGCCGTCACCATGCCGAAGGAGCAGCTCGATCAGCGCGACAACATCAAGGGCATGATGGTGTTCGGCCATGGCGGCAACACCGTGACCCGCATGCCGGAGATGGTGAAGGGCCTGGCCGCGCTCGACCTGCTGGTCGTCGCCGATCCGCATCCGACCACCTTCGCCGTCGTCTCGGAGCGCAAGAACAACACCTATCTCCTGCCGATCTGCACCCAGTTCGAGACCAAGGGCTCGCGCACCGCGTCCAACCGCTCGCTGCAATGGGGCGAGCAGGTCGTGAAGCCGATCTTCGAGTCGAAGGACGACTATGAGGTGATGTACCGGCTGGCGACCAAGCTCGGCTTCGCCGACAAGATGTTCAAGAACATCAAGGTGGTCGACGGCGTGCCGGAGGCGGAGGACATCCTGCGCGAGATCAACCGGGGCGGCTGGTCCACCGGCTATTCCGGCCAGTCTCCGGAGCGGCTGAAGGCCCATATGCGCCATCAGGACAAGTTCGACCTGACCACGCTGCGCGCCCCGGCCGATGCGCCGGAGGTGGGCGGCGACTATTACGGCCTGCCCTGGCCCTGCTGGGGCACCCCCGCGATCAAGCATCCCGGCACGCACATCCTCTACAACACCAATCTCCATGTGAAGGACGGCGGCGGCACCTTCCGCGCCCGGTTCGGCGTGGAGCGCGTGATCAAGGAGAAGGTGAAGGAGAAAGTGCTAGAGAACGGCGTCGAGGTGGAGAAGGAGGTCGAGAAGGAGATCGCCAAGTTCAACCTGCTCTCCGAAGGCTCCTATTCGCTCGGCTCTGAGATCAAGGACGGCTATCCCGAGTTCACCGTGGCCGTGCTGAAGAAGCTCGGCTGGGACGGCGAGCTGACGCCGGAAGAGCGGGCCGTGATAGAGCGCGTGGCCGGCGGCCCCGAGCCTGAGAAGGTCGACAAGGTGTCCTGGGCCACCGACTTGTCCGGCGGCGTCATCCGCGTCGCGCTGGACCATGGCTGCATCCCGTTCGGCAACGGCAAGGCCCGGGCGATCGCCTGGAACCTGCCCGATCCGGTCCCGGTGCACCGCGAGCCGATCTACACGCCGCGCACCGACCTCATCGCGCAATATCCGACGCTCCCCGACCGGCGCGGCTTCCGCCTGCCGCATCTCGGCCAGTCCGTGCAGAAGCGGTCCAACGAGGTGGCCAAGGACTTCCCGATCATCCTGACGTCGGGCCGCCTGGTGGAATATGAGGGCGGCGGCGAGGAGACCCGCTCCAACAAGTGGCTCGCCGAACTGCAGCAGGACATGTTCGTGGAGATCAACCCGGCGGACGCCCAGGCGCGCGGCATCGTCGATGGCGGCTGGGTCTGGGTGACGGGTCCGGAGAGCGGCTCGAAGGCGCGCATGAAGGCGCTCGTCACCGAACGCGTCGGCAAGGGCGTGGCCTTCATGCCGTTCCACTTCGCCGGCTGGTTCCAGGGCGCGGATCAGCGCAGCAAATACCCGCAAGGCACCGATCCGGTGGTCCTCGGCGAGAGCGTGAACGTGATCACCACCTATGGCTACGACCCGGTGACCTTCATGCAGGAAACCAAGGTGACGCTCTGCCAGATCCGCGCGGAAGCGGCGGCCTAAAGGTTCAGGGAGGAGAGAATGGCCCGCGTTAAATTTCTGTGCGACGCCGACCGCTGCATCGAGTGCAACGCCTGCGTCACCGCCTGCAAGAACGAGCATGAGGTGCCGTGGGGCATCAACCGCCGCCGCGTCGTCACCATCAACGACGGCAAGCCCGGCGAGCGCTCGGTGTCGATGGCCTGTATGCACTGCACCGACGCGCCCTGCGCGGCGGTGTGCCCCGTCGATTGCTTCTTCACCACCGCCGACGGCGTGGTGCTGCATTCGAAGGATCTGTGCATCGGCTGCGGCTACTGCTTCTACGCCTGCCCGTTCGGCGCGCCGCAATATCCGCGCGTCGGCAATTTCGGCTCGCGCGGCAAGATGGACAAATGCACCTACTGCGCCGGCGGCCCGGAAGCCGACCTCACCCAGGCGGAATTCGTCAAATATGGCGGCAACCGCCTGGCGGAGGGCAAGCTGCCGCTCTGCGCGGAAATGTGCTCCACCAAATCGCTGCTCGCCGGCGACGGCGAGATGATAGCCAAGATCTACAAGGAGCGCGTGGTGAAGCGCGGCTACGGTTCGGGCGCCTGGGGCTGGCAGACGGCCTATAAGGAAACCATCACGGTTTGACCCTGCAAGGGGCGCCCGCTTTTCGCGAGTGCGGCGCCCCACCCAAAAACGATCGGAGGAAATCGTGATCAGGGAACGTCTCTCTATCGGCCGCATTGCCGCGCTGGCCTGCCTGATGCTGCTGAGCGTCACTGCCGCCCATGCCCAGTCCGACCAGCCGCAATCCGTCAACCCGACCGCCAGCGCGGTGCAGGAGCAGCAGCTGCTGCGCGAACTCGACCGCGTCACCGGCCGCGTCACCATTCCCGACCGCAGCGCCGCCACGCTGATCCAGCCGGAAGGTCGGGAATGGCGCGAGCTTCACCAGGTTACGGTGCCGACTTATGGCGGCTACGCCCTGCTGGGAATGCTCGCGGCGCTTGTGCTGTTCTACCTCATCCGCGGCAGGATCCGGATCGAAAGCGGCTATTCCGGCCGTACGATCACGCGTTTCGGCGCGCTGTCGCGCTTCACCCACTGGCTGACGGCGGTGAGCTTCATAATCCTCGCCATCACCGGCCTGAACGTCGTGTTCGGCAAGGCGCTGCTCATCCCGCTCATTGGCGAGAGCGCGTTCGCGGCCTTCTCGCAATGGGCCAAATATGTCCATAACTATCTGAGCGTGCCGTTCACCATCGGCTTGGTGCTGATGCTGCTGCTGTGGATCAAGGACAATTTCCCCTCCTCCGCCGACCTCAAATGGCTGGCTCAGGGCGGCGGCCTCTTCACCAGGTCCCATCCGCCGGCGGGGCGGTTCAATTTCGGCCAGAAGGTGATCTTCTGGAGCGTGATCCTGATCGGCGGCGCGATCGCGGTCAGCGGCTTCCTGCTGATGTTCCCGTTCTACAACACCAGCATCGCCGGAATGCAGCTCGCCCAGATCGTGCATAGCATCGGCGGCATCGCGCTGATCGTGGTCATCATCGCCCATGTTTATATCGGCTCCGTGGGCATGGAAGGCGCCCTCGACGCCATGGGCAGCGGCGAGGTCGATGTGAACTGGGCCCGCGAGCATCACAGCCTCTGGGTCGAGCAGGAGATGAGCCGGAGCGCCCGCACGGGCGCGGCTCCGCGTCCGGCGGCGGCGGAGTAGCGAACGGCTCGGCTCGGTAAGGAATTTCGACGCCAGAGAGGGGCCGTTCGCGGCCCTTCTTCACTGGGCGCTTCTACGGACGGCAAGGCAGAGCTTCGCGCAGCATGGCTTCTTGACGACGATGCCTGAGTAAGCTGAATTGGAGGGGCTGAAGCTGCGGGGCGTATGATTTGCCGTTACGGCTGCTGCTAAGCAGGTTTTCCCAAAAGTGGCCGCCGGTTTTGGGTCAAAAAACCTGCTCGACAAAGGAAGCTAAGCAGCCATTCGTTGGCGAAGCCAGGAATGGCTGCTTAGCGCATCGGACGAAAAGTGGAAACTGGTTTTCGGACAAATGCGTAGACCAAAAGCTAGAGCGGCGCTTCCGATTTCAGTTTAAAGTCCGCCGGTCTCGCGATGCCGGACACCGGCCAGGAGGAGCGTGCGTGGCTGGCGAACTGCCTTCTCTTCGGGACAGCGCGCCCTCTCCGCTCGGACGCGCCACCGGCTTCGTGGCCATCGCCGGCGGGCTGATCACCGTTGCGATCGCTGTCCTCGTTTCGGCCAGCGTGATCGGGCGCAATGCGCTCGGCGAGGGCGTTCCCGGCGACTTCGAATATGTGCAGATGGGAACCGCCGTCGCCGTCTTCGCCTTCCTGCCGCTCTGCCAGCTCCGGCGCGGCAATATCGTCGTCGACGCCTTCTCCAGCAACTGGCCGCCCGCGCTCCGCAATGCGCTGGACGCGCTGTGGGATGGCGTCTATGCCGGGATCATGGGGCTGCTCGCCTACACGCTTCTGCTCGGCGCGCTCGACACGCGCGCGAACGGCACCGCCTCCATGGTGATGGGCATCCCGATCTGGCCGGCGATCCTGGCCTGCGCCCTGCTTAGCGGCTTCCTCAGCCTCGTTTGCCTGTATACCGCGCGGCGGCTGCTCGCGAGGAGCGAATGAGCGGGGCGGCCATCGCCGGGCTCGGCTTCGGGGCGATGCTGCTGCTGATCGGCCTCAGAATGCATGTCGGGCTGGCGATGCTCGTCATCGGCGCGGCGGGCTATGTCACGCTGTCGAGCTGGCCGGCCTTTCTCGCCTATATGAAAACGAACCCCTATTACCAGTTCTCCAATTACACGCTGTCGGTGATCCCGCTTTTCGTGCTGATGGGCGCGCTCGCCGAGCGTTCCGGATTCTCCACCGCGCTGTTCAGGGCGGCGGCGGGCCTCGTCGGCCACCGGCGCGGCGGGCTGGCGATGGCGGTGATCGGCGCGTGCACCGTATTCGGCGCGATCTGCGGCTCCTCGGTCGCCACCACGGCCACTTTCGGGCGCGGCGCGCTGCCCGAGCTTTTGCGCTACCGCTATCATCCAGGGCTGGCGACCGGCACCATCGCGGCCGGGGGCACGCTCGGCATCCTGATCCCGCCCTCCATCATCCTGGTAGTCTACTGCATCTCGACCGAGCAGAACATCGCCAAGCTGTTCATGGCCGCGCTGATCCCCGGCCTGATGGCGGCGGTGTTCTACTGCCTGGCTATCGCCTGGATCGCCACCCGCCACCCGGAATACGGCCCGGTGCAGGAGCGACTCGGCTATGGAGAGCGCCTCCGCCGCATCGGGGCGATCTGGCCGGTGCTGATCATCGCCGCCATCGTGCTGGGCGGCATCTATGGCGGCATCTTCACCCCGACCGAAGGCGCCGGGGTGGGCGCGGCGTCCATGCTGCTGATCGGCCTCGTCACGGGCGCTCTCGGCTTTCGCGGCATCGCCGAGGCGCTGAAGCAGACGGCGGAGACGTCGGCGATGATCTTCATCATCCTGCTCGGCTCGGAGGTGTTCAACGCCTTCCTCGCCTTATCCGGCCTGCCGGCGATGCTGGCCGAATTCGTGACCGCGCAGGGCTGGCCGCCCTATGGGGTGCTCGTCGCGATGCTGGTCTGCTACATCCTGCTCGGCGCGGTGATGGACGAGCTGGCGATGATGCTGCTAACGCTCCCGGTCTTCTTCCCCATCGTCTCGGCGCTGGATTTCGGCCTGCCGTCCGACGAGGTCGCGATCTGGTTCGGCATCATGGTGCTGGTGGTGGTCGGCATCGGGCTCACCGCGCCGCCGATCGGGCTGAACGTGTTCGTCATCAGCGCCATCGCCAAGGACGTGCCGATCGTGCAGACTTATCGGGGAGTGCTGCCCTTCATCGCCACCGATCTCGTCCGCTTGGCGCTGATCGCGGCCTTCCCGCCGCTGGCGCTGGGGCTCGTGCGGCTGCTCAGCTGAGAGAGAGGCATGGCGCAATTCCTGAAGCTGGCCGAGGCGATCGAGGAGCATCTGCGCGACGGCGACAGCGTGGCGATGGAAGGCTTCACCCATCTCATTCCGTTCGCCGCCGGCCATGAGGCGATCCGCCAGGGGCGCCGCGACCTGCATCTCATCCGCATGACGCCGGACCTGATCTACGACCAGCTCATCGGCGTGGGCGCGGCGCGGCATCTGACCTTCTCCTGGGGCGGCAATCCCGGCGTCGGCTCGCTGCACCGCTTCCGCGATGCGGTGGAGAATGGCTGGCCTCGGCCGCTCCCGATCACCGAGCACAGCCATGCCGCGATGGCGAACGCTTATGACGCCGGCGCGGCCAATCTCCCCTTCGCGGTGTTTCGCGGCTATCGCGGGGCGGACCTGCCGCAGCACAACAAGGCGGTGGCCGAGATCGTCTGCCCGTTCACCGGCGAAAAGCTCGCCGCCGTTCCGGCGATCCGGCCGGATGTGGCCATCATCCACGCCCAGCGCGCCGACCGCGACGGCAATGTGCTGATCGAGGGCATCGTCGGGGTGCAGAAGGAGGCGGTGCTTGCCGCGAAGCGCGCCATCGTCACGGTGGAGGAGGTGGTGGACGACCTCGCCGCCCCCAGCCCGAATTCGCTGGTGCTGCCGGCCTGGACGGTGACGGCCATCGCCGAGGCGCCCGGCGGGGCCTTCCCGTCCTACGCCAATGGCTATTACCCGCGCACCAACAGCTTCTACATCGCCTGGGACAAGATCGCCCGCGACCGGGACAGCTTCCTGGCCTGGATCCGGGAGAACGTGCTGGAGAAGGGGCCGGAGGCGTTCGCGCAATATGCAAGGCGCCCGAAGTGACAACGAGCCGCCCAGGGAAGACGGCCGGACGAGACGCGCGGCGCGGCCGATGGCGCCGCCAAGGAGGAGGAGAGATGCAACAGCCACGCCCCTATCGCCGGGAGCAGGCCGCCGGCCAGCCCGCTTTTCTCCATCCCGACTACCGGTCGACCGAGAAGCGCGCGCCCTCGCAGCCCCTCATCGTCATCCCGCACAGCCTGTCGGAAGTGACGGGGCCGCTCTACGGCCATTCCCGGATCGGGCCCCTCGATGCCGACCTTACCCGCCAGCATAAGGGCGAGCCGCTCGGCGAGCGCATCGTCGTCTCCGGCCGCGTGCTCGACGAGAACGCCAGGCCCGTGCCCGATACCCTCGTCGAGATCTGGCAGTGCAACGCCGCCGGCCGCTATATCCACGCCA
>Ga0224723_1001896_pt1 | contig 12081 bp, 12 predicted proteins | sample Balambano_FR2_Me_FD_161647 | JGI IMG/M metagenome (GOLD analysis project Ga0224723, IMG submission 161647) | Freshwater sediment microbial communities from Lake Towuti, South Sulawesi, Indonesia - Balambano_FR2_MetaG | ecosystem: Environmental > Aquatic > Freshwater > Lake > Sediment | place...
GGGTACGCATCTGGCTCGACGAGACGGCGACGCTTGCGCACATCCGCACGATCCTCGACCAGGCCGGCCGCGGCAGGGGGCGGGTGGTGCTGGTGCCGCGGCTGGCCGTCGGCCCTGCCGACGAGGTCGAGATCGCGCTTCCCGGCGGCTTCCAGGTCACTCCCCGCCTGGCCCAGGCCCTGAAGGTGATTCCGGGCGTGGCGCAGGTCGAGGAGGTTTGACCGGCCGATGAAGGTCTTGGTCCTGGGTGCCGGCGTGGTTGGCACGGCGTCGGCCTGGTATCTGGCCAGGGCCGGGCACGAGGTGACCGTCGTCGATCGCCAGCCCGGCGCGGGGTTGGAAACCAGTTTCGCCAATGCCGGCCAGGTCAGCCCCGGCTACTCGGCACCGTGGGCGGGGCCGGGAATACCGGCCAAGGCGGTGAAGTGGCTGATGATGCGCCATCGCCCGCTGGTGCTTTGGCCGCTGCTGGATGCGCGGCTGTACGACTTCATCCTGCGCATGCTGGTGAACTGTACCAGCCCCGCCTATCGCCTCAACAAGATGCGGATGGTGCGGCTGGCCGAATACTCGCGCGACGTACTCAAAGCGCTGCGGGCGGAAACCGGCATCGAATACGACCAGCGCATGCGGGGCACGCTGCAGCTCTTCCGCACACAGAAGCAGCTCGACGGCATCGGGCTGGATACGAAAATCCTGTCCGAATTCGGCGTGCCATACGAGGTGCTCGACAACGCCGGCTGCATCGGGGCTGAGCCCGCGCTGGCACGGGTGCGCGACAAATTCGTCGGCGGCCTGCGGCTGCCCGGCGACGAGACGGGTGATGCCCATGTCTTCACCCAGCGTCTTGCCGCGCTGGCCGAGGCAGCCGGCGTGACCTTCCGCTACGGTACCGCCATCGAGGGCATCGAGACGGCAGGCGAGCGCGTCGCCGCCGTGCGGACGGGCGCCGGAAACCTGACCGCGGATGCATATGTGGTGGCGCTGGGGAGCTACTCGCGCGCGCTGCTGAAGCCGCTTGGCCTGCGCATCCCGGTCTATCCGGTGAAGGGCTACTCGATCACCGCGCCGTTGCGCGACGACGCGGCGGCCCCGGTCAGCACGGTGATGGACGAAACGTTCAAGATTGCCGTCACGCGGCTTGGCGAACGCATCCGGGTGGGCGGCACGGCGGAACTGGCCGGCTTCAGCCTGCGGCTGCGCGATCCGCGCAAGGAGACGTTGCTGCACAGCGTGACCGATCTGTTCCCCGATGGCGGCCACTATGACCGGGCTACATTCTGGACCGGGCTGCGGCCGATGACTCCGGATGGCACGCCGGTGGTGGGCCCGACGCGCTATGCCAACCTGTTCGTGAACACGGGGCACGGCACGCTGGGATGGACCATGGCCTGCGGGTCGGGGCGGGTGGTGGCCGATCTGGTATCGGGGAAGGCGCCGGAGATCGACGTCGGCGACCTGGGGATCGGGCGATACGGCGGATAGCTTCCACATGGCCTGCGCGCGGACGCTATGCTATGACTGGCTAGCAATCTAGCCAGGAGTGGCCGCCATGGATGTCGCACTCTACGACGCCAAGAACCGCCTCAGCGCGCTGCTCGATCGCGTCGAGAAGGGCGAGGAGATCACGATCACCCGCCGCGGCAAGCCGGTGGCGAAGCTCGTGCCGGCCAAGCCTGCGTTTGATCGCGAGAAGGCACGCCAGGCGGTCGTAGACCTGCTGGAAGCCAGCAAGGGCGTGACGCTGGGCGGCCTCAAAATCAAGGACCTGATCAGTCAGGGGCGCGACTGACGCCGACCAGTGTCATTCGTTCTCGACAACTCGGTTGCCATGGCTTGGCTTTTCGAGGACGAGCGCACGCCTGCCGTGATGGGCCTGCTGCAGCAGGCAGGTGAATTTGGCGCTGTGGCCCCTTTGCTCTGGCCGCTCGAAGCGCTGAACGGCCTGCTGGTGGCCCAGCGCCGCCAACGCATCTCGGCAGAGAAGCGCGCCGAGTATGCCGGCGTCCTCAGGCGTCTTCCGGTCGTCCTGGACGATGAACTGGCAGACCGCATCTGGGATGACGTGTCACGGCTGGCGGTGCGGTTCGGATTGACGATGTACGACGCCACCTACCTCGAACTCGCTCTGCGCCGGTCCCTGCCGCTGGCCACCCTGGACCGCGACCTGCGTCGCGCGGGCGAGGCGATCGGCCTGGAGCTGCTCGGCCTGTAGCCTTGCCTTCCGCCGCGCTTTCCGCCATATCGCGCTCGCCTGCCGCCACCGGCGGGTAATCCACACGCGCCGAAACCCTTCCTGATGCGGTCGGGTCCGGTCCCTGGGCAGCCAGGGCAACGGCGCGGAGGCATAACCGGACTGTTCGGAAGGAGTTCTCGCCCATGGCGATGCCCGAGTTCAGCTTGCGCACCCTGCTTGAGGCAGGCGTGCATTTCGGCCACCACACCCGCCGCTGGAACCCCAAGATGGGGCCGTTCCTGTTCGGCGTGCGCAACGGCGTGCACATCATCGACCTGCAGCAGACCGTGCCGCTGCTGACCCGCGCGCTTGGCGCCATCCGCGATACCACCGCGCGCGGCGGCCGCGTGCTGTTCGTCGGCACCAAGAAGTCCGCGGCGGAAACCGTGGCGGACGCTGCCAAGCGGTCCGGCCAGTATTACGTCAACCACCGCTGGCTCGGCGGCATGCTGACCAACTGGAAGACAATCACCGGCAGCATCAAGCGCCTGCGCACCATCGAGGAGCAGCTGGCGGCCGAGGAAACCGGCCTGACCAAGAAGGAAGAGCTGATGCTGACGCGCGAGCGCGACAAGCTCGAACGCGCGTTGGGCGGTATCAAGGAGATGGGCGGCACCCCCGACATCCTGTTCATCATCGACACCAACAAGGAAAAACTGGCCGTCGAGGAAGCCACGAAGCTCAAGATCCCCGTGGTGGCCGTGCTCGACAGCAATTCCGATCCCACCGGCGTCACCTATCCCATCCCGGGCAACGACGACGCATTGCGGGCAATCACGCTCTATTGCGACCTGGTCGCCGGGGCGGTGCTGGATGGCATCTCGGCCGAACTGGCGGCCTCGGGTGTCGATATCGGGGCGTCGGAGGAGATCCCCGTGTCCGAACTGCCGCCTTCCGAGGTGGCACCCGCCGAACAGCCGGCAGCCTGAGGAGAGACCGACATGGCTGAGATCACCGCGGCCCTGGTCAAGGAACTGCGCGAGAAGACCGGCGCCGGCATGATGGATTCCAAGAAGGCGCTGGTGGAAACCGGCGGCGACCTGGAAGCCGCGGTCGATTGGCTGCGCAAGAAGGGCCTGGCCGCCGCCGCCAAGAAATCCGGCCGGGTCGCGGCCGAAGGCCTGGTCGGCGTGGCCAGCGACGGCACCCGCGCCGCCGTGGTCGAGGTCAATGCCGAGACCGACTTTGTCGCCCGCAACGAAACTTTCCAGTCCTTCGTGGAGGCGGTGGCGAAACTGGCGCTCGATGCCGGCGGCGACCTGGAGAAACTGAAGGCGATGCCCTTCGGCTCCGGCCGCACGGTGGCCGAGGAACTGACGCACCTGGTCGCCACCATCGGCGAGAATATGACGCTGCGCCGCGCCGCCGCGCTGCAGGTCGCCAGGGGCGTAGTGGCAACCTATGTGCACGGCGCGCTGCGCCCGGGGGTCGGCCGCATCGGCGTGCTGGCCGCCCTCGAAGGCGACGCCTCCGACGCGCTGCTCAAATTGGGCCGCGAGGTCGGCATGCATGTGGCCGCGGCGCGCCCCGCCGCGCTCGAGATCGGCGCCGTCGATCCGGCCGAGCTCGCGCGCGAGCGCGCCGTGCTGGTCGAGCAGGCGAAGGCGTCCGGCAAGCCCGACAACGTCATCGAGAAGATGGTCGAGGGGCGGGTGCGCAAGTTCTACGAAGAGGTCGTGCTGCTGGAGCAGGTCTGGGTGCACGATGGCGAAAGCCGGGTGAAAGCGGTGGTCGCCAAGGCCGGCGCCAGGCTCGCCGGCTTCGTGCGCTTCCAGCTCGGCGAAGGCATCGAGAAGGAAGCGAGTGACTTCGCCGCCGAGGTCGCTGCCGCCGCCGGCCCGCCGCCCGGCAAGGCCGAGGATGCCGACAAGCCGAAGGAGCCGGCCTGACGCGCCCCAGGCGGGCGCCGTGCGGCCCGGTCTGGCTTCTCACCCCCCGGCCGGACTATTCTCACTTCCGCCCGCCCCGCACGACGCCCGACCAAGGAGCCTTCCCGTGGCCTCGGACCAACTGGCCGTCGATCCCGCCCGCGCCGACGCCGTCACCTACCGGCGCGTGCTGCTGAAGGTTTCGGGCGAGGCGCTGATGGGCAAGCGCGAGTACGGCCTGGATACCGACATGGTCGGCCGCATCGCCGAGGACGTGCGCAATGTTGTCGCACTTGCCGTGCAGGTGTGCCTGGTGATCGGCGGCGGCAACATCTTTCGTGGCGTCAGCGGCGCGGCCAGCGGCATGGAGCGCGCGACCGCCGACTACATGGGCATGCTGGCCACCGTGATGAACGCGCTAGCCATGCAGAACGCCCTGGAAAAGCGCGGCGTGCAGACCCGCGTGCAAAGCGCCATTCCGATGAGCTCGGTGTGCGAGCCCTATATCCGCCGCCGCGCCATCCGCCACATGGAGAAGGGGAGGGTGGTGATCTTTGCCGCCGGCACCGGCAACCCGTTCTTCACGACCGACACCGCAGCGGCATTGCGCGCCGTGGAGATGGGGTGCGATGCGCTGCTGAAGGGCACGCAGGTCGATGGCGTCTATTCCGCTGACCCGCGCAAGGTCGCCGACGCGGAACGCTACGAAAGCCTGACCTATCTTGACGTCCTGGCCCGCGATCTTGCCGTGATGGATGCCGCCGCGATCAGCCTGGCGCGCGAGAACGACATTCCGATCCTGGTGTTCAACATCCATCAGCCGGGGGCCTTCGCGCGCGTCATGCAGGGCCAGGGCCGGTTCACGAAAATCATCGAAGCCTGAGGGACAGCGAGGAAACCTTGGCCGCACCCCCCGACCTGAACGGCATCAAGGCCGACCTTTCGCGCCGCATGGATGGCGCGCTGGAAACGCTGCGGCGCGAGTTCGCGGGCCTGCGCACCGGCCGGGCCAATCCGGCCCTGCTGGAACCGGTCAAGGTCGAAGCCTATGGCACGCACGTGCCGATCAACCAGGTCGGCAGCATCAGCGTGCCGGAGCCACGTCTGATCACGGTGAAGGTGTATGAGAAAGGCATGGTCGGCGCTGTCGAGAAGGCGATCCGCGATGCCGGGCTGGGCTTGAACCCCGCCGCTGATGGCCAGCTGGTGCGCGTGCCGATTCCGCAGCTCACCCAGGAACGCCGCAACGAACTGGCGAAGGCTGCCGGCAAGTATGCCGAGGGTGCCCGTGTCGCCGTGCGTGGGGTGCGCCGCGATGGTATGGAACAATTCAAGGCGCTGGAAAAGAAGGGCGTGATCAGCCAGGACGAGCTGAAGCGCTGGGAGAAGGAGGTCGAGGCGCTGACCGTCGCCCACGTCAAGAAGGTGGACGACGCGCTGGCCGAAAAGGAAAAGGACATCCGCGCGGTCTGATCGCCTAGCGCCAGCAGTCATGAACGTCACCGCCCCCCTTCGCGCGACCCCGGTCGAGGTCGGTCCGCGCCATGTGGCCATCGTGATGGACGGCAATGGCCGCTGGGCCGCGGGCCGCGGCCTGCCGCGCGCCGAGGGCCATCGCCGCGGCGCCCAGGCCGCCCGCCGCACCGTCGAGGCCGCCGCCCGCGAAGGGATCGGCTGGCTGACGCTGTTCGGCTTCAGCTCGGAAAACTGGGGCCGCCCGGCCGAGGAAATCCGCGACCTGATGGGCCTGCTGCGTTTCTATCTGCGCAACGAGGTGGCGGACCTCGCGCGCGAGGGCGTGCGCCTGCGCGTGATCGGCGACCGCACCCGCTTCGCCGGCGACATCGTCGCCCTCATCGAGGAGGCCGAGGCGACGACGCGCGAGGGCACGCGGCTTAACCTCTCCATCGCGCTCTCGTACGGCGGCCGGGCCGACATCGTTGCCGCCGCCCGCGCCGCGATCCGCGCCGGCATCGCGCCCGAGGCGCTGGACGAGGCGACGTTCGCGAGCTTCCTGTCCACCGCCGGCCAGCCGGACCCCGACCTGCTGATCCGCACCTCGGGCGAGCAGCGGATCTCGAACTTCCTGCTGTGGCAGTGCGCCTATGCCGAGTTCCACTTCACGCCCGTGCTGTGGCCGGATTTCGATGCGCCGCACCTGGCCGAGGCGATCGCCGCCTTCCGCGCGCGCGACCGGCGCTTCGGGTTGCGGGCGAGTTCGTGATGGCCGAGGCGATCGGCGTGCCCACGCCCGCTTTGTCCGCCAACCCGCGATGGACGGACCTGCGCAAGCGCGCGCTGTCGGCGATGGTGCTGGCCCCCATCGCCATCGCTGCCGTGTGGCTTGGCGCCTGGCCGTTCAAGGTCATGATCGCCGCATCGGCGGCCGTGCTGGCGTGGGAGTGGGTGCATCTGCGCGGGCTGATGACGCGGCGCTGGCCGGGCATGGTCGTGCCGCTCGTATTGCTCGTCGCGTGCCTCGCCGCCGCGCTGGAAGCGCCCGTGCTGGCGCTGGGCGCACTGGCCGTGGGCTTCGCCCTGGCGCTCGCCGCGGCCCCGCGCCCGGGGCAGCCGGGCGCGGGGCGGCGATGGCTTGCCGCCGGCGTGCCGTATGTCGGCATCGGCTGCATCGCGCTGATCGGCTTGCGCGGCGATGGCCAGGCTGGGCTCGCGAACGTGCTGTTCCTGGTCGCGATCGTCTGGGCGAGCGACATCGGCGCCTATCTGGCCGGCCGGCTGATCGGCGGGGCGAAACTGGCGCCATCGATCAGCCCGTCGAAGACCTGGGCTGGGGCCGCCGGCGCGCTGGTGGCCGCGGTCGGCGCCGGGGTGGCGGTGGCCGGCGGATACGGCGCCTACGCCCTGACCCCGGTCGTGCTGGTGGCGGCCATGCTCGGCATCGCCGCGCAGGCCGGCGACCTCCTGGAAAGCTGGATCAAGCGCCGTTGCCATGCGAAGGATTCCTCCCACCTCATCCCGGGCCATGGCGGCCTGCTCGACCGCGTCGATGGCCTGCTGGCCGCCGCCCCGGTGGCCGGACTGCTGGCGCTGGCCCTGGGACCGGGCGTGAAACTGTGGCAGGTGGGCGCCTGAATGCGGGACCGCGAACAACGGATGCGCGCCATCACCATCCTGGGTGCCACCGGCACGATCGGCGAGGCCACCGTCCGGCTGATCGAGTCGGCGCCGCCGGGCACCTATGCAGTCGAGGCGGTGACCGCCCATCGCGACGCGAGCAAACTGGCCGACATCGCGCGGCGGCTGTCGGCGCGCCTTGCCGTGGTGGCCGACCCGGCCGCCCTGCCGGCGCTGCGCGATGCCCTGTCGGGGTCGAACATCGCGGTGGCCGGCGGGCCGGAGGCGGTGCGCGTGGCGGCAAGCCTGCCGGCCGAGTGGGTGATGGTGGCGATCGTCGGCTCGGCCGCCCTTGCCCCCACGCTTGCGGCGCTGGAGCGTGGTGCCACGGTAGCGCTCGCCAACAAGGAGTGCTTGGTCTGCGCCGGCCGCATCGTGATGGAAACCGCGCGGCGCTGCGGCGCGAAACTGCTGCCCGTTGATTCCGAGCACTCGGCCATCTTCCAGCTGCTCGATCCCAACCGGCTGGACCAGGTCGAGAAGGTCGTGCTGACCGCCTCGGGCGGGCCGTTCCGTGAATGGACGCTGGCGCAGATGGCGGCCGCCACGCCCGACCAGGCGGTGGCGCATCCGAACTGGCGGATGGGCCGCAAGATCTCGGTGGATAGCGCCACCATGATGAACAAGGGCCTTGAACTGATCGAGGCCGCGCACCTGTTCCCCGTGCCGCTGGATACGTTCGGCGTGGTGGTGCACCCGCAGTCGATCGTGCACGGCCTGGTGCACTATGCCGACGGCAGCGTCACCGCCCAGCTGGCGACCCCCGACATGACCACGCCGATCGCGGTGGCGTTGGCCTGGCCCGCGCGGATGGTGACCTCCACGGCCCGGCTTGACCTTGCGCTGATGGGCACGCTGACCTTCGCCGCCCCCGATCACGCCCGCTTTCCGAGCTTGCGCCTGTGCGAGGCGGCGCTGGCCGCCGGCGGGGCCGCGCCCAGCGTGCTGAACGCGGCGAACGAGGTGGCTGTCGAGCTGTTCCTGGAACGGCGCATTGGCTTCCTCGACATCTCGCGCCTGGTCGCGCGTGTGCTGGACCGCATGGGCGCGCCGCCGGCGGATACGCTCCAGGCCGTTATGGAAGCGGACGCCGAGGCGCGGCGCATCGCGCTTGATGAAGCCGCGATCGCGGCCTGACGGAGTTTGATCTGCCCGTGCTGCCCGAGCCGCTGAACAGTATCCTTGCCTTCGTCGTTGTCCTGGGCGTGCTGATCTTCGTGCACGAATACGGGCACTACTGGGCTGCCAGGCGCGTCGGCATCCGTGTCGAGGTGTTCTCGGTCGGCTTCGGGCGTTCGATCTGGCAGCGGACCGCCCGCGACGGCACCCTTTGGAAGGTGGGCTGGATGCCGCTGGGCGGCTACGTGAAGCTGCACGGCCAGGAACCGCCCGACCCGGCCCAGGAGGGGCCGCGCGCGCTCCCGCCCGACAGTTTCGCCGCCAAGCCGGTGTGGGCGCGCGCCTTTGTCGTCGCCGCCGGGCCGGCGGCCAATTTCCTGCTGGCTGCGATCCTGTTCGTGGTGCTGTTCGCCGCGGTCGGCCAGCGCGTGGCCGCCCCGGTGGTGGGCGAGGTGGTGGCCGGCATGCCGGCCGAGGCGGCCGGCCTTGCTGCCGGCGACCGCATCGTCGCGATCGATGGGCGGGCCGTGGTGCGGTTCGACGACATCCAGGCCGCGGTGCGCGACAGCGGCGGGCGGGAGCTGGTGTTCCGCATACTGCGCGATGGTGGCATGCGCGAGGTAGCGGTAACGCCGGCGCGCCGCGACGGCGCGCTGCTTCTGGGCATCCGTGCCGGCATGACCGAGGTGCGGCAGCTCGGGGTGGTCGAATCGATCGGTGCGGGAATCGGCGAGACCTGGCGCATCAGCGTCGCCACGCTCGATGCGCTGTGGGGCTTTGTCACCGGCCAGCGTTCCAGCAACGAGCTCGCAGGGCCCCTGGGGATCGCGCAGATGAGCGGCCAGGTGGCGACGCTGGGCATCGGCGCCCTGCTGACCTTCATCGCCATCCTGTCGGTCAATCTGGGGCTGCTGAACCTGCTGCCGATCCCCATCCTGGATGGCGGCCACCTGGTGATGTTCGCGGCCGAGGCCGCGCGGGGAAAGCCCTTGCCGGCGCGCGGAGTCGAATGGGGCTTCCGCATCGGGCTGGTGCTGCTGCTGGCCGTATTCGTGTTCGCGACCAGCGGCGACCTGGCGCGACTCGGCTTCTTTTCTTGGGTTTCCGGCCTGTTCGGCTGACGCCCGGCCGGTTGCGTGACGGGCCGAAATTCCGCCGCTATGGTCCGGCCTTCATCCTTGCCTGGCTTTCATCCTTGTCCGAGGGGCTGATCCAGACCTTGCACCGCCTGTGCCTTGTCCTGCTGCTGCTGGCCGCGATGCTGACCGCGGGGCCGACGCTCGCCCAACGCGCCGCCGGGCTGCCCAGCGGCCCGGGCGTGGTGCGCGCCATCGTTGTCGAGGGCAACCAGCGTATCGAGGAAGGCACGGTGCGCAGCTACATGCTGATCAGCCCCGGCGACAGTTTCGATGCCGATCGGCTGGACCGCAGCCTGAAGGCGCTGTTCGCCACGGGCTTCTTCGCCGACGTCACGCTGACGCGCCGCGGCGACACGCTGGTGGTCCGCGTCGAGGAGAACCCGCTGGTCAACCGCATCGCGTTCGAGGGTAACAGCAAGATCAAGGAAGAGACGCTGCGCAACGAGATCCAGCTGCGCCCGCGTGCCGTGTTCACGCCCACCCTGGCCCGCGCCGACCAGCGCCGGCTGCTGGATGTCTATGCCCGCCAGGGCCGCTTCGGCGCGACCATCGAGCCGAAGATCATCCGGCTAGACCAGAACCGTGTCGATGTCGTCTTCGAGATCAACGAAGGCGAGGTGACGCTGGTCGAGCGCATCAACATCGTCGGCAACCGGGCCTTCAGCGACGGCCGCATCCGCGACGTGCTGCTGACCAAGGAGGCGGCCTGGTGGCGTTTCCTTTCGACCACCGACACGTACGATCCCGACCGGTTGAACTTCGACCGCGAGCTGATCCGCCGCTTCTACCTGCGCCAGGGCTATGCCGACATCCAGGTGACCGGCGCGGTGGCGGAACTCACGCCCGACCGGCGCGCCTTCTTCGTCACCTTCACGCTGGAGGAGGGCGAGCGCTACCGGTTCGGCGAACTGGAGGTCACCACTGCCATCCGCGGCCTGGATGCGGACCTTCTGAAACGGCAGCTCGAGATGAGCCAGGGTGAGTGGTACAACAGCGACCTGGTCGAGACCTCGATCACGCGCATCAACAACGCAGCCCAGCAGGCCGGCTTCGCCTTCGCCGACGCCCGCCCGCGCATCCGCCGCAACCAGGCCGAGCGGACCGTGGACATCTCCTTCGAGGTTGTCGAGGGCCCGCGCATCTTCGTCGAGCGCATCGACATCGTCGGCAACGTCCGCACGCAGGACGCCGTGGTGCGGCGCCAGTTCCGGCTGGCCGAGGGCGACGCGCTGAACCAGGCGCAGCTCAACCGCGCCCGCCAGCGCATCCGCGACCTGGGCTATTTCGAGAAGGTCGAGATCAGCCGTGCGGCCGGCAGCGCGCCCGATCGCGCCGTCGTGCAGGTCGAGGTCGAGGAGAAGGCGACCGGCGAACTGACCATCGGCGGCGGCTACTCCACCGATTTCGGTGCCCTGGCCAACCTTGGCCTGCGCGAGCGCAACCTGCTGGGCACCGGCATCGATGGCCGCGCCAGCGTGCTGATCGCGCAGCGCCGCAGCCAGTTCGACATCGGCGTCACCGATCCAGCCTTCCTGGACCGCAACCTGCTGGGCGGGTTCGACATCTTCTATATCACACTGAACAACCAGCGCACCGCCAGCTACGACGAGCGCCGCGCCGGCTTCAACCTGCGGCTCGGCTACGAGTTCAACGACACGCTGCGCCAGTCCTGGTTCTACACCCTGTCCGACCGCGACATCTTCAACGTCGATCCTGGCGCCAGCCGCTTCATCCGTGAGCAGGAAGGCCGCACGCTGCTGAGCGCGGTAGGCCAGACCCTGATCTACGACCGCCGCGACAGCCGCCTGGAGCCGAAGGACGGCTACATCGCACGGCTGGGCACCGACCTCGCCGGCCTTGGCGGTGACGTGCACTACCTGCGCGTCCGGCTCGACGGCAACTACTACATTCCCCTCGTGCCGGTGACTGGCACCGACGACTACGTCCTGGTGCTGTCGGGCAGCATCGGCAAACTTTTCAGTTTCGACGACGGGGAGCGGATCATCGACCGCTTCTTCCTGGGCGGCGAGAACCTGCGCGGCTTCCGCATCGGCGGCGCCGGCCCGCGCGACCTGGCCACCAATGACTCGCTGGGCGGCACCTTCATCAGCACGCTGTCGGCCGAGTTGCGCTTTCCATTGCCGGTGCCCGACGATTTCGGCATGACGGGGCGCGTGTTCACCGATTGGGGTATCCTGACTGACATCTCCGACAGCGGCCCCACCGTGGTCGATGATGGCGACCCGCGCGGGTCTGTCGGCGTGGGCGTGGGCTGGCGCACGCCGTTCGGGCTGATCAACATCGATCTTGGCTACGCGGTGCAGAAGAAGAGCTACGACCGCACCGAGATTCTGCGTTTCGGCTTCGGAACAAGGTTCTAGCGTGATGGCACTTCAGGCGGTCCGGCGTTGCGGACAACTCGGCATGGTGATGGCGGCCCTGCTGGTCGCTTCCGGCGCGGCACTGGCGCAGCAATCGGGCCAGCAGCAATGGTTCGTTCCGGGCCAGGGTGGGGCACAGCAGCCGCGGCCGGCACAGCCGCCCCAGCCACGCCCGGCCCAGGCACCGGCGCCCGCCCAGGCTC
>Ga0224723_1001897_pt1 | contig 12070 bp, 7 predicted proteins | sample Balambano_FR2_Me_FD_161647 | JGI IMG/M metagenome (GOLD analysis project Ga0224723, IMG submission 161647) | Freshwater sediment microbial communities from Lake Towuti, South Sulawesi, Indonesia - Balambano_FR2_MetaG | ecosystem: Environmental > Aquatic > Freshwater > Lake > Sediment | place...
GCAGAAAGTTTCTATGTTGAATGCAGGATTCTTCTACCTGGAGAGCGTCACGATGTTTACTTCCCTTTCAGCCAAACTGTTCAGCTTCGCTTTCCTCAGCTTGATCGGCGGCAGCATTGTTATCAACAAAGTTGCGTTTGGTGCAGCCCCTCGACATATTTCTCCCGCTGCTTCAGACGCACAATCGATCGTCCTGCTGTCCGCCAACCACGAGCTGAGCGATGGCCCGGCAAACTGCAATGCTTATCCGAATCGTCAGTGCCTCACGCCGTAAGAGATTGCTTGAAGAGTAGCAAATCTCCTACATCGCCCCCCAAATCTCCCAACTGATAATTTGCTGCACCAAAAGCGCAAGGGAGGACTTTGAACGTCAAGATGAGTAGTTCGGTTCCCTCCAGAATTGGCTACGGTGTCCCCATCAGTAGAGTCTGCTTCTGTTTCACGCTTTGCCGCCCCCCAACCCCCCAATTCGTGAGTTGCCGCGCTTAAAGCGCGAGGGGGGACTTTGAATGGCTCGGAAGTCCCCCACTGGTGCGGGATTGAGGGGACTGAGGGGATTGCGAGGCATCACCAGAGAGTTGTGTGTACACGATAGCCAGAATTGGGAGGCGAGGGGGGCAGCTCGGTTCGCAGGTCTTCCTCTTACGCTTGCTTATTCTTAGCCCCCAAAATGTCACTTATGGTTTCTGTTCCTCCACCTACACCTGACTCCTTTCGATCGTTTATTCAGCGCGTGCAATCGCTGAGAATTCATTCGCTGATCGATCGGCTCGATCGTTCTGAACTCAGTTCTCGCTGGACAGAGAAACAAACGCTGAAAACAATCTCCCACTATTTCGCATTTCTTTATCTGGTTGATTATTATTCAAATCTGACTTTAAGCCCAACTCGTGATATTAAGCACGTCTGGCACTGCCATACCCTTGACATAGAAAAATATATCCTGGATTGTCAAACCTTATTCGGTCGCGTCCATCCTTTCTGCAATTTAGACAGTTTGGCGAGCAACCGCCAGGATTTACTGCCCGCTGCTGTTCTGGCTCAGGTTCTCTTTCGCAAACACTTTGGTTGCCCGATGAGTGCGGCTTTCCCCCAAAGCTGCTGATCCTGAATTTGCGAATCCTGCTGCCGATCGTCTCTTGCTTTAGTTTTCTTCGCTGTCTTCGTGCCACAGCCGCTCTAGCTGATATCGCCACGCACCTAACACCTGGCTGCGAGCTGCGCCACCTGACTCAAGATCACCCATTACCCCTTCTTCATAAAGGCGATCGAGGGTTTGCATTGTCGCTTCAAGAGACTGTCCCTGCTGTTTTGCGGCGCGAATAATTTGGCGAATCTGCGCCTCTGCGAGCTGATTAAAACTTTCAGACAGTCCCTGCTGCTGGAGCGCCACCAGTCGAGCGATCGCCGATTGAAAATCTGACTGAGTCAACCCTTCACAGCTATGCTGAAACACCCCCCACAGCAACCCCTGAAACAGGGCATAGCGGGTTTCCTGCGTCTCATCAAAATTGGCTTCCATCAACTGAGGCAAAAAAGGAGCCGCTTCATCTGCTGGGGCGATCGTCGCGAGCAGCCGCAGCCATGACTGATCTTCCGACAGCAGAACCAGCAGCCGCATTGAGTCCGTTTCAATCTGCCAGGTCTCTGGGGAAGTTTGCTGCACCGCACCACTGAATAGAGCATTCAGTTCGTTCGCAATCTCTTGTGGAGTCATGTTTTTCTAAGTTCAGGGAGTCATCTTTATCTTTATGGTAAGGGGGTGAGGAGGTGATGTAACAACACCCTGCGATTCCCTAAGACTCTTAACTAACTCCCCCCAAACCCGATCGCCGCATGATACCCCAGAGATGGTATGACACGAGATAGGACGGTTTTCAGAGATGGATGTTTTAGAATTTGCTGCCCAATATGCGGCGGGAGAGCGCAACTTCGCGGGCATTAATTTAGCCGGGGCAAACCTGGGCGGCATGAATCTCAGCGGGGCAAACCTGACGCAGGCGGTTCTGGCTTCGACTAAGTTCGATCGCGCGAATCTGGCTCAGGTGAATCTCAGCGGGGCGTATCTGTATGGGGCAACGGTGCAGTATGCGCGTCTCACGAGTGCCAATCTGGTGGGCGCGGATTTCACAAAGGCGAATTTGAGCGGCGCAAATCTGGTGAAGGCAAATCTCACCCGTGCCCGTTTTAGTGGGGCAATGCTCAAAGGGGTCAATTTGCGGCAGGCAAACTTGAGCGGCGTTAATTTTTGTGGCGCAAATTTGAGCGGCATTAATCTGCGATCGGCAAATTTAACGGAGGCAAACCTGCAGTGGGCAAATCTGACGGGGGCAAGGCTGAGCGGCGCAATCCTGACAAATGCCAAGCTGGATAATGTGCGGCTGAGTCAGGCATATCTCAATGGCGTTGATCTGCACGGGGTGGATCTGGATGGCGTAGACCTGAGCGATTCCAAGCTGAGCGGCACGAACCTGAGCGGCGCAAATTTAACGGTTGCCAATCTCAACGATGTTTGTCTTCGCTGGGCAAACCTGGCTGAGGCAAATCTCCATGCGGCATCGCTCAACGGCGCAGCGATCGATTATGCCAATCTGCAATCTGCCGATCTGAGCCAGTGTGATCTGCTGGAGGCAGTGCTGCATCATGCCAATCTCGCCCAGGCGAACCTGAACGGCGCAAAGCTTTACGGTGCAAACCTGAGCGGTGCTAATCTCACCAATGCCTCACTCTGGGCAGCCAAGCTCGATCGCGCAATTCTCCACCATGCCAACCTGTCAGGCGCAAACTTGCGGGGTGCCAGCCTCAGACAGACGGATCTGCACCAGATTTCTTACAGTCCGCAAACCCAATTTCCAGAGATCAACGATCTGCCGCCTTTGGGCGATCGCGCTCTTCGCTCTGCCTGACCCTCAAGCTCAAAATCGCAACTTAGCTTCTTGTTAGTCTCTTGCCAAAAAATCTTCGCAATTCGATCCGCGATCGAAACGAACAGTTTAGGATCGGGTAGGTGAATTTGCTAATCTACCCTGAATTATTCGCAACAATGTCTCATTCTGCAATCGAATCGATCGCCTTTGATACCGGAAACGGACGTAAATCTTTCGTTCTGCCGGGCGCAAAGCCGCATTACAACCCCGATCGCCCCGGTCAGGTTGAGCATATTGCGCTGGATCTGGCGCTGAATATTCCGGAGCAACGCTACAGCGGCACCTGCAGTACTCGACTTTGTCCAGTGCGCGATGGCGTCGATCGATTGACGCTGGATGCGGTTAATTTGCAGATTCAGTCGGTGCGGGTTGCAGACGTAGAGCAGCCCTTTGACTACGACGGCGAACTGCTTCACGTTCGGTTAAAGCAGCCCACCCAGGCAGGACAGCCCATTACTCTGGTGATTGCCTATCAGGTCGAAAAACCGCAGCGCGGACTTTATTTTATTGCCCCAACCGCCGACTATCCCAGGAAAGCGGTGGAAGTCTGGACGCAGGGCGAAGATGAAGACTCGCGGTTCTGGTTTCCCTGCTTCGACTATCCGGGACAGCTCGCCACGTCTGAGATTCGGGTGCGAGTGCCGCGTCAGTATCTCGCCCTCTCGAACGGTGAGCTGATTGAGACGCAGACCGCAGGCGATGACAAGATTTATCACTGGTATCAAAAGCAGGTGCATCCCAGCTATCTGATGACGCTGGCAGTTGGCGATTTTGCTGAACTTCAGGACGAGTGGAACGGTAAGCCTGTCACCTATTACGTTGAAAAAGGGCGCGAAGCCGATGCCCGCCGCACGATGGGCAAAACGCCGCAGATGATTCAGTTTTTTAGCGAAACCTTTGGCTACGACTATCCGTTTCCTAAATACGCTCAGGTCTGCGTCGAGGATTTCATTTTTGGCGGCATGGAGAACACTTCCACCACGCTGCTGACCGATCGCTGCCTTCTCGACGAACGAGCCGCCCTTGACAACCGCAGTTCCGAGTCGCTGGTGGCACACGAACTGGCGCATCAGTGGTTTGGCGATCTGGTGGTGATCAAGCACTGGTCGCACGCCTGGATCAAAGAAGGGATGGCAACCTATTCTGAGGTGCTGTGGACAAATCGCGAATATGGCGCAGACGAAGCCGCCTATTATCGTCTGGAAACCGCCCGCAGCTACCTGAGCGAAGATGCAACGCGCTATCGCCGCCCGATCGTCACCCACGTTTACCGCGAAGCCATCGAACTCTACGATCGCCATCTCTACGAAAAGGGAGCCTGTGTCTATCACATGATCCGGGCAGAACTGGGGGACGCGCTGTTTTTCCGGGCAATTCAGACATTTGTGAATGACAATGCGCACCGCACCGTGGAAACGGTTGATTTGCTGCGGGCGATCGACAAAGCCACCGGACGCAATTTGCAGCCGTTGTTTGATCAGTTTGTGTTTCGCGGCGGACATCCCGACTACAAGGTGGCTTATTCCTGGGACGGCGACAGCAATCTTGCCAAGCTCACCGTCACGCAAACCCAGGCAGAGGAAGGCAATGGACTCGACAGCGGCTTGTTTGATCTGCGGGTGACGATCGGTTTCGGCGATGTCGAGGAATCAGGTAGCGCAGCAAATTCGCCCCAGATCAAGCCCTTCACCGTTCGCATCCACGAGCGAGAGCAAACCTTCTACTTTCCTCTGGCAGAAAAGCCGCAGTTTGTCAGCTTCGACCTGGGCAACCCTCTGCTCAAAACCGTCACGCTGGAATACCCGATCGCCGAATTGAAAGCACAGCTCCAGCACGATCCCGACCCGGTTTCACGCATTTATGCCGCAGAAGCGCTGGCGAAAAAAGGCGGGCTGGAAGCGGTGCGGGCGCTGGCTCAGGCGGTGAAATCCGATCGCTTTTGGGGCGTTCGGGCAGAAGCTGCCGATCAGCTTGCCTCGGTGAAGCTCGATCAGGCGTTTGAGGGGCTGGTGAAAGGGCTGGAAGACCCGGAGGCACGAGTCCGGCGAGCGGTGGTGAACGCGCTGGCACACATTAAGACGATCGACAGCTATCGGGCACTCAAGCACCTGGCAGAGACAGGCGATCCCAGCTACTACGTTGAAGCGGCTGCGCTATCAGTCCTGGGAACCGTCGCCGCCGGAAAGCTCAACGGCAAATCGAAGGAAGAAAAGCTGCTGAAGCTCTATCGATCGGTGCTGCAAGAGCGGACGGGCTGGAATGAAACCGTGCGGAGTGGCGCGATTCTGGGACTGAGCAAGCTCAAAACCTCGGAAGATGCGCTGGATCTGATTCTGGAATACACGGCAGCAGGCACGCCCCAGGCACTTCGACTGGCGGCTATCCGGGCACTGGGCGCAATTTCCACAGGGCAAAGCAACGCCAACCTGGAGCGCATTCTCAACCGACTGGACGAGCTTTCCCGCGAATCGTTCTTTCTGACCCAGGTTTCAACCACGATCGCCCTTGGACAAATGGAAACCGTGAAGGCGATCGGCATTCTCAGTGCCCTGGCAGACCAAACCCCCGACGGCAGAGTCCGGCGGCTGGCAGAAGAGGCGATCGAGCGGGTGCAAAAAGCTGTCAAGCAAGACCAGGCAGTCCAGAAACTCCAGGAGGAGCTAGACCAGCTCAAGAAGGATAACCAGGAACTCAAGAGCCGCCTGGAAACGCTGGAAGCGAAGGCAAAATAGGAGGCGATTGGAGGGAACAGGACGGGCAGTTCGTCAACGCGCTAGATTGGAGAAAAGAGACAATACAAATTCCATTGCTCTCTGGATCAGGAGTCGGACGATGAACTGGACAAGAAGAATGCAGTCGCTTTACCGCAGAGAACCCATTACCGGATTCATGCTGACGGCAGGTCTGGTCGATGCGCTGATTGGCGGGATGGGCGGCTATCGAGTCTTGCTGGCGATCGGCTTAGGCACCGCAGGACTGGCGATCGGAATTCGCTGGAAGCTGATGCAGCCAACTCGCCGGGAACCCATGCCGCCCCAAACCAAATCCCAGTCGCGACGATCGCGCTATCTGCCGGATTCTGACGCGCATCGGGTGACGATCGATGTGGATGCCCGCAAGGTGACGTAGGGTTTGACACAGGGTTTGACATGGGATTTAACGTAAAGCTTGAATAGGATTTCAATGCGCCGTGAGGGCATCCTACAGCAGCAGGGACAGTAGAAAACGACATGAATCCAGCCGAATCCAGACTCGATCGCCTTGAAGCACTTGCAGAAACCATCTTGCTCTCGATTCAACAGCAGCAAAGTCAGATTAATCAGCAGCAAAGCCAGATCGCTCAACAACAGGGGCAAATCAGCCAGCAGCAAAGTCAGATTAACCAGCAGCAGGGACAAATTAGCCAGCAGCAAAGTCAGATTAGCCAGCAGCAGAGTCAGATTAACCAGCAGCAGGGGCAAATTAATGATTTGAGACTCTCTACGCTTGACCTGAGAGCCTCTGTTGCAGACATGGTTTCCATGATTGGCACGATCGTCAACGAGATGAACGATATGCAGGCAGAAATCGGGGGAATGCAGGCAGAAGTGAGGGGAATGCAGTTGGAGAATCGTCGCATTTTGGACATTTTGCTCAATCAGCAGCAGGGAGAACCCTGACGCAAGCCATGATTACAAGCGGGATTACGAACAAAGTAACTGAAACCGAAAAGCTGCTCAAAATTGGGGAGGTTGCCTCAGAAAGTGGTCTGCCGATCAAAACCATTCGCTATTACGACGACATTGGCTTGCTTGCGCCGACCGTAGAGCGATCGGATACGGGCTATCGGCTGTTCAGCACAGATGTCCTGGATCGTCTGGCGTTTATCAAACGAGCGCAATCCCTGGGGCTACAGCTCAACGAAATTCAGCAGATTCTATCGGTTCACGATCAGGGACAGTTGCCCTGCGGTCAGGTGAAGCATTATCTGGAAGAAAAAGTGGCAGAAGTGACTTGTCAGATTGAGTCGCTGCAAGTGCTGCGATCGCAGCTTCAGGGTATTCTGGCTGGGTGGCATGATCCCGCGCAGCTTGAGCCGCAGGAGAGCCACACCATTTGTCCGAACCTGCAGCCGGAATAGCCACCTAGATTTGCCACCTAGATTTGCCACAATGTTTATGGAACTGCTGTTTTCAGGTGTCTTGAGCCTGCTTGTGTTTGCGATCGGAGCCTGTATCGGCAGTTTTCTAAACGTCGTCATTTATCGAATTCCGGCAGGAGTCTCGCTGCTGCACCCGCCGTCTCGCTGCCCGCGCTGTCTGCATCGGCTGAAGCCATACGATAACGTGCCGATTTTGGGCTGGCTGTGGCTCCAGGGCAAATGCCGTCACTGTCGAACCAAAATTTCGCCTCGCTATCCGGCGATCGAAGCCGCAACGGGAATTTTGTTTGTGCTGGTGTTTTGGGCGTTCAGTTTGCCGCTGCCGGGGTTGGGCTATTGGGCGTTTGTGAGCTGGCTGCTGGCTCTGTCGCTAATTGATTGGGACACGCTGACGCTGCCAAATTCGCTCACCCAGTCGGGTTTAATTGCAGGATTGGTTTTTCAAATCATCGTCGGCTGGACAACTGCGGGACTTTCCGGTGCAGCCAGTTCACTGATGATGGGCATCCTGGGCGCAGTCGCTGCAATCTGGGTCTTTGATGCTGTCACGATCCTGGGATCGATCGCTTTTGGCAAAACCGCAATGGGCGGCGGCGATGCAAAACTGGCAGCAATGATGGGGGCATGGCTCGGCTGGAAACTCACGCTCCTCGCAGGGTTCCTGGCTTGCGTGATTGGGGCATTTCTTGGCGGCGGAGCAATGGCTTTGGGCGTGATCGATCGTCGTCAGCCGCTGCCCTTTGGTCCTTTTTTAGCGATCGGGGCTGGGATCGCGCTGTTTTTTGGCGATGCAATGATGGCTGGATATTTGCGGCTGTTTTTCCCAACCCTATAAATTGCTCAGGAAGAGGGCGATGGACGATTCGATCTCAAAGATGGAAGATATGAAGGACTCTAGCTGCTTATCTACCGGGTGTGGAGCTAATAGACAGATCGATCGCCGTATAAATTAATCAAACAAATCAAACAGGAGCATTATGCCGAACTGCATCAGAAAGCAGGCTTGATCGACCTGGCAGAACAGCATTGCGATCGAGCGTTGCAGACGGAACAGAGATTATCGGTGAGCGATCGAGGTTGCCTGCCGCTGCACAACGGCACAGGTGAGATTACCAGATTAAAAAACTTTCAGGAATACGCGCCCTCCCAGGGTCCGATCGCCCTGTTCAATCAATTCGCCGTATTCCATCACATCAATTCGATCGACGTTGCGAATGGTGGACAAAAGCATCTCTTTATTGTGCCGTCTCTGTACTGCACTGTCTCTGTTGCGTTTCTATGTCCAGTTCAGCCGCAATTCGATCGCCAAGCTGAGCCAGGTCAAAGGGTTTCTGTAAAACTGCTCTGGCACCTGTCTGAACATCAGTCTGAAAAAAGCTGTATTGTTTTGGCTCATTTTTGGCTCATTGTGTTGCAGCGATCGTTCCAGCATCCCTCAATTATTATCGATTATTGTCGATTACTTCGAGGCAGGAGGCAGAGTAGATTGCCCGAATTATCAACCATTCTTTTCCCTGATTACTAACAAATGGTGAGATAGCTGATGAGGCGATCGAGATCGCGCAAGCATTTGGGCAACCTATAGAGGAAGGAAAAAGAAAGGAGGGAGGAAGAGAAAACGTGAGATAGGAGCAGCATTCGTCTCCTCTATTCTTTTGGAAGCAAATTTGGGTGAAAGCAGTGCAGCAAAATTGCATCTTGCGTCACTGGTTATTGAAGCTAGTCATGGCTATTGGCGAATGACAGATATTTACGAATAACACCTGTTTACGAATAACACATGACAAACAACAAAAGCAGCAACTGCCTTTACTCAAGTAAGACAAAGTAGGAACATTAGGAAGCATTTGCAAAATTGGCAAAAATTTTCAAACCCCACAACGATGGCACATTCTCTCAAAAGCCGAGCCAATCAACTCATTCAATCGATACAGCCTGCTCTAATTCTGACTCCTGAAACTTCAGTAGAAGAAGCGATCGCCGCTCTGAGTAACACTGCAACTGCTTCAGAAAAAGAATTTTGTGCAGACTGTATTTTGGTGCAGTCATCAAGCTTTGTGGGGATGGTGGGCAGTCAGGAGGTGGTGCGACTCGCGGCAGAGCGATCGGATCATTGCGCTCACTCAACGCTGGCAAACTGGATGCGATCGGATGCAGTTTCTTTCAGAGTTGCTGACCTGGAAGATGTGGGCATTTTGACCAGGCTTAAGCAGGGGTTTGCGGTTCAGTCTGTTTTCCCCATCGTAGACGCTCAGCAGCGGGCGATCGGAGTGCTGACCGCGGGGGCGATCGCTCAGGTGTTGCTGGAGGATGCTGAGCCTGATTTTCCTGAGCCTGATTTTCCTGAGCCTGATTTTGCAGACATGGTTGCCCGAATTCCTGGGCTGCTCTACCGCTATGTTCTTCGTCCTGATGGAACTGATGCCTTTCTCTATCTGAGTCCTGCCTTTCGCGATCTGTGTGGTTTGGAGCCTGAAGACGCGATGCAAAATTCAGCTTTGCTGTGGCAGTTCGTTCACCCAGAAGATTTGCCGCTAATGCAAGCCTCGATCGCCACCAGTGCCCAGACCCTCGAACTCTGGAATGCCAGCTACCGAATGACAACGCCTTCTGGCGAACTGAAGTGGCTTTTGGCAACCTCCCGCCCTCATCGACGTGCGAACGGAGAAACGGTTTGGGAGGGAATGATTGTGGATGTGACGCCCTACAAGCAAATCGAGATGGCACTCCAGGTATCCGAAGAAAAATATCGGATGCTGTCAGAAAACTTGAGCGACATTGTTTACCTGATCGACGGGCAAAATTTTCAGCTTCTTTATCTCAATCCCGCCGTAGAAGCTATTTTTGGACGATCGCGCGAATTCTTTTTGCAGGATAACCCCAATCGGTTTTTGAGCTGTATCCACCCTGACGATCGAGAAGCCAGCAGAACTGCATTTCATCGGGCAGCCGCAGGGCAACAAAACGGGGTAGAGCTGCATTACCGAATTCTGAGACCGGATGGGGAGGTTCGCGATTTGCGAGACAAAATTAGCTTTTGCCGCGATGCAGCAGGACAGATCACCTTTTATCAGGGAATTGCTTCTGATGTAACCGAAATGCGCCAGGCAGAAGCCGCCCTGCAACAGCTTAATCAGGAACTGGGACAGCGAGTTCAGGAGCGCACTCAAGCCCTTTTAGCGTCTCAGGAAGCTCTGCATCAGCGCGAACAGGTGTTTCGATCGCTCGTCCAAAACTCACCCGACCTGATTCTGCGGCTCGATCGCCAGATGCGCTATCTCTATGTCAATCCGGTGATGGAGACGATTATGGCGCTTCCGGCAACAGAAATTATCGGCAGAACCTCCAGCGAAATGGGTTTTCCGCCTGACCTGGTCGCGTTTTGGAGAGCTGCCTACGATCGCACCTACCAGACCAGGCAACAGCAGCAAATTGAGTTTTGGGTCGAAACGGCTAAAGGTAAAATTTATTTTCAATCCAAATTTGTGCCAGAATTTAACACGAATGGAGAAGTGGTCTCGTTTCTGGTCGTCTCGCGGGATATCACCGAACTGAAGCAGATTCAAGCCGAACTCCAGGAGAGCGAAACTCGCTTTCGTCAGCTTGCCGAGACGGTTGAGGATGTGTTTTGGCTGGCGGAACCGATCGCCGGAGAGCTGGTGAATTTGAACTATCTCTATGTTAATTCCGCCTTTTCGCGCATTTGGGGACGACCGCTCGATTTGCTCTATCACTCCGGTACTGCATGGCTTGACACAATTCACCCCGACGATCGCAATGGGGTACTGGGCGCACTGACCAAGCAGTTGCAGGAAAACTATGACCACGAATTTCGGATTGTTCGCCCGAATGGTGATACTCGCTGGGTACGCGATCGAACGTTTATGGTTTACGATGAATCGGGGCAGGTCTGCCGCATTGCTGGAATTGTGCAGGACATCACCGAGCGCAAGCAGTTTGAGCAGGAACTCCAGGTTGCCTATCGCGAACTGGAACAGCGGGTTGAAGAGCGAACTGCCGAACTGAGAGCCGCAAAAGAAGCCGCAGAAGCTGCCAATGCTGCTAAGAGTACCTTTCTGGCAAACATGAGCCACGAGCTGCGAACCCCGCTCAACGCAATTCTGGGCTTTACCCAGCTACTTTCCCTTGATCCGAGCCTCACCGCTTCCCAGTGCGAGCAAATTAACATCATCAACCGCAGCGGCGAACATTTGCTGCACCTGATCAACGACATTCTGGAAATGTCCAAGATTGAGGCGGGGCGAATTGCGCTGAACCCGATCGCCTTTAACCTGCACCACCTGCTGGCAACCCTGGAAGACATGCTGCAGCTCCGGGCGGTTTCAAAAGGACTGGAGCTATGCTTTGAGCTGGAAGACTCCTTGCCTGAGTATGTCTATGCCGACGAAGGAAAGCTGCGACAGGTTTTGATTAACCTGCTCAGCAATGCAATTAAATTCACAGTTCAGGGGCGAGTTGTGCTGCGGGTTAAAAGTCTTGGCAACAATCCTCTGCGGCTGCTGTTTCAGATTGAAGATACGGGCTGCGGCATTGCCCCCGAAGAAATGGGCAGCTTATTTGAACCCTTTATGCAGACGCGCAGTGGACAAACTGCTTCAGAAGGGGGGACTGGCTTGGGCTTGCCGATTAGTCGAGAGTTTATGCGGCTGATGGGCGGCGATTTAACCGTGAGCAGCGTCGTCGATCGGGGGTCGGTGTTTACTGTTTATTTGCCTGTGACGCGAGTAACTACTCCAGCAACAACGGGACTGGCTGCTGCTCAGCAGGTGACCGGGTTGGCGGCAAATCAGCCAACCTATCGCATTCTCGTGGTTGAGGATCAGGAAGCAAGCCGTAAGCTGCTGGTTGTCTTGCTGCAACGCCTTGGGTTTGCGATCGCAGAAGCCACCAACGGTCAAGAAGCGATCGCCCTCTGGCAATCCTGGCAGCCCCATTTGATCTGGATGGATATTCGGCTCCCGCTGCTGAATGGCGACGAGGT
>Ga0224723_1001898_pt1 | contig 12062 bp, 12 predicted proteins | sample Balambano_FR2_Me_FD_161647 | JGI IMG/M metagenome (GOLD analysis project Ga0224723, IMG submission 161647) | Freshwater sediment microbial communities from Lake Towuti, South Sulawesi, Indonesia - Balambano_FR2_MetaG | ecosystem: Environmental > Aquatic > Freshwater > Lake > Sediment | place...
CTGTTCAGCAAACTCAGCAACCGCCGCCTGTCTCCCAGCCGGACAGTGAGGTTGCAGTGCAGCCGCCATTGCCGACGTTGCCGCCCGCGCTACCATCCGCTCAGCGATCGGTGACGGTGACAGTGCCGCCGCTGCAACCGCCGCCTGTTATTCCATCCGTCGCTGCACCCACAGAGCCGGTAGGCACAGCGCCTGTGAGCATCGAGTTTGGTCAGCCGCTGCCTCGATCGCAGTCCGCCCCTTCAGGCAGTCCTTCAGTTGCCTTTGCTGCCGCCAATGTGCTCATTCCATCGGGCACCATTCTTAGCCTGCGCTATCCCAGAGAAACCGCTCTGCGATTGCAGGCAGACTCATCGCGGCAGGAAGTGCTGGTGCTGCAACGGGCAGTGCGCGATGCTGCCGGTCGCACGCTGGCTCCCGAAGGCAGTCAGGTGATTGGGCGATTTGAAACCAGCAGCAACGGCAGTCGCTTTATCGCGCAAGCCATCACGCTGCAAGGGCGAAATTTGCAATTGCACGCTGAGTCAGCCGCTCTCGACGGCGATCGTCAGCTTATCGAAGCTGACCTGATCAGCAACTCGGCGATCGGGGCGCTGGCGTTGGGAATCTTGGGTGGCTTTACCGGCATCGGCATCCTGGGTGGAGCGCTGGCAGGCGCAGCAACGACCTACTTGACGGCTCCACAACCAGCAACCATTCAGCCTAACCAGGTGTTAGAAGTGCGAGTCGTCGAAGATTTGCCGCGCTTACAGGGGATGTAGCAGCTTCTCAATACACAACAGGGACACGACATTGCCGTGCCCCTGCGCGATAAGCAGTGTGCGCTAGGATTTTAGAATTTTTCAGTTTCGGGCGGACGTTCGCCGACACCGGGCTGCAAGAACAGGTTGCGGGCACCGTCGTTTTGGTAAATACAGTCGATTTTGGGTGTTGCGCCTCTGCCCTCGATGTCTCCGGTGTAGCCGAAGGTGTTCATCCGCTGTTTACACTCGCGGATCTGCTGTGACGAGACCAGATTGCCCCGCTCTAACACCGCCCAGTTTGTGCTTCGCAGCACGCAGCCTGGCTGCATAGCGGGCTGAGACACGTAAACGTTGAAGGGGTTGAGCGTGACAAACGCCCGTAGATCCATGGTGATGGCACTGGCACCGAACTGTACGCAAAGCTCTGGGTTGGGGGCGCTGCGATCGATCGCTTCCCGCGAAGCCACGTTATTGGGGCTATTGCTGGCAACCGAGCTGAAGGCAATGCCGATGCCGATTCCCAACATAAACACCGCTGCCAAAATCGCGTAGGTGCCGTAGTTCAACGCTGAGCCGATCGGCGACTTGGCAGGAGCCTGATCAACAGGTCGAGATGACGGTCTGGGAGGTGCTTTCGATTTGCGTCTCATAGAAGGAAGTTCAGCGAGTAACAAAAGCGAGGCTGCTTTCAAGTCTTGATACTACAGCCCCAGGCGAGTTTTGGCATAGGACTTCCTCCAGTTTAGAATGCGGTTCAGCAGAACGGCATCTGCTGCCTCAATTTCGTTTTGCTGCCTGCCAGCACGCTGCCGCCAGAAATGTCAGAATGAACGTTGTTTCGCTTAGTTGCATCGCGCTTCTTGGGGTCGTGCCTGTGGCTTCTCAACCTCCTCTGCATCTCGGTCAACGCCGGTTCAAACGATCGATCGTCCGCAGCATTCTGGCAGACAGCCTCACTGTGTTTTGGGGCGACTGGCTCGATCTGCGAGTGCGAATTCTGCAAGTCGCGGCTTCTGGGCTGGTGTCACCCCTGATCTACATCCTGGCATTTGGGCTGGGCTTGGGCAGCGCCCTTGATGCAGTCACTCAGCCCAGCGCTGGAGAAAATTATCTGCAATTTATCCTGCCAGGAATGGTGGCACTGTCTTCGATGACCATTAGCTTTGGTGGCACGACCTTCTCGATTTGTGGAGAGCGCCTGTACACCAAGACCTTTGAGGAAATTTTGCTGCTGCCGGTTCATCCGCTGGCGCTATTTCTGGGCAAAATGCTGGCTGGCGTAGTGCGCGGCTTGATGACTTCGGCTTCGGTGCTGACGATCGCCTTGCTGTTTACCCAGCAGTGGAACTTTCTCAATCCCCTGTTTTTGCTGCTGCTGGTGCTCAACTGTGCCGTTTTCTCTGGGCTGGGCGTGATCGTCGGGCTGAACGTCAAATCCCTCGAAGGCGTGGGGCTGCTAAACAATTTTTTGATCGTGCCGATGTCTTTCCTGGGGGCGACCTTCTTTGACCCTGCCGCACTGCCGATCGCCCTGAAGGTGATCGTTTATTTGCTGCCACTCACCTATACCAGCATTGGACTGCGGGCTGCTGCCTACCTGCCGCTGGCACAGTTCCCCTGGTACAGTATTCCAGTCCTGCTGGTCATCGCAGTTGCGCTGTCTGCGATCGGCGCATATCAGTTTGCCCATCAGCAAGATTAAAAAGCAGGGATGAGGAATGAAGCATGAAGTTCGCTGGTTGGCAGGAGTACGATAGCAATGAAGCGTTTGCAGCGATCGGGCAAATTTGTGCGAAACTTTACGTCTCAGCTCTGCAATCGCGTCGAATTGCCATCCCAGTCCCTGCCCAACCCTCTCTCTAAGCCCCCAATTCACTTCTCTTCCTGCCTCTATGTCCTCCGACGATCTTCGTGATGCTCGCCTTGCCAAAGTCGCCCAGCTCAGACAATTGGGCTTTAATCCCTACGGCTACCGCTGGGAAGTGACCCACCATGCGGCTGATTTGCAGGCGAAATATGTAGATTTGCCTGCGGGAGAAGATGTCGCAGACGAAGTGTCGATCGCCGGACGCATTCTGGCTCGCCGCGTGTTTGGCAAGCTTGCCTTTTTTAACTTGCAGGATGAAACCGGTACGATTCAGCTTTATCTAGATAAGAAAAAAATTCAGGAGGGCATGGCGGATATTGACCCCGATGCGTTTGAGCACTTGAAGCAGCTCACCGACGCAGGTGACATTCTGGGAGTCAAAGGCAACATTCGCCGCGCCGAAAAAGGCGAACTGTCAGTTAACGTTAGCCAATACAGAATTCTCACCAAATCGCTGCTGCCGCTGCCCGACAAGTGGCATGGACTCACAGATGTCGAAAAACGCTACCGGCAGCGGTACGTCGATCTGATTGTCAATCCCGAAGTGCGCGAAACCTTTCGCGGTCGCGCGCTGATCACGGCTGCCATTCGCCGCTACCTGGAACAGCAGGACTTTATTGAGATCGAAACACCAGTGCTGCAAACCGAAGCAGGCGGCGCAGATGCTCGTCCGTTCACCACTTACCACAACACGCTTGACCTGGATCTGTATCTGCGAATTGCCACAGAGCTGCACCTGAAGCGGCTGATGGTCGGCGGATTTGAAAAGGTGTTTGAGATGGGGCGCATTTTCCGCAACGAAGGCATTTCGACCCGGCACAACCCGGAGTTTACCAGCATTGAGGTTTATCAGGCTTACGGCGACTATCACGATATGATGGCGCTGACCGAAGCCTTAATTGTGCGGGCGGCTCAGGCGGTGTTGCCGACGCTGCAAATCACTTATCAGGGTGCGATCGTCGATTTGACCCCGCCCTGGCGCAAAATCACGATGGCAGAACTCGTAGAGCAGGCAACCGGCGTTGATTTTAATCGGTATCTGGGTCGAGCGCTTGCCGCTGATGAGTTAGCAGCGCTGGTTGGGCAACTGGAGGCAGCAGGAGTCAAAACCGAAGACGTTGAGGCAGTTCCCGGTCGCTTGCTCAACGAAGCGTTTGAGCAGAAGGTTGAGGAGACGCTGATACAGCCCACATTTGTGATCGACTATCCTGTGGAGATTTCACCTTTAGCCAAGTTACATCGAGACAAACCCGGCATCGTCGAGCGATTTGAGCTGTTTATTGTGGGACGCGAAACTGCGAATGGCTTTTCAGAGCTGACTGACCCGATCGATCAGCGACAGCGTCTGGAAGCGCAAGCCGCTCGCAAAGCTGCCGGAGATCTGGAAGCGCAGGGCGTAGACGAAGACTTCCTCACCGCCCTGGAATACGGACTGCCGCCCGCAATGGGCATGGGCATGGGGATCGATCGCCTCGTCATGCTGCTCACAGATGCTGCCAGCATCCGCGATGTGATTGCCTTTCCGCTGCTCAAGCCAGAAAAACCTGAGCCAGATGCATCTGATGAACGCGATCAAGAACCCTAGATTTGAAGGTTTCGATCGCGTTTTATCAGTCCAGACTTGCGATTGCGAACGATAGCAATTCCAAATGATTCGTGAACACCCAGATCCTGGGAATCTGCCAGATTCCCGGGATCTAAACCGCCAAAGTTCATCACTCCAATCGGATTGCTATATCCCAATTAAAGACTAGACTGAGCATTGCCAATCTATGCAAAACCAATCCCTGGAATATCGATTAAAGAAAGATGACTTTCTCTGTTTCGTGCGGATTCCCAAAACCGGAAGCACGACGCTTGTTTGCTTTTTAGATGCCCAATTTCATCTAGAGGAAATTTGCCCCGTTTTAGTTGCCGATCTACCAGTAGCCAGCTCGGAGTCGCTGGCACAATATAGGTTGTTCAGAGACCACTTCGATTACGATATCTACCAATATTTGCCTCGAAAGCCTGTTTATATCACGATGCTTCGGCACCCTATCGATCGAGCAATCTCTTATTATGAATTTTGTAAGCGGTGCTCTAATACCGGTGCTTTTGACCAATATTTGCGTGAGGCAGCATCAAAAGGCTTGAAGGAATTCATAACGCACCCTGACTCGACGATTCGGATTCGCAACTGTAATTTGCAGACTCGTCAGCTTGCTGCTGGTCTGGGAAGTCGTCATGCTGATCCTTTCAATCCTTCACATCTGGAGGAACAGTATTCTGATGAGACACTTTTAAGCTTGGCAAAAGAACACTTAGAAAGCTTTCAATTTGTGGGAATTACCGAAGAATTTCAACGCTCTCTGTTTCTGCTTTCCTATACTTTTGGCTGGTATCCCGTGACAGATTACCAGAGTCTGCGGGTCGCCTCTGCGAAATCAAAGAAGGCTGATTTAGATCAAGATACAGTTGAGGCGATTCTGGCAGTCAACCCGCTCGACATTGAGCTGTACCAATCTGCACAAATGCTGTTTGCGAATCGATACGCGCAGATGATCACGGAGCTTTCAGCGAAGTATGGGTCGATCGCAGGATCTGCTGAACTCGCAGCAAGTAACTCGGATCCGCCGCTGGTGTCACTGCTGAAACACTATGAAGAGCGCTATGCCGAACACAAACCACCGGCGATCACAGAGTTAGATTTTGACTTTTTGCAGCCCATCTCCGGGTCAGGCTGGCACCGTCGCAATGGTGCTTACAGTGGTTTGATCGTGACCTCTACTCCCTTTCGCTGGACAGGACCGGGAATTCAGTCAACTCTGGATTTTCCCCTGGCGACCCATGAGGATCTGATCATCCGCATTCGCATTACCAATGCCGCAGCCCCAGACATTCTGGATAGCCTGCGGCTGTCCGTCAACGATCACCCAGTGACGCTGTCAGCTTGCCTAAGGCGAGGCACATTGGCTGTCTTTGTGGGAACTATCGCTCAGGCTGTTTTAAAGAGCGAGCGCCCCTTGACGCGCCTGACGTTTCACGTCAACCGCACCCTCTCTCTGCAAGCGGTTGACCCCAGCAGCCCCGATAGTCGTGTGGTTGGGCTGGCAGTGCAGCGCATTCAGATATTTCCGGCTACCGGTTGCCCAAAGCCAGCGTCCTTTGCCGATCTGTTCTTTCCCCAAACTCGTTCCGCCTGGCGGGCGACCGCTGAGTTTCTTCAGTCTCATCTTCAACCGTCAGAAAAAGTCATGGCACCGGTTGAGTTCACCGATTTACTCTCTCATCAGTTCCGCTCTTACGCTCAACCCTTTCTGCCAGATGCAAGCTGGGTCGTTGTGCGTAAGGGGTTTCTAGCAGAGGTTCATGCACCTTCGCTGCAAAACACGCTAGAGACGATGTTTCCTGTTTTCGCCAATGAGGTTTTCGTATTGTTCACGGCTCGTTCAGACCTAAATCGATTGCCGGAACAAGACCCTCACCTGCGATCGTTTCACGCACTCTGGCAACAGAGACAAGACAAGCAAGGTAAGACTCAAAGCCAAAGCTCAGTGTTCGCTAAGATTAGCAGATGGCTGAGTCGCTAATTCTCGCGTCAAGCTTGTCAAGCAAAGGAGCTTTTATTGAGAGTTCGCGAAGCCACAAGAATTTCAGGAAGGCAAAGGATGTATCACTAACCGTGTTTCCTTTGAAGCAGAGGGCATTCTAGTGGAGCACCTGAATTGCATCCGGATTCTTGGTTCAAGCTTCGTATGAGTTTTTGAGCTGCAGTCTCTGATTTTCAAAACATCTGATGAAATATTTGTCTTGCTTGTCTTTTCTATGCCTATCGACTGCCCTTGCTCTAACCGGCTGCGGCGGTAGCGACACCCAAACTGCAAACAACGCAGCTCCTAGTCAAGCCGCTTCTCCTACCGGTCCAACCGCCGCCAGTGTGCCTGCTGCACCTGCACCTGTTGCACCCGCTACACCAGCTCCCGCTGCTTCCAGTCCAGCGGCATCTGCACCGTCTGAGGCAACGGGAGGTCAGACCTATCGAGACACCAACGGTTTGTTTGAGGTTTCCCTGCCTCAGGGCTACTCCTATGAAGAAACAGGGAGCGGCATTACCTTTGCCTCTGGAGATGGCGGCTTCGGCGGCTCTGTAGATTTTGGCTCTGCTCAGGGCAAAACTTTGACGACTCAACAGCTTGAGGAGGCGCTGAAGCAGGAGTATGAAAACCGGTTAGATGATGTGTCCTGGCAAGACAGCCAGCTTCAGCCCGACGGCAGCGTCCGGGTAGATTGGGTCGGTCGAGACACGGGCGGCAATGACCTCGATGCCATCAGCTTTGTCGAGCAGCGAGGAGACACGATCTTCATCCTTAATTTGTTTGGCATTAACAAACCCTACAACGACTACAATAGTGATGCTCAGGCGATCGTCGGCAGCTATCGTGTCCGCCAATAGCAGCGTTACGCATCGAACAGGTCGCATTAGAAAGGACAGCGTGTGGCTGCCCTTTCTAACTTGGAAACGATCGATCGTCAGGTTCTGCTAGTTGGCAACTTCCGCCATCTCAATAATTCGCCCTTCCAGGTCTTTCACCAAAAAGTTGAGCGGCTTATCCCGCCGAATTTTGTATTTCACGCCGTAAGCCTGAACGCGCAGCAGCAATTGCTCTATACAGTCGTGGTCAAAGCAGACGTGCCGCTGCCGGTCTTTTTGTCCCAGGCTGGCTCCAGAAATGATATGAAGCTGTGTATTTTTCTTGAGCTGATACCACAGCCCTTCTGCGCCGCTATAGGTTTGGGTGGCAGGGCGACCTAAACTGGCAGTAGACAGGTAGAGCGGATCGACCCCTGCGGTTCCCAACGTTTGCTCGTAGTTGTAGTAGTAGTGCAGCGGCACATCGGCGACAGGCAGGTTGAGCAACCCTTCATAAAAATCTCGCGCTAGCTCCAGGTCTGACACCATCATGGTGTGGACTTTGGGAGCGCTCGTGAGAAACATCCACATCGCGCCAGCGTAAGCCGCCAGCAGCATCACCATAATGCCCTGCGTAGACAGCAGGCTATCGGGTGAGAGAAACGACCAGAAAGCGCCAAGCGTTGAGGGAAGCAAAATTAGCGGATTTGCTAGAACCATGAACGACGAGTAGTAAGGGCAGAAAAAATCTTCGATCGAACTTCAGCCGATCGCCAGCGAAATAGTCGCCGGAACGGTTGCCGGAGCAGTCGCCGCTCGATCGTGCTGGATGCTACTAGTCTAGCAACAGACTCTGTGGAAGTTTCTTGAAAAACCGGGCAATTTCAAGCAGCATCGGTGTCACAGCCTTGTCTGGGTTCGCTAGATTGAGAAAGATTCAATCATGCAATGCAAGAGGAAAACCGATGGCAGGCGAGCGATTGCTGCTGGTAGATGATGAACCAGGGCTGCGGCAGGCAGTTCAGGCATACCTGGAAGACAGCGGGTTTGAAGTTCAGGTTGCCAGCAATGCGCGAGAGGGTTGGGAACTGCTGCAACAAACCGCACCAGAGCTGGTCATATCTGACATCATGATGCCTCAGGTTGACGGATACCAGTTTCTCAAGCAGATGCGGGAAGATAGCCGCTTTGAAACCCTGCCCGTCGTGTTTTTGACTGCCAGAGGCATGACGGGCGATCGAATTCAGGGCTATCAGGCAGGCTGTGATGCCTATTTGTCAAAGCCATTTGACCCTGATGAACTGGTGGCGATCGTCTCAAATCTGTTGGCACGACGCGCCGCTGCCAACAAAGCCGCTAGCGATGACACGCCGGATATCGCCGACATGGCGCGTCAGATCGCTGAGATCCGGGCGCTGTTGACGCAGCGCGGCTCAGTTGCCCAAACGCCTGCACCCATCAAGTTAGACTTTACGCCGCGAGAGCAAAGCGTTCTGGAGCTGGTTGCAGAAGGGTTGATGAATAAAGAGATTGCCCGTCGCCTGGAAACCAGCGTCCGCAATGTCGAGAAATATGTCAGCCGCTTGTTTAGCAAAACTGGCACTAATAGTCGCACTGAGCTGGTGCGCTATGCCCTCGAACATGGTTTGACTAAATAGTGAGTCTCCCAAATCATCTGTGTCCCGATCGCCTGCACCACAGTTCTGGGCAGCGGTTTTGAGCATTGCTGCAAAAGGTTACTTGAACCAGCGCAGGTGCACCCAATTGCGTAAAGAAGTATTAAGTCTCTTTAAGAATAAGTTATCTTTCGTTTCTCTCTGCAAAGCCCTGTTATTCTCATAGAACTTTCGATACACCAATCACTTTTGGAGAAACAACGATGAAAAACACAAAGCATTTGGGTCAATCACTCTCTCTGGGTTTGCTGTTGGCGCTCGTGAGCGCAGGTGTTGTGGGCATGATTGCCGCGCTGCCCTAGAGCGCTAAGCAAATCTGTTGCAGCAAGAGCACGCTCAGAAACTTAAGAAACGGTATTAATTGACATTGCATTGAAACTGCCTCTGTTTCGGATTCCACTCTCACAGGGAACTCGCTAAACAGAGGCAATTTTGTTGATTTGAGGATTGCCTACAGTCTTTGCAACAGGCTCATTCCATGGGTGTCAGTGCCGCAAGTGTTGAGCAGGTTATAAGTCAGCCCCAGCGCCAGCACCTCCTGGGTTTGTTGGGGGCTGGGCTGCCAGGGTGTCGGGTTGTTGTAGGCATAGTATGTCTCAATGCCATCAATTCCCAGACAGGCAGCAGCGGGAATCAGCTCAGCGGGCGATCGACGATATCGCGCCGGATGCGCCAGCACTGCCAGTCCACCAGCGGCGTGAATGGCTGCAATCACCTGTGCTGCGTGATAGGCATCGCCTTTCGCCGTTTTTTCTTGAGCATAAGGCTGGATGGCAGCGTGGTTGGAGTCAAACGCATAAGCCAGAACGTGAACCTCGGTGTTGAGCAGGTCAGCATTAATCTCCATGCCCGTCCACAGGCGCAGTGCCAATCGGCTATGGTCATGTTGCCGTTGTTCGAGCCATTGCTGGGCTGCCTGATAGCCCCGAACACTGTGGTGGTCTGTAATGGCTAGTCCCTGTAAGCCCAGGTCGATCGCCTGATCGATCAACTCCTGTGGCTGAAGCTTGCCATCAGAGTAGATCGTGTGCATATGAAAGTTAAACGAATAAGGACAGCTTTCAGGAGTCAGGGTTTCAAAGACTTGTCTGAGGGTGAATACATCCTGTGCTGCCAGTGGAGCGGAAGCAGAAGCCTGGGCAAGATTGACACCCATAGTTGCCTTAGGTTAAGTTACTTTGCTTTCTAGTGTACTGTTGAGCGAAACATCTGGGGGGCAGATTGCACCTTGCCCAGATGGAGTGCTTTCCAGCTCACGAGCTGAGGCAGAGCAAGACAACGGCGTAGGCGGCGATTCCTTCTTCTCGTCCGACGGCATCTAATTTTTCGTTGGTCGTTGCCTTAACCCCAACCTGATCAGGCGTGAGACCGAGCACGGTCGCCAGTCGATCGCGCATTTGCCCGATGTGGGGCTTGAGCTTCGGACGTTCTGCCACAACAACTGAATCGATGTTGCTCACCTGCCAACCCTTATTGAGAATCAGTTGATTAACCTGTTTGAGCAGCACCAGGCTATCTGCGCCTCGCCACTGCGGGTCGGTTGGCGGGAAATAGTGCCCGATGTCACCCAGACTCAAAGCGCCCAGCATTGCATCCATAATTGCGTGGGTGAGCACATCCGCATCGCTGTGACCGAGCAGCCCCAGCTCGTGAGGAATCTGCACGCCTCCCAAAATCAAGGGACGATCGCTGACCAACCGGTGAATATCATAGCCATTGCCGATGCGAATTGCTGTCATGGGGTTGCCTTACCGGGGTAGGGGGAGAAATCATGCGGACGATCGCCGCTGTAATCGCCACAGCGAGAACGTTCTGGGCGTGATGTGAAAGAGCTGCACCGTATTCATGTTTTGCTGTCTGCGGAGTCTGCGAAAGTACTCTTTAGAGCCATCCAGCACAAACACATCGCTGAACCGGTCAGGAACCTGTTGTCCGCGAAACGCTCTGAGCAGTTGCAGGTTGACTTTGGGTTCAAGCAAATGGCTGAGTGACAGCACGCCGATCGCTCGCGTGCTGTCTGTGATTACCAAAGGAGTGTCGGCGCGATTGATGATGCGGGCGATTGCTGGATAGCTGCCGCTACGGTCTACGCTTTTGATCCACCACACGTCTGCCTGAGCACTCAGGGCGCAGCTCAACCCGCCTGCCAGCACCAGACTCACCAACGCCGTGCGTCCGACCTTGTGTCGCCAGCCCGATGCTGTGAGCTGCACTGCCAGATAGCGAGCGACCGCAAGCTGAATTGCCAGATAGCAAGGAATCAGGTAGCGCAATGCGCCCGATCGCCTGCCGCCCAGCGTTAAGTCAGGCACCACCAGCGGTAAAGCAGTGACCGCAATCAGCGTCAGGATAAACACCCAGGTGGCAGGAGGCGTTTTGCGGCACAGCCAGTAGAGCACAAAAATCACCAGCACCAGCAGGATGGGGTCAAAATCATTGAGGCTGATGTCAAGAAACACGCGATTGAGATTGACCATCCAGCGTTCAATCAGCGAATCGATCGACATCTCTTTGCGAACCCCCTCGGTTGTGCTGTGGATCTGCTGCAAACTGTTGAGAATGACGACGATCCAGGGCAGAAAAGCCACCAATCCCGCAATCGAGGTCAGCAGATAGGGAACCATCGTTTTGAGGCGGCGGTGGCAAATTAGCAGATAAACGCCGTGGGCAAGCGGCACCAGTCCGCCCAGAATATGAGTGTACAGCCCCAGTGCAACGGTCGCCCCATAGCCCGCCCAACTGCCGCGTGTGTTCAGGCGAACTGCCCGCAGCAGAGCCGCGCCCGACAGCAGAATGATGACCGTCCACAAGCTGTAGGCACGCGCCTCCTGAGCATACAGCACATGAAACGGCGACACCGCAATCAGGGCAATCATTACCCAGCCGGTCAGTGACGAGCCAAACAGTTCACGACACAACCAGTAGGCGCAGGGAAACGCTAGCAGGCTGGTGACAGCCGGAAAAGCGCGCATCGCGGCGACAGAGCTGCCAAAAACACTTGCCCACAGTCGCGCCAGCAAAAAATAGAGCGGTGGATGTTCTGCATTGCCTGCCAGCGCCAATAGCGTATCATCCCAGCCTCTGTCAGGACTGGGGTGCTGATATTTCTGAAGTTCGGCAACGCTGACGATTTGACCCCGGAATGCGTTTACCAGCTCGGTTCTGGTGTGACCAAAGATCCTTAATGATGTCAGGGTTTCGTCATACCAGTAAACTTTGCGATCGAGATTGACAAAGCGAAACAAAATTCCCAACACCAGGAGAATGACGACGAGAATTTTTACCCACGCCAGCTTTGATCCCCACGGTTGCATCTGTTGATTTTGCATAGGGCGATGAGCTGTTGGCTGTCAGCGATTAGCGGTTAGCGATCGGCTAATGGC
>Ga0224723_1001899_pt1 | contig 12052 bp, 8 predicted proteins | sample Balambano_FR2_Me_FD_161647 | JGI IMG/M metagenome (GOLD analysis project Ga0224723, IMG submission 161647) | Freshwater sediment microbial communities from Lake Towuti, South Sulawesi, Indonesia - Balambano_FR2_MetaG | ecosystem: Environmental > Aquatic > Freshwater > Lake > Sediment | place...
CTCCAAACCAGCCTACATAAAGCCGGTTGTCGGTGCTGGTTACCCAGTTGCAAAACTGCTCCCACAGAGATGCGCTCTCGCGCCGCTGTAAGGTCGTAGTCATAATTATTGAGTGCTTGGTTTACAAGATGTATTAGGTCGGTTGTTTCAACCTACAAATACATTAAGACTTTTGTTGCAGTTTGTAAACCTTTTCGTGAATAAATACTCATTCCGCACCCAGGTTGGCGAGGAAGCGCACTGACAATAGCTGAACTTAATAGAACTCAGCCGGGAGGCCAAGACAACTGTCGTCCTCCCAAAATGTGTAAATGCAGGTGATTGACCGTCTGTCCTCCGTCTTCGCCGTTATTGAGCACTACCCGGTAGCCGTTGCTCAATCCAGCTTGCTCTGCAACCCGTTTAACGGTTAGCAACAAGTGTCCCATTAGGGCATGGTCTGAAGATTCTGCATCTGACAAATGTGGAATCGGCTGTTTGGGAATTACCAGAAGGTGAACTGGAGCTTGAGGATTAATGTCGCGGAAGGCGATCGCCAACTCATCTTCATAAACAATATCGGCAGGAATTTCCCGTTTGATGATCTTGCTGAAAATAGTTTCTTGAATTTCGCTCATCTCGGTTACAAAAACGTACTTGCTGAAATTCTAAAGGCTTATGCTGCCATAAAAAATTGTTCTATCAGCAAAAAATAAGGGCACTCTACCAATTAGCCACAGTAGGTGAAAGTATGCTCGCCAGAATTTGGAGTGCCTCTCTAGTGGGCATTGATGCCGTCAAGGTGGGAGTTGAAGTTGACATCGCGGGTGGATTGCCAGGAATCGTCGTCGTCGGCTTGCCCGATATCGCAGTACAGGAAGCTAAGGAAAGGGTAAAAGCCGCACTCAAAAACGCAGGCTATGCCTTCCCGATGCGAAGGATTGTGATCAACTTAACCCCAGCCGATCTACGCAAAGAAGGCCCCAGTTTTGATTTACCTGTTAGCATCGGCATCCTGGCTGCTTCTGAGCAGGTCAACGCTCAATTATTAGAAGACTATTTATTTTTAGGCGAGGTTTCTTTAGATGGAGGGCTTCGCTCGGTTGCAGGGGTGCTAGCGATCGCCGCCGCTGCTCAACGCATAGGCATCAAAGGCTTAGTCGTACCCGCCGACAATGCCCGTGAAGCTGCCGTAGTCAAAGGTCTAGCAGTTTATGGATTCAAGCATGTTTCAGAAGTAGCAGACTTTTTGAACGAACCAGAACGCTACGACCCCTTACAGGTAGATGGACAGGCAGAATTGACGCAATCGTGCTTTCACGGCTTAGATTTGAAGGACGTAAAAGGACAGGCTCATGCTCGTCGTGCCCTGGAGATTGCCGCAGCGGGAGGGCATAACTTAATATTTGTCGGACCACCCGGTAGCGGAAAAACCATGCTCGCCAGACGGCTACCCGGCATCTTGCCGCCACTCTCATTTAGCGAGGCACTAGAAGTTACTCAGATTCACTCGGTTGCAGGGTTATTGAAAGATAAAGGATCTTTGGTTAGCGATCGCCCCTTTCGCAGCCCACACCATTCCGCTTCCGGGCCTTCGCTCGTTGGCGGCGGCAGTTTTCCCCGTCCTGGCGAAATCTCTTTAGCGCACAGGGGTATACTTTTTCTCGACGAGTTAACAGAATTTAAAAGAGATGTCTTGGAGTTCCTCCGCCAACCGCTTGAGGATGGTCACGTCACGATTTCGCGGACTCGTCAATCCGTCTCTTTCCCCGCTCAGTTTACTCTGGTTGCAAGCACCAACCCTTGCCCCTGTGGCTATTTTGGCGACACGATTCAGCCCTGCACCTGCAAGCCAAAAGCGAGAGAACAGTACTGGGCAAAACTTTCAGGACCACTAATGGACAGAATTGATCTACAAGTTGCTGTTAACCGTTTGAAGCCAGAAGAAATCACCCAGCAGCCAATGGGCGAAGATTCCGTTTCAGTACGGGAAAGGGTACAGGTCGCACGCACTCGCGCTCGCACTCGATTTCAGAACGATACCCCTTGCTGCAATGCCGAGATGCAAAGCCGCCACTTGAGGCAATGGTGTCCGTTGGACAACGCAACTCGCAACCTGTTAGAAGGAGCAATTCGGAAACTCGGCTTATCTGCTAGGGCGACCGACCGCATCCTCAAAGTTGCGCGAACCATTGCAGATCTGGCGGGTGACGGAAGTTTGCAGGCTCACCATGTCGCCGAGGCAGTCCAATACCGCACTATAGACCGGATGCAGTAGAGACGAGATGAACCGCGTCTCCACGATTCATCTCGTCTCCAAAACCATTACATCACTGTTGCCAAACAAATACCTTCGCCTCATATTCCGGCAAGTCAATCAGGATGTTGTTATCACCTGCCTCAACATCATAATCCCCCGTCCACTCGTGCCAAGTTCCGTTTTCTGGAAAATTTTCAATTCGATAGCCTGCGCGATAGCTATCTGAAAAATTTGCCACTACCACCACTCTTGACCCTTCATCATTCCAGCGAACATAAGCTATTACTTTACCCTCCAGATCTTCATGGAAGAAGTTAATGTTTTCGGTGTAAAGCGCATGATTCTCCTTACGAAGAGAGATCAGTCCGTTGTAGTACTCAAACAGCCCACGATTCAGGTCATTCTCCAATAAGGACCATTCAATTTTATTTTGCTCAATTGTTTTGGGCTTGTATTCCCCAAACTCTTCGCCCATCCAAATCATGGGAACACCCATTGCAGTCATTAGCATGACTGCGCCTAACTTTAACCGCTTAAAAGCTGCTTCATCAAAAATATCGCGGTCTGCCATCTCTACCATCAAGTGATTGTGGTCATGATTGGTTAAGTAATTGACTACATTTGTAACACCTAAAAAGCCCTGACGTTTAGCATCTAATGCATCTTTGAGACGCTCTAGATCAAAAGTTTCTCCAGTAATATGCTCTAAAACACAGTGATAGAAACTTTCATGCCAGCAGCCATCCATTGGGCCATCAACACCTGTAATATCTGCGGTTTCAGGAATATGTTCAGCAATGTTATAAAACGGTTTTGATCCCGCAGTTTGCTTGGTTTCTTGAACGATCCAATACATAAAGTCATAATTTGCAATCTGACGAGCCGCATCATAACGAATGCCGTCAATGTGATATTCCTCAATCCAAAAACGAACCACGTCACCGATGAAGCGACGAGCAGGATAAGTTTCTAGATTTTCGTCATAATGCTCGTAATTAAACTCCGGGCCCCAATTATTCTCTGGGTCGCGTGGTTCGTGATGATACCAATAATCATGGTCAATTTGAGTCAGTGGACTCTCTGCTTCAGAGTGGTTAAAAATACCATCCATGAAAATACGAATGCCGTGAGCATGGCATTCGTCAATCAGATTCTTTAGCTCAGCAGTAGAACCATAGCTAGATTCTGTTGCAAAAAAATAGCGGGGATTGTAACCCCAGCTATAGTCTCCCGGATATTCCTTAACGGGCATGAGTTCGATCGCATTGACACCTAGTTCACATAGATAATCAAGCTTCTCAATTACGTGCTTGTATTTTCCACGAGCATAGGGATCGTCCTCGCCGCCCGAAAAGTCGCCTACGTGCATTTCATAAATAACTAATTCATGATCGGCTGGTAAAGGTTTATCATCGTGTTTCCAGACATAAGTATCGACAATTTTTTCGCCGTCTTTAACAGTTAAAACGCAATTTTGAGTAGGGTTGTCAATGTCAGTTGTATAGGGGTCATTTATATCTATCCACTGGTCAGGTTCAAAAAACCAACTTTTGGACTGTACTCGAAACTTATATTGATAAGTACCGTCTTCTAACTCAACTTTGGTACGAAAAAACCCTTCTTTATCTTTTTGCATAGGCAGATCTTCCCAGTTGGAAAAGGACCCAATTAATGCTGCTGCGTTGTTATAGGGTGCAAATAAACTAAATTCGATTTGGCTAGCCATAAAATTCCTTTAGGAAGAAGTTTGAGCGTATTTTCCAGAATTCGGATGAATCTAAACATCTTTCTTAGGAAATAAACTTTTTGTGCCAGATCTCTATTTCTACTTTTAGGAAGACAAAAACAGTTGGAGAGTCTAATAACCCTCTTGATTTTGGCAATCGATCAAATCATTCTGCAATTGCGCGATCGCGCATATAGCTGAGCAGCCAGTTTGCTACCGTGGCACGTCTCGTCAACCGAGGAACTAATTCTCCCACCTTGTAGCCCTCAAAACCAAGTTGCTCCTTCAAAAGTTGCTTGTTGTGTTTTGGAATAGAGCGTGTCAGCTTCACCGTAGCAGGGCGGCTTTCAATGAAATCTGGCGGCTCTGGATAGTCCTTCAACCATTCAGGGGAGACTTGTGCAGTATTCCATTGGCTTGTCACAGCATCATACCGATAGCCCAGATAGTGCCACACTAAATGATTCACTGTTGCATCATCTAGCTTGTCGTTTAAAATTGCCCAAACCGTATCGGCGTTGAGAGGCGGCAGGTCAAGCATAGTAAGAACCTTTTTCAAAAGCTCAGATACTTTAAGAGGTTACGCCACTGGGACGCAACCTCTTAACAACGAAACTACACTAAGCCAACGAATAGATGATTGCTACAGTTGATCTAGCTGAGTTTTTAGAGCTTCTAGCTCATCATCCACTGCTTTATCTTGAGGAGTTTGAGATGTAGGTTCAGAAGGGGGGAGCTGCGCTGGATTTGCTTGAGTCGTAGAACCAAGCAGTTGCGCTTTCATTGCGGCTAATTCATCATCCACATCGCTGCCTGACTCCAGAGCGGCAAATTGGCTCTCCAGATCTGCTCCTGCCAGTTCCGCTGCGGCTTGTGAACGAGCCTCCATTTGTAGCACTTTTTCTTCCATTCGCTCAAACGCGCCCATCGCGCTACTGGTATTGAGCGAACTCATCGTTCCTTGAAGCTGCTCATTGGCTTTAGCAGCACTGGCTCTCGCCTTGAGCATATCTTTCTTAGTTTTTGCCTCAGAAATCTTACCTTCTAACGCAATCAGATTACGCTTCAGGGTATCTACCGTAGCAGATTGCTGGTCAAGCTGCGTCTTCAGCGCTCCAGCCGTCTCGGCCTGCACTTTTTTGCGGTTTAAGGCTTCCCGCGCCAGATTTTCGTCCCCTTTTTGCAAAGCTAGCTGTGCCCGCTGCTGCCAGTTATTTGCTTCTGACTGCGCCTGGTTATATTGCTGCTGCATCCGTTTCTGGCTGGCGATCGCACCTGCCACAGCCTGACGCAACTGCACCAGGTCCTCCTGCATGTCGATGATTGCCTGCTCCAAAATCTTCTCTGGATCTTCAGCGGCACTGACGGCGGCGTTGAGATTAGACCGGACAACCCGACTAACGCGGTCAAATAACCCCATGACTCTATCTTCCCTTCTGGAATTTACAAAGTAAGTAGAAACAGGCTAACTAATTTGAACTGCCATGTCTCCATTCTATATAGCAATTCCGTCTAACAAACAGCTACCGTCATTGACACTCCGCCCATCTGTGTAATGTAAGAAGGGTCAGGACAGAAACGTATGCTTCCACCGTACCCTTCTTGTCAAGCTAATCGAACCAAATTACGCTACGCTGCTACAGTCCCCAAAGTTCAACACCGTTTCCTTCTCCTTCATCAATTACACCGTCCTCGTTCACGTCGAAGCTGTTATCAGCCCGGAAGAACAATCTACCGCTGATATTAGTTAGTTCTTGCGGATTTGAACCGACATCGCCGGGAATAATGTCAGAGACAAGCTCTGCTTGTGGGTTAGAGTCAGCAGGGTTGTACCGCCACAATTCATTACCACTCTCGCCATCGTTGGCTGTGAAATAAAGCACTCCGTTCACATCAACCAAGTTTTCGGGGTTGACTTCATCAAAATCAATATTAGTTCTTGCTCCAGTTCCTGTAGCAATGCCATTTGTACTCCAAATCTGGCGACCACTGACCCCATCAGTAGCAGAGAAGAAGAGAGTTCCATTGACATTAATCAGGTTAGAGGGGTTGGCTCCACCGTCAACGCTCGTCAATTGAGTGAGTGCATCGGCATTTGCCGTATCAATACGCCAGAGCTGGTTTCTGGAGTTACCATCAAATGCTGTGAAATAGAGATCACTGCCAACAGTAGTTAGGTTTGCAGCACCCGAATCCAACGAACCTGGACGAATCTCTGTCACTCTGAATGGATTGCCGCCAGCACCAATCTTCCAAATTTCCAGACCATTTGCATCTGTAACCGCCGTAAAGTAAAGCCCTGTGTCATTTACAATAGTCAAATTCTCAGGGAAGGCATTAGACCCACCCAGCGCAATATCGAGGCGCTGAGGAGTTGTACTACCAGGGTCAAGACGATATAGCTCTCTGCCTGTTACACCATCATTAGCTGTGAAGAAGAGTGTACCATTAACGTTAGTCAAATTCTCCGGCAAAGAGCCTACTGATCCCGCTCCTAGTTCCGCAACTTGGACAGTTCCAGCAGCAGTGCCATCGCTCTTCCATAGTTCAAAGTTATTACCCTGACTAGAGGCTACGAAATAGAGCGTGTCACCAACAGCCGTCAGCGTTCTCGGTGAGGAAGAGCCTCCCACTGCGGTATTGATGTCTTTGACCAATATGGTTCCAGCGGCAGTGCCGTCACTCTTCCATAACTCGGTTCCATTCACTCCATCATTAGCTGCAAAGTAGAGTGTGCCGTTGACATCGGTAAGTTCAGAGATTTCAGTTGATGTTGCTCCTTGCCTGATTGCTTTTACTTTTGACGTGGCTTGTACAGTGCCAAGCCTTGTAGAGATAGCTCCTTCACTCTTCCATAGAGCGTAGCCTTCTCCATCATTTGCAGCGAAGTAAAGGGAGCCGCTCACATCAGTGAATTCGCGAGGATCAGAACTACCAGACCCAGCCAAGATATCTCTAGTTATGGTGGGAATTGTTCCACCTGGAGCAGTATACACGCTGAGATCGTAGAAACTAGATTGACCTTCTACGCCCGGTCTAACTAGGATGTAGTAAGTTCCGTCGAGGAAAGTTCCTCCGATTGCTTCGGGGGAAGAGCCTGTTCTAGCAGAAATGGAGATGACTTCAGCATCGCCCTGATCTAGTGTGCCGTTGCCGTTCGTGTCATCAATGCGTCCATTGTTGTTGGTATCTTGTAGCAGCAGTAAATCGGCAGTGCCGTTGGGCAAGTTCGTAAGCCTGACGCTGAGGAAGGTACGACCAGTTGCTGCTGTATTTAAGTCTACTTTGTAGAGGTCAATGCGGTCAGCGACGTTAATGAACTCAGGGGCACCATCAGCACCAGTCAACGTAAATGGAGCCCTAATGCTTGTGCCGCTCAGGTCAAGATCACGAGCAGTCTGAATTGTGTTCGGTGCTCGATCTCCTGGTAGACCTGAGACTGTGAGATTGTAAGTTGAATTACCTGTGTTGCCAAATCGACTTACCCGAATCAGATAGTCACCCGCCGCCAAGCGCTGGTTACTGATGCTTTCTGCAATGCCAAGGCCGCCCTGGACAGACGAAACTACAAGATTCTGAGGGGTAAGGGGAGCAATTGAGTCGTCATTTCGGTAGATCTGTACATCGGCATTTAAAGTTGCATTGAAGCCATCTAGCCGCAGATTGAAGTCGCTGGGTGTTTCTACCTTAAAGCTATAAAGATCTATGTTATCGCCGTCACCGAGAGCATCTCTATAAGTTTGATTGTCAAAAGTAAGGTTGATGTTACGTGCTTTTTCAACGGTTGCTCCAGCTTCTGGACCAGAAAAGATGCCCAACGTATATCCAGTACTTACGCCAGTTTTAGGAACAACTTGCAGGAAATAAGTAACGGGTCTGCTAGGGTCATTGACAGGGTTGCCATTGGTGAGCGGACCATTTAGAGCACGAGCAATAACTTCGCTGGCATTGCCCGCAGTAACAGATCGCTGAAGTATGGTGCCGGCGCTGTCTCTCAGGTACAGGTCGGCATCGCCCCGCAGACCTCTTATAGAAACGTTAACGGTTCTGCGATCGCTCAGGGCAAAACTGTAGTAGTCGTTTGGGTCTGAAACTCCAACAAAATCTGCATAGTCAACACGATTGACAACTTCAGTAATATCTCCTAAAGCGCGTGCCCGGGCTTGAGTGTTTCCGGCTCTATCGTCAAAGGCAGATAGGGTTAGAGCGTATCGAGTTGTGGTTGTTGCTTCAGGAGTGAAAACTCTGAGGTAATAGGTGCCCGGGTCAAGGGTACGATTAATATTTTCTTCTCGAGTCAGGGGTTGTCTGGAAGTGGGGCGAATTATCCCTCCCCTGCTGCCGTAGAGCGCGAGGTCAGCATTGCCTGTTAGGCCAAAGACTCTAGCACTAAAGCTTTTGCGGGTTGTAATATCGACGCGGTAGTAGTCGTTACGATCTGTAGGAGTCAGAGAATCTGAGTATCTGGCGAAGCCTCTACTGAAAGCAACTCGCTTTGCAGTCTGTAAGGTATTCCCTGCGTCTACCATAGCTTTATTCTCACAAGAGTTTACATGAATGTTAGGTTTCCCCAGTACAGATGAAAAACAGTCACCTATTGCTCAAATTCATTTATGCTTCACGAACTGCTGTAATGACCGTATTTGTACGAGGTCGATAGTGTTGATTAATTGGAGTCAATCTAGTTGTAGAAATTACTAAATTCTTTTAAATTTACAGAGATGGATCTATGGATCTTTTGATGGCGATCGCCTTTCTAAAAAAGTCTGACCCAATTCTGGCAAAGCTAATTCAGCAGGTTGGACCATGTGACTTGGAACCGCCTCAGCCCGAAGCAGATCTGTTATTTTCTCTCTCGAAGACAATTTTGCATCAGCAGCTTTCTACCAAAGTTGCCAATGTAATTCATGGCAGGTTCCTTCAGCTTTATCCTGAGCGATTGCCTACAGCAATAGACATTCTCAATACACCGGATGAAACTTTGCGCGGGGTTGGCATTTCGCGCTCTAAGGTTGTTTACCTCAAAGATTTAGCGCAGAAAGTGCTGGACGGTTTGCCTACAATGGCGGAGTTGGTAGAGATGGAAGATGAAGCAATTATTCAAACGCTGACTCAGGTAAAGGGCATCGGGCGGTGGAGCGCTCAAATGTTGTTAATCTTTCGACTGGGGCGACTTGACGTTTTGCCCGTAGACGATTTGGGGGTCAGGGCTGGAATTCGGAAGCTTTATCAGCTTGATGAGTTGCCTAGCAAAAAGGCAGTAGAGCTGATTGGGCAAAAGTGGAAGCCTTACGGGGCGATCGCTTCTTGGTACTTATGGCGCAGTCTGGATATGCAAGGCATTGAGGTTTAGCCATTGAGATGAGTAGTCAATCGTCTTGCTGCCATGTTTGAGCCGTTGGCGAGTTTGAATTTTGCTTAGTCAGCGCAGCCTCAAATGCAGACTGAGCGTCTGGGGATAAAGAAAACTTAAGCAAAGACAAGACTCCGTTTCGGACGGATTGGGGCTGTTCATCTAGCACAGAGATGAGCAGTTCCGGGTTAGTTTGCGCCCATTCTGTAATTGCACCGAGGGCTAATTCGGTGCCTGCGCCGTCTGCTTGGAACGCATATCGAATTAGCGCATCAGCAGCGAGGCGATCGCCTCCAATGGCTTGCTCTTTTAACGCATTAACATTACTGGTGAGCGTTTGAATGGCGGCTGTATCACCACAGGAAACGGTTGTTGCTCCTAAAAAAACCCATCCTGCTGCCGGAGAACTAATTTGCAGCCAGCCATTTTGGTAGCCTGTTACCACCACCTCTGTATTGTTTGGCAGTTCATCTAGTATTTCACTGGACTGTTCTTCAGGGTTAGAAAAAACGTTAGTGATAGGAGCAGCAGGGTCACTGATTAGGGTGACGCATCCTGTAGGGTCAGCCGCGTTAGTTGCATTTTCAGTGGCGGTTGGCTCAGCTTGATCTAAACTGCGGTTGTCTGCTCTGCAATTTGAGAGGAATAGGGCGATCGCAGCCCCAAACATCAGTAGAGCAACAGTCTTGAGAATATGACGGATGTTGCTTTGCATGATTTCTAAAGCTGAACTTTAAGCTAATGTAACCTACACCGAAATTGCTTTTTCCAAATGCAAATTTAGAATTGCTAAACAGCGCTATGTAGCAATCCTCAATGGGTTGTGAGAGGCGCACCCGGAAGGGTGCGCCTCTCACAACCCCGCTCGTCTTAGAACTGATTCAGGACTGCTATATATGGCTTCATCTCCATTTTTTAGTTGTCCAGATGAAAGGGGTTAGTTGATTCAGAGGAACGTGATTCGGTATGAGTGAATCCTCCGTTATCTTCTTTTCCATCTTCACTGTCGTTTAGCCCTTCAGCCAATTCACCCGCAAGGCGTAAATCGCTCTTAAACACCAGTGACTGTTGGGGTACACCAATTGCGATTCCGGCTTCATCTAGAGCTAGCTTGAGGCGACGACGGTATTCACGTGCGACATCCCACTGTTTCAGGGGTTGAGTTTTGATCCAGAGTCGAATCATCGCGCCGATGTGATCGAGCTTGTCTACTCCCAAAAGTAATGGAGATTCTAGAATTAGAGAGCGCCAGTGGCGATCGTGACTCATCTCTTGGGCTACATCATCAATCACTTTGAGCGCTTGATCTAAATTTGCGTTATTGGCGATCGTTACAGTTAAGTCAACCCGCGACCATTCCTTAGAGAGGTTTTGCACTATTCTAATTTCGCTGTTTGGAATTGTGATTAAACGCCCTTCCTCATTTCGCAGTTGAGTAATGCGAAGGTTCATGTTTTCCACTAATCCAGCGACATCTCCAACGATGATGACATCTCCGACTCCATACTGATCCTCAAATAGGATGAGAAAGCCATTAATGATGTCCTTGATTAGACTTTGTGAAGCGAAGGAAATTCCTAAACCGATGATTCCGGCACCAGCCAAGAGAGGAGCAACTTCGATGCCTACTACCGCAAGAGAAGTAATGATTCCAGAACCAACTAGAAGCACTGCAATAATACTCTTGGCAACGCGAGAAAAAGTTGAGAACCGAAGTGCCAATCGCTGAGAGGTCTCTGCCCCAAAGCTAGTGCCGCTTTGCAGAACCAGGAAAAAGCGATCGATTAAAACATCACTGGCACGAATGGCAACGTAAGTGCCAAACAAGGTGAGTATGATGTAAAGCGGAAATTTGATCCAATTCCAGTTTAGGATGAGGGGTTGAACCCAACGGGTATACGGAAATAGACCCAATATTACTAACGTTCCGCCACCCCAAACGATGATTTGACCGAGTTGCAATAGTCGTCGCTGAATTTCGTTGAGGTTGTGCTGTTGACGGTTGTGCATTTGCCGCTGCAACAGCGCAGTTGTCATCTCAGTCGGGTTAGCAGTATCGGCAGCAGCGGACATTTCTTGGGCATCTGCGTCGCGCCGTGCTGCAATGAAGCGATGTTTTTGCTTAGCTCGCTGTTGAAAAATGCTGATAGCAAAGCTTAGAGCAATCATCACCAGTAAAATGCCACTGGCGGTCGAAACTTGCTGTTGTAGAGAGTCTGTCCGGCGTTCTTGTTCAGCCCTGAGCAGTGCTGCTTCAATTCTTTCGGTTAGCTCGTTTGTCCAGGTTTCTAAGCTATCGACTCCGTTTGCCTGAGCGTCTAAAGCATTCACAGTCAGCAGATAATCTTCGGCTGTCTCGTTTTCGCCTATGCCATAGCTAGCACTGATTATGAATACGTCTTCAGCTTCTATGTACTCTGAGGTGAGTTGCAGCGTAGCTGGGTTGAAGTTAGCGTTGACGATTTGTCTGAGTTGAGTTTCAATGCTGTTGACTCGTGCATCAAGAGCGCTAGGACCGGTTTCCGAACTGTTGGAGTTGTCTATCTCTAGAGCAGCAACTACAAATAGTTGGTTTCCGTCCAGGTAAACCGATTCTGTAACCACTCCTGCGGTTTCAGAGGGAAGTAAGTCTCTAAAGTCTGGAAGTTCCAGGTTCAAACTGGGAGCAGTCAGAGATGGATCTTCTGCCTGTGTCTCGGCGGGGGGCGCTTCAGCGGGGGGTGTCTCTGGGGTC
>Ga0224723_1001900_pt1 | contig 12052 bp, 8 predicted proteins | sample Balambano_FR2_Me_FD_161647 | JGI IMG/M metagenome (GOLD analysis project Ga0224723, IMG submission 161647) | Freshwater sediment microbial communities from Lake Towuti, South Sulawesi, Indonesia - Balambano_FR2_MetaG | ecosystem: Environmental > Aquatic > Freshwater > Lake > Sediment | place...
GTCCGTCGCCGCGGGCTTAGGCTGAGGGGCTGCGTGCTGGCGTGTAGCTGCTCGCGCAGCGCGTCGAGCGCTTGACCCAACTCGCCCGCATGCACATGCCGCTGCTCGGGAAGTGTGGCGGTGGCCTTCTCGATCAACGCTTCCAGAGTCGGCGCGCAGATTGCCGGGCGCAGCGCGCCAAGGGAAGGCAGCCTATGCTCACGCTGCGCACGCGCGATGTCTTGCACGGTTGTACCGGTGAATGGCCGGCTTCCAGAAAGAAGCTCGACAAGCAGAGTGCCAAGTGCGTAGACGGTTCCGCTGGGGGAGGGCGGCGCGCCCTGCGCGCGCTCGGGGGGACGGTAGTGGGCTAGATCGACCAGCACTACCTCAGGCGAAAGCTGCCAGTTCTCGACAAAACGCACGCGGCCCGGCTCGCTCAGGATCATATTTGAGCTGCTGATAGGCGGGTGTGGCAGCCCCAGTTCCTGGCAGACCTGGATCGCGCCGGTAATCTGGCGCAGGTACAGTAGCGCTTCCTCGGGCAACAGCGGTACGAGTTGCCTTAGTGCCCGACCGTCGACAAACTCGGTCACCAAAAAGGGCCGCTCGTTGACCTCGCCTCTATCGTAGGCTTCGAGCAGCGCCGGATGCGAGCGGCGCGCACTGGCCTGACTTTCCGCCAGAAAGCGCTGGCGTAGCGTCGGGTTGTCGAGCAGATCCTTGCGTAACAGGTGGACCAGCACCTTACGCTGTAGGCGCTCGTCGAGCGCTTGATACACGCTCGCCAGCCGATTCTGCCCGAGCGACGCCTCGACGCAGTAGCGCTCACACAAGCGTGGCAGCGGCCTAGATGGTGCCTCGGTCATACCCGTTGTTACAATCTGTATGCTGAGCGTTCACGGAGATTTAGCAGCAGCAAGCCCAATAAGCCCTATGCTCGATTATAGCACGCCGACTCCGCGCGCGCAAAGCCAAACTGGTAGAAAAAACGTTCAAGATCCTCTTGACAACTCGAACTAGTGTTCCTATAATACACGACAGAAGCAGCTTATATGTTCTCCTTCTTATACAGCGTGTTCGCACCATACCTACCGTAAAGGCGCTTGACGGCAACCGGCAATACGGGCAGCTCTCTAGATGCGCTGCTAGTCGCCGGGCCAACAAGGCCTAAGGTTGGCAGCTTCCGAAGTGTAGTGCTGCCGATCTATCTATAACTGTGCCTAATTCCTGAGCATCTGCTAGATACGACGAAAGGGGGCGAGCTTATGGCGGCCACGAGCAAAGAAATCGGGGGGCCGATGCGTGGGCGAGGGGCACGTTGGCCGCTCAGCGGCACACTGGTGCCACAGTTGAACTGGCTGGTGTACGGGGTCACGGCAGTGCTAGCGCTACTTGCGCTGTATGCCCTGCTCAGCAGCTTTGTTGGCGCCGGGCGCAACATCTTCGACGACTGGCGCTATGGCTACCCGCGTACGGATCATCTGTCGGCTTTTGTCGGGCACGAGGAGAACGACGGCTCGCCAACTCATCTGTTTGCTTATAACATCGACCGGCGGGTATTGATCATCGAGATTCCCGGCGGCGATCCATCGAAAGTGCGGGCACTCGAAGGGCCGTACCTGTTTGGTGCGGGCGAAGATAAAACCCCTGTGCTCATGAGCCTTGAAGACGTGAACAACGACACGCACAAGGATCTGGTCGTCCGCATCAAAGACGAGAAGATGATCTACCTTAACCAGGCTGGGCAGTTCCAGCTTATCTCTGCCGAACAGCGGCGCGATATGGTCCAGGGTGCTGCGCGCTAGCTTCCCCCTCGTGGCAAAGTAAGGCTACGCCAACGTCGCTGTCGCTGGCCCTATCCCCCTAAGAAGACAGCAAGGAGGCTTCGTCATCGCGAAGCCTCCCTGCTGTGTACGCAAGCCCAGAGGCTGGAGCGTAAGCTTGTCATGGGCACGACCGTGGACGGGAGAGGCTGGTTGAGGTGGCTGCTGGAGTGTCTGCGAAGACGAAGCCGGCTTGGGTGGTGCCGAGGTGTGCGTTGATGACTGCGATGTTAGCTAGCTGGAACGCTGCTGGCCTGTATTGCGTGTGCTACATCCTTGGCTCGCGTATATCCCGTTCCCGCTTGCGTTTCAACCAGTGTAGCAGCCGCATACTCCGCACGCTAGCGCAGAGTATGACGGCGTGCTTACGAGGACCTCACGAATTAGACATCCGTGTGATGAATAAAACTTCACCCCACCGCGTAAGTCCTGCTACTGACGGACCATTGTGCGAAGCCTAGCGTGCCTTGCGTCGCAGCAAAAGGACGCCGACGGCAATCAGCACGGCGGGGAAAATAAACTGCTCCGCGCCAGGCACAAGCAGGTTAAGCAACAGGAAGCCTCCGATTGCCAGCAGCACGTAGCCCAGCAGCCGCATACGCGAGTTGTTTGTCGCCTTCGGCTGGCTCGGCTCGGCTTGCGCGATTGGGCCGACCGAAAGCGGCTCGCCCGTCAGCGGGTCGAAGCGCGGCGCCGGCTGCGCACTCGTCGGGCTAGGGCTGCCGTGCGTGCCAACGTAGACCTGGCGTGCCTCCTCGTCGACGCGCGCCGCCTGAAATGGCACGCCCGTGGCGCTTTCGAGCGGCATCACCAGCCAGAGTAGCGGGTACAGCAGCACCCCAATGCCGGTAAAGGCCAGGGCTACAAAGGCGAGCCGTACCAAAGCCGGGTCGATTTTGAGGTAGCGCGCGATGCCGCCAGCAACTCCGGCGATCATGCGGTCTCCGCGGCTGCGGGCAAGCCGCTCAGGTGTAATCTGCATCTTGTGCTCCTTCTTATCGGCGGGGCTTTGCGCCCGCTCCGCAATTCCGCCGATATGACGGCAGGAGCACCACACTTGTTGCAGCCCTGTCAAACAGGCCTTCAGCTCGTGGCCATCTGCGTTATCAGCTCCATTCGCTGACGATCGAATGCCTTGACGCTGAAATACAGCACTTGTTGTATCCTGCGGATCCTGCCTGTCGCCGTGGTCCAAAACCGCTGGCGCATGTCGGCCAAGGTGGATTAGTCGGTAACTTCGGTTCCAAGCTGAGCTGGCGTGCAGTGAGCCGCCTGCCTGCTCAAGCTGCTATGGCCGACGAGTTGCGCGAATGGTCGCGCACACGCTCGGCAAGGCTGATCCAGCCTTCGATCGACGTCGGACGCGGAACGGGGCTGCCGAGATAATGCTGGACTGCCTGCCAGTTCGTGCCGCCGATCACCTCGCCGTAGCGCGCAAAAAACCGCTGCTCGGCTTCAGCCACGTCACGTGGCGGCGCGGGGCTGCTGCTTGGTGGGCTGCTTGCCTCGGCTTGTGGTGCCTCTGGCGCGTCGTCTAGGGTCGGCGCCTCGCTCGACGACTCGCGGGCCGCCTTGCCGCGGGTGGCCTTCTCGGCAGTGCGCGGCTCGGCAAGCTCGGGGTAGAGCGTCGCCAACTGGGCTGGGTAACGCTTGCCAAGCTTCAGGTGCGCCGGCCGTGGCGGCTTGATGATCGGCGTGATCGCGCGCTCGTCGCCTTCCCGCTCCACCAGCAAAATCGCGTCGGCTTCATAGGCGATCTGCTCGTCGGCCAGTACGCGCAGGCCTTCGTCTTGCAGGCTGCCGTTGCCGTCCTGCGCGCGGTATTTGCGCCCGAGATGACCAATAATAATCACGTGGAAGCCCGCCTGCTTCAGCTCTGTCAGCCCGGTGTAGACAGCCTGCATGTTGCGGTTGACCGAGGCGTGCTCGTCGAAACCGATATTGGTCTTGCGGTCTGTCTCGGCGCCGGCACGCGATTGTGCATGGGCGCGCATGGCCTGAAAAACCTTCGAGATCGAGTCGAGCACGACCGTGTCGCCGGCTTTGCCCGCAGCCTTGATCTCGTCCATCGCGGCAATCAACTGGCGCAGCGAGAGGGTCTGCACAACCTGGATGCGCTTGTGAATGCCCGCTTTGCCGCTCAGGTTCTGGGCCGCGCCCTCGGTGTCGAGCACCCAAAGCGTACCGCCGCGCCGCGCGCTGTTTGCCAGGTGCGATTTGCCTGCGCCTGCCAGGCCGGTCAGAATATACAGGCTGCCTGTTTGTAGCTCGTCAAGACGCTGAAACATCGCTGCCCTCCTGTGTTGCCCCTTCGTCAGAACTCGTGTTGCTAGTATAGCACAAACGTTTGAAAATGCAACATTTGTTCGTCCTCTTTTTAGAACGGCCTGTGGTATAATCGCCCGTCGGGCCGTCGGGCCTTGACGGTTGTGCCTGGGAGAGCCTTTTGTGCAGCGCACGACTCGCGCACCTGTAAGAAAGATGCCTTTCGCAGCGGGCCTGCCGCGTCTGTTGGCGGTGCTGCGCCACGAAACGCGCGCCTGGGCCCTGGCCCTCGCCGACAAACGTTGCTGGGCGCTGTTGCTGCTGGCGCTCGTGCTGCTGACGCTCGCGACACAGGCGCCGCTGCACTACCGCATTAACGTCGGCCAGGAAGACCGGCCCGGCGCGGATTTGCCTTTGCTCGTGCGCTTCAACACGCCCGAACGCGATAGCCACGGGCGCTTCCGCTGGACCGACGAGCGCTCGATCATTTTTCTGCCCGGCCTGGGGCGGCGCCCGGTCGAAATGCGCCTGACGGTCTTCCCGATCGGCCCGCAGGTCGCCTCAATCGGCCCGCAGGTGGTCGAGCTGTGGGCACGCGGCCGCATATTAACCGCCTTGCCGGTGCGGGTCGAAGGCGCGATCTACAAAGTTGCGCTCGCGCCCGGCGACTTGGCCGCCGGGCGGGTCGAGCTGCGCAGCACAACCTTTAGCCCCCCCGGCGACCCACGTCAGCTCGGCGTGCCGCTGACGGCCGTGGCAATCGATGGGCTAGGGCCGGGGTTTGTGGTGCCGACGGCCTGGCCCTTGTTGGGCTGGCTCGCCGCTTTTGTTCTGGCCTGGCTTCTGCTGCGGCGCCTGGGTTTCCCCCCGACGAGCGCGCTAGGCTTGCTGCTGGCTCCAGTCTGCCTGCTTGCGCTCGCGACGGCACTCGACCCGCCACGCGCGGCGCTGGGCCTGCGCCCGCTGCTTCACACGCTGGTGCTGTCTTGCCTGTTCGCGCTTCTGCTGCGCGTCTTGCTGCCGCCCCTGGCGAGAAGCCTGGCCCTCCCGCTCGACACGCGTGCGCTGCGCTGGCTGATCCTGCTGACCATCCTGGTGGCAGGTTTGCGCTACGGTGGAAAAATCTACCCGTATGCGATGCCCGGCGACATTGGTTTTCATACCAACCGCTTCAACGACGTGCTGCTGCGCGGGATGTTTGTGCTAATTATTCCGCACCGTGGCGTCGACTTGCCGTACCCGCCAGCCTTTTATTTCTTGCTGGCGCCACTGCGCCTGACCGGGATCGAGGTGCCAACGCTACTGCGCGCTGGCCAGGCACTGCTCGATGCCCTGAGTCTGCCACTTATGTACGCGCTGGCTATGAGCATGCAGCGCTCCCTGGGCGCAGCTTTCCGACAGGAGTTGGGCCTCGTGGCGGCCGGGATCTACGGCCTGGCTGCGGCCGGTTTTATGGCCTTCTGGTGGAATTTCTCTACCTTTATCTATGCGCAGTTTGTTTTGCTGCTGCTGTTGCTTACGCTGACGCTGGTCTGGCCCTGGCTGATCGCGCCGAGCGGCGGGTTTGTGCGGCAAAGGCACTATTTCTGGTTGAGCTGTGTGGTGCTGCTGTTTGTGCTGAGCCACTCGACGGCTTTGATGAACGCGGCCCTGCTGATCGGCGGGGGCGGCTTTATGTTGCTGTTGGGCTGGCGGCAGCCCTGGGCGCGCCGGGCAAGCCCGCGCCTGGTGCTGGGCACGGGCATTGCCCTGATGCTGGCCTTCCTGATCTACTATAGTAACTATTCGGCGATGTTTCTCGACCAGTTTGCGCGCCTTGTGGGAGGTGGCCTGACCGGCCTGGCAAACCGCGAGCCGGTCGGCCGCGACCTGCTCTGGCGCACGCTCTGGTACGATGGCCTGATCACCCACTACGGCTTCTTCCCATTGCCACTGGCCCTCGTCGGCCTGGCTCTGCTTGTGCCCTGTGCCTGGCTACGAGGCCCCCACGCCTTGGTGCTGCCCATGCTGATGGCGCTGGTCATGGGGATCGGGCTTGGCTTCGCGATCTTGCCGTTTATCAGCGGCTCGACCCTGGCGACACGCTACCTCATGTTTGCGCTATGGGCTGTGGCACTTGGCGCATCAGTCGCGACTGTGCTTTTATGGCGGCGGGGCCGCGCTGGCCGCCTGCTCGTGCTCGCGGCTGGTACCTTTGTGCTCTGGGTGACGCTCGCGCAGTGGGTGGCCGCCCTGGCTTGGCGCGTTCGCCCACCCGAGCCGTTCTAACAAACCTTTCGATTCTTTTACCAACCTTGAAACATTCTGACCTCGAACGTCGTCTATATACTGTCGTGTGGCTGCGCCCACCGCCGCGCAGGCGCTTGTTTGTGTCAATGTGGCAAAGAGGTGCTTGACAAGCCAGCCAGCAGGCCGTATAATTCAAGAGACTGTCCTTCCAAGTCGAAGGCTTATTATTACATGTAGCGCACCTCAAGCGTCGACAAGCTGCCTGGATGGCTGAACCGAGCGAGCAGATCGCTCCCTGTAGGGCGTTCAGCCTCTAGTTGAATAGAGGGCGCGGCTTCTCCCCTTTCGGAGGAGCCGCGTTCTGTCTGTCCAAAGCGGATGTTGGCGCTGCCATCCCTTATCCGTGTCTCACACCAAGTACTAGCGGCAGAATTCGACAGCCAGAATCTGGCCGTGGCATTGCACTTGCATAGCGGGTTGGTCAAGATTGTGCTGAGTGGGGGTGCCGACTGAGTACGGGGGGAATAGAGTGATGAAAGAATTCCAGAATCCCGGAGAGCGCTGGATGCTCGACGACGAGCACGAGCTGCCGTTGATCCCCGCAATTGAGCAGGATGTGTTGATTGAGGCTGAGGAGCTGTCGAATGTGGTTGAGGCGAGCGGCGAGCCGGTCGTCGACTCGGTGCAGCACTACCTGCACGAGATCGGGCGCGTGGCCCTGCTAAGCGCGGCCGAGGAGGTCGAGTTGGCCGAGCGCATGGAGCGTGGCAACGCGGCCGAGGCGCGCCTGGCCGAGCTGGGCGAGGGCGGCATGAGCAAGCTGCGTATGGCGCTGCTGCGCGACATAGCCGACGGGCAGGATGCGCGGCGCCACCTGATCCAGGCCAATTTGCGCCTGGTGGTCTCGATCGCCAAAAAATACGCCGGCCGCGGTATGTCGCTGCTCGACCTGATCCAGGAAGGCAATATTGGCCTGATGCGCGCGGTTGAGAAGTTTGATTACACCAAGGGTAACCGCTTCTCGACCTACGCGACCTGGTGGATTCGCCAGGCGGTGACGCGGGCGCTCGCCGAGCAGGGCCGTACCATCCGCCTGCCGGTGCATATGAGCGAGTCGGTAGGCCAGGTCAAGCGTGTGACCGAGCGCCTGGCGCAGGTGCTCGAGCGCCAGCCCACGCCCGAGGAGATCGCGACGGCGCTGGGCCAGCCGGTGGACCGTGTCGAGCGGGTGCTTGACGCGGCGCGCCGCCCCGTTTCGCTCCAGACGCCTGTGGGCGAGGATGGCGAGCATACGCTGGGCGATTTTCTGCCCGACGAGGAGATGCCAACCCCGGTCGAGTTCGCCTCGGCCCAGTTGCTGCGCACGGATCTGGCGACGGCGCTAGGCCACCTCAACGAGCGTGAGCGCCGTATCATCGACCTGCGCTACGGCCTGGTCGACGGCCGCCGCCGTACGCTCGAAGAGGTCGGCAAGGCGCTGGGCATGACGCGCGAGCGGGCGCGCCAGATCGAGGCCGAGGCCCTGCGGCGCCTGCGCCAGCCCGAGGTTGGCCTGCACCTGCGGGACTACCTGGATTAACAGACCACGGCAGCACCCGTAGGTTCTCGTCCCCAGCCCCTTCTCTCAGATTGGGAGAAGGGGTTTTTTTGCCACTCAAACAGAACCCCTCTGCTCGTCGTGAACAGAGGGGCGGGGAAAGCACGGCGCAGGGCTTATCGGCGCGCGCCGACGAGTTCGGGCTGGACCTGCCAGCTCCGCTCGCCGGTTGTGAGCATGTCGGTTTCGAGCGGGAGCGGGCGCTGATCGCCTTCGCGGAAGGTATGGTTGGCAGCGGCCACGAAATCGCGGAACAGCGGGTGCGGCCGGTCGGGGCGGGAGCGAAACTCCGGGTGGAACTGCGTGCCGAGGTACCAGGGGTGATCACGTAGTTCGACAATCTCGACGAGCCGCCCGTCGGGCGAGTGCCCGCTGATCAGCAGCCCAGCTTCTTCGAGCAGGCGCCGGTACTTATTGTTGAACTCGAAGCGGTGGCGGTGACGTTCCTGCACCACGTCGGCGCCGTAGGCGGCCGCAGCGCGGCTGCCGGGTGTGAGCACGCAGGGGTAGAGGCCCAGGCGCATGGTGCCGCCTTTGTCGGTGATGTCGAGCTGATCGGGCATGAAATCGATCACCGGGTGCGGCGTGTGGGGCTCGAACTCGGTGCTGTTGACGTCGCGGCTGCCGATCACATGGCGGGCGAAGGCGATCGTCGCGATCTGCATGCCGAGGCACAGCCCGAGGTAAGGCACCAGATGCTCGCGGGCGTAGTTGGCCGCCATGATCTTGCCCTCGATGCCACGGTAGCCAAAGCCTCCTGGCACAACAATACCGTAAACGTCGTGCAGCAAACGGTCGGCGTCGCCGGTACGCTCGAGTTCTTCGGACGAAACCCAGCGGATCTCGACGTCGACGCCCAGGTGCAGCCCGGCGTGCTTGAGTGCCTCGGCCACGCTCAGATAGGCGTCGTGCAGCTCGACATACTTGCCGACGAGCGCGATCGGCAGGGGGCGCTTCGGCTCTTTGAAGCGCGCCACCAGTTCGCGCCAGTCGTCGAGGTTGGGCTTGCTCGTGCTGAGGCTGAAGCGGCCAACCAGATAATCGCCCAGGCCGGCTTCTTCCAGCACCAGCGGCACTTCGTAAATTGTCTCGACAGTTGGTAGCGGAATGACGGCCTCAAAATCCACGTCGCTAAAGAGGGCGATCTTCTCGCGCAACTCGTCCGAAATCGGATGGTCGGCGCGACAAACGATCACGTCGGCGGTGATGCCGACGCGGCGCAGCTCCATGACCGAGTGCTGGGTGGGCTTGGTTTTGAGCTCGTCGGTGGCGCCAATATGGGGCAGCAATGTTACGTGGGCGTAGAGCACATTATCGCGGCCGACGTCCTTGCGCATCTGGCGAATGGCTTCCAGAAAAGGCAAACCCTCGATATCGCCGACGGTGCCGCCGATCTCGACGATCACGACGTCGGCGCCCGATTGGCGTCCGACACCCGCGATGCGGGCTTTGATCTCGTTGGTAATATGCGGAATAACCTGGATCGTACCGCCGAGATAGTCGCCGCGGCGCTCTTTTTGAATGACCGCCGAGTAGATCTGGCCGGTCGTAATATTGCTGGTGCGGTACAAATCTTCGTCGATGAAGCGCTCGTAGTGGCCGAGGTCCAGGTCTGTCTCGGCGCCATCGCTGGTGACAAAAACTTCGCCGTGCTGGTAGGGCGACATAGTTCCGGGATCGACGTTGAGGTAGGGGTCGAGCTTTTGCACCGAGACTTTAAGCCCCCGGCTTTTGAGGAGGCGGCCGATCGAGGCAACGCAGATACCTTTGCCGACCGACGATGCCACGCCGCCTGTTACAAAAATGTACTTAGTCATCGATTTTTGTCTCTCCTCTGCGAACGACGCCCATGCGGCTCAGGACGCTACAATCTACGATGGCGAGGGCGCTTCGGCCTGGCTGTACCGTGAATGCCCGCTTCTCAAGGCTGTGGCATCGCACCTATGCGCGAAGGAAGGGAAGTTTGCGCTGGTGCGGAACGCTCCCCCTGATGAACGATTATCTAGCTCCAAAATAGAGAGAGGGTCAGCCCACCTTGCTGGTTGGCCGACCCACTGCTGCTGTTTGGATGCGGATGTTTTGCGATACACAGGCGCTATGCAGCCTACCCTGCTGCCAGGCTGATGCGCGGCTCGCTAAGCTGCCACTCATACTACCGCGCTTGACATATTACTAGTTGTAAAGTATAGCACAGGTCGCCCGGAGCTCCCCTGGCCCAAAGGTGAGTAAATGATGACAGATCGCGCTAGCCCTCGTGGCGCGCTTCCATAATCACAACACGCGTCTGGTCGTCTTCAGCGGGCAGCGAGCTGGCGGTGATGCTCAGCTTGGCCTCGCTGGCCCATTCCTTGAGGCCCATCTCGTGGGCGAACTTGTCGATCGGCAGCAACTGCATGTCGAAGGACTGCTGGCCGCTGGCGTAGTGCATGGGGATGACCAGGCGCGGCTCGATCTCGCTAATCAGCTCGATCGCCTCGCTAGGGCTGATCGTCTCGCCGCCACCGGCCGGCACAAACAGCACGTCGACGACACCAAGCTCCTCGATCTGCGACTTGCTCAGGCGGTGGCCAAGGTCGCCCAGGTGGCAGAAGACCACATCGTCGAGGTGGATGACGTAGATCGTGTTGCGCCCGCGCTCGGCGCCCTGCGCCTTGTCGTGGTAGGACTGCACGCCGTTGATCAAGACGCCGCCGACCTCGTATTCGCCGGGCCCGTCGAGCACGACAAGTTGTTCGCGCAACGGCTTGACGGCCTGCACGTTGTTGTGGTCGGGGTGGTGATGGCTGACGGTGACGAGGTGCGCGGTGGGGCGGCCAATGTCGAGGCCGGCCGACCTGTTGTAGGGATCGGTGATGATCGTGCCGTCGCGGCCGCGCAGCCGGAAGCAGCTATGGCCGAGGTAGAGAATATCGGGCATGGGCCTGTTCTCCTTATCTAGAGCGCCGGATTGACGCGCAGTTGTTGCAGCGAGCTGATCGACTGAATCTGGGCGATCACGGCGCCGCTCGGGTCGCTATGAAGGCGCAGAATGAACTGCTGGCCGTCGAGGCCCTGGGCGCGGGCGCGCGCGATCAGCTCGGGGCTATCGGCGAGATCGGCGAGCGTCAGCGGGTTGTTGGCCTCGCCAAGCGGCTCGGCGGCGGGTGCGGCCTGGCCGTGCAGCACGTCGAGGTCGAGGCGCTCGCCACTCGGCGCGACGAAACAAAAGCTCCAGGCCGGGCAGTGTCCCTCGGGGTCGACGAAGGCGTCGGCGTCGGCGCTGCTGGAGGCGGCGGCGGCAACCCTGGCCTCGGCGTTCCACGCGAGCGCGGCGCCGATTGCCTCGCCGTAGGCCTCTTTGAGGGTCAGCGGCCCAAGGGGCGGGTCGTCGTCGGGACCGATATGAATTGGTACAGGCTCGTCGGCGCGATTGGGCCGGGCGGCGCCGATCAGCTCGACGTCGTCGCTGTTGAAAGGTTTCAGGCCGCCGAAAGGCTGCTCGGCGGATTCTGGCGTATCGCTCTCAGTCATAGCTTTCCTCCTCGTCCTGAGCGTTGTCGGCCGCGCGCGAGCTTGCACGCAGTTCGTTCCACAGCCCCGCCAACAGGGGCGCGATCGTCTCGTAGCGAAATCCACGCCGCTGGAGGTAGCCGCCGAGCCGGCGTTGGAAGCTGGCGCGATCGGGCGCGTCGGCGTAGCGGCGCAAGGCAGCACGGGCGAGCGTTTCGGCGCGGGCGGCCTCATCGCCAATCAAGGCCTGGTCGGCCAGGGTTGCCTCGGCGATGTCACGGTCGATGCCTTTGCGGGCCAGCTCGTCGCGCAGTGCGGCGCTGCCTTTAGGCCGGCAGGCCAGGCGATTTTCGATCCAGAAGCGGGCGAAGGCCGCGTCGTCGACCAGGCCGGCGCGGCGCAGCCGCTCGAGCGCGGCTTCGGCAGCCTCGGGCGCAAAGCCCTTCTGGCCGAGCTTATCGCGCAGCTCGCGCTCGCTGCGCGGCCGTGTGGTAAGAAGCTGTAGCCCGGTCTGGAAGGCTTTGTCGCCGCTTTCGGCCAATTCCAGCCGGGCCAACTCGGCGGCGCTAAGCAGCTTGCCCACGTAGAGGCCCTGGCGCGAGAGCGTATCGAGGCTGACGCCGAGTGCAAACTCGCCTTCGATGAATACGTTCACGCGCCGTTTGTC
>Ga0224723_1001901_pt1 | contig 12045 bp, 12 predicted proteins | sample Balambano_FR2_Me_FD_161647 | JGI IMG/M metagenome (GOLD analysis project Ga0224723, IMG submission 161647) | Freshwater sediment microbial communities from Lake Towuti, South Sulawesi, Indonesia - Balambano_FR2_MetaG | ecosystem: Environmental > Aquatic > Freshwater > Lake > Sediment | place...
GTGGCTCTGCTGATCCTGGCTCTGCTGCCCCTGGCCCTGCTGCCCCTGGCCCTGCTGGTGCGGAGCATCAATGGGGATCTTGAAGTCAAGGCAGAACCGCCGAGCCACCGCTATGGTGTCGAGAGCATACCAATTGGTGCTGCTGTTCACCTTCTGGCGGTGCCCGTCGAGCCACGCCCGCAGTCGATCGATGGTCTTCTGGTTACTGTACCGAGGCAGGCTGGTCAGGTTGTTCACCTCGCGGATCAGATCATTGATGATCAGTATCGCCGGGTCACCCCCGGGCGGCGGGACTGCCGCCGCCATCTGCGGGGTGAGCCACCGCCACACCGCAGCGAAGGCATCGGCCGCAGTGCTCCCGAAGGTGGACACCACCAGCGCGTTCACCCGCTGATCTTCAAAGACGTTCCAGACCGCATGGAAATTCGAGCCGAAGTACGGGGACATACCGTTGAGCGTGGCGACGGGGGTGTGGGTGGCATGCCCGATTTCGTGCAGCGCAAATCCACGCAGCACGTGGTATCGTTCAGGCGACACGTTCTTGCCAGGCCACGGCAGCCTGACGGTCTTTGTGTCGCCGTCATAGCTGGCCGGTTCATCCGGTGGCCCCCACCGTACCAGCATTCCGCCGGGCAGGCCGAGGGTTGAATTGGCGACGCCGAAGAACGCATCGAATGCTTGAGCGTCTGAGATTTCAGTGGTCATGGGATACTCCTTGAGTGGGTTGGTGGTTTATTTGGTTAGGTTGAGGGGGTTCCCCTCGTATCCGATACGGTGTGCGAATTCTTCCGGAGTGAGTTCCTTGAACGTGGCGCACCCCATTGAATGGAAATGTTTTCCGGTGGTTTTACTCCAGTAATTGTGCAAACGATAGGACCCCGTGCCGTCGCTGTAGGCGATGAGAGTCCGGTATGAAAAATACCAGGTGCCCCCGTTCACGTGAACAACCGTGCAGTTGTCACCGGCGGATTGGTCTACCCGAGGAACAGACGGATTCATGGCTCACTTCACTTTCTGGAGGAACGTGGTGGTGTCGACGCCGGCGGTGAGCCGGAGGATCTCAGCCGCCGTCTGTTGTTCAGAGGGCGGGCGCTTGTCGGTGACCATAGCTTTGAACGCCACGGCCAGCGCCGGCTCGGGTTTCGCCTTCGCCGTCGTGACAGCACGTTGATAGAGCGTGCCGACGAGACACGCCTCGCGGACTGAGATAGGTCCGGCGAGTTTGTTCTCCCGTTCAGCCGCCCGCAGTGCGGCGAAGGTCTTGGCGATGAGGGCAGCCACGTCTTTCGGACAGCCGGACGCAGTCTCCACCGTGTCAGCTTCGGCCGCCGCATCGGGATAGTCGACGTGAATTGCTGCAAACCGAGTGCGCAATGCGGTGCCGACCTCTCCGTGGTACTGTCCAGAGTCATCGCACAACGAGTTGCCCGTGGCGATGATCCGGCAGTCTGGTTCAGCGTGGATGGTCAACGCCAACTCAGGGAGAAACACCCGGCGCTTGTCCAGTACTTCGTGCATGAGCGATTGAACAAACACATCTGCGTGATCCACCTCGTCGAGGATCAGCGGTGTCCCGGTGAGCATGGCCATGATAACCGGGCCGAGCACACCGCGCACCTTGCCGTTTTCCACGGTGTCGCGCACGAATAGCTTGGCGTAACTGATTTTCTCGTGGTGCGTGATGCACGCCCGGCGCCCGGTGCGCGTGACGGCCAACGCCTCGGCGATGAACGTCTTGCCGGTGCCCGAGGGCCCAGCGAGGAACACCGGTCGGGATGCGTCGAACAGAAAGGGCAGCGGAGACAGCGGATCGGACGGCAGACACCAGTCTGGCCAGCGTACCCGGTTCGTCAGCGGCGCGGAGCACGCCGCCAGGAAGCCGGCCAGTTCTTTGTCCAGCTGCACCCGATCGATGTGCAGAGCAAGAGCCACGGTGTCGAGATCGTTCGTCTGTCCTGACTGGTCGGGGGCCTGGACAGGGGCCCTGACCTGCGTAGCGAGGGCGGTCTTGAGTTTGCTTTCGAGGTCCTGATTTGTGGCAGTGAGCGTGTCGACCTGGTGCGTGAGGCTCGACACCGAGGAGGTAGCTTTCGCCAGGTCCTGGTTCAGGAGGTCAATCTGCTTGGTCAGTTTCGGTATCTGCGCCGCAGATGTGACGGCTTTCGAGAGCATCGACCCGAGTTTCTCCGGGTCATTCAGAGCGGCGAGGAACGAGTCAGCAGGGGCGGTTTCAGCGGGCATGGGATTCTCCGGGGTGGGGGTGGTGTGAGCAGGGGACAGCGGGTTTTCCGAGAGCGGAACGTCGAGGTGGGAGGATGACGGTGCGGACGGCACTGGCAGATTCTGTTGGTCGAGGAACGTTTCGCAGGCGGAGCGGATCGCGTCATCGGCAAGGTTGGATACCGTGATGGGTCGGCTGAAACCAACGCCGGCGCTGAAAGCGCCGTTGAGTGCCGCATCCACTTCGCGGAAGGGCCGGGGGCCCGGGCCGCCCAACGAACGGACCACGGCCATCGCCACCACCGACCCGGTGGGTGGGAAGGAGCGGCGCTCGGCGTTGAGCCGGTCGATCGCGGCACAGACTGCGGTTGATAGCGGATCGGTGGGGGCTCCGATGGTGCGGCCGGCGATCATCGCCATGCCTACGAACAGGCGCGACCGCAGGTTTCCCAGGCTGGGTATCCAGGAGGCGTCGACGCCTCGTCTGGTCAACCAGCCTTGGATTTCACGGTAGCCGCCGAAGGTGACGCGGTCCCACGCTGGGGAGGTGTCGTTGATGATCCGCGCAGCGGCGCAGGCCGCCAAAACAGACTCCACAAGCACACTGATAACACGCGAGCGCCGGTCGGGTGGACTGGACAGGAACCCGCCGGGACCGGCAGGGTCGGTGATGGAGGGGTGGGGGGGGGAGGAAGACATGGGATGCTCCTTGGTTATGGGCTGCTGTGCAGGATTGCACAGCGTTATGGTTCAGAATCCCCGGAGTCAACGAGACTCCGGTTCAAGCAGACCGAGCGTACGCATCAGCGCCTCGGGAAGAAAAGTGAACCGATGTTTGTGAGCGAACGCCTGTTGTGCATCGAGCGTGCCGAGAGCTTGGGGCACGACGTGCGGTCGTAGCGTGGCAATCACCCGGTCGAATCCGTCAGGGGTCACAACGACAAGGTCCCCCGTGCGGTAAGGTTCTTCGCCCGGTTCAGAATGGGCCTCGTCGATGCTGAATACAATGATACCGGCTTTCATGAAGTCAGCGCACCGGGCACAGGGCTCCCGGTCGATTATTTTTCCGTGGCAGTCTTGAACAGATACCCCGGCTTTGGTGGGCAGGAGTATCTTGTCGGGCTGGCCGCAGAAATAACAGTGAGTGAGGGCGGGTTGGAAATCAGCGGGAGTCATGGCTTGGTGCTTTCGTTGTTGGGGGTGATCAGTTCCCAGACCTCGCCGACGAGCGACGAGCTGGCGGGGTCACGAGGCGGGAGTCCTTTCCTGCGGGTGCCGCAGGCTGTGGGGCGCGGGATTGCGGCCCGGATGCTCCCCTGGTTCACGCCAGGGGAGACACCGGGAGGCAAGGTCAGCGGGATTCCTCCAGGTCCTCCAGGGCGGTGATCATGGCGTTGGCGATGCGCAGCAGGGAGTAGGCTACGCTGCCGGTGAAGACACCGCCGGCCAAGATCACCGTGATTGCGAGGACCGGAGACAGGGGGGTAATGAGAGTCACCAGGACGGGGGTGGCCGCGGGCACAGCGACCAGGGACAGCACGTGGTAGAGTAGTAACGAGCGGAGTCGCAGGTCCGCGAAGGAAGGGGCGGGAGAGGGCATGGGGGCTCCTTGACTTACGTCAAAAAGAGGGGTGGGTAGGTGAGAATGGTTCGCAGAAAATTGCAAAACTAGTTGGGCGGACAATAGCCAGAGAGAATTCATTACAAGCTCCATATATATGGAGCATGACCCCGAATTGCTCAGGTAATATGGAAAAGGAGGGGAGAATTTTTTTGGCGGTTTACGTCAAATCTGCTAACGTTCGCTAACTTATTTTTATGGGTCAAAACGTGGGTCAATCGCCCGCCCGCGCCGGGCCGGGCGATTGACCGTTTTGACCGATTTTCGTTGTAAGTCGCTCAGACGAGGCCCAAACCGGCCAGGATTTCAGGGCGGTTTTTCCGCACCCACGCCTCGCTCGCCCGCCACTCCTTCGCCACCGGGGACCACCCAAACACTTTGCCGTCCCCCAGCACCGCTTTTTCGGCGAGATACGCCTGTTTGTCCGGCCATGTGACCACGATCAGGCCTCCCCGCCGCGTCGCGGTGAACCGCCGGGTCTGCGGCGCTGGTGCTGACTGTTTCGCGCGTTCAAGCTCGTGGAGCGCGGTGTGGTTCACTCGCGTGGCGGAGGGCTTCGCGCGGGACCCCTCGGCCCGCCGCTTCGCGTGAACATCCAGAATCGCGTTCAGTGCGTCGCGGGTCTGTGCCAGGGCGAGCATGCGGTTTTCCGGTCCGTCGATCTTGTCGATCACGGTGAGCAAAGCGGCCAAGGTGTCGTGAACGGTAGACATGGGATACTCCTGTGGGAAAAACTTTCCCGGTTTTCATCCTGAACCGTTCAAGAAATAAACCACACGGTTTGTTTCCGACGGCTCGTTACATACCAGGACAGCCCCGCAGCTTGAATTGAACGCGTCGGTAATCGAACGACCCCCGGGGAGGGGTGGGGGTTGGGGGACTACCTCGGAAAAATATGGCGGTTTTCCCAGTTTAGCCTCCATATCATTCCATACTCAAGCCTTCCCGCCCCATACTTGAAGCCGCCCCTCCGGGGCGGTAGCCTGGCCGCATGCGGTACAGCACCAAGGTCACCCGGCGGTACCTGGGCCAGGCCGCCCGTGAACGCGCCCAGCAGATCGAAGCCGCCCGCCAGGGCATCCCGGTCAACGCCTACCTGCGCATGCTGCATGTCGCCGCCTGCACCGGCGAGCTGCCGCACTACGACCCCGATACCGGGGCGCTGCGAGGCACGGCCGACCACATCGATCCGAAGGAACGCACGAACATTCTGCTGTACCTGGTCGACAAGGCGCTGCCGAACCTCCAGCGCGTCGCCCCGCCGCCGGAGGAAAACGTCACGCCGCAGGACCTTGATACCCTCGCTCCCGCGGACGTGGCCGCCATGACCACTGACCAACTGACCGCTCTTGTGGTGGCCGGAAAGGACATCCGTGACGCTGCCTACTCCAGCTCAGCTGCTGATCCAAAGCGAGCTGGCCCGGCGTGAGCTGGCCCGGCGGGAGTACCTGCCGTTCGTCAGGCTGATGCACGAACACCTGACCGGCGGGGCACAGGAGCTGGTGGTCACGTCGTTTCAGCAGCACCTCGCCGCGGTGTGCGAATACGCCATCCGCGAGTTGCTGGCGGGCCGGGAGCCGCGGATCATCGTTGAAGCCCCGCCGCGGCACGGGAAGTCCATGTTCGTCAGCAACTACCTGGCGCCGTGGCTGTACCTGCAAGACCCGAGCCTGTTCGTCATCCACACCACCTACAACCAGGCGTACGCGAACGACCTCGGCAAGCTCGTGCGCGAGGTGATGTTCAGCCCGCTCTACGCGCAGTTGAACCCGAAAGCGGCCCCCGATCCCAACACCGCCGCCGTCAACCGCATCGACACGGTGTCGCGCGGTGAGTACCATTCGACCGGCATGGCCGGTCCGCTGACCGGTCTCGGCGGTCATCTGATGATTCTCGATGACCCGGTGAAAAACGCCGACGAAGCCGATTCCCCCGCTGAAATGGAGCGGCAGTGGGAGTGGTACACACGTGTGTTCCGGCAGCGTGCGATGCCGCGCAGCGGCATCTTCATCGTGCTCACCCGGTGGGGCTCCAACGACGTGGCTGGACGGGTGCTCGAAACCGCAGCCGCCAATCCGAACGCCGATCAATGGCAGGTATTCAAGTACGAGGCCATTTGCACCGACCCCGCCAATGACCCCTTGCGTCGGCCGGAGGGGGCGGCGCTCGATCCGGTGCGGTATCCGCTTCCGGCGCTGCAACGGCTGAAAGCCAGCATCAGCCCGCGGGCGTGGAGCGCGCAGTTCCAGCAGAATCCCATCCCTGAGTCGGGCGGATTCTTCGACATGAAAGAGCTGGATGCGGTCATCAAGCCCGTCGCCAGCATTCCGCCGACGGACAAGCTCACCATCTACATCACCGTCGACTTCGCTATCGGCGAAAAAGAGCACAACGACTACACGGTCGTGTGGGCGTTCGGTGTGGACGAGGACGACAACGTGTGGTTCCTGCCGGACGCCAAGCGTTTCCGCAAGGCGGACGGAACGGTGATCGACGTGATGCTCGACATGGCAGGGGCCCTCAACGCCCGCGAGTTGATCGTCGAGGACGGCCACATTTTCCGTGCTTTGCGGGACCTGCTGAAACAACGCATGCGGGAGCGGAAACGGTACTTCTCGCTCACCAGCCCATACCCGACGAAGGACAAGACCAGTCGAGCGGTCCCATTACGTGCCAGAATCCAGCAGAAAAAAGTTTTCTTTCCCGACTGTCCGTTCGTGCGCGACGTGTTCGTTCACGAAGCGGCGAGTTTCGGCGGCCGGAAGACCACGGTTCACGACGACACCATAGACGCTGCGGCGCTCGGTGTTGGCCAGTTGACACGGCTCATGCGCGGAAGCCCTGACGCCGGCCCCGCGTCACACAGCCCGTTCAAGTCAGCGGAGCCGGGGGCCGAGGGGTTGACCTGGGACGAGTTGAAAGCCCGGACCCGGCCGGCCGCCCGCGCGTCGATCCGCAAGTCCGCCGGGACGCTGGTGCGATGCCCTCGCCACTTGAACGGCCGGGCGAGATAGCCTAGTCTCACGCCGTCCGTCCACCACCCCCCGCGTTCTCAGGAACCGAAAGGACTAGCTATGCGGAATGTCCCCCTCTACGGCAGCCGGCCGACCGTGCTTGCCCTCCCCGCCACCACCGACGTGCTCGCCAACGCCAGCCCGTTCAGCGCCCTCAACAAAGTGAAGATCCTGTCGCCCGCGGCAGCGACGCTGTACGGCGTCAACCGTGCGACGGACATCGCGCGGGCGATCACCGTGCCGACCGAGACGGGCGTGCTGAACAGCCGCTATAAGTACCTCCGGATCATCGCCGACGGCGTCGCCACGTCGTGGGCCGCCGCGAATTACCCGGAGCTGAACAACGGCCACAACGACGCCGGCGCGTTGACGGCGGCGAACCGCCTGCGCACGTGTGTCGTGGCGAATGGCGTCATCCTCCAGCGCAAGCAGAGCGACGTGGCGTTGACCGGCGGTGACTTCCGTCTGGTCGCGTCCGGCACCACGCTGGAGGCGCAGAAAGCCGGCGGCGGCGCGTTCGGCGCCGGCACCGTGCTCGAAGTGTTCATGCACGAGGCCAGCGAAATCGTGACCCAGGGTCCGACCGTCGGCGGCGTCATGCAGGAAGTCACCTGCTACGACTTCATGCATGCCACGACCGCCGCGGCATTGTTCGCCGAGCTGTAAGCCACCACTGCCCACCTGCGGCACCGTCCGTAGGTGGGCGTTTTCTTGGAGGCTCTATGGACTTGGCACAACAGGTCGGCTATCTCCAAGGGATGCAGGAAGCGACCCAGCGAGAACTTGTCTCCATCCGCGGCGAGCTGTCTGAGGTCAAGGCCGATGTGGCCGATCTCAAAGGCGATGTCGCGGAGGTGAAGACCGACGTTGCCGACCTGAACAGGAAACTCGACGAGGTCCTGGCCACGCTGCGCTCCGGCAGCGGCGGGCATCCGACGCTGAAAGACCCGGGCGTTGTAAACACCATTCTGCGGAATCCGGCGACGCCCGTCTTCGCGGCGCTGTTGCTGGTGGTGGTGATGGCGATCGTGATGGTGTCGGCGTTGTCCGGCCGCAGCGCAAACGACCTGGTTCCGGCCATGCCTTCGGCCCCGGGAGTAGCCCCATGAGACTGATCACTCTCGCTCTGTTCTGCTGGCTTTGCCTCGGCTGCGGCGACGCCCGATCGGTCGGAGTCGTGCCCGCCGCGAAGGCCCCCGACGCGCCGTTGTCGGACGACATCGACGGGTTGCGCCAGGAACTGCGCGACCTTGAACAACGCAAGCGCATCGTTCAGGACGCGCTCGACCAGGCACGGCTCGAATCGGTCCAGACCAAACTCTGGCTTGCTTCTGGAACGTTCACGTTCGCCGGCCTCGTGCTCATCGCTCTTGGCGTCTGGACGACTCGTCGGATACTCGTGAGCGCCGGCGTAGCTGCGCTCGGTGCTGCCGGACTGTGCGTCGTTGCGGTGCACCTGGTACCCTACCTGTTGTGGATCGGCCTCGCTGTTCTTGCCGGGGTCATCGCCTTCACTGTGTGGATGCTACGCAATCGCGAAACGGCACTCACGCAAGTCTCCGCCGCCGTTGATGAAGCGAAGGCCAGGCTGCCTGAGTTCCGCGACAAGTACCGCGATATTTTCCGCGCCAACATCGATACGTCAGCGGATCACGTGCTGAACAGCATTCGCGGTGTGAAGGGCTGAACCATGCCGAACCGGAAACTCTCGTCGCTCGCCCTGGCAACCGGCCCCGTTCAGCTGGCAGATCAGTTCCTCGTCACCCGCGCCGGAGAGTCTCGGCGGGTGACGGGGGCCGAGTTCCGGCTCGACAATCTGCTGTCGGCTGCCGGGGCCAACACCACGACGCGCGACCTGAAAACCAGGTTCGATGAGGTCTACAACGTCATGGACTTCGGCGCCGCAGGCACGGGCCTGTCGACGCCGCTGTCCGCCGGCGAAGCCGCCGCGTTCAACACGGCGTACAGCGCCTACGGTGCCCAGGGTGCATACGCGATCGTGGCAGGTGATGAGCGCGACTACGCGGCAATTCAGTGCGCGTTGTGGAAGGCGGCGAACACGGGGAAGCCGGTGTATATCCCGGCGGGAAGTTACCGGATCAACAAGCCGCTGGTGCTGACGTGGACGGCGACGCCGATCACGGGGCAGCCGACCTACCCGAAGATTTCTCGCATCTTCGGCGACGGCCACACCACGTTGATGGAGTTCTACGGCATCGCCGCCGGTCGCGGATGTTTGGAACTGCTGGGGACCGACAACGGCAACGCGGTCAATATGGGCATCGACAATTTCACCATCCGCCAGGATGCCACGTGCAGCGTGGCGTCGTGGTGTATGCGCTTGGGTGATGCCAAGGAGGTGTTCAGCGCCAAGCGCGTCCGCTTCGAGGGCGCGAATGGGGTACGGTTGAAAACCGGATCGATCACGAGTTACGCCAACCTCTGCACCAGTTTCGAGATCTGTACCTTCACACCAAACTACGGTCTTCGGTGGGGGCCAAACTCTACGACTTCGGTCAGCGCGGTCGACCATGAGACGGTCGCGCCGCCGAATGATACGTGGTGCGATGCGGTGAAGTTCACTTCGTGCCTGTTCGGTGGTCGGGTTCGCAATCGCGCCTATTCGTCGCACTTCGACCAATGTCTGTTCTACTGTGCGGCCGATCGTCCAGCGCCGTACAATGTGGCACTGCATCACACCTACGGCGCGCTGGCGATGACCTCGTGCTACTTCGAGGACTACCATACCGCTGTCTTCGTCGACCCCGAGTGGTACTGCCAGACGATCACACTGAACAACGTGCTGATCGGCGGTTCGCCGATCTATGGTGCGACGTACGGAATCCGTGCGCGCGGGAACGGCTCTCTGTTAAATGGTGGAATCAGTCACTTGACGCTCATTGGCTGCCCCTTGGCCACAGTAGCGCACAGCGCGCACACCCTTCAATTCGACGGCACCCACGGAACGGTAATAGACTGTTTCAACAAAGACGGCGCCGGAAACCCGATCACCATCAACGCAATAAACGGCGCGTTGGTGCTACAGATCGACAAGGGAAATATCACTTATCATGGTGGCGTCACGACACGTGCCGGGATCGAGCGCCTTCCATCTGTTGCGGGGTCGATTTATGACAACTTCGGAAATTTCAGCAACGCCATCAATGCGACCTACTCCATCAACTTCCTCAGCGATGGCGCTGTCGGAACCATCACCGCGTACTCATCGACGTTTGCTGGCGACGCTACCATCAGAAACGGTGTCTACCTTGGCAACGGGGCGGCTAATGCCGACTTGATGCTCGGTCAGGGTGGTGGTTTCAACGTCAGAATAAAAAACGGGCGTGTGCGCGTCGGCAGTGTCGCGCCGGCAGATGATGGCGTCGGTGCGCTTCAGCTTGAAGGGTTGATGACGCTCCGGCCTAACACTCCCGGCGGAACGGTAGACGGATCGTTGTGGCACGATTCTTTGACCGCAGCCCTACGCGTTCAGATGAATGGGTTCACGCAGGCGATGAGTGCGTCGCCAGTGGATCAGAATAGTATCTTCACTCTCACGGTGACCAACACGACGACTGAAACTCTGGTTGCGGGGAGTTACTACCCAGCGAACTTTTTCAAGGCCCGCAAGACAGTCCGTGTTCGGATTCGTGGATCAATGAACTCCAATGGCTCCGGAACGCTCAGACTCCGTGTCAAAATCGCTGGCGTGACGCGGTTGGACAAGACCATCCCCGCTGTAGATGTATCAACAAACGCCGGATGGTTGGTCGATGTCGACGTGTGTTGCCGCACCGCCGGAGTTACTGGCACCCTCGCTATCGCTGGGATGTGCTTCTACGACGACAAGACACTAGCACTCGGAGCCTCGGTCCCAACGGTTGATACCACTGTTCTGGTTGGTGTGGAATTGACAGCGGAGTGGAGTGTGGCGTCCGGCAACCTCTCGTTCAGCGCGACCAACCACCATCCGGAGGTCTTGCACTAATGCGCGGCCTCGACCTCGGTCTTGGGTTGACGCCGCGCGGACTGTTGTCGGGCGGGGGCGTCCTGCCGCAGACCTCCACGTACTCAGACCAGCAGGCGATCGCCGCGCCGCATGCGAGCCTGTTCCCCGGTGGCGCGGCCACGGATTTTTCGTTCGGTGCGTGGTTCAAGATCATCGAGCGACTGGACCAGTACGTGACGTTTTTCTGTATGCAGAAAACGTCGAATATCGGCGAAAACGGCAGCTATTTCTGGTTCGGTTACGACAGCGCCGCTGGCGGCGGATCGCGCGGTCTCGCGGTCTACGGCAACAACGGCACGCACTCGTACGACCTGCTGCCCGCCACCGGCACCTGGTTCCATGCGTCTGTGACCAAGCAGGGGAACACCGTTCGCGCGTACCTGAACGGCATTCTCTGCGACTGGGATGGCGCCGCGCCTGACACCAATTTCACGGCGGACATCGGAAACGCTGCGTACGACGAAATCAACCGCGCGACCATCGCGCGGGAACTGGACGTTGGCGACGGGGACAAGACGCGGATCGCCGTGCGCGCAGCGTGGTTCACCGAAGGTCGGTTGCTCGACGCGCAGATCGCAGCGATCATGCAGTACAGCGACCCGTGGAACTACGATTTTGGGGCACGCACGTTTGCGTGGCCGCTGGTCGGCGGCAACCTATCTGGCCGCGACCCAAACGGGGCCGCATCGAACCTGACCGGCACGGTGTCGTCTCACGCCTCGTCGCCGGCCGGCATAATCTTGCCCTAGCCCCCTGAACACGGTAAAGGACTGTCATGGACCCCGCGCTCAACCAACACATCAACGCCGCCCGCAAGCTGCGACCGGTGATCCAGTCCGTCAGCGCGTTGCTTGCGTTGGCTGATCAGCTCGAAGACTTCGATCGCAAACTCTCGGTGGCGAGGGCACAGTTGGCCGAGGTCGAGACGGCGCGCGCCGCTGCGGAGGCCGCAGCCCATGCGGCTCGTGTCGCAGCCGATGAGGTGCGCACCGCCGCTGCCGAAGAAGCCAAGGCTACCGTCGCGGCCGGCAAGGCCGCGGCCGGCATCGTGCAGAACGATGCAGCACGGTATCTGGCCGAGGCCGAGGCGAAGGCCGGGGCGTTGGTCGCCGACGCGGTGAACAAGCGGCGGGAGCTGGAGGCCCTCAATGCGAAGCTGGCGAACACGGCGACCGAGTTGA
>Ga0224723_1001902_pt1 | contig 12042 bp, 2 predicted proteins | sample Balambano_FR2_Me_FD_161647 | JGI IMG/M metagenome (GOLD analysis project Ga0224723, IMG submission 161647) | Freshwater sediment microbial communities from Lake Towuti, South Sulawesi, Indonesia - Balambano_FR2_MetaG | ecosystem: Environmental > Aquatic > Freshwater > Lake > Sediment | place...
TTTTTCTGCCTGTTTGCGCTCTGTCAGTTCAACTTGCAACTGCTGATAGAGGTTTGCCTGGTCGATCGCGATCGCGAGCTGGTCACAGATTCTTTGTAAGAAATTTGCCTCTGATTCCTGCCATCGACGGGGATGGGAACAGGCGTGAACCACCAGCAGCCCCCACACTCTTGGCGTTGACTGTCCGCAAACCTGCACGATCGGCGCAACGACTTTGGACTGAACGCCCATCTCCTGCAAAAACTCAACCAGACAGGGTGCCCAGGCATCGGCTGCGATATCAGGCACAATTCGGGGCTTTCCCTGGCGGTAGTAGGCGTAGCATTCTTCGGGAAAGTGCTCGTCTTCCCAGCGCATCTGATCGCTGACCGGATATTCGGGAACCACCGCTTCTTGAATTACCTGTCCTAATCCGTCTGGGTTCAAGCGAAACACAATAACGCGATCGGCATGGAGCCTTTGCTGCACCTCAACCACAGTTGTGGATAGGATCTGCTCCAGATCGAGCGATTGTCGAATGTTTTGGGTGATGGTGGCGAGAAGACGCTCTTCTTCGGCTTGCGATCGCAGGGATTGTTCTAACCGTTTGAGATGCGTAATATCATCTGCTAATCCGACAATTCGTAACGGAGTTCCGTCCTCGTCACACACAATTAAAGATTCTGATTCAATCCAGCGAACTTCCCCGTCAGCGCGAATAATGCGGAACTGGACACGCTTTTGTTTGCCCGCAAATAAATCATTCAGCACGCTAACAACCTGCTCTAAATCTTCAGGATGAACCCGATCGAGCCAGGATTTTGGATTTTGATAAAGGCTGGCGCAGGAGTAGCCCCAGATCTTTTCATATGCCGGACTGATGTAGAGATATTGTTCTGTTGCAACTGATAACACATAGGAAACCTGATTAAGGGTTTGCGCCATCTCCTGAAATCGCGTTTCACTTTCCTGAAGCGCCAGCTCGGTCTGTTTGCGATCGGTCATATCGAGCACGATGCCAAACAGTTTGGTGACCTGCTGCTGCTCATTTATCTCTGCCTGACCCTTGCTGATGATGTAGCGAACCGTACCATCAGGACGACGAATGCGATGTTCAATTTCGTAGGAAGATCCCTCTGCGATCGCTTGATCAATGGCGCTCAGAAGAGTGTCTCGATCCTCGTCTGCAATCACTGCCATGATCTCCTCGTAGGACGGTTCTGATTGGGCAGGGTCAAGTCCAAAGATGCGGAAAAGCTCTTCTGACCAGGTAATGTTTCGAGTAGCCAGATCAAATTCCCAGCTCCCCAGATGGGCAATTTGCTGGGCTTGCAGCAGCCTGGCTTCACTCTTTCTGAGTGCCTCCTCGGTTTGCTTCAGTTCAGTGATATCGCGTCCCACTGCCTGAATCTCTGTAACATTCCCTTGCTCATCAAATAGCGGGCGATCGATCCACTGCATCCAGCGCACCTGACCGTTTACAACGACGCGATTCTCCATCACCAGGGTGGGATTATCAAGGCTCAAATTGCGAATCCCCTGCATTACCTCATCCTGCTCTGGTTTGTAGATAAACGGGCGATAGCTCTTGCCGATAATCGCCTCGCGCCGAACGCCGAAGTAGCGGCAGTAGGCATCATTCACATAGGTCAGCGTGGTATCGAGAAGCGATCGCGTGATTAGCTCGGTCTGGTCTTCCACAATGGCGCGATACCGGGCTTCGCTCTGCCGTAAAGCCAGTTCAGTGGCTTGGCGTTCATCTTCGACGCGCTTGCGTTCGCTAATGTCTTGATGCATCACAATAATTCGGTCTTGCCCTTCCACCGTGCGAATCTCGGCAGACAGTAAGACGGTTTTCACCTCGCCCGATTTTGTACAAACCTGCACTTCCAGATTGCGAACGCTTCCCTGCTGTTCTAGCAGTGCTCTGTAATGGTTACGCTGTGCCGGATTGTGCCAGAGCTGGAGTTCCAGAGCTGTTTTCCCCACCATTTCAGCTTGAGAATAGCCAAAAAACTGCAGCAGGCTCTCGTTGACTTCCAGGAGGCGTCCTTCGGCAAGACTCGCGATCGCCACAGGTTCAGGGCTGGTGCGAAAAATGGTTGTAAATTTTTCCTCGGATTCTGCCAGAGCAGCTTTGATGCGATCGAAAGCCTGCTGGAGCTGATCTGCCATCTGGTTAAAGGTTTCAGACAGATCGTTTAATTCCTCAATCCAGCCATTGGTGGGCAGCCTCTGGTTTAAATTTCCCATTGCCAGTTCTCGGCTAACCCGTCTGATCTGGGAAAAGCGAGCCGAAAGACGGTTGGCGACAAACAGCGCCAGCATCGCCGCAATATTGAGCGTCAGCAGACACAGCAAAACCGTGATGATTGTATTGGTTTGAATTGCCTGCAAAAAGTAGGATTGCGGGATGACGGTAATAATGCGCCAATTCAGCCCGTATTGATCCTGAAACGGCGTGATTCTCACATATTGCAGTTTGCCGTTGTAGCGAAAGTTCAGGAGCTGTGCCTGATTTGAAGCTTGCAAAACCGTTGGACGATCGCGCAAAAACGCACCCAGCGATCGGGTCAGATCATTCTGACTTTCCTCGATTCTGAGCTGTTGCACTCCTCCTGCGATCGGCTCTGTCTCCAGTCGATCGAGCTTTTCCTTCGTCGATGTTGCAATTAAGACTCCGCTGTCATCCGTAATAATCACTTGACCCGAACGGCTAATGTCTAAGTCATGGAGAAATTGATTCAGATAGTCCACCAGCAGATGAACTGCAAAAACGCCCAGCAGACGGTTTGTTGCGCGATCGTACACAGGCTGAGCCGCGTTTAGCGTTAATTCTTCTGTCGCTCCAGATCGGCTAATCGGACTCCAGAGCGGCTGTCCGGCTGCTGCCTGTCGATACCAGGGACGATCGCGCCGCACATCAAAATTCTCTTTTGTAGCAAGGAGCTGGCTCGGTTTGCCTGCGCTGTTCAGACGGTAAACTTTGATCTGGTCAGGACGAGAAGCATCCGCAACCGCCATGTTGAAAGTCGGAAAGCGCTCGACCCGTCTAAACGTGCCTTCAGACCCTGCAAACAAAATGGCAGAAACCTGGTCAAACTGCTGTAGTCGGTTCAGCAGCGTTGATTCCAGCGCGGCAATATTTTCGGGGGTATTTTGCAGATCAAGCTGTCCCCGGTTAACCGCATCGACATTCAGCCGATTAATTAAGAAAGGCGTTTCTAGATAATCCTCCAGTTTTTCTGTCACCCGATCGTTTGTTTGCGCAATGAGCTGATGCCCCAGATCTTCGACCGCTTCCTGTCCGTTCCGATAAGACAGATAACCCACCAGCGCGACCGCTCCAGCCGTCAACAGCACAAACGGAACAACAAACACCCCCCGAAGCGGAACAGTGTCAATAATGCGGCGGATTGGCGACGACGGGGCGATCGGCATAGTCCTTAACGATAGTTCAAATTCCCTCTAAATTGAGAGATTGAGGGGCAGTGGAAAAAATTACAGCCTGTGAAACAGTTTCTTATGAAAAAGCCTCTTCAAACCAGAAGCTTATCATTAGTAACTTAATATTAGTAACTTAATATCAGAAGACGCCTGAAATTGGGGTGCAAGTTCTCTCCATAAAATCAGACAGCTTTAGTCGATCGAGCAGTTGATGGCGTTGCTGCACGGGCAGATGATTCGCCCCCTAGCCCCCAATCCTGGAAGGAACTGGCTTTTCTACAAGGTTCAAAGTCCCCCCAGCTCGTTCCTGAGGGGCAGCAAAAATAAGGGGGGATTGAGGGGGCAATGCAGGAGTTCAATTTGCACGATTCATCTTCCAATTCAGCAACGCTCAGTTGATTTTTACGCAAGACTGGAGATATTTTAATAAAATAATTTGCAAAGCATTGATGTCATTTCGCTTAAACAATAGAATTCAACAGGATTCGCTGCGGGAATCAGCAATCAGTGATCGCTTGAGAAATATTGATGAGCTTTAGATGAGCTTTATTTGGAATCATGCAAACCTATCCGCATCAGCTTCAGGGCTTGAGCGATCGAGAAGTGCTTCGTCGTCGGGCGGCGGGGCAAGGAAACGACACGCCCCTGCAAACGAGCCGCACCTACTGGGAGATTCTGCGAGATAACCTGTTCACGTTTATTAACGGAGCGTATTTTTTTCTTAGCCTGGTGCTGATTGCGCTCGGACGGGCAAGCGATGTGCTGGTGCTTGCGTTTGTTGTCCTGCTGAATATTGTGATTAACCTGGTTCAGGAAGTTCGCGCCAAGCAAACACTCGATCGCATTGCCCTGATTACTCGCCCCAAAGCCAGCGTGATTCGTGATGGAACAGAACGGGATATCGATCCGAGCGAGATTGTGGTGGGTGATGTGCTGGTGGTGCATCCGGGCGATCAAATTGTTGTAGATGGGGCGATCGTCAGCGGCGAAATTCGAGTGGATGAATCGCTGCTGACGGGCGAATCCGACCACATTCCGAAACAGACGGGGGCTCCGGTGTACTCTGGCAGCTTTTGCGTCAGCGGCACTGCCTGCTACGAAGCCGAGAAAGTGGGAGCAGAAAGCCTTGCCAGCAAAATGACGGCAGAAGCCCGCAAGTTTCGCAAAGTGCTGACTCCTTTGCAGCATCGAATTAATCTAATGATTCGGCTCTTGCTGGGTGTGGCGATCGTCCTGGGACTGATCACGCTGCTGCGGATGCTCCTGGGCGTTACCTCGATTACCTCAGGCGTGCAAAATCTGGCGGTGATTGTGGGTCTGGTTCCGATCGGCTTATATTTTATGATTACTCTCACCTATGCGCTGGGAGCCGTTCGCATCGCAGAGCAGAGTGCGCTGGTGCAGCAGTCGAACGCAGTGGAGTCGATCAGCAATGTGGATGTGATGTGCCTGGACAAAACGGGGACACTCACCACCAACCGGATCGATTTGCAAACGGTGTATCCCATCAGCATCGATCGCACCAAGCTGAATGCAATTGTGGCAGACTATGCCGCCAGTGCTTCGACGAGCAACAAAACCAACGATGCCATTATCGCTGCCCTTTCGGGCGAAAAGCGGTTGCTGAAACTGGAAGTGCCCTTTGGCTCGGCGCATAAATGGAGTGCGATTGCTTTTGCAGATGCTCCGGGGGTTTACATCCTGGGTGCTCCTGAGATTTTAAGTGCTGCCATGCCGCTTGAACCCGACCTCCAGGCTTACATTCGGGAAGGGGCAGATCTGGGACTGCGCGTGCTGCTCTTTGCCTATTCCGATTCGACGCAGACCCCTTTACAAGATGCAGCCGGAAATCCGCTGCTGCCGCCCGACCTGAAGCCGCTGGGCGTTTTGCGCTTTGGCGATGAACTGCGCCCCGATGCAAAGCAAACGCTGGCAGGGTTCCAGGAGGCTGGTATTCAGATCAAAGTCATTTCAGGCGACAATCCGGCAACTGTGGCGGCACTGGCAAAACAGGCGGGTTTGAGTCATGACATTATTGCTGTGTCCGGTCAGGAACTGGCAGCAATGGATGATGCCGTATTCACCCAAACAGCGGAAGAAAGCACAATTTTTGGACGAGTGACACCAGCGCAAAAAGCCCGCCTGGTTGAAAGTTTGCAGTCGCGCAATCACTATGTTGCCATGATGGGGGATGGCGTGAATGATGTGCCGTCGCTGAAGCAGGCAAATGTGGGAGTTGCGATGGAAAGCGGCAGTCAGGCAACTCGCGGGGTTGCAGATATTGTGCTGCTAAGAGATACCTTTAGTGCGCTGCCAAAGATTTTTCTAGAAGGGCAGCGAATTCAGAATGGCGTTGCCGATATTAGCAAGCTGTTTATGGTGCGGATTTTCTCGTTTATTCTGGCGATCGTGGCGATCGGCATGATCACGCTGTCCTTTCCGTTTGGCATCAAAACCAGCACGATCGTCACCTTCCTCACCGTTGGCATTCCACCGTTCTTTGTGACGCTCTGGGCAAAACCGGGAAAACGTCAACCCGGACAGGGCGATCCATTCCTGCATTTTGTGCTTCCGGCGATGCTAACCCTTTCTCTTGCCAGTATCCTGGTGTATCTCTACTTTCTTGCCGAAAATATCACTCCAATCTTGGATTGGCTGAGCGGTCGCATTGAGTTTGAAGAATTGGGAAGTCAGATTACCTTTGCTGCCATTGCCAGAGCACAGCGCGTTGCAGAAACAGCGATGGTCACGCTGCAGGTGTTTGCAGGACTGCTGCTGTTGCCTTTCCTCAAGCCACCGTCTCCTGCCTGGGTGGGGGGAGAACCGCTCAATCGAGATCAACGCTACATGATTCTCGCTGCCCTCGTTTTAGCAGCCTATTTGCTGATTCTGGCGATTCCACCTCTGCGCAGCTTTTTTGAACTCTACCCGCTTGATCTGATTCACTATTGTGGAATTGGATTAGTAGCTTTAGTGTGGGTGCTGGCGGTGCGCTTTACCTGGAGAAATGCGCTGCTCGATCGCTTTTTAGGAACAAAAATTAGCCCGTTCTAAATCACAGGCTGTAGCTTTTTGCACTCTGGCAAGGTATGGGAGGTGGGGGGCAATGCAGCACTTTTGAAACGTTTCAAACCTCCTCTAAAAGCCTAAAATCGGCTGAGCAAACTTTTCAGGTTTCAGCCAATTCCAATTGTTCTTCAAGAACCTTTTGTGTTTCTCGATCGTCTATCTTGTGATAAGCGCAGACTGGAGATCGGGCAGTGCAATTTAAGATCAGTCAGTGGGTTATCGAAGTTGGGGTTGGAATTGGCATTTTGCTGTTGGCAAGTGCAGCACTTATGCTGGCAATGCATCACCATCCCGCAATTCCGCAGCAGCATAGCTCCACCGCATAATGCAAAGCAGATTTTCCTCTGGGGCGATCGCTTGAGAGAAACAAATCGCCTGAGCGAAATCAGAAAAAAGCTCAGAAGCAATCCAGACACAGGAGAGTCGCCAAAATTTGGTATCCTGCTGTCACTTATGTTGCTTGATCGCTCAATGGCTCAGCTATAGTGCTTAAGGACAATCTCAGGTAACAGGTAAGACTTGCGGCAGTCTTTGGTCTTTGTCGTGAGACGGGTTCTACTGGCGCACAGTCGAAAGACAGCGGTGTGAGGGGATAGCGGGGTAGGCGGATGACAAATTCTCCTAATTCTAATCAAAATCAGCCTGAGGGACGGTCGAGGGGCAGACGACGCACAGTCATTCGGGCAGGTTTCGTGGCGGGGGGGCTGCTGCTGGTGGGGCTGGCAGGCGGCGTGTGGTGGGCGTGGCGGTTTGTGAATGAGGATCTGCCGCCTCTGATTTCTCGCCAGGTGAGCGAGCAGCTCAATCGTCCGGTCGAGGTGGGACCCGTCGAGCAAATTTCGCTGACGCGGATTGTGTTTGGGCCCTCTGCGGTTCCTGCGACGCCAACGGATGCCGATCGCCTGGAAATTCCGCGAGCTGAGGTCACGTTTAATCCCTTTGAGGTGCTGTGGGATCGGACGCTGAGCGTGGATATTACCCTGATCAATCCGCAGGCGTTTGCTGACCAGAACGAAGAAGGGCAGTGGATTACCACCCAACTGAGGCAACAGGATGAAGGCGGACCCGAACCCTTTATTGCCGTTGAAGTTGATGCTTTGCGCGTGCAGGACGGAACTCTGACCCTGCTGCCCTTTGGCGATGTTGAAGAATCGGAAATCATTGACCCCGACGAACCCAACCCCCAAAACCCAACGCCAGAACCACGAGACGACGATGCGCCGGATACTCTGCCGCGCAGTGCGGTTGCCCGTCCGCAGCTTGTGATTCAAAACTTAGATGCCGCCGCGCTCTTTCGCAATAACAATCGGCTCATTTCCTACGATGTCTCCGGCAGACCGGAAACGGGGGGCGAACTGCGGATTGAAGGGGTTTCTGACCTCGATCGCGAACAGACGACCCTCCGCGCCAGAGGCGAAGATCTGCTGGGTCCCGATATTAATTTGCTGGTTCCCCTGCCAATCGAGATTCGTGCCGGACGCATATCAAGCGATCTGGAAGTGGTGTTTCCGCCAGAGGATGAGCCGCTGCAGTTCAACGGAGCGGTGCAGTTTCGCAATGCGGTCGGCAAAATTGATCAGGTGCCGCAGCTTCTCAGTGAGGTTAACGGCAGGCTGCGGTTTCGCGGGCAGGATGTGTTTTTTGACAACGTGCGCGGCAAGTATGGCTTGATTCCGACGCAGGTGAGCGGCAGCCTCAACACCCAGACCCGCTATAATCTGAGGGCGCGGGTCGATCGCACCACTATTCCCGATCTGTTTAACACCTTTGACATCGATTCTCCGGTTCCCGTAACGGGTGAGGTGCGCTCCCAGCTTCAGATTACGGGGGCGATCGAGGAACCTGTGATTACGGGTGTCGCAGAAAATCTAACGCCTATTGCTGTCGATCGCGTCACGTTTCAATCGGCACAAACTCGCTATCGGGTTGCAGACAGTGCGCTGTCCTTTGACGGAATTCGGGCGGTTCCTGCCGGGGGCGGCTTGGTCACAGGCAGCGGGCGAGTGGGTTTTGGCGACGACGGCGGCACGGTTGCCTTTAATTTGGTGGGAGAAAACCTGCCCGGAGACTCGATCGCCCGGCAGTATGGCGCAAACTTGAACAACTTTACGATCGGCTTGGTTGATGCTCAAGCAAGGGTTTCTGGCACGCCCGATAATCTGGTGACAACCGTGGATTTTCAGGCACCTCAGGCAACCTATGCGGCACGGGGCAGAGTGCGAGTGGCAGGCGATCGGATTCAGTTGCAAGACGGGGCAGCCCTGGTGGCGGGGGGCATTGTTCGGGCAGAGGCAGAAGCCGTTGACGGACGCTTTACCGCAGAGGTTCAAACTTCGGGGATTGAGCTGCGTCAGTTTTCGCCCGATTTGCGCGGCTTGTTCAGCGGCAATTTTCAGCTTGCGGGAAGTTTGGCGAATTTGAGTCCAGCGACGATCGAGGCAGCGGGGCAGGTGCAATTGTCGGAAGGACTGGCAATTATTAACTCTCCTTTGACGGCTTCGATACGCTGGTTGGGCGACAGGCTTCAGGTGCAAAACGCGACGGCAACAGGCTTTCAGGCAGATGGGTTTGTGTTTGCGCGGCTGGAGGGCACGCCTGCGATTACCAACCTGGATCTGAATGTCAATCTGCAAAACTATCCGATCGCCGAACTCCCCATCAACACCCCGGAGCAAATTCGGCTGGCAGGACGCACCGACTTCAGCGGACGAGTCACCGGAACCCCCGAAGCGCCTGTGGTTGCCGGACGGCTGGGCTTAAACGATTTCCAGGTGAACCAGGTTGCCTTTGAGCCGCGCCTCACGGGAGACTTTCGCTACACCGATCGCGGTATCAGTCTGGATGTGGCAGGACAGCAAGATCGCATTGCGCTAACGCTCGACGATCGCAACCGTCCGGTAAATTTCCTGGTGCAGCAGGATGACGCGATCGCGCAGGGCAGAACCCAGGGCGATATTTTGACGGCAACGCTGCAAAACTTCCCGCTCCAGGCTTTGAATCTTGCCCCTGCGGCGGCTTACGGCATCGGCACTGTCACCGGAGAGGCAAGCGGTCAGATCGAGGCAAATATTGCCAACCTGTCAAATCCCAGCGTGATTGGGCAGCTCACGATCAATCGTCCGGCGCTGGGGTATATTGCCGCCGATCGATTTGCGGGACAGTTTCGCTATGTTGACGGCGTGGCGGTGTTGCAGCAGGGCGAACTGCTCCAGGGCGGCAGCCGCTATTTGCTGTCGGGAACCTTTAATTCGCGCTCAGACAATCCGCTTCAAGCCCGGATCGTGGCAGATCAGGGTCGGATCGAAGACATTCTCGCCGCCCTCCAGTTCTTTGACTTCTCCGATTTTGGGCGGGGACTGCGCCCTCCGGTGTTTGCCACCGCTGCTGAGGTTCAAACCTTTCCGGCGGGGATACCGGATGCAACGTTGATCAATCAGCTTCGCCGCTACACCGAAATCAACGTGCTGCTGAGCCAGCAAATTGCCGCCCGCGAACAGGCTTCGTTTTTGCCCGATCTTTCCGAGCTGCAGGGGGTGTTTACTGGGACGATCGACATTGCTTCTTCTGCCGAAAGCGGCGTGGGTGTGCAGTTTGACCTTGCCGGACAGGATTGGCGCTGGGAAGACTATCAGGTTGATCAGGTGATCGCCCAGGGCGGGTTTCAGAATGGCGTGCTGACCCTGCTGCCGCTCCGGTTTCAGTCGGATGAGTCATTCCTCACCTTTTCGGGACAGCTTGGCGGCGAGGAGCAGTCTGGACAGTTGCTGGCTGAACAGATTCCGGTTGAGGCACTGCGCGATCTGTTCCGGCTGCCGATCGACATTGAAGGCGACTTGACGGCAAACGCAACCCTGGCAGGCTCGGTGGGCAATCCCCAGGTGGTGGGCGAAATTCAGCTCACCGATACGATCGTCAACAGCACTGAACTGCCGCCGCTGCGCAATTTGTTTGGCTATAACGATGCACGCTTAACGTTTGACGCAGACTTTGTGCGGCAGCAAGCCCCCAACCTCGTCAATGGCACGCCGATCGAAACTGCTGCAGCAACCGATGAGTTTTCCCTCAGCGGCAGCATTCCCTACAAGTTCCCCTTTATGACGGTGGAGCCAGCGTCGAGCGCCTTTAATGTCAATCTAAATGTCCGTAATGACGGACTGGCGCTGATCAATGTCTTTACCGATCAGGTGGCGTGGCGAGAAGGGGAGGCAGATGTGCAGATCCAGGCAAGCGGCATTTTGACCGATACTCAGCAGGATCTGACGATCGGCGGCACGGCTGAATTTGCCAATGCTCGTGTTTCGGCTCAGGCGCTGCCAGAAGACATCACCAATTTAAATGGCACGATCGTCTTTAGAAACGACCAGGTTCAGGTGCAAACCCTGCAGGGACAGTTTAGCGATGGCGAAGTGGTGGCGCAGGGAACGCTGCCAATCCTTTTGCCGCTGAATGTGAACAACCCGGACAATCAGCCGCCGCTCACCGTTCGCCTGGATAATATCGAGCTGGATTTGCAGGACCAATACGAAGGGGCTGTGGATGGGCAGGTCGTGTTAACGGGAACAGCTCTGGCTCCTGAAGTGGGCGGGGAAATTTTGCTGAGCAATGGGCGGGTGCTGTTGCCTGAGGAAGAAACCGTAGTGGTCGCCGCTCCGACTTCGGGCTTCGGGGATACTGAGGCAAGTCTCTTTACGCCACCGCTGCTGAATAATTTGCGGCTGACGCTGGGCAGGAATTTGCGCGTGACCCGCGATCCGCTGCTGAGCTTTGTCGTGACCGGAGATTTGCTTGTGGATGGCACGATCGACGATCTGCGCCCTGAGGGTCTGGTGCAGTTGCGAGGCGGTCAGGTGAATTTGTTTACCACCCGCTTTAATCTCGATCGCGACTACAATAACACCGTTGTCTTCCAGCCCGGTCGCGGACTCGATCCCTTGCTTGATGTGCAGCTCATCGCTTCTGTGCCGGAGGTCACGCGCTATCCCATTCCCAATCGGTCTCCGTTTGCTGCCGCTGAGGTCGCAGACTTGCCGCTCGCTGCAGATTTTGGGCGGCTCGAAACCGTGCGAGTCCGAGCAAGCGTCAATGGGCCCGCCAGTCAGGTCTTTAACAATCTGGAGCTAACCAGCAATCCCACCCGCAGCGAAACCGAAATTCTGGCGCTGATTGGCGGTAGCTATGTCAGCACGCTAGCTCAAGAAGATGGCGTTACCACAGCGATCGCTTCTCTTGCCGGATCTGCGGTACTGAGCGAACTGCAAAACCTGATCAGCAATGCCCTGGGCTTAACCGACTTCAGCCTGTTCCCCACCACGCTGCTCTCCGATGATGCCCGCACTTCCACCCTGGCGATCGCTGCAGAACTGGGCTTCGACATCACCGACAGCCTCTCAGTTTCCGTCCTGCAAGTGTTGACCGCCCCAGAACCGACCCAATTCAACCTGCGCTATCGCCTCAGCGACGAACTCTCCGTTCGGGGTTCCTCCAACTTCCAGGGCGAAAGCCGCGCCATCCTCGAATTCGAAACCCGCTTCTAACCCACCCCCATCC
>Ga0224723_1001903_pt1 | contig 12041 bp, 6 predicted proteins | sample Balambano_FR2_Me_FD_161647 | JGI IMG/M metagenome (GOLD analysis project Ga0224723, IMG submission 161647) | Freshwater sediment microbial communities from Lake Towuti, South Sulawesi, Indonesia - Balambano_FR2_MetaG | ecosystem: Environmental > Aquatic > Freshwater > Lake > Sediment | place...
GAGCGGGTCGTGGGCATCGGTCTTCCTCCTCGGGTGATCTGCGGAACAGCTGGCCTGCCAGTCGCACGACACGGCGCGCGGTCAAGGGCGCACAGCGGCACCGCGAATCCTTGACGCCTCAGCGACGGGCTGTGCGAGGCTCGACAGCGTTGTTCCCATCAGGTCACTGGGGGAGGCACCTGCGCACAACACCGCTCGCGCGTGCGTGCATCGGCTGGAACGGCAGCAATCAGGCTCTAGCAGCAATCACCGCAACCGGTTGCGGTCGGCATTGATGCGCTGGATGTCAGCGGCGATCAGCCGCGCGGCCAGACTCGCTTCGAGGGCGTCGGCCCGGTAGACATGGATCCAGTGCTGGAGCAGCGCGGTGCGGAAGGGCTCGGGCTGCGCCAGGACGTAGCTCGCCGCGTAGCGCACCGCGATGGCAACCACCGCCGTGCGGGCGCGGATGAGGGCAACGACTGTCGAGCTGCCGTCTCCACTCTGGCTGATCGGCAGGCTGCCCAGGAGCGGGGCAGGCCTGCGCAGTCCGACCATAATCACCGCGCCGCCAGGATCGGGTTCGACCGCAAACGTCAGAAGTGGCGCAAGCTCGGGCACGGCGCTGAGGTGCCAACTGTGGCCGGGTACGCCGAAGGCCGCCAGCAAGGTCTGGTGGTTCATGGCCTGCCTCGCTGCAACACAGCGATCTCCTCGGTCGAGGGCGGTCGAAACGCGCCATCCCGGTTGAGGTAAACCACCGTCTCGCCCGTGAGCGTGAGCAGCAGATCGACGTGCCCGTCGCCGTTGAGGTCGCGCAGAGCGAGCTTCGGCACGACGTACATCGCATCGCGACCGACGAGGCGTGGTGCCGGGAGCAGCACAGTGCGGCTGGGATTGCCACCAGGAAACTCGACCACGACGATCTGGCCGTGGAGGTTGAGCGCCTGGATAAGCGTCGGCGTCGCTTGATCCTGGTGCCCAACGAAGGCCTGGAGCGAGGTGGTTCGGGGAAAGCCGTAGCGCCCGTCGTCGAGCCAGCGCTGCGACCAGGTGATCGCCGTCTGGACGAGGGTGATTAGGGCGAGCAGGGCTAGGGTGTATGCAAGTAAAGTGAGGAGCGGCTCGGCTCTGGCCCTACGTGGGCTAGCGCGATCACGGGTAGTGAGGACACGAGAGCGAACGGCCATGGGCGGGCCTCCTGGGCGACTGAAACCACAGAATCAATCTCGTCAGGAGCACCGCGCCCGCCAGGGCGTGGTATCACGACCACTGGGTGCCAGTTGACAATCCCCGCCATTGGGCGCACCATGCCCGACGCCATCGCAGGGTATATGCTCGCTAGTGTCAGTACCTGCGTAAGGTCCGCGACCGCTCAGGAGCCAAGGATAGGATGTCAACCTCCTCGATCCGCACTGCCACTGACCACGACCTGCCCGCGCTCGCCGCGTTCATCGCGGCCCGTAATTGCCAGCCTGAGGAGCACTGCCTGCATTGCGGCGAGGCTGCCGCCGTTGTCGCAGGGGAGATCGCGCAGCTGCGTTGGGGAGCGGCGCGCAGCGCTGCTGCGTGCCTGCTTGTCGCGGAGGAGGAAGGCAGCATCGTGGGCGCGATCGGCTGTGACTGCGACGATGCGCTCGCGCGGGCCTGGCTGTGGGGGCCCTTCGCCCCGCCCGGGCGCTGGCAGTCGCTCGCCACCGACCTGCTCGCGGCACTTCGCGCGGCGCTGCCACCCAGCATTGCTCAGATCGACGCGTTCAACGATGCGCGCAACCTGCGTGGCCAAGCACTCCTACGCGCTGACGGCTTCACAACCGCCGGCATCCAGCACGTCTACCTTGCCGCGCAGCCAGAGCAGACGCAGCCCGACCCTAGCTGCGTGCCGATCGACGTGCATCAGGAGGCGAGCTTCATCGCCCTGCACGATGCGATCTTCCCCGGCACCTACGCCGACGGTGCGACGCTGCTGGCCGAGCGCGACGACCAGCATCAGGTGGTTGTGTACGCAGGGGACGCGACGGTGCTGGGCTATGTGGCGATCGCCGTCGATGCCGACCCAGAGGAGGCCTACATCCACTACCTCGGCGTGCGTACGGAGGCGCGGGGTCAGGGGATTGGCCGACGCCTGCTCACTACCGCGCTGCATTGGGCCTTCGCTGAGCGCGGGCTGGCCCAGGTCGCACTGACCGTGTCGGACGAGCGCAACGTCGCGCGCCGCCTCTACGAGGCGGTCGGCTTCGCGCACCGCTTCACCGGCATCAACGACCGTTGGACGCGCGTCGGCTAAGGAGAGCTGACAATCCTGCTTTTCTATCATCAAAATCAGTGGCGATATGTTCCGAGCGCGCGGGGAGGCGTATTCAGCGCGCTTTGGCAACGACGACCGTTGCGTCGCGCGGCCAGGTCGGGCGGCGCAGCAGCCCGGCGATAGCGGCGGCGGTCTTGGCTCCACCGATAGCCGATGGCTCGATACGGAAACGCGTTCGTGTCAAGCCTAGCACGCCAGCGTAACCACGACAAGCGCGATGGTACGATTGTGGTATTTGAAAAAGATGCAACAATTGGAGCGCACGCAGTCAGCTCTTGGTAATCGCTTTGTGGTAGGCTCGGACAACACTTGTCGTACCCGTACACGCCAGGAGTAAGGCTATGGACTTTATCGACCGGCTGCGCGAGCTTGCCGCGCGCAGTGCCAAACAGCTCGAGCACATTCAGACCGAGGAAGCAACCAAGAACGCCCTGATTATGCCCTTCATCGCCGCCTTGGGCTACAACGTCTTCGATCCAACCGAGGTCACGCCCGAGCTGTGCGCGGATGTGGGCACCAAGAAGGGCGAGAAGGTTGACTATGCGATCCTCAAGGACGGCAAGCCGATCATCCTCTTCGAGTGCAAGCACCACGCCGCCGACCTGAGCAAAGAACACGCCTCGCAGCTCTACCGCTACTTCAGCGTTACTGAGGCGCGCTTCGGCGTGCTGACCAATGGGATCTGGTATCGCTTCTTCACCGATCTCGAGGCACCCAACAAGCTCGACTCGAAACCCTTCTTTGAGTTCAACCTGCTCACGCTCGCCGAGCGCGATGTCGAGGAGCTCAAGAAGTTCACCAAGTCGGCCTTTGACCTGACCACCATCCTGACCACTGCGAGTGAGCTCAAGTACACCCGCGAGATCAAGCGCATCATGGGCGAACAGCTCCAGGAGCCCACAGACGACTTTGTGCGCTTCTTCGTCGCCCAGGTCTACGCGGGCAAGATCACCCAGTCGGTGCGCGAGCAGTTCACGCCGATGGTGCGCCAGGCGCTGCGTCACTTTATCAACGATCAGATCAACGATCGGCTTAAGACCGCACTAGCCTCCGAGGCGACGGTTGCCGCTGGAGAGCCACAACTGACAACGTCGCCGGAGGCGAAGCCGACCGCGCCGGAGACCAACGGAGCCGGACACGGCGAGGTGATCACGACCGAGGAGGAGTTGGAAGCCTTCTTCATCGTCCGGGCCATCTTGCGCGAGACCATCGACGTCAAACGCGTGGTGATGCGTGATGCCAAGCAGTACTGCGCCATCCTGCTCGACGACAACAACCGGCGTCCGATCTGCCGCCTGCATCTCAACCGCGCCCAGAAATATGTTGGCTTTCTCGACGCGCAGAAGCAGGAGGAGCGCCTGCCGATCGCCAGCATCGATGACCTCTATCAGTACGCCGAGCGTATCAAGGCCGCTGTGGGCCTCTACGACGCAAAGACGGCCGCGTAGCCGAACAAGCTCGCCTCCTGATCGAACATGCTATAGGGCGGTCTTGGGGCCGCCTCTTCTGTTGTATGGAAAGAGCACCTATCTTGAGAATGTGCTATAGTACGGGTACGCACATCTGGTCTGAGTCCAGGGAAATCGATGACTGCAATCCAGCTCCCGCTTGCCGCCGCGCGCCGCCACAACAATCAGCAACTCTTCTCTGACTATTACCTCGACCGTGTCCTGCCAGAGCGCCCCGAGTGGAAAGCCCTCGCTCTCGACGCCGCACCCGTAATGGCCGAAATTGCGCGCATCTACGCGATCTATCAGCCCAGCGCCGTCGAAGCCCAGACCGAGGACGACCTGGTCAAGCCTGTGCTGCGTGTGCTCGGCCACAGTTTCGAGATCCAGGCCCCGCTGCGAACCCCGCTTGGCACCAAAAAGCCCGATTACGTCTTCTACCGCAACAGCGCGGCGCTCGCCGCCAATCGCGGTATAACGCTCGACGATGGGCGCCTCCAGGGAACTGCATTCGCGGTCGGCGACGCCAAATACTGGGAGCGCCCGCTCGACCACGCAGTCAAGGCGGGGGACGCCGCCGACATCAGCAAACATCCAGCCGTTCAGATCGATTATTATATTCGCCATAGTGGCCTCGCCTGGGGCATTCTGACCAATGGGCGGTTGTGGCGGCTTTACCACAAAGATTCGTCGGCGAAGCTCGACCGCTTCTACGAGGTCGATCTGCCCGTCCTGATCGAGAGCGGCAGCGTTGAGGCATTCCTATTCTTCTACGCCTTCTTCCGCCGCGTGGCCTTCGATGAGGGGCCGCTCGGGCTCGAAACCCTGCTCGAAGCGAGTAGCGCTCACGCGCGTGGCGTGAGCGAAGGGCTTAAGCTCCAGGTCTACGATGCGCTGCGTCACATGGCTCAGGGCTTCCTCGACTACGAGCAAAACAAGCTCACGCCCAACCCGCCGACGCTCAAACAGATCTACGATGCGTCGCTGATCGTTCTCTATCGGCTGCTGTTCATCCTCTACGCCGAGGCGCGCGAGCTCCTGCCGCTGCGCGCGAGCGACGACTACCGCGAGAGCTATAGCCTCGCCGCGCTGAGCCGAAGCGTGGCGCGGAACCTCGACAGTGGTCGACGCCTTCTGACAACCAGCGATCTGCTCTGGTCGCGCCTGCGCGCGCTGTTCGGTATTATCGACCGTGGCAGCCCACCGCTCAAGGTCGCAACCTTCAACGGCGGGCTATTCGACGGGCAGCGGCATCCATTCCTGGAGCAGGCTGTCGTCGGCGATCTCCATCTTCAGCAGGCGATCGACAAGCTTGCCCGCGTGAGTGGTCAATTTGTCGACTATCGCGACCTCGCCGAGCGCCACCTCGGCGCGATCTACGAGGGCTTGCTCGAATACCAACTGGTGCCGCTTGACCCGCACGAGGGCGAATGGGCGGTCGCACTGGTCAACGACAAGGGCGAGCGCAAGATGTCGGGCTCCTACTACACACCCGACTTCGTGGTTCGCTACATCGTCGAGCAGACGCTCGGGCCTGTGCTAGCGCAGGCCGTCGCGGGCAAGGCGACGGAGGCCGAGAAGGCCCAGGCCGTGCTGCGTGTAAATTGTCTCGACCCGTCGATGGGAAGCGGCCACTTCCCGGTTGCGGCGATGGAATACATCGCGCGCTTTCTGGTCAGCCTCGCGCTGACACCGGAGGGCGAGGCCCAGGGCGAGACCGACCTGGCCTACTGGAAGCGGCGCGTGGCCCAGAATTGCATCTATGGCGTCGACCTCAACCCGCTGGCGGTTGAGCTGGCCAAGCTCTCCATGTGGCTGGCGACGGCGCAAAAGGATAAGCCGCTCTCGTTTCTCGACCACCATCTGCGCTGCGGCAACGCGCTTGTTGGCGCGCGGCTGGCCGACTTGAGGTTGGGCGCAGGCGATGCCAAAAAGCGTGCCGCGCAGCGACAAGCGCGGCAGCAGGCGGCGGGGCAGCGCTCAATGCTCGACGACCCCAGCTTTGCGGGCAGCATGAGCGTGGCGGTCGGTTCGATGTGGTTGATCGAGGAGACAGCGGGCGATACGGTGGCCGAGGTCAAGGAGCAAGAGCGGGTCTTCGCCGAGGTGCGCGAGCAACTGACGCGCAAGTACCATCGGCTGGCCAACCTGGTCACGGCGACGCACTTCGGCCTCGCCATCGACGAGACGCTCTGGCAGCCGCTGGCCGACTATGCAAGCGGACGGGTGGTGACGACACTGCCCAAACTTCAGGGCTGGGTCGATGAGGCCGCGCATCTGGCTGCGCAGCGGCGCTTCTTCCACTGGGAGCTGGAGTTTCCCGAGGTCTTCTTCGACCGCTTCGGGCAATCCTTGGGCGAGCGCGCTGGCTTCGACGTGGTGGTAGGCAACCCGCCCTATGTGCGGCAGGAAGAGCTGGCACCCTTCAAGCCCTACTTCGCCGAGGAGTATGCCAACGTCTACCACGGCGTGGCCGACCTCTACGTCTACTTCTACCGCCAGGGGCTCGAGCTGCTACGAGCGAGCGGGCGCATGTCCTACATCGTGACCAACAAGTGGCTGCGCGCGGGTTACGGCGAGCCGCTGCGAAGCTACTTCGCTCAGCACGCGGCTGTGCGGCAGATCGTCGACTTCGGCCACGCGCCGATCTTCGAAGATGCCGACACCTTCCCAAGCATCATCGTGCTGGAGAAGACCAGCGGTGCGGAGGGGCAGGTGCATGTGACGCTGTTCCCGCGCGAGGCGCTCAAGGTCGTGCAGCTCGACGGCTATGTGCAGCGCTACGGCTACGAGGTGCCGCAGCGGCGGCTCGGGGCCGCGCCCTGGAGTCTGGAGCCAGCCGATGTAAATGACCTGATGGCGAAGATCCGCCAGGCGGGTGTGCCGCTGAACGCATTTGCCGGTGTAAAGCCGTACTTCGGTATCAAGACCGGACTTAACGAAGCCTTCGTGATCGATGCAAGCACCAAAGAACGTCTCGTGCGGGAAGACCCGCGCTCGGCTGAGGTCATCAAGCCCTATCTGCGCGGGCAGGACATGGAGCGCTGGGTTGGCGATTGGCAACAGCTCTGGCTGATCGTGCTCAAGTCGAGCGGCGACTACCATTGGCCTTGGAGCCACGAGCCGGATGCGGCCGAGGACATTTTTCAGCAGACCCACCCCGCAATCTATAGCCATTTGAAGCCCTTCGAAGAGAAGCTTCGCAAACGGCAAGACAAGGGGCGCTTCTGGTGGGAGCTGCGCGCCTGCGCCTACTACGATCGCTTCGAGCAGCCAAAGATCTTTTACCCTGACATCACTTGGCGCAGCAGCTTTGCGCTCGACACCGAGGGGCGTTTTTCAAACAATACGATCTACTTCTTGCCAACGGCGTCACCGTGGTTGCTGGCGGTGCTCAACTCGCCACTGCTGTGGTGGTTTGCCTGGCGCGAAGCCGCGCACGGCAAGGATGAAGCGCTACGCTTCTTCAGCGACTTCGTCGAGCGCATTCCAATTGCCCCTGCCAGCGACGAGGCACTGGCCGAGGTCGAGCCCGCAGTGGCGCAGCTTGTCGCCACCGCTCGGCAGAACCAGGCTGCTCGGCACGACACGCTAAACTGGTTACGGACAGAGTTCGCGGTCGAGACGCCGGGGCAGCGGCTTGAGGCGTTTGCCACGCTGGACGAGAACGCGTTCATTGAAGAGGTACGCAAGCGGCGGCCCAAGGCGGCGGGCAAGCTCTCACCGGCAGGGTTGCGCGCGCTCCGGGAAGGCTACGCCGAGCAGGCCGGGCCGCTCCGCGCACGTCAGGTCGAGGCGCAGCGGCTTGAGCAGCGGCTCGCCGCACTGGTCAACGCCGCCTATGAACTGACGCCGGAGGAGGTAGAGCTACTCTGGCGCACCGCACCACCGCGCATGCCTGTAGGGGAACCGAAATGAGCAAACGAAACGTCGGTGATAAAGGCGAAAGTGTTCTGCAGAATTGGGCGGGAGATGTAGGTATTACCGCAAACAGAGTCCAATTTGATCGAACTGGATGGGATTTTCTCCTAGAGTTTTCTGTTGGTGCCGCTGCATCCTCACTGATACATCTGCCACTAGATAAAGACCCTTTCCCACTCCAGTGCTTATGCCAAGTTAAGTCGTCGGACAAGCGCCCTGGAAGCTGGAGTGTTAAGCTGGACAACTGGCTGCGTTTGGTCAAAAGCCCTCTCCCGGCTTTCTTTCTAGTGCTTGAATTCGATGGGCAAACAGACTGTCAACGTGCTTTCCTTGTCCATGTTGATGAACACCATATGGCGGAGGTGCTCAAGAAACTGCGAGAGGCTGGTCTAGAAGCACGAGATACTTTGCACAAAGTCCAGCTTCAATTCAAGTATGGCTCGGAAAATAAGCTTCTGTCACTTAATGGCAAAGAACTCGAGGCATCAATACGGAAGCACGTTGGTGAGCAACCGGAAGCGTATGCACTCAAGAAGCTGGAGGCGTTGCAGAATTTAGGCTACGAGGATGGTCGTTACGCATTCAATTTTGAGATTCAATTTCCAGTTCAGAATGAGGATGAAGCCTACAATTATCTCGTGGATTTTCATCTTGGTCTTATACCCTACCTAGAAATAAGCAATGGCGCGGTACGTGATGCGCGCTTTGGCATTGCGGCACCCCATCCAGTAGATAGCTTCGAGACGGGACTACTTCAAATCGTGAAGCGTGATTCAGCTCAACCAAGCATTATCAAGCTTCGCACGGAGGATGGAAAGCAACAGGTGCGGCTCAACGCCGAGATGTATCTGCCCCACGGACTAGAGAAGGTTGTTCCTGAGAAGTTTCTGCGCGTACGCTTTGCATTACCGCATATTGATATCATCGTCGGCCTTCATAGCATCGAGACCTTCTCACTCAAGTTCTCCCTGCCCAATTTCAAGGAGCGCTTCCTGCTAAAGCAGGTCCATCCGGCCGCAGAAATTATTTGTCTCCTTGACTACGCATATCAGCACAACACGCCTGTAGTTCTTGAGATTGCTTATGATGGAAAGGTCGTTCGAGAAGGCACACTTGTTCCGGCCTCGACTGTAGACACCTCGATCCTGGAACTGATGACTACAGTGCGATATGCTTGGGCGATTGCCAAGCACTTCAACATTGAAGACGAGGTCGAGCTTCGAGCTGTTGAACTGATGCGACACCAAGAATTGATCGGGCTTATCAGCACAGCCTTAAGCGCACATCGCACTCATGTTGCTATAACGACTTGGGTTGAAAGAGACATCCTAACGCCAGAGATCTGCACGCCGTTTGCTTCGTATTTGCCACTGGGCCAGTACGTGCTGGCTGTTGCGTTGGCAGCCGTTGGCTCTGCCGTCCCAACAGGTCAGACCAAAGCAGGTCGACGCGAGTATCGGATTGAGACAGGTGATGTACGCCTTGTTCGAGGGCTTTATCAGGAGCGATCCAAAGGAGCACCGATCTCCATCAAGGCATTAACCCAATCTGTTATTGAAGAATATCAAGACAAAACAAACGTTTTAATCACAGAAGGCTTGCACGACGAATACCTGGACGAGCGGGAGTCATAGCCCAGCCAGCTCTCTCCAGTTACTCGATGCACTGTACGTAAAGTTGTGGTAGACTCCATGAAAATTATCCTGTAATAGTGTGATGCCGTCAAATGTCACAACCTCCCGGTGACCGAACCTACCGTGTAGAGATGGCGCGTAATGCCTGGGTGCGCAAGCTACTCGAAAGTACCAGCGGGCGCAACCAGTTACTCGCTTTCCGGCATCAAAAAACTGGAACCCTTTCCCTTAATACTGCCACCATAGGGCCGTTGCTGCGTGGGAAAACCGTCAATGTTGGCGATCTGCTCTCGGTAGATCAACGACAAGAAGCATTGACACGCCTACGTGCCATCGCTAAGGATGCGCAGTCCTACCGCGACGACCGCGCGATCGAAACACTGCACCTGGCCCTCAACCTAGCCTCTTGGAATCCAGCTCCTGGGAAGGCCATGCCGTGCGCTCCTGTCGTGCTTATACCTATTCAGATCGAGATGTTGAACCGTAACACTGATGCTCGCCTTAAACGGCACAGAACACTTCGTGTTAACATCGCTCTTTTACATGCACTCGAAAGCCGGTTTCGCTGCGACGTATCAGCTCTCCGCGAGTTGGACGAGAGCGAGGCCTCCGACGCCGAAGAGGCCACTGCACAGATTGTGGGGCTGCTTACGCAGATTGCACACGACGTACCCGGTTTTACTGTTGAACCAGCAATTGTCGTGGGCAACTTCTTCTTTCAGCAGCTTCAACTTGTTCAAGAGCTATTAGCTCATACTGATTTGCTCGTTCGCAATAACGTGGTCGCTGCTCTCGCAGGCGATACAAGCGCTGCTGAGGCTATCAGAACACGGAATACTGCTCGACCGCCCGAGCCGATTGCTGATCCCAGCGATTGGCAGCGCTTCCTGATTCGTGATGCCGACTCCAGTCAACTCCAGGTCATCGCCGCAGTCCTCGCCGGCCAGAGCGGGGTGATCCAGGGTCCCCCAGGAACAGGCAAGTCACAAGTCATTGCCAACCTGATCGCAGTATTAGTTGCACGAGGGAAGCGCGTGCTCTTCGTCGCTGAGAAACGTGCAGCGCTAGATGTCGTCAAGGACCGCCTTCAAGCTGCCCACCTTGGGCATATGCTGCTCGACTTTCATGATCCGAAACTTACTCGGAAGGCTATCGCCGCCCAGCTTGGGCAGGCCATTCTTGCGATCGAACGTCACCGATCGGAAGATATGGATTCAATTGAACAAAGCTACAAGCAACTGCACATACGTCTCGACAAGCACGTTCGCGTGCTGCATGGATGCCGAGCGCCGAGTAACCAGAGTGTTTACAGTCTGATGGGTCAGTTGCTCCATATACCCGCAGCACTGCAAGCGACGACGCGCTGGCATCATCCTGAGCTTGATAAGCTGGTACCGCAGCGTGTGGGACAGATCGAGCGGGCGCTCATTGAGGCAAGTGGCTTTGGCGATCTATTTCTTGGACGCCACCCATCGCCCTGGACTTGGGCTAATTTGAGAAGTGGTGAGGCGGTCGACGCGGCTTGGGATACGGTTGAAGCGCTCGCAGGCGAGCTTCTGCCCCACTTACGAACCGAAGCTTTACAAGCTGCAGAAGCCGGTGGCTTTCCTATCCCGCAAACGCTCGACCAAATGCTACTGCTCGTTGTCATTCTGCCACGGCTTGTGCATACGCTGAAGAAATACGACCAAGCCCTCTTTGACGAAGATCTCGCTCGACTGGCCGCAATGCTCGCACCCGCAGGCGGCAATGCATTCCAGGTACTCTGGGCTTTTCTCAGCAATCCCGAGGTACGAGTAGCCTACGGCACCAGTCGTCGCTACTATCGAGCTGGCCGGTTTATCTGGCCCTGGGATCTGGAACGCGATATCGCCCAAGCAGCAAAGCGCCAGGAGAGATGGAGGGAGGCTCAGGGCGACGTAGTCGCCGTACCGTCGCGTGAGCAGCTGCTTGCCGCACATACGTTTCTGGAATCGGCAGGTGCGGAGGAGGTGCTAGCGACGTTGGAAGAGCTTGTTCCCCTGTTCCGTCAAAACGCGCTCAAACATTGGCTGGGTGAGACCGATCCGGCGTTGGCACCACTCGAGCGCATTGCAACCTTTGTCGAAAGCCTTCAAGCGGACCGAGAAACACCTGATCGGCTCCCGCGCATGCTTGCGCTGCGCGAAGCCCTTAGTCGCGCCGCCGTGACTCCGCTGCTACGCGAAATTGGTACCAGGAGAGTGTCGCCTGCCCAATGGACAGGTCTTTTTAGCTCAGCTTGGCTTCGTTCCTGCTTGGACGAGGCAATTCGTGTCGAGCCCACCATCGCAGGCTTTAATGGAATAGGCCACGCTCGTCTTGTTCAACGCTTCGTTGCTCTCGACGTCCAGCGGATTGAACGTGGCTCGCGGGAGGTGCGAGCCGCTCATGTAGCCAATGCACGTGCCATCCTCATGCGCCACCGTCAGCAGGAGCAACGCGTGCGCCGTGAAGCAATAAAGCGTGGAAAATGGCGGCCACTGCGAGAGATCGTTACAGAGGCACCTGATGTACTTACTGCTATTTGTCCCTGCTGGCTTGGCAGCCCGCTTTCAGTCGCCCAATTCACGCCCGTCGAGCAGCAACTGTTCGACGTTGTTATCTTCTGTCAAGTTGCGGCCGCAAGTGTACCGGGCTTTGGTGCAGATGTGTGCCACCTGTTTGCGGCAATAGGGTACCAGGTTGCGGCAAAGGTGTACCACCTCCTGGTTGCTGGGCGGCCCCGTAACT
>Ga0224723_1001905_pt1 | contig 12024 bp, 15 predicted proteins | sample Balambano_FR2_Me_FD_161647 | JGI IMG/M metagenome (GOLD analysis project Ga0224723, IMG submission 161647) | Freshwater sediment microbial communities from Lake Towuti, South Sulawesi, Indonesia - Balambano_FR2_MetaG | ecosystem: Environmental > Aquatic > Freshwater > Lake > Sediment | place...
GGCCGGACCCGGATCCGTTCCACGCCGGAGAGCACCGCCCCAGATGCCGAGTTCGATCAGCATGATCAGCGGAGGTACGCCCCGTGACCGCCTTCCCCCCCGCCGCCGGTCTCGCCCCGCAGGCCGGCGCCGACTTCGCCTGGCTGGTCGACGGCTTCGTCGACCGCACCCCGGGGGTGGCCCACGCCGCCGTCGTCTCCGCCGACGGGCTGCTCATGGCCGCGTCCACGGCGTTGCCCAAGGACCGTGCCGACCAGCTCGCCGCCATCGCGTCGGGCCTGTCGAGCCTGACCCGGGGCGCCTCGCGCTGTTTCGACGGCGGGGCCGTGGTCCAGACCGTCGTCGAGATGGAGGCCGGGTTCCTGCTGCTGATGTCGATCAGCGACGGGTCGAGTCTCACCGCGCTCGCGGACCCGACGTGCGACATCGGGCTGGTGGGGTACGAGATGACATTGCTGGTCGACCGGGTGGGGCAGTCGTTGACACCGAGGACCAGGGGCGCGGGCGTCCCCTGAGGGGAGCCCGAGGCCCCGAGGAGGTAGCGACATGACCGCGTTCCCGCAGCACGAGCCGGACACCGCCCCCGGGCTCGTGCGCCCCTACGCCCGTACCCGGGGGCGGACCCGACCCGCGCAGAACTACGCCCTCGAGGCCCTGGTCATGACCCTGGACCCGCGGACGGCCGAGGACCCCGACCTCACCCCCGAGCACCGGGAGATCGCCGCGCTGTGCCGCTACTCGATGTCGGTCGCCGAGGTGTCGGCGCTGCTCGGCATCCCGGTCGGCGTCGCGCGCGTCCTCCTGGGCGACATGGCCTCGATGGGGGTCATCTCCGTCCACGACCACATGGCCGACCAGCTCGCGGTGTCCGGCGACCTGCGGCCCGACACCGCACTGATGGAGAGGGTCCTCCATGGCCTCCAGCGCCTCTGACGCCTACCCCGCGGGAACGCCGGCGCCGCGCCCTACGATCTCGACGAAGATCGTCGTTGCCGGCGGCTTCGGCGTCGGCAAGACCACGTTCGTCGGCGCGGTGTCCGAGATCGTGCCGCTCACCACCGAGGCCGTCATGACCGAGGCGAGCGTCTCGGTCGACGACCTGTCGCTGACCCCGAACAAGTCGACGACCACGGTCGCCATGGACTTCGGACGGATCAGCCTCGACCGCGAACTCGTCCTGTACCTGTTCGGCACGCCTGGCCAGACCCGGTTCTGGTTCATGTGGGACGACCTCGTCCGGGGCGCGATCGGGGCGGTCGTCCTCGTCGACACCCGGCGGCTGGCCGACTGCTTCGGCGCCATCGACTTCTTCGAGAGCCGGAACCTGCCGTACATCGTCGCCGTCAACCCTTTCGACGGGGTGCTCGCGCACTCGATGGACGACGTCCGGGAGGCCCTGGCGATCCCGCCGGACGTGCCGATGACGGTGGCCGACGCCCGGGACCGGCAGCAGGTCAAGGCCGCGCTCATCCGGCTCGTCGAGTTCGCCATGGTCCGGGCCGGCGCGGCGGTCGGCGCCGGCTGAATCGGTCGGGCAGCCGCGCCGGGCGACCGCCGTCCCTCAGGCCAGCGGCTGCAGCTCGCTGGCCCGGGGGATGGCCAGCGCCTGGGCGTTCGACACGACCACCAGTTCGGGGCCGCCCGCCTCGAGCCGCCACTGCCCTCCCACCAGGGGGATCTTGGCGACGTTCGCCACCGGCCCCGCATTCCAGTCGAGCGTCCCGCACACCGTGTCCAGCCGCATGGTGGACAGCGCCCGGACCACGCCCTCCCGGTCGTCGGGACCGTCGGAGGCCGCGAGCGCGGCTGCCGCGACCTCGAACAGCGCGTGGACCAGCCCGATCGGCTGCGTCCACGGGCGGCCGGTCTGCGCCGTGTACGCCTCGGCCAGCTCGGCCGCGGTCTGGCCGGTGAGGGACGAGGTGAACGGGTGGGTCGGCGACCACCACACCTCGGTGCCGAGGTTGTTGCCCAGGTCGCCGAGGGCCTCGACCGCCGACGGGAACAGCAGGGCCTTGGCCACGGTCGCGATGCGCGGCCGGTAGCCGGCCTCGTTGGCCTGCGTCCAGAAGGTCGGGAAATCGGGCGGGATCGGCACCCCGACGAGGATCTGGGCGTCCTCGGCGAGGAACTGCTCGATCTGCGACGAGAAGTCGGCGTTGCCGTTCTGGTAGAAGCCGGGGTCGATGATGTCGTACCCGCGCCGGGCCAGCGCCGGCAGGAAGCCGGTGGCGGGGTCGCCCCACGCGATGCCGTCCGGGTCGTCCGGCCACAGCGCCCCGGCCTGCCGGTTGGTGTCGACCTCGTCCCACATGTCCATGAACACGGCCTCGACGTCCTCCAGGCCCCAGAAGAAGTGGTACGTCCACCGGAACGACGACACCGGCGAGGCGCCCCGCCCGAGGAACCACGCCTGCCACGGGGCCACCGTCGAGATGCACGGCACGCCGCGGGCCTCGCAGGTGTCGGCCACGGGGTTGGTCATGTCCGGCGTCGACGACACGAGGACGATGTCGACCTGCTCCTCGTCGATGAACTCGGTGGCCGCCTGCGCCGCCACCGCCGGGTCGGATGCGGTGTCCCGCTGGAGGATCTGCACCGGGCTCACCCCGGCGCCCGTCACCAGCCCCTCGCCGGCGAAGTACGTCTCCAGTGCGGACACGACGAAGGCGTCGGCCTCGCCGAACGGGGCCAGCGGCCCGGTCTGCGGTGTGATGTAGCCGAGGCGGACGGGGCGCGCGTCCCCGCCCGCCTCCGGCGTGATGCCCGCGCCGCCCGGCTCGTCCCCGGTGCAGGAGGAGGCGAGGACGGCGCCGCCCGCGGCGACCGCGGCCGCGCCGGTCCCGCGGAGCAGGGTGCGGCGGCCGAGGGGGGTGTCGAGAGGTCGCATGGCTCCTCCGGCGGAGTCCGGTGTCGCGGTCCGGGATGGTGCGGTATGTCGCGCACGCACTGTAGCGAGTCGGGACGGTTAGCCACCGTCCCGGACGACGAGGTAACTCAGGGGTAACCGCAGGACACTTGTCCCGGACACCTCGGACTTGCGAAGGTTCGGCGATGACGTCCGCGGCGAGGGCACGCGCCACCGCGGCGGCGTCGGTGGCCGGGATCCTCGTCGCGCTGGTCCTCGTGTGGGAGGGGTACAAGGCGTTCGGCCAGGCGACGGGCGTCGAGCTGGGCGTGCGGACGAACGACCGGGCCATGCCGCACGTCTGGGACATCGCCGGCGCGCTCGTGGCACCCGCGCGCCGCGGCGGCGAGGACGTGCTCGCCGTACTGCTCCTGCAGGCCGCGTGGGTGACGTGGCGGACGGCGCTCGTCGGCTTCGTCGCGGGCGCTGTCGGCGGGACGGCACTCGGCCTGCTCCTCGTGCGGTCCCGGGTCGCCGAGCGGGGCCTCATGCCGTACGTCGTGGCGTCCCAGACGGTCCCGGTGCTGGCCATCGCCCCCGTCCTCATCACCTGGGCCCGGCGGTCGGAGCTGCCGCTGTGGGTCCCCATCGCGATCCTCTCCGGGTACCTCGCCTTCTACCCCGTGACCATCGCGACCGTCCGCGGGCTGCGCTCGCCGGACCCACTGGCGCGCGAGCTGCTGCGGTCCTACGCCTCGTCGGGCGGGCAGCGCTTCCGGCTGCTCGAACTGCCGGCGGCGCTGCCCTTCCTCTTCCCGGCGCTGAAGATCGCCGCCACCGCCTCGGTCATCGGGGCGATCGTCGGCGAGCTGCCCGCCGGGCAGTCCGACGGTCTGGGCCGCCAGATCCTCGGCTTCGCGGCCAGCTTCTCCAGCGCTCCGGAGAAGCTGTTCGCGTCGGTGGCCGCGGCCGCGCTGCTGGGGCTGGTCTTCGTGGGGCTGGTCACGGCGACCGAACGCCTGCTGCTGCACGGGCGGGGCGCACCGAGCGGAGCGGCCACGTGAGCGGCCGGCCTGCGGCGGCGGCCCGAGCGGGCGGTCGCGGAGGGGGTCGCTCGGTGGCCGCGGCCTCCCTCGCCGGGTCGTCCGTGCCGCCGTCCCCGCCGCACGCCATGCCGCCCGCCGTGTCCCTGGCCGGTGTCGACGTCCGGTTCAACGCGGGCCGGCCCGACGAGGTGCACGCCCTCGACGGCATCACCCTCGACGTGTCCGCCGGCGAGTTCGTGTCGCTCATCGGCCCGTCGGGCTGCGGCAAGTCGACCCTGCTCCGGGTGGTCGCCGACCTCCAGCTCCCCACCGCCGGCACGGTCGCGGTCAACGGTGTCGGCGCCCACGAGGCACGCCTGGCACGGGGGTACGGGTTCGTCTTCCAGTCGGCGACACTGTTCGACTGGCGCACGGTGCACGACAACGTGCGCCTGCCCCTGGAGGTCATGGGCGTGTCGCGGCGCGAGCGGGACCGCCGCGCGCGCGCGATGCTCGAGCTGGTCGGCCTGTCGTCGTTCGCGGGGCACCGCCCGTGGCAGCTGTCCGGCGGTATGCAGCAGCGGGTGTCCATCGCGCGGGCGCTGTCCTTCCGTCCGGCGCTGCTGCTCATGGACGAACCGTTCGGCGCCCTCGACGAGATGACCCGCGAGCGGATGCAGACGGAGGTCCTGCGGATCTGGCGGGAGACGGGGACGACGGTCGTCTTCGTCACTCACTCGATCCCCGAGGCGGTGTTCCTGTCGACCCGGGTCGTCGTCATGTCGCCGCGGCCGGGGCGGATCGCCGACGTGGTCGACGTCGGGCTGCCGCCGGTCCGCGACGACGACACCCGCGAGGACGGGGCCTTCTACGACCTGGTGACAAGGGTCCGCGAGAGCCTGCGCCGCCTGGACGGTCCCCGGTGAGGGCCGCCGTGCCCGCAGCGGTCGTGTTCGTGGCGGCCCTCGCCCTGTGGGAGGGACTCACCCGCGCCTCGGGGGTCCAGTCGTTCGTCCTGCCGCCGCCGTCGGAGATCGCCGCGGCGTTGTCCCGGGAGTGGGGCGACCTGGGGGCGGCGACTCTCGGCACGGTGTCCGGGGCCCTCGCGGGATTGGGCGCCGGTGTCGCGGTGGCGGCCCTCGTGGCGGCGGCCTCGGTGCGCTGGGCCGGGCTGCGGGCCGGCCTGCTCCCCCTCGCCGTCGCGGCCAACTCCACGCCGATCGTCGTCCTGGCGCCCGTCGCCAACGCCTGGTTCGGCCTCACGAGTCCGCTCTCGACGATCACCGTGGTCGCCGTGCTCGTGTTCTTCCCCGTCCTCGTCAACCTCGTCACCGGGCTGCTGTCGCCCACCGCGGTGCAGCACGAGCTGCTCGCCACCTACGCCTCGGGGCCCGGGAGGGTCCTCGCCTCGCTCCGGGTCCCCGCCGCGCTCCCGTTCGCCTTCTCCGCCCTGCGGATCGCGGTCCCCCTGTCGATCATCGGGGCGATCGTCAAGGAGTACTTCGGCGGGCCGCAGGACCGCCTCGGCCAGTACATCACCACCAAGGCCGCGCTCTTCCAGTTCGACCAGGCCTGGGCCGCCATCGTCCTCGCCTCGGCCGTCGGGATCGCCCTGTACCTGCTCGTCGTCGCCGCCGAGCGGCTGGTCATGCCGTGGCATGTGTCCGTCCGGCACCCGAACGCCCCCTGAGTGCACCGAACGCTGCCCGTCGACACCCCGAAGGAGTTCCCATGCGAGCATCCCCCGCCCGACTCGCCGCCGCGGTCCTCGCCGGCGGCGCCCTGCTGCTCGCCGCGTGCGGCGGCGGGGACGAGGCGACGGACCCCGACACCGCGGCGGGCGCCGGGGCCACCGGCGACGGTGGTGGTGACGGTGGCGGCGGCGAGGCGACCCCGGTGCGACTGCAGCTGCAGTGGTTCGCCCAGGCGCAGTTCGCCGGCTACTACGCCGCGGTCGCCGAGGGCTACTACGCCGACGAGGGACTGGACGTCGAGATCCTCGAGGGCGCGGTCGACATCGTGCCCCAGCAGGTCGTCGCGACCGGTGGCGCGGAGTTCGGGGTGGCGTGGGTGCCCAAGGCGCTGGTGTCGAACACCGAAGGCGCGGGGCTGGTCAACGTGGGCCAGGTGTTCCAGCGGTCCGGGACGCTCATGGTGTCGTGGGCCGACGCCGGCGTCGCCGAGCCGGCGGACTGGGCCGGTCGACCGGTCGGCAACTGGGGCTTCGGCAACGAGTACGAGCTCACCGCCGCCATCGAGCAGGAGGGCGTCGGCGACGTCGAACTCGTCGCGCAGAACTTCGACATGGAGGCCCTGCTCAACCGGGAGATCGACGCTGCCCAGGCGATGACGTACAACGAGTACGCCCAGCTGCTGGAGACCGTGGACCCGGACACCGGCGAGCTCTACCGGCCGGAGGACTTCACGGTCATCGACTTCAACGACGTCGGCACCGCGATGCTGCAGGACGCCCTGTGGGTGACCGAGGACTACGCCGCCGAGAACGGCGACACGATCGAGGCGTTCCTGCGGGCCAGCTTCCGCGGCTGGGCGTTCTGCCGGGACGAGCCCGACACCTGCGTCGGTCACGTGCTGGACGCCGGGCCGACGCTCGGCGAGAGCCACCAGACCTGGCAGATGAACGAGGTCAACAAGCTCATCTGGCCGTCCACCACGAGCATCGGCGTCATGGACCCCGAGCAGTGGGCCCAGACCGTCGATGTCGCGTCGTCGCAGATCCCCGAACTGGAGGGTCAGGAGATCCCCGACCCCTCCTACACGACGGAGTTCGCCGAAGCGGCGGTGGCGACGCTGGAGGAGGACGGCGTCGACGTGACCGGCGACGGCTGGGAGCCGGTCGAGGTGGAGCTGCGCGAGGGCGGCGAGTAGCGCTCGGGGACCAGCCGCCGGGGCGGGAGGACCTGCTCCGCCCCCGGCGGTGGTCCGGGCGTAGTCCTCAGGTCCGTTCCACCGCCCCTCGGACGAGGTCGGCGGCCGCCCGAAGCGCCACTCTGCGGTCGTTGTCGTCGAGCAGTCGGACGCCGTAGTGACTCGCACCCTTGAGCGCGACCAGTCGCTGCAGACTCCTGCCGGCTCCTGAGTCCACGAGGGCGAGCAGGTCCGCTGCGGCGGCGTGATCGCGGCCGGAGTACCGCTCTCCGCTGGCCGAGAGACAGATCGCGTCGCCGGCAGCGATCCCCGCGAGGACCGTCAGCGCGACGCACACGTTGACCGAGACGCCGTCCTCGGTAGCGATCAGTTCGGCTACCTCCAGGTACTTCTGGGCGATGACTCGTCGGGAACGAGCTTGTCCGGCGTCCCCGGGACGTGTCTGCACCTTCTTCGGGCTCACGAAGTCCTCCCGGCGAGCCGAGCGACCAGGGCAGCGGGCTGCGGACCGATCAGCGTCACGGCGTCCGCCGACCAGGTGGCGATCAACGGCTCACCGGCGGTGATCAGTTGCGTGAAGCGCCTCTCGGTGAAGGTGAGAGCCTGCAGGCGGTTCCCGGTCCACGCCAAGACGTCATTGTCGAGTCGGCGCATCTGACTCTCCCAGTCGTCGCCGTGTTGGTCCACGCCGCCCACGGCGACCAGCAGGAGGTCGATGTCGCTGGTGGGACCGCCCTCACGGCGGGCGAGCGATCCGAAGACCGAGGCGTGCACCACGCGGGGGTCGAGTCGTCGGCACGCAGAGGTCAATCTGTCGAGCACCTCGCGACGAGCAGTGGCTGCGGTCAGGACGGCGGGTGCCAGCACATGGTCGCGATTGAGGCGGTAGAGGAATCCGGTGTTGGCGCGATCCGCGATCACCAGGCCGTGCTCGACCAGGCGCTCGAGAACGGGGCGCTGCCCCACCCGTGTCCCCCGCGCTGACAGCCGTGCGATCTGGACGGCATTGAGCCCGCCCTCGGTCCGGCACAGCACCTCGAGGACCGCCGAGTCCAGGCCGGGGGCCAGCGAGCGCAAGGGGGACGACAGGTCCACTCGATCAGAGTGTAGAAAAACCTTGCACTGTGTCAACTACTCCTACATTCAGCTGACCCGGACACCCGATCGGGGTGCAGAGCAGGCGCCCGCTCGGTGTCCACCGTCTCGACACCGCGTCGGTTCGGCGCCCTGAGCGAGCCCGCATGGGGAGTCGCCCGCCACGTGACTCCCCCCGGTACACGACGGGCGGGGCGCACCGGTCTCCCGGTGCACCCCGCCCGTCCGTCGCGCGGTGGTCGCCGCGTCAGAGGTCGACGGTCTCCCCCATGCCGGTGCGCAGCGCCCGCACCTCCGACGCCCGGTAGCGCCGGTGCCCGCCGAGGGTCCGGATCGAGGAGAGCTTCCCCGCCTTGGCCCACCGGGTGACGGTCTTGGGGTCGACCCGGAACATGGCGGCGACCTCGGCAGGGGTCAGCAGCTCGTCGCTGGACGCCTGATCGCTGCTGGCGTGGATGTCGCGCGTGGTCATGATGGCCAAGGGTCCTCTCGCACTCTCTCGGGGGATCCGGGCGGCGCCGTGCCTGGTGCCCGATCTCGGGCGTAAGCATCGCTTCGCCCTGCGTGAGCACGGAACCGCCGTGCGTACGGTTCGTCGATGTCGACCAGGGGAGCCCCGCATAGTCCGATCGGAGGATCTCCGACATGGATGACGGACAGTGCGAAACGGACACGGCGCGTGGGCGACCCGCGGCGGGGTCGGATGGGGGAACAGCGCGTGAGGCTGTACCGTTGTGGCCACGAGGACCGGATGAGCTTCCGGGGCCGGGCCGACGAGGGCCGGCCCCGCATCGACGTTGAGGGGGTCGACGCCATGGGGCGCGGCCGTCAGAAGGCCAAGCAGACGAAGGTCGCTCGGCAGCTGAAGTATTTCAGCCCCGAGACCGACTACCAGGCCTTGGAGCGGGAACTCCACGGGTCGCCGGGGCGCGCCGACGACCGCACTGACGGGTACGGCGACGACCTCGACGGCGAGGACGACGACTGGGTCCCGCAGGAGGACGCGCGCCGCTGAGCCCCGGCCTCAGCAGTGGTCGCCCACCAGCCGGACGGAGCCGCCCCGAACGCCCTTGGTCCTCGACACCGACCCGTCCGGCGGTGACGCAGCCTGCCGCACCTCGCCGCATTCCCAGGCGGGGACGCCCGCGGCGGCGAGTCGCGCCACGACCTCGGTGACCCGGTGCGCGGCAACGACGGCCACCATGCCGACGCCCATGTTCCACGTGCGCTCCCGCTCGCCCGGGGGGACGCCGCCGGCCTCGCCGAGGACGCCGAACACCGGGGGCGGACGCCACGTGGACCGCTCGACGTCGACGTGGTGCCCCGGTGGCAGGACCCGGGCGAGGTTGGCGGCCAGCCCGCCGCCGGTGACGTGCGCCAGAGCCCGGACCGCGCCCGGGTGGTCGGCGAGCACATCGAGCAGGCACCCGGAGTAGACGCGGGTCGGCGCGAGCAACTCCTCGCCGACCTCCCGGTCGAGGCCGGTGACGCGCTGATCCCATGCCCAGCCGAAGCGGGCGACGACGGCGCGGGCCAGGCTGAGCCCGTTGGCGTGGATGCCGGACGACGCCAGCGCGACGCACACGTCGCCGGGCCGGACCCGGTCAGGACCCAGGATCTCGTCGGCCTCGACCACACCGGTGGCCGCGCCCGCGAGGTCGTAGGCGTCGGGCGGCAGCAGCCCCGGATGCTCAGCGGTCTCGCCGGCGACCAGGGCGCACCGCGCCTGCCGGCACCCCTCGGCCACCCCGCTCACGATGGCCGCCACCCGCTCCGGCAGCACCGAGCCCACGACGAGGTAGTCGGTGAGGAAGAGCGGCCGGGCACCACAGGCCACGAGATCGTCGACGACCATGGCGACGAGATCGATCCCCACGGTGTCGTGACGGTCCATCGCCTGGGCCACCGCCACCTTGGTGCCCACCCCGTCGGTCGAGGTGGCGAGCACCGGTCGGCGCATCCCGGCGAGCAGTGAGGCGTCCACCAGACCGGCGAACCCCCCCGCGCCCGCGAGGACCGTCGCCGGTCCCGCCCGGTGCGTGGCTCTCACCCGATCGGCCATGAGCTCGACGGCGCGGTCCCCCGCGGCGACGTCGACGCCGGCCCCCGCGTAGGTCAGGCCCTCGCTCATCCCGCGACCGCCGCGACCGGCAGCGACGTCTGCCCCGGGACCTCGGTCGGCGGCGTCGCGATCGGGTAGCGCCCGGTGAAGCACGCGGTGCACAGCGCAGTGGCGGGACGGCCGGTCGCAGCGACCATGTCGGCGAGCGACAGGTGCCCCAGGGAGTCGGCGCCGATGAGCGCCGTGACGTCCTCGGGCGCCCGGCCGGTCGCGGCGAGCTCCGAGCGCGTGGCGAAGTCGACCCCGTAGTAACAGGGCCACGACACCGGCGGCGAGGAGATGCGGACGTGGACCTCGGCGGCGCCCGCGTCGCGCAGCATCCGTACCAGGGCGCGTTGGGTGTTGCCGCGGACGATGGAGTCGTCGACGACGACGAGCCGCCGCCCCGCGATGACCTCGCGCAGCGGGTTGAGCTTCAGCCGGATCCCCAGCTGGCGCAGCGTCTGCGACGGCTGGATGAAGGTCCGGCCGACGTAGGCGTTCTTGACCACGCCGTGGCCGTAGGGGATGCCGGACGCCTCGGCGTACCCGACCGCCGCGGGCGTCCCGGAGTCGGGCACCGGCATCACGAGGTCGGCGTCGGCCGGGTGCGTCCGGGCCAGCCGGCGGCCCATCTCGACCCGGGTCTCGTAGACCGCACGCCCGTCCAGCACCGTATCGGGCCGGGCCAGATACACATGCTCGAAGACGCAGCCGGCCGGGGAGACCTCGGCGAACCGGGACGAGCGCGGTCCGGCGCCGTCGATCGTCACCAGCTCGCCCGGCTCGACGTCCCGGACGTGGTGGGCGCCCACGATGTCGAGCGCTGCGGTCTCGCTCGCCACCACCCAGCCCCCGGCCGCTCCGGTGAGGCGGCCGAGGACCAACGGTCGGACGCCGTGCCGGTCCCGGGCTGCGTACAGCGTGTCCTCGTCGGTGACGACCAGCGAGAAGGCCCCGCGCAACCGGGCGAGCACGTCGTGCAGGGTGGCCTCGAGCCCGTCCCGGCCGGCGGCGCCGAGCAGTCCGGTGAGCACCGCGGTGTCGCTGCTGCCCGCCCGGTGACCGTCGCCGCGGCGCAGGTGGTCGCCGTCGCGGCCGTGCAGCAGCCGGTCGAGCTCCTCCCGCAGCTCGGCGGTGTTCGTCAGATTGCCGTTGTGCGCGACGGCGACCGTGCCGTGGACCGTCGCGCCCAGCGTGGGCTGGGCGTTGTGCCAGGTGCTGGACCCGGTCGTGGAGTAGCGGGTGTGCCCGACCGCGACGTGACCGCGCAGCGGCGCGAGCGCCGCCTCGTCGAAGACCTGCGACACCAGGCCCATGTCCTTGAACACGACGATCTGGCGGCCGTCGCCGACGGCGATCCCGGCGGACTCCTGGCCGCGGTGCTGCAGCGCGTAGAGGCCGAAGTACACGAGGGTGGCGACGTCCTCGCCGGGGGCGTGGACACCGAAGACACCGCACTGGTCCTGGGGGTTCGGCACGTCGGGGAGCAGGTCGTGGCCGAGACGGCCGTCGGCGCGGGGCACCGGCCCAGTGTCCCCCGTTCAGCGCTCCCGTGTGGCGCGACCGCGGTGCCTGCGTGCCTGGACGGTCTCGACGACGACCCCGACCGTCCCGCCGAGCACGGCCCCGATCAGCCCCAGCAGCGCGGCCAGGTAACCGAGGGCGGCCAGCGGCGGGTACCGGGGGTCCTGGGTGCCGACGGCCCACAGGACCACGGCGGCGATCACGCCGACCACGAGGCCCGTGAGGACGAAGCCCCGGTAGCGGACCGGACGAGGGGGCCGGGCTGTGGACACCGCACGACGGTAGCCGACGCCTGTCATACTTCAGGTGTGAGTGCCTTGTCGTCGACGCGCGGGCCCGGTCATCGTTCTGACCAGTGACGTCGGCGATCTCACGGCTCTGACGTCCGAACGGTCGGACATCAGGGTGGTGCCGGTCTGACAGTGAGGATGTGGGTGTGCCCCGCACCGGCCGTCCTGACTCACGGTCTGACTGACTTCGGGTCTTGAACGGGATCTGTCGGTCGGTTCGGTGCGGGGCACGTGCACTCACCAGTCGTG
>Ga0224723_1001906_pt1 | contig 12020 bp, 10 predicted proteins | sample Balambano_FR2_Me_FD_161647 | JGI IMG/M metagenome (GOLD analysis project Ga0224723, IMG submission 161647) | Freshwater sediment microbial communities from Lake Towuti, South Sulawesi, Indonesia - Balambano_FR2_MetaG | ecosystem: Environmental > Aquatic > Freshwater > Lake > Sediment | place...
CTCTAACTGGGAATCTTTGGTCAAGCGATGGTCGGAGCAATCTGCCCAAAGCAAGCGAAAGTGCTAAAGATGATTTCTTGGAAGATAAACCGCTAACTTCCCTTTACATAGATTTGAGCATTATTGCCCAGATATGCGTAGATTTTTACAAGCGGTGAAGAGAGCGGGCTTACGGAGCAAGTGGGGGTTGTATTCTCTTTCTTAATTCAATTTCCAATTGTTCATCAGTACTAACTACAACCCTATTTGGTTTTGCTCTCATGATAGCGAGGTAGTGTTGGAAAGCATCTTCATCATCTGGATGTTGTTTCACATAATTCCTCAGTTCAGCCTCAGTTAACTGTTTATAGTCACTCATTGGATTATTTCCTCACCATTACTTAGAATTTCTACTTGAATTGATTCACCTATAAGCACTACAATTCTTTGTGAGCGTGTATCGTACCTAGTCAATTCAATGGTTTGTAGCAGGTTGCTGACTCTTACGCATAAACGGTAAAAAGCTTTCATTTGTTCTATGGTAGGATACACAGGTTTAAATTATTAAATGTTTGGCGTGCTAAATCAGTGATAAAACTTTGAATGCCACTCCACTATTATTGTCGGTTTGTTAATGATTATGCTACTTTTAAGTTTTTTACTTTATTAATTAATACAAGTCTCCTAAGAAAAAATTCCTATGGTTAAAATCCTTCACCTATCTGACATCCATATGGGAAGTGGCTTTTCCCACGGTCGTATTAATCCAGAAACTGGCTTAAATACACGTTTAGAAGATTTTGTCAATACTTTATCAATATGTATTGATAGAGCTATAACAGAACCAGTAGACATGGTGATATTTGGTGGTGATGCTTTCCCAGATGCAACACCACCACCATATGTGCAAGAAGCTTTTGCTAGTCAATTTCGCCGTTTGGTAGATGCTAATATTCCCACAGTATTACTAGTGGGAAATCATGACCAGCATTCCCAAGGACAAGGAGGAGCAAGCTTATGTATTTACCGGACTTTGGGAGTACCGGGTTTTGTTGTGGGTGATACCCTGAAAACTCACCACATCCAAACTCCTAGCGGATTTGTACAAGTTATTACATTACCTTGGTTAACTCGCTCAACTTTAATGACTCGTCAAGATACAGAAGGTTTACCAATATCAGAGGTGAACGAGTTATTAACAGAGCGGTTACGAGTTGTTTTAGAAGGGGAAGTGCGTCGTCTGAATCCGGATGTGCCAACTGTGTTGTTAGCCCACTTGATGGCAGATAATGCTAATTTGGGAGCCGAGCGCTTTTTGGCAGTCGGTAAGGGTTTTACTTTACCTTTGTCTTTACTTACTCGTCCTTGTTTTGATTATGTGGCATTGGGGCACGTCCATCGTCACCAAAATTTAAATAAGTCTAATAACCCACCAGTGATTTACCCAGGAAGTATTGAAAGGGTGGATTTCAGTGAGGAAAAGGAAGAGAAGGGTTATGTGATGTTAGAACTACACCGGGGTAAAGTTGAGTGGGAATTTTGCTCTTTACCAGCTAGAACGTTCCGCACCATTGAAGTAGATGTATCAAAACAAGAAGAACCCCAAGCAGCGATTATGAAGGCGATCGCCAAATATGATATCCAAGATGCAGTTGTGAGGTTAATTTACAAACTGCGGTCAGAACAATTAGATTTCATTGAAACTGCTGCACTACATCAAGCCTTAACTTCGGCACATACATACACTATTCAACCAGAATTAGTTAGCCAATTAGCACGTCCCCGCGTACCTGAATTGAGTGCTAGTAGTAGTATTGACCCGATGGAAGCATTAAAAGCATATTTAAATAATCGTGAAGATTTGAAAGAAATTGCGACATCTATGATAGAAGCGGCAAATAAATTACTAGCAGATGAACTACCATTGTGGTTAGATGCTAGTCAGGAGCCGTAGCAAAATTATAGTGATACATTACCTCTATAACCAGTGACAATGCGCGAACCATCTTTAAATATATGAACTTCCATTTGGTCACTTGCCCAAGTAATGCTATCTTTTAAGGCAGAATTAAATACATGAACTCTTTGATTGCTAGAGGAAACAGGAGAATCAGGAGAGTTAATGGCCAAAGATTCGACAAAAGGCCCGTCAATTAAAATATCTAATTCTTTTAATAACTGTGCAGATCCATCTGGAGCTGATTCAGATCGCAAATTTTCCAAAGTAAACCCGCTAAAAGACATCACATTTAACCCAGCAGCTTTTACTTTATTAGCAACAGTTGCTAATGCTTTTGCTTGCCAAAAAGGTTCACCACCGGAAAATGTCACACCAGTATTGCGAGGATTATTCAAGATTTTTTCTACCAGATGATCAACAGAAATTAATTGATTAATTTCAAATGACCACGATTGTGTATTAAAACATCCAGGACATTCACGAAGACAACCTTGTACCCATACAACAGCACGACAACCAGGCCCATTAACTTCCGATGCATCAACATAACCCATAATGTTGAGATAGCCTGGAGGAATTTCTACTTGGGCTGATGGATTAGTGATTTTCATATATGTAACAACTGTAGGGAGGTGTTGATCAGGCAATACAAATTCACGTTAAAAAGATATGTTAATTAATATTTATTTTTCTTACTGTATGTACAGATACGCAAAATTTTCTTCATGGAGATTTTTTACTGGAACATCTGTATTACTATAATTTTAATTAATGAATAAAATACTGAAAGAAGCACTACTACAAACAAGGGGACTAAATATTATGTCGCCAGAAACCACCGTAGCACCAATAAACCAAACACAGGAAGTAGTGGATTGGCAACCAACTATGCCGCCCACTGATTTAATATTTGATGATGGAGAGCCTTTGGAAAGTAATCGTCACCGCATTACAATGAATGTCTTGATTAGGTCAGTACAACAAGCTTTGGCTCAGCGCAATGACTTTTTTGTTGGGGGCAATATGTTCATCTACTACAGTAGCACCCAAGCACGGAACAAAGATTTTAAGGGGCCTGATTTTTTTGTAGTATTGGATATTGATGGTAGCTACGCACGTGAAGCTTGGATAGTGTGGGAAGAAAATGGCCGCTATCCAGACATAATTATAGAATTGTTGTCTGAAAGTACGCAGGGAGTGGATAAAGGAACAAAAAAAGACCTTTATGAAAAAACTTTTCGGACACCAGATTATTTTATTTACGATCCTTTTAACTCAAACTCCCTTCAAGGTTGGCATTTAAACTCTAACCGGAAATACCAGGCGATCGCACCAGACAGTCGAGGTTGGTTATGGTGTGAAACTTTGGGTTTTTATTTAGGAACTTGGGAAGGAGCTATTGACCGAGATACAGGGGTTTGGTTAAGGTTTTTTGATGAAGATGGAAATTTAGTACTTTTACCTGAGGAAGCAGCTACTCTTTATGCTGAGCAAGAAAGTCAACGTGCTGAGCAGGAAAGTCAACGTGCTGAGCAAGAAAGTCAACGTGCTGAGCAAGAAAGTCAACGTGCTGAACGTCTTGCAGCTCGGTTAAGGGAAATGGGAGTAGATCCAGATAATTTATAATCTGAATACTTACCACTAATCCTCAAATAATAGAGTTAATAGGCCACTCACTTTTTTTAGGAGTGGCTTTTTTGTTTTAATCCCTCTACTGCATAAGCTCAAATAGCTGACATTTATTTACTTTTTAGTTTACATGGTTGAGAGATTGCACTATCCATGGGTACATCATCAAGATACTGGAACATATGGCGAATTAATCTCCAAAATGAAAAAGTTGGATACAAGTCTTACTTGGTTCCACCAGCACAAGAGTTTGTGGCTAAAGAAGTTGTTAATCAGACTGGAGATACACAAGCTGCTTTACTATCTTACTTTCATGGGAAAAATTCTGCTGAAGCTAGAGTCCGTGCCCAAGCTGGACTATGTTTACGGTGTTATATTTCTAACCCGATTTTGAAAGCTTGTCAAAAAATTGATAACCTTTTCGGTGGTGATAAAAGCTTTACATACCGTGATTTATTATCATTTGTCCTTAATGATGATGGCAAAACCCTGGTTATCTTAGATAGCGATCGCAAAACTCAACTTGTTCTCAACGATAATAACCAAGTTCAGCCTATTACATACAAGTTCTTTTCTGTCAAGGTTTTACAAACTTTTAAATCTGATTCTCACTCGCGGATGAGTCTAGATAATTGGACTTACTTACAAACTAAACAAAATCCAGAATTAAAAGATTTTTTATCAGAGTTTGGCTTTCAGCATTTAAGTGATTGGGCATTATTAAATCGGACAAGACCAAAACAACTCGAACGTTTCTCACTTTTACATCGTCACTTAGTAGAAGTATTTCATATAGTTTACCGTCGTGACAGAGTACAGCAACGACAAGCAGGTATCGGAAAATGTCCAGACCCGAATAACACTCAACTTCAAGAAATGATCAAGCACTTACAAGAAAGAGGTGTTATCATTAACGCTACACTTGATTTAATCAAAGGATTAAAAGAAGTTGCAAGAATACTGAGACAGTACGATATCTGGAGTAGTAGAGAGCCTTTAGAAGTTTATGATCCTGATGCTAAAAGTTACACACCTAGAGGAGATTTACCGACTGATTTCTTAAATGAACTGGAACTTGAACAACGAGAAATTTTAGATTTATTACATTCTTCACTTAAATCCGCTTTATGTGAAGCAATAAACAAAGAAATACATGAACGAATTTCTACCTTAGAAAAAAGCAAAAAATATAGTCCTCTAGCGAAACAATTTATTCCAGGATTACAATTATATTATGAAAAAGGGCTGTCTCTCAAAGAAATAGCTCCAATACTTGGAATGACGAGTTGGGATCAAACTAGAAGAATACTTAATCCTGGAGAATTTCTTACAAAAGTTAGAGATTTTTGTGTGCAACAAGTTGTAAAAAGAATGTTAGAACTTGCTATCGAAAAAGGTTTAACAAAAATACCTCCCGAACCAGACTATTTGAAAACTCTAGCTGAAGAAGTAGAAACTTTTGTTGACGAAGAGATTTTTAAAGAAGCAGCAGAAGAAATTAGAGCAGGTAAAAACCGCTCTATGGATAGTCTGTACGCTCAGCAGCTTTGCATAGCATTAAAAAATACCCATCAATGTGTATAAGGAAGAAAGTAATGTTAGATAACCCCGTAAAATTAACTAATTTTAAGCTTTTATTGTCAGAGACTGTATCAATGGGAGAAAAATCATTTGAACAAGCGAAGCTTATGAGCCAACATAATAGAAGTGAAGCTGAACAGTGGCAAAAGTATCTTAATTACTTAGCATTATTTGGTGTTGAAGGATGGCTAACTCAAAGAATACCAGAATTACCTATTAATAGAGAATCCATTAATTTTTTAAATGTATCTTATTTGAAATTAGGTAATTTTCGGGTTTGTGTGATTGCAACTGAGAATGTTTTAGATGAAGTCATTACTATACCTCAGTCTTCTATTAAAAATCCAGAATTAGCGGCCCATTTCTATATAGCAGTTGAGGTATTAGAAGAAGCAGAAGAAATAATTATTCGCGGATTTTTACGTTATGATGAATTACAAAATTATTGTCATCAAGTAAATCTCCTAGAATACTATCAAATACCGCTAGAAAAATTTGATTTAGAACTAAATCATCTCATCTTATATTGTCATTACGTAGAACCATCTGCAATTTTACCTGTAATTAAATCAAATTTCTGGGAAAAGACAACAAAATTAAGTCAATGGGTTCAAGGTGTCTTTGATGAAGGATGGTTAACCCTTGAGTCATTTATTAGTCCAGAAGCGAACTTGGCTTTAAGTACTAGAAATGTTACCACAGGTATAAAGCGAGGTAAACTAATTGATTTAGGAATGCAACTAGGTAGGAATAACTTAGCATTACTTGTCAACATCACAGAAGAAGCAGAGAATAAGTTAGGTGTTTTAATCCAGTTACATCCAACTCATGGAGAAAGATATCTCCCCGCTAATCTTCAACTTAGCTTGCTATCAAAATCAGGAAAAGTTTTGCAAGAAGTTGAATCGAGAGCGCAAGATAACTACATTCAACTGAAACATTTTAAAGGTGAGGTCGGTGTATACTTCAGTATTAGTGTTAAAATTTTGAATCTAAGTATAGTTGAAAATTTTGTACTCTAACTATGATGATATGGCTTGGTTATAAATAGAAGCTCGCACTTATCTAAACCAATCTCCTTTATAATTAAGCTGATATCAAATTAGGAGGAGAAGTTTGATCAAACGCCCTATTCAGTATACCTTCAAATTAAGAGCCAAACCACCGTTAGCTTTATTAACTAGATTCTTCTCTATTTTACTATGTCGGAGAAGCAAAGTTTTAATAGGCAATTCTTTCTTTTATCTTTTTACTTTTAGCTTTTCACTTTTCATTCTAACATTTCCTGTTTCCGCAAAAATTCCTGTTGTCAATATTAATTTACCTTCCTTAACACTTGTTTCTAGTAAAACGGATTTACTAGAAGAGGGAAAAACACTTTATCAAGCAGGACGTTTTGCGGAAGCGGTGAGAGTATTGCAAGCAGCTGATACTTTTGATAATTTGCAAAAAGTGGTAGTACTTAGTAACCTCTCTTTAGCTTATCAGCAATTGGGACAGTGGAAAGCAGCAGAAGATAACTTAAGCAAAGCGATCGCTTTGCTTGAAGCTCAATCCAATGTTTCCTCTCGACAGCATTCTCAACTTCTAGCTCAAGTACTAGATGTGCAAGGACGTTTACAGTTTGCTCAAGGTAAAATGGAAGTTGCAATAGCTACGTGGAAACAAGCTGCTAATATTTATAAATCTCTTAACGATCATGCAGCATTAAATCGGAATAAAATTAATTCTGTAGAAGCTTTGCAAGCTTTAGGACTTTTTCATCAAAGTAAGAAGATTTTAGCTGAGGTAGAACAAAGCCTCAAAAACCAACAAAATTTATCTTTAAAAACTAAGCAATTGCGTAGTCTTGGTAATATTCTCCAAGTAGTTGGTAATTTAGATGAATCTCGGAGTGTATTAGAGCAAAGTTTATTACTCGCAAAAGGTTTATCATCTAAGCAAGATATTAGTGAGAGTTTACTGAGCTTGGGTAATACATTACGCGCTCAAGGTGACATGAAAGCTGCTCAGAATTACTATGAGCAAGCAATAGCAACATCTGTTGATTCCACTGAACGCATAGTTACTCAGCTTAACCAGTTGAGCTTACTAATAGAAACAAAGCAATACAGATTAGCATTAGCATTATCTTCTCAAATAGAACCTGAAATCAATAAATTACCTCCTAATCGAAATACCATATACGCCAAAATTAATTTTGCTAAAAGCTTAATGATGTCTGAGAATACATCAATTAATATTCTACAACTATTAGTTAGCGCTGTACAACAAGCACGTACCTTACAAGACAAACGAGCAGAATCCTATGCTCTGGGTACTCTTGCTAATTTATATGAACCTCAACAAATTTCTCATGCTCAAAATCTCACCCAGAAAGCTCTGTTTATCGCTGAAACTATTAATGCACCAGATATTACTTATCAATGGCAATGGCAAATGGGACGTATACTCAAAAAATCAGGTAATATCACAGCAGCAATTCCTTACTATCGAGCAGCATTAAAAATTCTCCAGTCTAATCGTAGCGATATAGTTACAGCTAACAGTGATATCCAATTTTCTTTTCGAGAAAATGTGGAACCCGTGTATAGAGGGTTAGTTGCACTCCTATTACAATCATATCAAGGAAATAATCAAGCAAATCTGATTGAAGCTCGTGCTGTAATTGAGTTATTACAAATTGCAGAACTTGATAACTTCTTTCGTTCAGCGTGTTTAGTTCCTAAGCAAGAAATTGATGCATTAATCAATAGAACAGAGCAAAACGCAGCAATTATCTATCCAATTATTTTACCTGAAAGTATAAATGTCATTCTCAAATTACCAAGTCAAGAACTACGCTACTATAGTACCCCAATTTCTCAAGCTCAAGTAGAAAATACAACATTAGAACTAACCAAGTATTTGACTGATGTCACCCAGACACTCCAAGTAAAACAACAGTCACAACAGATTTATGATTGGTTAATTAAACCAATACAACCAGATTTAGACAAAAATAAGATTAAAACTTTAGTATTTGTTTTGGATGGAGAGTTACGTAATGTTCCTATGGGAGTTCTCTACGACAAACAACAGCAGAAATATCTAATGGAAAAATATGCGATCGCTTTAACTCCAAGTTTACAACTTCTAGATCCAGTACCTTTACACAAAGTTCCTTTAAAAGCTTTAACAGCAGGTTTAACTCAAGAACGGTTAATTGAAAACCGTGTATTTCCGCCACTACAAAACGTACAACGAGAATTACAGCAAATCCAGTCTGAGATCCCGAAAACTGCAACGCTCTTCAATCAATACTTTACTCAAACAAACCTGCGCCGTCAACTCCAAAGCGCTCCCTATACTGTAGTTCACCTAGCAACTCACGGTGAATTCAGTTCCGACTCTGCAAAAACCTTTATTCTGACCTGGGATAAATTGCTCAAAGTTAAAGAATTTGATGTTTTAGTAAAAACTCAAGACCAAAAGCAACCTGATACCATTGAATTACTCGTTCTCAGCGCTTGTAAAACAGCCCAAGGTGATAAACGAGCAGCTTTAGGACTTGCTGGAGTTGCCATCAAAGCAGGGGCACGTAGTACATTAGCTACATTATGGTCAATTGATGACCAGTCAACAGCCGATTTGATGAGTGAATTTTATCGACAGCTAAAAGCTGGAGTCAGTAAAGCTGAAGCTCTCCAACGTACGCAATTAAGTATGTTTGCCAAAGAAAAGCGCCCTTATTTCTGGGCCCCCTTTGTACTAGTGGGAAATTGGTTATAAGCTTAATTTCTGCTGATATCGTAATTCTAATTATAAATTCCTATAACACCTATGTTTTATTTGGAACAAAATATGCATTGACCCGTCATTTACTATACAAAAGCCATTTGATTACAGGAAGTTATAGTAAGTATAGGATTATTCTATTAATCTTAGAATTGCAACATTATAATATCTGTAGTGGTGTGAGTTAAATTTGTAGGTTTACTTGAAAATGTCTACTTGTACATCTAGCGTTTCTGAGTTGAAATCCCAAACTTGTTGTGTGGGAGAGTCAGCGAGGTTTTGTTATGAGACAGACCAGCAAGTCAAGTTAATTAGCTTACAAGCTGAGGTTGAGTCTTTACTGCAACAGTTACAAAACTTGAATGAGCAGAGGTTAGCTGCTACAGGTCGATAAATAGGCGTTTTTGATGCTATTCAAATCGCTGATTTTTATCTGACCATCGTCTGATTGTGTACTTATTGTCTTTTTCTACTAAAAGTGTAGGAAAATTCTGTTCCGAAAGCTTAGCGATCGCAGTCAGCGTTTGCTTGGTGTTTTTACTGAATTCATTATATATTAGTTTACCACCATCAGACAAAATGATGGTACGGGGGCTTTGCTTATTTTTGTTTTTTTGTGTAATTTTTATTGATGATTTCACAGAGGCGATCGCCTCTGTTGATATCGTCAGTATAACTTCTGGTTGACGATTTCCAGTCAAATCAATTGTTTGCACTGGCCAATGTCCTAGACGTTGGAGAATTATTTGGGGTTTAGGTACATCACCCTTTGGTATTTGACCGGATGCTTGTAAGGAACGCCACAAAGTAGGTAAAATAGACTTTGCTCGTTTTTGGTCTTGTTGATGCAGTTGGTTGAGGGTGATCGGAAAAGGCTGTACCCACTCTAAAGCGTTAGTGGTAAGTGCTAGAAGTTGGCGAGAAGTGGTCGGTTGAATTTCAGTATTTGTAATTGCAGCTAAAATACTTAATTTTCCATTCCGTAATTGTACTGCTTTACTAGTAGCAGTAATCGTTTGTTGTTCGTTATTGGTTTGAGGAATAATCTGAATGGTAGGGTCAGAATTTATTCCTAAAATCTCCCAGAGATATTTTTCGGGAGAGGTTTTAGGTAGTTTCAAATTTGCAAATGGTGAATTTAACCAGCGTTTACCATCGTGAAATGTACTTACCTGAATTTGATACCATTTGTTACTAGTTTTTTGAATATCAGGTTTAGACAACCAGTCACTAGGATTAACTTGAGTGATCAATTGTGCTGAGCCAATTATCCGACTTGGATGTTGAATTGTTGGCTTAGTGACCATCTCCCCATTCAACTGTCTTAACAAACCTGCTATGTAGGTAAGAGAATCTTGAGATTTTGTTTTTGTTTTTAACCAGGAGTTAGCTTTGCTATGTCCATCTTGTGCTGCTAGAATTAAAGCACCCCAAGCTTGCACTTCTAAACGATTGGGATTAACTCGTAATGCTGCATCTACACGGCTCCATAAACGTCCATTATCACCTCTAAGTAAAGTTGCTATTTCTTGAGCATTTTGTGGTGATGCTTCAAACACTTGTAAAGCTTTTGTCCAACGTCCATCAATTAAGTTTGCAAGTACTTCTTGATTAGGTGAAGCCCAAGTTTTTTCAGCTTGGCTTTTGGTAAGTTGAGAATGGAGACGAATCAAATCAATTTGTGCTTGTGCAGAGTTAGGTATTTTACCTTTTTGCTGTTTTTTGATAAATTGTAACCACGAATAAGCAGGTGTCCATAATCCACTACGAGCTATCATTAAAGCTTCTTGATAAGCTTGATTTCTTAGAGCAGGTGGTGTGAGGGAAAGTAGTTCTAGTTGGATGGGGTTAGCAGTAGTTTTACTTGGTTTCACCTGATAAACGTATAATTGTGGTTCCAAAGCAACAGTTTGATTCACAACTAACTCTTTGGTTCCACCGTTAGTTACTTGTTGCCATTGTGGTAATTGTCCGTTGGGGCTTGTCCAGGATAACATCAATCTTAGATTATGACGTTGGGGATGGTAATGGACAATATGACCATAAGCGATCGCATTCGTACCAATTATTCGCTGACCCCGTAAAAAAAACCAAATTCCTGGTGATGGAGTCTCACCTTCAAAACGTTTGACTTCAGTTAAAGGTAATTCAATACTGGAACCTGGATTTTCATTTGTTGCATCAGCAAAAGGAGCAATCACAAAAGCTTCATCTGGTCCAGTAATTGGCAATTGAGTTGCTAGATAGTAGTATTTTTCTGCTAAAGATTGAAATTCTAACTCATCTGAACGTTGGTAAACCCGCAGTTCAATTAACTCATTGCAATCAGATTGACAATTAGGACGTTTTTGAAAAATTGGTAGCAAAAAAGCTGTATCATCTTTAGTCAAAGGTAAAGATTTATCTACAACTTGTCCTTTTTTGCCAATATCTGACTCAATTTCTAAAATTGTTTGTGGACGTTCGTAATTACTTAAAGAAATTCTCGCCCATTCTGGTAACAATCTATTAAACCAAGCAAATTTTTCTGGGTTAAAGATAAATAAAAAACTTCCCCAACCAAATAATCCCACTACAGCAGCACTAGTTCCTAAAAGTGCGATCGCCAAACTCGACGCTAACCAATTTCCCCGTTGCGATTTGCGAGCCGATTTTTTAGAGATACGCTTTATCTTGATTTTACCTTGAGGTTTTGGCGTCAGCTTGCGGGGGCGATTTGCCATAGAATTACTTAGTAAGTACACTGTTTAATTATTCTTTTATACTCGTATTATTCCGCGATCGCCAATTTAAACAAACATCGTGTAACTTAAGTAAAAATACTGATATTAATTTCCTAACTTGCGATAAAAGCAGTAAATATACCAATGCCATAAGTGGTGTATATTGAATAACCTCATGCGTGGAGTGTGTGTGAGTTGAGTGTAAAAAAGTTGAAAACCAAAATATCTAGCCAACGAAGTCAATGGATACTCGCATCAATACTAATTGCGGGTTTTCACAGTTTTACACAACAGGCGATCGCGCTTGATGGGGGTTTGAGCATCGTAGAAAATGATGCATCAATGGAAGTTAACCTTACTCCCAGCCTAGG
>Ga0224723_1001907_pt1 | contig 12018 bp, 6 predicted proteins | sample Balambano_FR2_Me_FD_161647 | JGI IMG/M metagenome (GOLD analysis project Ga0224723, IMG submission 161647) | Freshwater sediment microbial communities from Lake Towuti, South Sulawesi, Indonesia - Balambano_FR2_MetaG | ecosystem: Environmental > Aquatic > Freshwater > Lake > Sediment | place...
GGCCGTCGCGCTGATACCAGGCGCCACCCTCGGCCTGCCCGCCCAGCACGCTGTTGTCGGCCACCACGCTGCTCGACAGGCCGAGGACGACATTCAGCAGGCTCAGGCCACCGCCACGCACGCTGCCGGTGTCGCTTTGGGCCTGGTTACCGGCAAACCAACTGTCGCTGAGCCGGAGCGTGCCGCCGTTGGCGGCGATGCCGCCACCACTAACGGCCGTGTCGTAGCTGCCCGAGGCGCGGTTGTAGGCGACGGCAACGCCGAACGCCACCAGGTTCGTGTCGAAGATTGCAGCACCACCGCCGGTCGCCTCGCCTGGCGCAGCGCCGTCGAAGTTAAAGTTGGTGGCGCTGTTGTAGAGCAGGGCGTCGCCGTGCAGGCCGACCGTGCTGGTACTGCTGGCCGAGCCGGTCAGGTAAAGACCGCCGCCTTCGGCGCTGCCCTGCTCGACGCTGGCCGTGTTATGTTCGATTGTATTGTTGGAAAGCTGCGTGCTGGCGGTGTTGGCAGGGCTGGGGTTAAGCAGTGTGATCGCCAGGCCGCCGCCCTGGCTGCCGACTTCGCCGCTGGCGCTGTTGTGATGGATATGGTTTCCGCGCAGGGTGATCGCCTCGCCGCTGAGCGCGAGGCCGGCGCCGTGGGCGGTCTGGCTTACGGCCACGTTGCGGCAAACGACGTTTTCCTGCAATGTCAGGCTGCCGCCGGCCAAGGCCAGGCCCGCCCCCGCGCTATATTCACTGCCCGCAGCCTGGTTGTCGCAGATTGCGCTCGAGTCGAGCGCGGCCTGGCCACGTTGCAGATAGATGCCGCCGCCGAGCGCCGACTCGATGCCGCTGGCGCGGTTACGCTCGAACAGGCTTGCGCTAATCTTGAGCTGTGCATCGAAGGCCGCCAGGCCAGCGCCAAGCTGGGCGCTGTTCGAGTAAATATGGCTCGAAGCGATACTCACAGTTGCGCCACGGATCAGCACACCACCGCCGGCGGCTGGCTGATCGGGTGCGTCGAGTTCGGGCTGCGCCTTGCCATTGGTGATCCACAGGTCGGCGATGCTCACCGCCAGCGGGCTAGCCGTGTCGTTGCGCCCGACAATCATCAGCCCGCGCGCGCGTTCCTGGCCGTCAAGCAGGGTAATATTGTTGGCAACCGGGAGCGTCCAGTCGCCCGCAAGATAGCCGCCTTGCAAACGGAGGCTCTTGGCGATGTAGGCTACCGTCTGGGGACTCTCGGGAATGGACACTTCGGGGGCTGTGTAGACGCCCACCGCGATGCGGATCTCGTCGCCGGGCAGGGCCATATCGACGGCGTGCTGGATGGTTGCACAGGGTAGATTGGGGTCGAGACACAGATTACCCTGGTCGCTGCCGCTGTTGGCGACGTAGCGAAGCTGATAGGGTGCGTTGGCCGTTTGCGCGGCGGGATGTGCTGTGGGGGCAAGTGCTGGCGCGGCGATGGCCGGGCCTGGAAGGGGCATCCCAGCAGGGAGCAGCGTCAGCAGAGCACACAGCAGTAGAGTTCGACGCCACATAGCAGATTCTCCTCCGTGTTGACCAATGCTCAGTCAGGGGCATCATAGCCCGCCGAACGGCGCCTTGAGTCTCACGATGGACAGCATCCGTCTCAGACTAGAAATGCTACAATAAGCTGGCCTCACATGCTGAGCCGTTCAGCACGCGAGCAGCGCTGTCGGCCCATTTTATGGTCGTATCTTGTGAGCGATTCTGCATACGCCTATGCCGCGTGAGAAGCAGCGCAGCCTGCCAGATGAGGAGGCCAGCCGCATGGCGCATGCCTTCCAGCACCGCGTATCCGAAGCGCTTGAGCATTTTGCCGATGCGGCCTGGCTTGGCGCGCGCTCGCCGCTGGCCACCCCTTATGTCCTTGGCGAGTGGCTGCTCGGACATCCGGGCGGCGATACTGCGTTGGGACGGGGGCGGGCACTCCAGCGTGCGATTCTCGAGGTTGCTTCGGAACTGCATGAGCAGGGCCGCCCAGTGCCAGAATGGGAGCACTTCGCGGCGGCGCCCCAGATGTGGAGCGCGCAGCAGCGCCTGCTCTACTGGAGCTTTTTTGCGGGCTATTTTCAGGGCAAGGCCTCGCTCTCGATCGAGCGTATTATCGCCGAGCTAGGCGTGTCACGTGCGACGTACTACCGGCTCCTGCCGCGCGCCGTCGAGCAATTAGCGGCCGCGCTGATCCGGCGCATCACCCCGTCGCTGCGGCTCGAAAATCCAAGCGCGCCGCAGGCGCTGGTGGGTCGCGCCAGCGAGCTTGAGCTGTGTATCACGGCGCTGCAAATGGGCCTTATGGTGGTGATCGAGGGCCCGGCAGGCAGTGGCAAGACGGCCTTGGGCACAAGCGTGATCACCGCGCTCGCGTCGCTGCCGACGTTCTGGTTCACGCTGCGTCCCGGCTTGAATGATCGCCTGGGTAGCCTGGCTTTTGCCTTGAGCCATTTTCTGCAACGGCAGGGCCGCACAGCAGCCTGGCTCCAGATCGTGGCCGACCAGGGCCAGGTCAAACTCGAAATTGTGGCCGGCCTGATCCGCCATGACCTCGAGCAACTGCCCTTGCGGCCACTGCTCTGCTTCGACGAACTTGATCTGCTGCACCCAGGCGAGTTGGCCGCGCACGAACAGTTGCTGGCCTTTATCGAGAGCCTGCACGGCCTCGTGCCGATGCTCCTGATTGGCCAGCGTGTGCCGCTGATCGCCGATCGCCGCGTGAGTCTGGGCGGCTTAGGCGTAGCCGCCGTCACGAGCTTTTGGGAAGCGGCCGGGCTACAGATCGACGCGGCCATGGCCGAGCGCCTGACTGCCTTAAGCGGCGGGAACCCGCGTCTGCTCGAGCTCTTCCTCAGTTTGCAGATCCTCGAAGGCCCAACCGAGTCGGCGCTTGCGCAGTTCGCCACGATGCCCGCCCTTGATGGCCTTGTGCGACGCATCTGGCGGCGGCTCGACGCTGCCGAGCAGCGCTTGCTGTTGCTGCTGGCTGTGTTCCACGGCCCGGCCCCCAGCGACGCATTCGAGGATCAGCTTGTCGAGCAGCTGGTCGAGCGCCATCTTGTGCAGCGTGATACGCAGGGTGGTGTGCTGCTACACCCGGCCTATGCCGGAGTGATCGCCGAGCTACCCGACCCCGAAACACGCGACGCGCTGCACCTCGAAGCAGCGGCAATCTCGGCGCAGCGAGGCGCGTACACGGCTGCTGCGAATCATCTGCTGCGCGCCAACCAGCCGCGCCTGGCGATCTGGACCTGGTATAGTCAGCGGGTGCAGGAGATCAACCAGGGGCAGGCGGCCAGCGCGCTCGATCTTTTCAGCAGAGTTTCGGCCAGCCGCCTCGAAGGGGCTGACCGCGAAGTGCTGCTGCTGCTGCGGGCCGAACTCTACAAGCTGCTGGGCGAGCACGAGCGGGCCGCCGAGACCTTGAAGGTTGGGGCGTGGCAGAGCAGGGCTTTGCGCGCACGGGCCAGCCAGATCGAGGGCGAGCTGGCCGATCTGCGCGACGAGTTTGCCCAGGCGACGGACGCCTACCGCGCGGGCCTTGAGTCGCTTGCGCCATTGCTTGGCAGCACGGCTGCTCAACTGCGCATCAGCCTTGGTCGGGTTGCCATGCGCCAAAACGAGCTTGAGCAGGCCTGGAACGAGGCGCGGCTGGCGCGCTACGAGATCGAAAAGGTACAGGGTCAGATCAAAGAAACGCTTGGCGAGTATGACGCCGCGCTGACCCACTACCGTGCAGCGCTGGTGCTGGCCGAGGAGCACGGCCATGGTCAGAACGAGGCCAAGGCCCACGATAACCTGGCGGCGATTTTTGCCTTGCGTGGGGCCTACGAGCAGGCGCACCATCACTGGGAACGTGCCTGCACCTTGCTTGAACGCGTGGGCAATCTGGATGCCCTCGCGACCGTGCGCGTCAATCAGGCCTTTGGCTATAACCTGGCCGGCCATGCCGAGGCCGCCGTCGCGGCCGCCGAGGCAGCGCTCGGCTTGTTTCGTCGTCTCGGCGAACCCGCCGGCTGCGCGGTGGCGGCTCAGAATCTGGCCGAAGCCTACCTGAGCATGGGCCAGCTCGATACCGCCGAAGGGTTTGCCCAGCAGGTGATAGCCGCAGAGGATACGGGCACGCTACCTGATGGACTCCGCGTGCTCGGCGAGATTCAGCTTGCCCGAGGCCAGTTCGACGCGGCTGAAGCCTTGCTGCGCCAGTCGATCAACGCCGCCGACAAAAACCGCGATATGTTTCTGGCTGCCTACGGCTGGCGTGCGCTTGCCCGGCTCCTGCGCCAGCAGGCCCGCTTGCCAGAAGCCGAGGCCGCCCGCGCTCAGGCTGTGGCCCATTTCACCGACCTGGGCCTCGAGCGCGAGCTGGCGCGCCTCGACTAGCGCAGTGCGCGTTTTGCTTGCCGTCGGACGGGATGTTTGCTAGCACAGACTGCACGGGCACCTTCACCCAGGAATTGCCTGCCGAGTCGTGCGCGCCGGTTGCAAGGAGGGTCTGAGAGGGGACGGCACGTTCCCTCCCAGCAGGGTGCAGGGACAGGAGTCCCTGCAAACAACGCAGCGTCGCCGGCGCACGGCTAGCGCCAAACAAAGGGGGCGCGGGGGCGCTAGCCCACGTTGTTACGCTGCGGGCGCGACAATAATCTTTAAGACATCGTCGGCACCACCGGCCAGGCGCTCGAAGCCGTCCGTGACGATCTCGCTCAGGCCGATGCGGTGTGAGATAACTGGCTCGGCGCGCACCCGACCGTCGGCGAGCAGGCGGATGGCCGCCTGGTAATCTTCGTCGTAGATATGCGAGAGCGAGCCGATCACTTCTTTCTCGGTAAGCACGATGTCGAAGAAGTTGAACTGGCTGGCCTTTTTGGGCAGGCCTAGCAGCACGGCTCGCCCGCCGCGCCGGGTCAGTTCGATGGCGAGCGGCACCGTCTCGTGCGTGCCCGCGCATTCCAGCGCCAGATCTGCACCTACTCCCCGCGTCAGCTCCAGCAGTTCGCCTGCCACACTGCCCTGCCGAGGATCAAAGGCCACGTCGGCGCCGAGCTTGAGGGCTGCCTCGCGACGGAAGGCCGAGGGTTCGACCACATAGACCGACGTGGCGCCGGCAACGCGTGCCATCTGCAGGGCCATCAGGCCGACTGGCCCTGCCCCGACGATCACGGCCGTTTCGCCAGGGTTGAAACGCCCGCGTCGCAGCGCCCGCACAACAACCGAGAGCGTCTCGGCGAGCGGCGCAGCCTCGAAGCTCAGGCTTTCGGGCAACGGCAAACACATATAGGCCGGCGCCACGCAGAAGCGCGCCAGGCCGCCGTGGGCCATGAGGCCCAGCGCCGCGAGTTGGGGGCAGAGCACGTGCTGATGGCGCTTGCACCAATAACACTCACCGCAGAAGATGATCGTATCTACGCCAACACGCTGGCCAAGCGCAAGCGTCGTGACGCCCGAGCCTTTGGCAACCACGGTGCCGGCAAACTCGTGACCCATAATCAAGGGGGCGGCCGCGCCGGTTAAGGGGTGCGGCTCGCCGACCGGGATGAGCTGCGGTCCGTACAGATACTCGCCCAGGTCTGTGCCGCAGATCCCGCACCAGTCGATCTCGACCACCACGTCTTGCGGGCCTGGGCTTGGATCCGGCACTTCCTCGACGCGCAGATCCCGGCGACCGTGCCAGAGGGCTGCTTTCATCGCGCTTCCTTTCAACAGGCTGTGGGTTTCCGTATGATATGATGGCACGAACCGTGGTGTCAAGCGAAGAGCTATCAGTTCTCAGCCGCCAACGTCGCTGTATGCATGGCCGCCCCGCACGGGCGCGGTCGCGAGCTGCGGGTTCAACAGCAGCGATCTGCAAGGCTGAGAGCTGAAAGCTGAACGCTTCCGAAGCAGGAGAGCGCAATGAAGCTACGCAGCCAGAACTGGTTTAGTGGGGTGGGCCTCTACACCTTTGTGCATCGCTCGTGGATGCAGGCTCAGGGCTTTCCAGGCGACGTGTTCGACGGCCGGCCCGTGATTGGCATCTGCAACTCGTGGAGCGAGCTGACCAACTGCAACGCGCACCTGCGCCTGGTGGCCGAAGCCGTGAAGCGGGGCGTCTGGGAGGCCGGCGGCTTCCCGCTCGAATTTCCGACCATTTCGCTTGGCGAGCCGTTCATGAAGCCGACCACAATGTTATACCGCAACCTGATGGCCATGGACGTCGAGGAGAGCATCAAGGCCAACCCGGTCGACGGCGTCGTACTGCTGTGTGGCTGCGACAAGACGACCCCGGCCCAGCTTATGGGGGCCGCCTCGGCCGACGTGCCGGCCATCATGGTCACGGGCGGCCCAATGCTCAAGGGGCGCTGGCGCGGCGAGGAGATCGGCTCGGGAACGGACGTGTTCCGCTTTTACGACGCCTACCGCACGGGGCAGATTACGGAAGAAGAGTTCGCCGAGATCGAGGTCTGCATGCATCGCTCGGGCGGCCATTGCATGGTCATGGGGACGGCCAGCACCATGACCAGCCTGGCCGAGGCGCTCGGCATGACACTACCGGGCTGCGCCAACATTCCCGCCGTCGACACGCGCCGCTACACGGTGGCTCACGAAAGTGGCCGCCGCATTGTCGAGATGGTCAAAGAAGATCTGCGTCCCTCGAACGTCATGACCCGCGAGGCCATCGAGAACGCGATCCGCGTGAGCATGGCGATCGGCGGCTCGACCAACGCCGTGGTGCATCTGCTGGCGATTGGCGGGCGTCTGGGCCTCGACGTTTCGCTCGACGACTTCGACCGCCTCAGCCGCGAGACGCCCTTCCTGGCAAATGTGAAGCCTTCGGGCCAGTACCTGATGGAAGACATGTTCTACGCAGGCGGTATTCCAGTCGTGATGAAGGAGCTAGGCGAGTTGCTGCACCTCGACGCGCTGACCGTCACGGGCAGAAGCGTGGGCGAGAACCTTGCGGGCGTGGTGAACGCCAACCGCGAAGTGATCGCTGCGCGCGAGGCGCCGCTGCTGGCCGAGGGCGGCACGGTGATTCTGCGCGGCAGCCTGGCGCCCGACGGCGCGGTGCTCAAACAGTCGGCGGCCACCCCGCGCCTGCTCCAGCACCGCGGGCGCGCGCTGGTGTTCGCCAACCGCGAGGAGTTGCTGGCGCGCATCGACGACCCGGAACTGGACGTAGATGCCGATACGGTGCTTGTTCTGCAGAGCGCCGGCCCGATCGGCGCGCCAGGTATGCCCGAGTGGGGCCAGCTTCCCATTCCCAAAAAGCTGCTCGAGCAGGGCGTGACTGATATGGTGCGGATCTCCGACGCCCGCATGAGCGGTACGTCGTACGGAACGGTGGTGCTGCACGTGGCTCCTGAGTCGGCCGTGGGTGGGCCACTGGCCCTGGTTCGCACAGGCGACCTGGTTGCGCTAGATGTAGCCGGGCGCCGCCTGGATCTGCTCGTCTCTGGAGACGAGCTGGCGGCGCGGCGGGCAGCCTGGACGCCACCCCCGCGCCATTTCCGGCGTGGCTACGGCGCCATGTTTCAGGAGCACGTATTGCAGGCAAACCTGGGCTGCGACTTCGACTTCTTGCGCAAAGTCGACGAGCCAGTGGACGATATGGCCGCCCGCTACGCGCGTATGGGCCATAGCTAGGAGGTCATTCCCTCGCTTTAGCTTGCGTGGCGCAGTGTAGCGAGGTGCTCGGGGTAGTGCCCGTAGGTATTGTCGGCGATGTACTTGGCCACATTCTCGCCGAGCGCTTTGGCGAGGCCCTCGGGGTTGTGCAGGTCGTCGTCGTCGAGGGCGCGGATAGCCGCGAGTGCCTCGGCGTGGCATTCGAGCGCGAAGGCGCGCACCTCGGAGGCGGGCATGTCGCGGCAGGCCGCGTAGGCCTCGGCGTTGAAGCGGTCGGTGTCGTCGTCGCTTTGCAGCTCGCCCTCGGGGAAAGGCGGCGCGCCGCCTAGCGCGGCACGCAGGGCCTGGCTCATGCGGCGCTCCCACGTCGCGACGTGCGCCAGGGCATCTTTGGCCGACCAGCCGTGTGGGCCGGGGGCGTGGAGCGCCGCGTCGTCTAGAGCGCTGGCTTGCTCGTCGAACTCCGCTCGTGCCGTGCGGATCTGCTCCAGCAGTTCTGCGATGGTCGTCGGATGTCTCATGCCTCACTCCCTCTTGCTGTCTGCTTGTCGCGGGCAGTGTAGCACGGAAAGCGGACAGAAGCAGTCTGGTTTTGCAGCGTTTGTGGCCGCCCGCAGGCCCTCACCCCGGCCGCTGCGCGGCCACCCCTTCCTGTGCCGGGAGAGGGAAAAGCTCATTCCAGCACTATGGAGCGTAGGCGCTACCTGTGGTAAGCTAGAGGTATCCCCAGCGGTGACCAGCGCATTCAAGGAGGAAGCTATGGCGCAGCCTAGACTGAGCTATACCTGCGGCACCAGCGATACGCCGTTGCTTGGCGTCACGATCGGCGACATGTTTGACCAGATTGTTACACGCTATCCTGACAACGAGGCCCTAGTCGCACGCCATCAGAATCTGCGCTATAGCTACCGGCAGCTTCAAGAGCAAGTTGATCGCTGTGCCCGCGGGCTGCTGGCGCTGGGCATCAAAAAGGGCGAGCGGGTTGGCATCTGGGCGCCCAACCGTGCGGAGTGGGTGATGACCCAGTTTGCGACGAGCAAAATCGGCGCGATTCTGGTCAATATCAACCCGGCCTACCGCTTGCACGAAGTCGAGTACGCCCTGACTCAGTCGGGTTGCAGCACCCTCGTGATCGCCCCAAGCTTCAAGTCGTCAGACTACACGGCCATGCTGTACGAGCTAGCACCTGAGCTCCACACGGCCGAGCCTGGCCGGCTGCGCGGCGGGCGCCTGCCCGAGCTGCGCCTGATTGTGCGGCTTGGCGACGAAGCGGCGGCTGGGATGCTGCGCTGGGCGGATCTGCTGGGGCTGGCGGAGCGTGTTGGTCCCGAACAGCTCGCCGAGCGTCAGCGCCAGCAAGAGTTCGATGACCCGATCAATATTCAGTACACCTCGGGGACAACGGGCTTTCCCAAGGGTGCTACGCTCTCGCACCATAATATTCTCAACAACGGCTACTTTGTGGCCAGGCTCATGAACTTCAGCGACCAGGACCGCCTGGTCATCCCGGTGCCGCTCTACCATTGTTTTGGTATGGTTATGGGCGTGCTGGGCTGCGTGACCCACGGCGCGACCATGATCTTTGCCTCGGAGGGCTTCGAGCCAAAAGCGGTGCTCGAGGTCATTCAGGCCGAGCGCGCCACGGCGGTGTATGGTGTGCCGACCATGTTTATCGCCGAGTTGGACCACCCGGAGTTCGCGGCCTTCGACCTGACGAGCTTGCGCACCGGGATTATGGCTGGCTCGCCCTGCCCCGTCGAGGTGATGAAAAAGGTCCAGTCGGCCATGCATATGCGCGAGGTCGAGATCGCCTACGGCATGACCGAGACCAGCCCGGTCTCCTTCCAGACCCGCGCCGACGCGCCGCTCGACAAGCGCGTCAGCACTGTCGGCCAGATCCACCCGCACGTCGAGGTCAAGATTATTGACCCGGCCACGGGGCAGGTGGTTCCGGTTGGTACGCCGGGCGAGCTATGTACGCGGGGCTATAGCGTGATGCTGGGATACTGGAACAACGAGGAGGCAAGCAGAGCGGCTATTGATGCGGCGCGCTGGATGCATACGGGCGATTTGGCAGTAATGGACGAGGACGGTTATGTGAATATTGTCGGGCGCATCAAGGATATGATCATCCGGGGGGGCGAGAACGTCTACCCGCGCGAGATCGAAGAATTTCTTTACACGCACCCCAAGATCTCGGACGTGCAGGTGATCGGCGTGCCGGACGCCAAGTACGGCGAGGAGATCATGGCCTGGGTGAAGCTCAAGGCGGGCGCGACGGCGAGCGAGGACGAGATCCGGGCCTTCTGCCAGGGCCAGATCGCCCACTTCAAGATCCCGCGCTACGTCAGGTTTGTCGAGAGCTTTCCGATGACGGTCACGGGCAAGATCCAGAAATACCTGATGCGCCAGCAAAGCATTGCGGAGCTGCACCTGGAAGACGTGGCAACGATCAAGACGGCCTGAGGTCGGCTTTCTTCTAGATGACGTAAGCGCTACCCGCGCGGCCCTCGTGCGAGGCCTGGTCAAGCCCTAACAGCTCCCTGGTCACTCTTCGCCACGTCCCGTCGCCGAAAAGCTACTGGTATTGATCGCGACGAGTTGACCGGGATCGGGGCCAGTCAGCAGGTCGATGGCGACCAGCCACTTGACCCAGACGAAGCCGCGCTCGCCGGGCGCGACGAGGCGTGCAGGCGCTCCGTGCCCGTGGCTGAGTGCTTCGCCGCCAAGGTGCGTCGCTAGCAGGGCTTCGCGCGCCTGTGCAATCGGCAGGCTCCAGCGGTAGCCGGTGACCGAGACGAAGCGCACATAGGCGGCGTCGGGTGCAAGTCCTGCCTGGTCGAGGAGTCTGCCAACCGTTATGCCCTGCCAGTCCTGGGTCGAGTAGAAGCCACCTGTGCAGTCGAGCATGGCAACCAAACGGTCACCCATCGTAATGTCGGCGTGGCCCAGCCTGAGCGGCCGCTCGACGGCACCGCCGATACGCAGTTGCCAGGTGTCCACTCTAATCGGGCGTGGCTTGTCGGCAACCCAGCTCACGGTCGGAAAGGCATTGCCCGTGAAGCTCGCCAGTTCGCGCGAGCCGGTGAAGCGCCGCTCAACACCCGGCAGGCGCAGCAGCTCCTGAGCAAGATGCTGAAGCGGCGCGAGGAGCAGCCCGCCAATCACAAGCCCGCCCAAACGCAGCGCCTGGCGGCGGTCGCTTATGTCGGCGCGCCGCAGCGGAAGCGCACGGGCGAGCATATGCACCGACACCAGAGCGACTAGCAGGAAGGCGGCGACGATATGCCAGTTGAGCAGGTTGTAGCCGCCGGCGACGAGTGTGCCGCCGTGGACCCAGGCGACGCCTGTGAGCAGCACCAGCAGCACCAGCAGCGTTGTGCCAATACCAGCAAGGCTGCGTGGGTCACGGTAGGTTGCCGGCCAGCGGGCCAGCCCGCGCGGCAAGACGCGCCCGCGCACTCGGCGCAGCTTCAGCAAGGTCAGCGCGCCGAGTGCAAAGCCTAGCCCGCCATGCACGACAAAGACCCAGTCCAGCTCCGGCTGGCCGATGGTCAGCGTCCACAGCCCTGTGCCGAAGGCAGCACCGACCAGTAGCGCCAATCCCCAATCGGTTACGCGCGGCCGCATCGCATCCCTCGCAGCACTCCTTGCACTTTCGAGCGCTCCTGTTGCCCTCCCGACGGTTTTAGGTAGCGCCACACAGGCAGTATCTGTACGGAATTTCACATTACATATTGTAGCCTTCCCCCCACAGGCCGTCAACAATACGCGCAAGCCATCGGCGCTCGTTGTGGCTCGTTCAATCAATCGCTGTGGCACAGACCTCAGTTCTGCGGAAGACGTGTAGGCGAGAAAGCGCCAGCGCATAGGCTATCTGGCGCTGTTGTATGCAGCGTAGCGGGTGGATAATTGATCTGTGCAAATGGCGGGATGCCGCGCGTCGCAGCGTTCCCTGCTCCCGCTGGCAAAGAAGGATAGGACCATGGCAACTCAACAGCTCGAACTGCCGATTACCGGCATGACCTGCGCCTCCTGCGTGCGCCGCGTCGAAAAGGCGCTCAAGAACGTCCCCGGCGTACTGGAGGCGCATGTGAACCTGGCCGCCGAGCATGCCACGGTGCGCTCCCTGCCGGATGTGGCCGGCTGGAACGAACTGAAGGCGGCCGTGGAGCAGGCTGGCTACGGCGTGATCGAGACGGGCGGCGAGGATAGTGCGGGCGAGGACGTCGAGGCCCAGGCGCGCGCGCGCGAACTGGCTGACAAGCGGCGCAAGCTGATCGTCGGCGTGGTATTCAGCCTGCCACTCTTTGTGCTCTCGATGGCACGCGACTTCGGCCTGCTCAGCCCCTGGCTCTTTGGCGCCTGGGCCGAGATGGCGCAGATGCCGGGCCATAGCATGCTGTACCCG
>Ga0224723_1001908_pt1 | contig 12013 bp, 10 predicted proteins | sample Balambano_FR2_Me_FD_161647 | JGI IMG/M metagenome (GOLD analysis project Ga0224723, IMG submission 161647) | Freshwater sediment microbial communities from Lake Towuti, South Sulawesi, Indonesia - Balambano_FR2_MetaG | ecosystem: Environmental > Aquatic > Freshwater > Lake > Sediment | place...
GTCGCATCGCGTGAGCGTGAGGGGTGGGGGCCACCCCGTCCGGTGTCCAGAACGGCGCGTTGTGAAAGGGATACGGGCGGGTCATCAACCGGCTTGCAGACTACGGCACTGGCGGAACGAAACTGCGCAGGTTGAACGTCGCACTCGTCTGCACCGTCGCGTCAAGATCGGTGAAGTGTTCACGGGCCAGGGCTTCCATCGCTGCCGCGCCGCGTTCAATCTCGTCGTCGGTCAGCTTCCAGGTGGCCGACCACAGCCGCGCCCGAAACTGATCGATCACCTCGCGCGGGGTCATCGAGGCGGGGTAGGCGTAAGAAAGCTCTTCGCTGACCGTCGTCCAGCCGCGTTCGATCAGTCCGGCATCCTGCGCGCCACGTACCTGATCCCAGGGTTGTTCATGGCCGACGCCACTTTTCCACGCTTCGCGCAGACCGTGAAGCGCGGCGCTGCCTGTGCCGCCGCCCCAGCAGCGGATCAGACGCCCGCCGGGTTTCAGCGCGCGGGCCAGTTCATCCAGCACGGCGGTCAGATCGCTGACCAGATGAAAAACATGCACCACGATCACCGCGTCGAACAGGCTGCTTGCAAGGGGGAGTTTCTCGGCGTCACCTTCCACCAGCAGCACCCGCTGATCAGTCTGTTTGGCGCGCAGCCGTTCCATCATCGCGCGGGAAATATCCACGCCGACGATCTCACCGACGTAAGACGCCAGCGGCAGCGCGATCCGCCCCGTGCCGATGCCGATCTCCAGCAGGCGATCGGTTCGCTTCAGTCCGGCCTGCTCCGCGATGAACGCCGCGATCGGCGCTTCCTGATCCGGTGGGAACCCCCGCGTGCGATCGTAGTAATCGGCGGCCTGATCAAAGTTGATCGATTCCACAGTCACGCGCAGCCTCCATGGATAAACAGGGATAGCGTTTCCGCGCAGACTATACCGCGCCTAAGCGGGTTTTGACAGGACGCGCATCCGGCCATCATTCCGAAGTGCCGGGCGTGGTATTGAGCGTCGGCGCGTAGCGGTTCACCGTCTCTTCGCCCAGCTTATCGACCAGCTTCCGGCGCAGTTTGGGGGTTTCTTCCGCCCATTTGCTCTCAAGCTGTTCCTTGCTGGCGCGATGTCCATCGCCAGGGTGTGCAAGGATGCCCTTCGCCACGCTGGGCGCGGTGGTGATCACACGCTGGACATCCGCAAAACCGCAGACCGGGCAGGCGGGCGCGGAGTCGCTGAAGCCGTGGCGCGACTCAAACTGGCTGCCGCACTGAGGGCATCTGTAATCATACAGCGGCATGGGTTAACCGTCCTTTACCGACACAATGCGCCTGATTATAGCAGAACGCACACCCCTTAACCCAGGCGGATGCGCGGGTTGAGCAGAGCGTAGAGTAAATCCGCGCCCAGATTTGCCAGCGAAAACGCCAGCACGATGATCATCACGATCGACTGGACGATCGGGATGTTTTTGGCCTCGATCGAGTCGAACAATTCGCGCCCCAGGCCGGGATAATTGAACACCTGCTCGATCACCACCAGCCCGCCGATCAGCCAGCCGATGCTGATGGCGATCACGGTGATAGTCGGCAGCAGGGCGTTGCGCAGCACATGTTTGAACACGATCTGACGGCGCGGCAGCCCTTTGAGCGTGACGGTGCGCACATAGGGCTTTTTCAGTTCATCGATCACGCCGGCGCGCGTCATGCGGGAGACGTACCCCAGCAGCACGAAGGTCGCGGTGACAGCGGGCAGGATCAGGATGCGCAGCCAGTCGCCCAGCGTATAACCGTCCTGCACGCGCGAAGTCGCCGGGAGCCAGTCGAGCTGATGGGCGAACACGTTGATCAGCACCAGGCTGGTCACAAATTCCGGCAGGCCCACCACCGCCAGCGAGAACACGGAGATCAGGCTGTCGATCCACGTGTTTTCACGCAGCGCCGCGATCACACCCAGCAAGATCGAAAGCGGGATGCTGATCGCCAGGGTCAGCGCCGCCAGCCGCAGCGTGTTGCCCAGCTTTTCCAGCACCAGGGGCCGTACCGGCGCGCTGCCGCGATTGAACGACTCGCCCCAATCGCCGCGCAAAAAGCTGCCCAGCCAATTCAGATACTGCTGCGGCACAGAGTCGTCCAGGCCCAGGTCTTCGCGGATGGCCGCCCGCGCCTGCTCGCTGAGATCACGCGCGCCGCCCTGACTCAGCACCACAATATCGCCGGGGATCAGCCAGGTCAGCGTGAAGATCAGGATTGAGGTGATCAGCAGCGTGAACACCAGCAGCAAAAAGCGCCGCGCCAGATAGGTGATCATGCCTTGTGCGCCTCGCCGTCGGTTTGCAGGGCGGCCAGTTCGTCGATCGGGATGTGACAGCGGATAAAGTGGCGGTTGCCCGCGTCCTGCCACGGCGGTTCCTGCTGCTGGCAGATCGGCCCGATCTTGCGCGGGCAGCGGGTGTGGAAGCGGCAGCCGGTCGGAAGATCGCGCGCGCTGGGCACTTCGCCATCCAGCCGGATCGGTTTGCCTCGCACCTGTGGATCCGCCACCGGATGCGCCGAGACCAGCGCTTCGGTGTAGGGGTGCGATGGCGCGCCGTACACGTCCTGCGTTGTCCCCTGTTCCACGATCTGGCCCAGGTACATGACGACGATCCAATCGGCCAGGTAGCTGATCACATCCAGATCGTGCGAGATCAGCACGTAGCTGACGCCGTTGGTGCGGCGCAGATCCTTAAGCAGATTCAGCACCACGGCCTGCACGGAGACATCCAGCGACGAGGTGGGTTCGTCGGCCACGATCAGCGCGGGTTGCGCCGCGAAGGCGCGCGCGATGGCGACACGCTGCTTTTCCCCGCCGCTCAGTTCGCCGGGGTAGCGCCCCGCATATTCCGTCGGGAGCCGCACCGACTCCAGCAGTTCGGCCACCCGCTGATCCAGTTCGAGCGCCCGCCCGTCTCGCTGGCCGAGCAGCCGCAGCGGTCGCTTGAGCGCCTGGCCGATCGTGTGATAGGGGTTAAGCGCACTTTCCGGGTTCTGGAACACCATCCGCAGATTGCGCAGTACATCGCGCGGGCGCTGGCTCAGATCGCGGCTGATGTCGATGCCGCACAATTCGATCTCGCCCTTATCCGCCGTTTCCAGCGCCACGATGCAGCGGGCCAGGGTGGTCTTGCCGCTGCCACTTTCGCCCACCACCCCCAGCGTCGATTGGACGTTGACACTCAGATCGACGTCATCCACGGCGCGAATCGGGCGGAATTTACGGCGCAGCGCCCGGTCGATCCAGGTGCGCTGGCCGAAGTGTTTGGTAATGCCGCGCACATTCAGGACGCGGGTGGGATGCGCGGTGATTTCGTCCGTGGCAGCCTGAGCCTCGGCGATCGGCTGCGGCGAGCGTGTGACCGGCGACAAGCCGAGCGATAACTCGCCAGACTCAATCTCACGCCAGCGCCAGCATCGCACCATCCGCCCGGCGCTGATATTCTCCAGCGGCGGTTTTTCTGCCCGGCACAAATCGAGGGCCGCCGGACAGCGCGTGGAAAATACGCAGGCGTGGGGTCGATCGGCCAGCGAGGGGGCCACCCCTTCGATCGTCGAAAGGCGTGTCTCCTGCCCTTCGATCGGGCGCGGCAGGCTGGCGAGCAGCCCGACCGTGTAAGGGTGCAGCGGCCTGACATACAGGTCAGCGACCGGCGCGCTTTCCATCACCTCGCCCGCGTAAAGCACCGTGACGTGATCGCACAACTGCGCCACTGTGCCGAGATCGTGGGAGACATACAGCGCCCCGGCCCCGGCGGTGATCGAGGGATCGCGCACCAGTTCGCGGAACAGGTCGAGGATTACGGCCTGCGTGGTCACGTCGAGCGCGGTGGTCGGCTCGTCCAGGATCAGCAGGCGCGGCTGGGTGCTGAGCGCCATTGCGATCATCACGCGCTGCATCATGCCGCCGCTGAGTTGATGCGGGTAACGCCGGGCCACCAGCTCCGGGTCGGCGATCTTCACCTGGCGCAGCATCTCGACGGCGTAAGCCTGGGCCTGCGCAGGGCTGCGATCCGTGTGTCGCTGGAGCAGTTCACCCATCTGATTGCCAACGGTGTAGGACGGATTGAGCGAGGCCAGCGCGTCCTGGGGCACAAGCGCGATGCGGTGGCCCCAGATCGAGCGCATCTGCGCCTCGGAATAAGACAGCAGATCGACGCCTTCAAACGTCAGCGTGCCGGATGAAATGCGCGCGTTGCTGCTCATATAACGCATCAGCGCCAGCGCCAGCGTGCTTTTACCGCTGCCGCTTTCCCCGACCAGGCCGTGAATCTGCATCGGGTGGATCGCCAGCGACACCTCGCGCACTGCGTTCAGCCAGGTTTTGCCCAACCGGTAATCAATGCACAGATCATCAGCGCGGATCACAGGCGTGGTCAGCAGCGGGTCGTGCGCCTGGTTCATGGCAGGCTCCCTTCGTGCCGGAAGATGCGCCGCAGCCCATCCGCCATCAGATTAACGCTGATCACCAGCAGCGCGATCGCCGCCGCCGGAAAGTAAAGCGCCCACGGCGCATTGGCATACTCGCCGCTGGCTTCTTCCACCATCTTGCCCCAATCCGGGGACGGAGGCTGCACACCAAGACCCAGAAAGCCCAGGGACGCGACTAGAAAGATCGCATAAGAGAAGCGCAGGGCGGCTTCAACGATCAGCGCGGGCAGCACGCCGGGCAGAATCTCGCTGAACAGAATGTAAATGCCGGATTCGCCGCGCAACCGGGCCGCCTCGACATAGCCGCTGGCGCGCAGATTGAGCGTTGCGCTGCGGATCACACGGGCGACGATCGGTGTGTAAAGCAGCACCACCACGAGGATGATCGTCAGCGGCGATGGGCCGAGGATGCCGAGCGCCACCAGTGCCAGCACCAATGCCGGGATCGAAAGCAGGCTGTCCAGCGCGCGGGAGATGATCTCGTCAAATAACCCGCCATAATAACCGAGTGCCAGGCCGAGCATTGTGCCCAGCGCTACGGACAGGGCCGTGGCCGCGCCGGGCAGCGTGATGATCCCTCGCGCACCCCAGATCACACGGCTGAACACGTCACGGCTGTCCTTGTCGATGCCGAAGGGATGCTCCCACGACGGCGCGACGCGGGTCAGGCGGCGGTTTTCCTCATCGCGGATAAATTCATCATAACGGTACGGGGCCAGCATCGGGCCGAAGATCGCCAGGAAGATGAACCCCAGCACGATCAGCGTGCCGATCAGCGACAGCGGGCGCTGGGCCATCTGCCGCCAGAAAGACGCCTGCGTGCGCTGCCAGCGCTGAAGCCGGGTCAGCCGCGATGGCCGCAGAAGGGGCATTGAAACCGGAATTTCAGGTGTCGTCATGGGCAGGTAATAAGGTAAAGAGGGCGCAGCCAGCGCCGCGCCCTGTAAGCCTGACAGGATGGGTTGCAGATCAGCCCGCGAAGGAGACGGTGCGGAAGTCCGTCTGGCCGGGGAAGGGATGCAGTTCCAGCCCTTCGAAGCTGCTGTTGGCCGCCCCCAGCACCGAGGCAAACCACGGGATGATGATTGGCCCGCGATCCGCGAAAATGGCGCCGATCTGCGCGTAGATCGCCGCACGTTCGGCGACATCGGTCGTCACCGCTGCCTGGGCGACCAGTTCGTCCAGTTCCGCATCGGAGAAGTGGGTTTCGTTGTAGATGCCGCCGGTGATGTAGGCTTCGATCAGATAACCCTGCGGCACGGGACGATCACCCCAGCCCGTGATGCCGAGGTCAACTTCCAGCCATTCGTTGCTGGCGTAATACTCGCCTTCCGGGCGCAGCAGAATATTCACGTCAATGCAGCCTTCCGCCCACTGCTGCTGGAGCGAGACGGCCAGCGATTCATAATTGAACGCATCGACCACATAGAAATCACTGCTGATGCGTTCCTCGCCGGTAGCTTCCAGGATCAGCGCGCAGGCCGCCGCCGGGTCATGCACATCATCGCCTTCCACATCGGTGAAGAAATCTGCATAGCTGGGGCCGATCGGGTCGTTGTTGCCCAGCACACCATAACCCTGCTGCACAATATCCAGCAGTTCCGGGCGGTTGGTCGCCAGCTTGAAGGCCTGGCGCACCCGTGAGTCTTCACCCAGCGCGCCTTCGTCGGAACGGATGCGGATCACCGGGTGCTGATTGGTGGCGCGTTCCAGCACGGTGATGCCGTCCTGACCTTCCAGCGCGCTGATCTGATCCACATCCAGCTTGAAGATAAAATCGACCGCGCCGTCCAGCAGCGCGTCGATCTGCGCCTGCGAATCCGGGAAAAAGATAAATTCGATCCCGGCCAGGGCTGGCGCGCCGCCCCAGTAATTGGCATTGGCCTCAAACGTGGCGCTTTCGCCGGGGCTGTAATCGGTCAGGATAAACGCGCCCGTCCCGTTGAAGCTGGCGTAATCATCACCTACCACATTGACTTCTTCCGTGCCATCACGCAGGATCAGCGCGTGGCGATTGCCGACGCCATAAAGAAAATCGGCGTTGGGCTGCGCCAGCGTGAAGACCACGGTTGCTTCGTCTGGCGCGCTGATCTCGAATTCGCCGAGCAGACCCAGCGCCGGTGAGCCGAGTTCGACCAGGCGGTTAAAGGTATACACCACATCCGCCGAGGTGAAGGGCGAACCGTCGTGGAAGGTGGCCCCTTCTGCCAGCGCAAACGTATAGGTCAGGCCGTCGTCGGCGATCTCCCATTCCGTCGCCAGGGCGGGGACGATCGAGTTATCGGGATTGATCTCGATGAGATAATCGTAAATGGTGCGGTTGAAAAGGATTTCGGGGTCGTTGGAGCCGGTCGCTGGATCGAGGTTCTGAGGTTCGTTGAGTCCGACGCGCAGCACCGCATCCGCCTGCGCGGTCACGCCGGTGGCCGAGAGCGCAAATAGAATGAGCAGGATGGCAGTCGTGAACATCAGCCGGCTGATTCCACTTCTGCCGTTCAGGTGCGCTTCATTGAGATACATTTCTGCCGTTCCTCTCTGTTTCAGGGAGATAAGATGGAAAAAACGTTCTACCTTGACCATAATCCGCTTAGATGAGTGTGAAGTGTGAAAAGCGTAAAGGCAGCTGTGACTCTCACTCCTACAGCAGACGTTCTCGCGGCCCATGCCTTACGCTCGTTACAAAACGATTATGCAATCTTACGTCTTGCTTGAGCTTTACTCGCCGGGTTCGTCTGGCGTGACATCCAGCAGCACCTCGTCAGCCTGCACACTTTCCCCTACGCGGTAACGAACCGCCGCCACCACTCCATCATAAGGCGCCTGAATCCGGTGTTCCATTTTCATGGCTTCGATCGTCACCAGCACCTCGCCGCGAGCCACCTTCTGCCCGCTGACCACGCGCACGCTGGTGACCTGGCCGGGCATTGGCGCGCGCAGCGACGCCTGGTTGTCACGGGCGCGTTCTGGCAGTGGCAGCGGGTTGACCCACGTCAGCATACAGGCGCTGCCGTCGATGTGCATCCACCATTGATCCCCGCTGCTGGCGACGATCACGGTGCGGCGGTGTCCGTCTATGGTCAGGATTATTTGACCAGCAGACTGTGACAAAACCCTTACGCGCTGAAATTCTGTTTCCAGCGGCCCACTGATCGCCACGCGATAAGTCTCTGCCCCGGTCGGCGTCAGGCGGATCTCGGCAATCACATCCCGGCTGGCGAAGCGGTGGGTCAGCGCGCGGTTTGGGCTGTTGCGCCAGTAACCGCCGCGTCCGTTCGCGCCGTGCTTTCCACTTCGGCTGGTTTCCACGGCCAGGGCGGCGGCGATCCACGCGGCGGGTGGGGCCGCCGGTTCTTCCAGCAGATCGGCATGCTGATCGATAAACGCGGTGCTGAGATCGCCTGCCGCGAAATCAGGATGCGCGATCAACCGGCGCAGGAAGGCGATGTTGTGCTGCACGCCGAGGCAAATCGTCGTCGCCAGCAGATGATCCAGCCGGCGGATCGCCTCATCACGGGTCGCGCCCCAGGCAACGGCTTTGGCGATCATCGGATCATAGTGGATACTGATCGCGCTGCCGGCCCGCACGCCGGTGTCCATCCGCACCTCATGGGTGTTGCCGCCGTGGGCGCTGCCCCAGTGCAGGATCGTCCCGGTCGCGGGCAAAAATCCGCTGGCCGGATTTTCCGCGTAAATCCGCGCTTCGATCGAGTGGCCGCGCCTGGTATTCGGCTCCTTAAAATACTCGTCAAACAGCGCCAGCGGCCGACCTTCCGCGAGCGCGATCTGCCAGCGCACCAGGTCGATCGCCAGCTTCATCTCCGTCACCGGATGCTCGACCTGGAGGCGGGTGTTCATCTCCATAAAGTAAAAGTTTTTGTCCGAATCCAGTAAAAACTCGACTGTTCCGGCGCTGGTGTAGCCGATCTGCTGGCCGATGCGAACCGCCGTCTCGCTCATGCGCTGCCGCAGATCGTCATCGAGCGCCACGGAAGGCGTTTCCTCAATGATCTTCTGGTGGCGGCGCTGGATGCTGCACTCACGTTCACCCAGCGCGATCACACGCCCGTGCTGATCGCCGAGGATCTGCATCTCGATGTGGCGCGGGTTGATCACGTACTTTTCCAGGATCAGGGTGTCATCGCCGAACGCCTGGCTTGCTTCACGCCGCGCCCCCGCCAGCGCTTCGATCATGTCCGCTTCGGAGTCAACCCGGCGCATCCCTTTGCCGCCGCCGCCTGCGCTGGCCTTGATCATGACCGGATAGCCGATCGCGTGTGCCGCAGCGATCAGCGCCGTGTCCGATTGATCCGCGCCTTCGTACCCCGGCAGCAGCGGGACCCCCTTCAGCAGCAGTTTGGACTCGCGCTTGCGGCTCATCGCTTCCATCGCGCTGACCGGCGGCCCCACCCACGTGATGGCGGCGTCGATCACCGCCTGCGCGAAAGCCGGATTCTCTGACAGAAAGCCATAACCGGGATGAATGCCATCCGCGCCGGTCTGGAGCGCGGCGCGCAGAATGTTTTCAGCGTTCAGATAACTCTCGCTGGCCGGGCTGGGGCCGATATGTACCGCTTCGTCCGCCATTTCGACGTGCAGCGCGTCGGCGTCGGCGTCGGAATAGACGGCGACCGTGGCGATGCCCATCTCTCGGCAGGTGCGGATGATGCGGCAGGCAATCTCGCCGCGATTGGCGATCAGCAGCTTGCGGATCATGGGCCGTCCTCCCCCGCGTTCAGCCCGACCTGTGACCAGTGCGGCGGGCGCTTCTCTATAAACGCCCTCATACCTTCCTGACCGTCGGCGCTCTGTCGCAGCCGATCGATCAGGTCGGCGCGCAGGGCCAGCGTTTCGTCATCGGCCCTGCCCGCCACCTCGAAGATCAGGCGTTTGCAGGCCGCCAGCGCGTCTGGGCTGCACTGCCGAATGTCGTCCAGCGCCGCGTCGATCCGCTTGTCGAGATCCAGCGGAAAGCACACCTCATGCACCAGGCCGAACTGATGGGCCGCCTTGCCGTCGAACCGCATCCCGGTCAGCATCAGTCGGCGGGCGTTGCTCAACCCCACGCGGCGGATCACATAAGGCGCGATCAGCGCAGGGGCCAGGCCGAGCCGCACTTCCGGCAGCGCGAACTGCGCATCGGTCGAGGCGATCGCAATGTCAGACACCGCGACCAAGCCGAAGCCGCCCCCCATCGCCGCGCCTTCCACCCGCGCGATGATCACCTGGGGCGCGTGCTGGGCAAGCTGAAGCACCTCGTCGAAGACCTGGCCCTGCGAGTCGGGATCGGTGGCGCTGTTTGTAAACGCCTCGCGCATTTCACGCAGATCGCCGCCCGCGCAGAATGTCCCGCCCGCGCCGGAGATCACCACCGCGCGCACATCCGCCCTCTGGCGCAGCGCCAGAAACGCTTCGCGCAGGTCCAGGATCATCTGGCGGTTCATGGCATTTTTTACGTCGGGCCGGTTAAGCGTCAGCCGTGCGAACGGCGGCTGAACCGAGAGTTCAAGCGTGCTGAGGGAAGGTTCAGTCATGGTCTGTGTCCTGGGCTGAAAGCAGTGAAGTAAAAAATAGGTGCGTCTGCCGTGCTGTAATGTCTTGGCGCAAGTTCCGAGTAACGAGTGATGAGTCGTTCGTCCGAGCAATCGCTGTATCGTGCGTTACAGGTTCAGAACAAGCAGTTGGAACCTGCTCGGAGTCAATGCCTTTGCTCTGAACCGGCATTAGGTTGCAGCTAAGCCGAAGTGCGAAAATCGCCCAGCAACGAAACTGGCTTTTCAGGCGCACTCCGGTTGAAGCCACGCGAACGCTTTCTTGGTTTTTTCAGCCGGTGGCTTAGTCACGCTTTGTTCTTTTTTGTGCTGGTCACGCTACTCCACCCGCAGAATGCTGCGCGGGCCGACGATAAAGGTGCGGCCCCCAGCGGCAGAAAGCGAATAATTGTCCGCGTCGTCGTCTTCGGTCGTATCCGGGAAGACCCGCAGGGCATGACCACTGCTGAAGCGCACGATCAGGTCAAAGCCAGGGCGTACAATTTCCGCCTGGCGCACCTGCGCGCCGATCAGCGATCGCAGTCCCTGCACGAGCCGTCCTTTCGGCCCGTTGTGATCATTCCACGAGGCGATCACCTCGTTAAAGCCATCCAGCCGCCACGGGCAGTTTTCCAGATACAGGACGACTTCGCCGCGAAATTTGTGCTCCTCCGGCGTGAGTTTGACGTTAGGGTAGGGCAGCGGTTGATCGCGCGCTACCTTTGCGCCCAGGTCAAGGCTCGCCATCGAACCGACCGCACCGGCCATCACATTCCAGCAGTCCAGGCCGGGGAGCCGAGTGATCAGATTTTCAAACGGGTCGATCAGGTCAGACATAGGTTATGGGTTCAGCCCTCGAAAATTTCCCGAACCGGGAGTGTGAAGCCGGGCAGCAGGTCGCCGCCGGAGATGTGGTCAGCCTCGGTGAGGATCTGCTCGTCATCCGCCGCGTAGATTTCGACCAGGCGCTTGTCCGGCAGGATCAGCCATACCCGCCGCGATCCATTGGCGAGATAATAACGCGCCTTCGCCCGCAGATCGCCCAGCGCATCGTCCGGCGATTTGACCTCCACCGCCAGATCAGGCATGTGCGGGACTGCGCCGATCTTAATCAGAGGCGAGGAACGTTCAGCGTAGTAGCTCACATCCGGGAGCCTGGAATTGCGTTTGTCGTCCGGCATCTGATGACGCACCTCGACCCCGACACGGCCTGTCCCGGTCTGCTTAATGTACTGACGAAGCTCGGCGACCACGATTGCAGCGATCACGCCATGTTCCTGCGTGGGCATTTTCTCGTTGATCTCCCCGTCGATCAGTTCCAGCAGACGATCGCCGTTTTCCGGTTGAGCGATCAACGCCTCGAATTCATCCACGGTATAGACTCGGTTCTGGACAGCCATGACCTTTCCCTCACACCACAGGCAGGCCGACCGACCCGATCGACCCGCCTGAACCGGCGTTATGCCGCGCCATCGATCTTCAGCACGATCTTGCCGAAGACTTCAAAATCCGCCAGCAGACGGTGAGCGTCCCTGATCGCGTCCATCGGCATCACCTGGCCGATCACCGGCTTCAGCCTGCCTTCAAAGACCAGGTTCATCACGCGGATATAATCCTGATGCGGCCCCATCGTGCTGCCGATGATGCTGACCTGGCGCGCGAAGACCTGGCGCAGATCGAGTTCCACATGCGGGCCGCTGGTGTTGCCCACAACCAGAATTCGCCCGCCGATCCGCGCGCTGCGCAGGCTGTCGTTAAAGGTCGATTGGCCGACGTTATCAATTACCACGTCGAAGCCGCGCTTATCGGTCATCTGATACAGCGCCTTCGACCAGTTGGGCGTCTCCTGCCGGTTGACGGTTACATCCGCGCCGAGTTCCTTCGCGCGCTGGCACTTTTCCGCACTGCTGCCGACCACGGTGACGTGCGCCCCGGTCAGCCTGGCGATCTGGATGCTGGCGCTGTTGACACCGCCGCCGGCGCCGACGATCAGCACACTTTCGCCCGCGCGCAGACCGCCGCGTGTGATC
>Ga0224723_1001909_pt1 | contig 12009 bp, 10 predicted proteins | sample Balambano_FR2_Me_FD_161647 | JGI IMG/M metagenome (GOLD analysis project Ga0224723, IMG submission 161647) | Freshwater sediment microbial communities from Lake Towuti, South Sulawesi, Indonesia - Balambano_FR2_MetaG | ecosystem: Environmental > Aquatic > Freshwater > Lake > Sediment | place...
GTATCAATTGTGGCAGGGGATAATACACTAAACCAATTTCGTCTTATCTTTATACTCACACAACTTATTAATCGGGCAATTTGGGCAGAGTGGCTTACGAGCATGACACACTTCACGACCCAAGCGAATCAAATTCAAATGCGCGGCGTAATATGTTTCAGGCGGAAAGACTGATTCAAGATGTGGATGCGCCTGTTCAACATTCATTTTTTCAGGGCGTAAACCAATTCTTCCAGTCACGCGATAGACGTGCGTATCTACTGGGAAGGCAGGCATGTTTAATGAAAAGCATAAGACAATCGCAGCGGTTTTCGGACCGACTCCATTAAACTTCGTCAACCAATTTCGTGCATCTTCAATGGACATTTCTTTTAGAAAATCTAAATTCAATGAACCACGTTCTTCTGTAATGGCTTTTAACACTTGCTGAATGCGCGCACCTTTTTGATTTGCTAAGCCCGCTGGTTTAATCGCATTAATGACATCTTTTGTTTTGGCATCACGCACCGATTCCCATGTTGGGAATTTTGCTCGCAACGCATCAAAGGCACGGTCACGATTTATGTCATTTGTATTTTGTGAAAGAATCGTAGAGACTAATTCATCAATGGCAGGTAAAGGGTTACGCCAAATGGGTTCGCCAAATGTTTTTAGTAATGTTTCATGAATTTGGATGGCACGAGTTTGTAATTTTTTCATAATTCAAACACAGGCGTTGATTTCCCTGTGACAAGCCCTGCATAATTTTTCAAAACTTTTTCAGGACCAAAATTTTCTAAAGACTTCAATTCTTTTTCATTCAACACATTTAACTGACGTAAAATTTCAAGCGTCACCGCTGGGCGAACACGCGAGATAGATGTAAGTTCATCTGTGATTCCAGATTTGTCTCCATCTACAACTTTGAAGGCAATCCCCACGCCTCTTTCTTGAAGGACACCTGCTTGCACACCTACAATTTGGAATCCCTCCGCGCCTCTTTTGGTAATAACCTTCCCCTCGCCTGCTTTCATTAACTCGCAATCAAATTCGCCGAAGTTGCTTATCATTTCAGGGTGAGCCAGCATAGCAGAAGTTATTTTTTTACAAGCATTAGCACGTGTTTCATTTAATTCAAATGGGTCAATAAAGCGAGCCATGCCTAAAGCGGCATGATATAACGGCATGGCAAAATTAATTGCAGAGCATCCATCTACACCGAGTTCGATTATATTTTTATCTATCATACACATTTCTGAAATGGTATTCAAAATATCAACTTGAATTGGATGTTCCATATCAAGGTAATCATCTAATGAAAGTCCGCGCATTTTGGCGAAGGCGAGCATCATGGTATGTTTGCCAGAACAATTATTGAAATTAGGTGTAGGTTTGATATCTTGCTTGATAACTTCTCGTAACTTTTTTGCATCAGATGGAAGATGTGGACCACATTGCAGGTTTTGTTCTTGAATCCCAACTTTCACTTGAAGCGAATGTATCAGGTCCAGATGCAGTTGTCCCGTCTCGTGTGAGGCGCATGAAATCGCAAGTTCAGATTCATTAAATCCAAAATGTTCCACTCCGCCTTGTTCCACAAATGGTAATGCTTGAAAAGGTTTTGCTGATGAACGCAAAAAAGCGACCGTGTACGGGTCGCCATAAGAACAAAGTATTTTGCCAGTTGAATCTACAACTGCGATGGAACCAACGTGCTGTGACTCGATAATGTTTGCGCGCATGAGATTAAGAAGCGGCTGATGCGCGTTCATTAATCCTCGCTGGAATGATTGGTAGGATGATATTGACGGGCGTTGTAATGAAGCAAGCCATAACGCAAGCGTTGGGCAAACTGTTTTTGGCGTGCGGCTGGGGCTTTGAACCAAGTGAGCATAGAGGTTACTAATTTTTCAACCGTAGCGGGGTTTGGTTTTTTGGTTGTGATTTTATTTAATTTATCGCTGACGTGTTTGAGAAAATCATATTGATTTTTTATGATGGTGTTTGTGACGACTCCGCCACGACTGCTAATGAATGTATATCCTTTATAAGTTGAATCTAAAAGTTCATTGAGCGACTCAAGCCAGCCTTTTAAATTTGAACCTGCTAAAAACGGCGGTTGATTTTTCATAACCGTATCGCCAATGAATAAAATCTTTTCTTCTGGCAAATGCACCCAAATAGAACCGTGTGATGGACCTGGATGATGTTCTAACAAAACAGGTGAATTGCCCCAATGCAATGACATTTGGTCTGAAAAGGAAATTTCAGGCAATGCCCAACGCACACTGCCAAGTCCGGGAATCGATTCCCAATCTGCACCTGTTTCTTCGCCTTGTGCTTTGAAGGTGCTAGGGCGTGTGCGAAAAATATTGGCTGTTTTTTCATGAGCAATCACAATGCAATCCATAGCACGTGCGCCAAGCGTTCTATCTGGATGAGCATCCATGTTGACTAGGACACGGTCTATGCCGCCACCGAGACTCATTAAAGAAGCACGCCATGTGCGAGCATCTTCGGGTGATGGTGGTGCGTCAATTTGAATTAATCCACGTGGTGTGACGATAACGCCCAATGTTACGCCTGGAAATTGGTCATCAATATAAATGTTTTTTGTTACTTCTTGCATGTGGCTCCTAGCAATTAATGATTTTGCGTGACAAACTGATGTTATATCAAACGTCCCGCAGGTCTGCTTCTGTCAATCAGGTTTTACAAAGAAACCTGCGGGACGGTATGTAAATGAGATACAAATTTGAAATTATTTTTTATCGGGTTTGAAGGTTAAACGTCCAGTGACACGTTTGAGTTGGCCCGTTGTATGTTTCTTTGAGACGGGCAATGTCAACCAAAAAGTTGTACCTTTATCTACTTCACTTTCAACCCAAATTTCGCCACCATGCCCGTTAACTGCCAATTTACAAAATGCCAAGCCAACACCCAATCCGCCTGCTCTGTTTTTGCCACGCAGGCGTGTGAATTTTTCAAAAATGCGGTCTTGGTCGGCAGTGGGGATTCCTGTGCCAGTATCTTTGACCCAGAATTTTACAAAGGCACCGTCGGCTGTAGTTTGTGCGCCAACTTCAATATGCCCATTGACTGGCGTGAATTTAATGGCGTTCTCTACTAAATTTACGAACACGCGATAAATCATATCTTGGTCAACCCAAATTAACGGGAGAACACCTGTGGCTTTATTTTGGATATTTTGTTGGCGAGCATTGGCACTTGGAGCAACATCATGCAACGACTCACGCACCAAATCTACTGGATTAATCGAATTTTGGTCTACAATTTGTTGACCAGATTCTAAGCGATTAATATCTAATAAAGAATTCACCAAACGCTGAATGCGGGCAGTTGAATTTTTAGCAATGGTCAGCATTGAGCTTAACGTATCATCTTCTTGGGGCATTAACCCGCTCATCATTTCTAAACTAGAGACAATGTTTCCGAGTGGTGAGCGTAAGTCATGAAAAATCATCGAAGTCATATCATCACGCAAAGCATCTAATTCTTTACGTGCCGAAATATCTTTCATAATCCATTGAATACCGTCTGTGCTGTCATATTCTACGCGGCGGGCATGGACTTCAATTGGCAGTGAAGCACCATCTTGGCGCAAGATACCTGATTCGTATTGACAACCTTTGCCGTGTTTGAGCGCTTCAAAGTTCAAACCTGTTTTATTCCAATTCACTTCATGTAATTGGTCAATAGTAATATGCTGTAATTCTTCTAGCGAATAGCCACTTAATTTGACCGCTTCGCGATTGGCTTCTAACACTTTGCCATTCCAGTCGGTAATCAAAATCATATCAACACTATCTTCAAACAATTGACGATAATGTTGATGTGCTTTTTGTAAGCGTTCAAACAGTGCGGCATTTTCAATCGTTGAGCCTGCCAAACTTCCTAAACCAGACATGACCACTAATGCATCTGGGTCAAATGTGCCAGTGGTTGGATTAATGGCTTCTAACACGCCGATGACTTTTCCATGAGCTTGAATCGGCGCAATGGCTAATGCGCGCATATCGAGTCCATTCAACTTGTCTTCTTCGGTGAAGCGTGGGTCTAAGCGTGTATTCGGGATGATTAAGCCATATTTGTCTTTAACGACGACCCCTGCTAGTGCTTGCCCAGCACGAATGCGTTGCCCCGTAATACTACCGGAGTTATTCCCCGCCGCCGCATGGAATACAAGGTCGTCTTTATTGTCGTGTAAAGCCAAAGCAACTGTTTCCACCTGCAGAGCCTGCATGGTCTGAGTCAAGATGCGACGTAACACATCAGGCATTTCTAACGAGGTATTAATCGCCGCCGCGCCTTCTGCTAATGCCGAATAAATCCGCGCGGTGCGTTGTGTTTCTGTATATAAGCGTGCATTCAAAACCGCAATACTGGCTTGGTCTGCAATCGCTTGCATTAAATTCATGTGTTCTTCATTAAATGAGTTTGGAACTGGATGAACCAAAGTTAAAACGCCGACTAATTTATCGCGTGCAACCAATGGCACACAAATAGCCGATTTTGGTCCGCTTTTGTCGGCGGCATCATCTGCCCGACGTAGCCAACGGTCATCTTTGCTGGTATCTGGCACCAATGCGGGTTGACGATTTTGCACGACCCAACCTGCTAGCCCTTTTTCGACAGTTTCTCTTAATTGTTGTGTTGTATGGTCGTGGAATTGCCTGCCATAGACAATGGTAGCATCTACTGGTTTGCCATTATCGTCCATCACCACAATACTGCCACGTTCACCGCCGACATATTGCAGTGCCGCAAACAACAAACGTTGTAAAACCGTTCGAAGGTCTAGTGCAGTGGCGACTTCACGACTGACTCTCACGAGCAGTTCAAGAAGGGGACGTGTGCGGCTTTCAGTCATCATTTTTACCCATTTAGATAATTCCGCAATAAGTATAGCCCCTTTGGTACAATTAATCCATGCCCCTAAATGTCCTAAAGATAAAAGCACTGTGCTTTGATGTAGATGGCACGCTCAGCGACAGTGATAATGTATATACCCAAAGATTTTCTACGTTTTTTCCGCGATTTCTTTTCAAAGACCCGCATCATTCTGCCCGCCGTTTGGTGATGTGGATGGAATCACCTGGCAACGCTTTGCTGACGTTAGCCGATTCGCTTCATCTGGACGCATACATGGTTGCGCTTATCAACTTTTTTTCTCAACGTCGGCATCATTCTGAAAAAGATTTTCTGCTCGTGCCCGGCGTTGATGAAATGCTCAAACAGTTACACGGACGTTACCCAATGGCAATTATCAGTGCTAGAGATGAAAAAACGAACATGCAATTCCTAGAAAAATTTGATTTAGCCAAATATTTCGATGTCATCGTGACAGGTTTATCTGCCAAATACACAAAACCTTATCCAGACCCTATCTTTCTCGCGGCTGAAAAAATGAAAGTAGCCCCAGAAAATTGTCTAATGATTGGTGATACAACCGTAGATATTCGTGCAGGCAAATCCGCTGGCGCACAAACGGTGGGAGTATTATGCGGTTTTGGGGAAGAATATGAATTAAGAAAAATGGGGGCAGATGAAATTTTGGAAGATACAACGAAGTTGTTGAAAATATTAAAGACCCCGTAGGGGTCAAATTATTATAGATTTTTCAATATTAAATCAAAACCCCGAAGGGGTGTCATAGGCTTTCAAATCTATGTCATCCCTTCGGGATTTATTTTATCGGTCATTTTCTTCTATAATCATTCCATCCCTTCGGGATTAGTCGTAACAAAAAAATCCGAAGCGCTTCGCGAGACTTCGGATTTTTATTTCCGCCGTTATTTAGCCGATAAACCGCCGATATTCCGCCGATAATTGGTAACGCCTTTTATTTTGTCTTCAAAACATAAAAAGTATTTTTGCCTTTGCCTTGACGTTCTATCAAACCTAGTTCGATTAATTTCTTGAAATCTAAGGTACGGGTTGGTTTGGCTCGTGATACTAAAGTTGAATAGGTTTTGTCGGTTATATAACCTTGTTCTTTAATTGTTTTAATAATTTTTTGATGATAAGGCTGTAACTGATTATTAGGATTTACAGAAACTTTTGGAAGGATTTTCTCAACGCGCAACAACTCATCAATAATGCCACCCGTAAAATATTCAAGCCATGCAGTGAAATTAACTTTATTGGCAATATCATAATAATCTCCTAAAACACCCACCATTTGAAAATATCTCGTTACATTTTGGTTGTAATAATTTTCAAAACTAAACAAGTTGAAAGTGTTCAAGCCCATATCTGCTAATAATACTTTTGTGAGCAAGCGAGTTGTTCTGCCATTGCCATCCATAAAAGGGTGGATAATCACCATTTGTTTATGAAATATTCCTGCCAAAATTAATGGGTCAATTTTGTTTTTGTTTTTTTCAACAAAAAGAATAAGGTCATTCAATAACGAAGTCACATCTTTTGCATCAGGTGGATAGAAAACTGTTTTCTGCAAACGTGGGTCATTTACAAAAACAGGGTCAACTCTTAATTTTCCTGATTGAAAAGAGGGCAATAATTTATGCGTTACTTTTTTGTGAATTTGCAAAATCAAAGTTAAAGTAATGGGTAGGTTGCCCTTTACAAGTTTCTGATTAATCTCTTTCAAAATTTCGTTGTAATTCAATACTTCGCGCTCGCTATCTCGAATATTTTGAGGCTTGTTTTTCAGGATTCGTTTTACATCCGTAAGCGGTAAAGGATTTCCTTCTATACTGGTAGAAGCAAAACTTGAAACTGCTTCTGCATCTTTTTGTAATTCAACTAAAACGGTATGAGGAAAACGGCGTTGATTAAGCCTTTCGGCAAGGCTATAAATTCGTTTTATATTCTCAAGCAGGTGATGAGTGATTTCATATTTAGGTTTAAACATTAGTCGAATTATAGTCGAATATTAGTCGAATCAAAGTAATTAGTAGGACTTCCGAAGTTTTTAAAACTTCGGAAGTCTTTTCTTATGCAACCGCTACTTCTTCCATCTCTTCTTGCTTCTTAAATTGACTCATATACAACTCGTAATAAAAACCTTTCTTCTCAAGCAATTCATCGTGTTTGCCACGTTCAATGATTTGACCTGCTTTCAAAACGAGAATCTGGTCTGCATTTCGAATGGTAGATAAACGATGCGCAATTACAAAGGAAGTTCGTCCACGTAGTAATCCGTCAAATGCTTTTTGAATAAGCCTTTCAGTGCGAGTATCAACAGATGATGTCGCTTCATCTAAAATCAAAATGCTTGGGTCTGCAAGGGCGGCGCGGGCAATAGATAATAATTGTCGTTGACCTTGTGAAAGCCCAGAACCACGTTCGCCTAAAACAGTTTGATATTTTTCAGGTAATCTTTCGATAAATGAATCGGCATTGGCTAATTTAATCGCCGCCATCACTTCTTCATCAGTTGCATCTGGTTTCCCAAAACGGACATTTTCGATTACGGTTGTGCTAAATAAAAATGTATCTTGTAAGACAATACCAACTTGTTTACGAATGGATTCAGCTTTTACATCTCTCACGTCCACACCATCAATTTTGACAGAACCTTCGGTCACATCGTAAAAACGGGGAAGTAAATTGATAATGGTAGTTTTGCCTGCGCCTGTTGGACCAACAATTGCAAAAGTCTCGCCAGGTTGTGCAGTGAAAGAAACACCTTTCAAAACAGGTACACCATCTTCATAAGCATGGGATACGTTATCAAATTCAACTAAACCTTTGATTTCCTTCATTGATTTTGCAGAGGTTTTATCTGCAATGGCAGGTTGTTCATCTAAGATATTGAAGATTCTTTCGCCGCCTGCAATTGCATTTTGGATATTTGTCCACAAGACGGCGATTTGTTGAATCGGTTGGTTGAAACGTTGAACATATTGAAGGAAAGTCACTACCAAACCAAGCGTGACAACTGTTCCCATAAATTCGCCACCACTTAATAAAATCCAACCGCCTACACCGACGACAATTGCCAAAGCGACATAAGATAATGCTTCCAGTGCGGGTGCTAATGCAGATGTGAATGAAACGGCTCTTACATTCGCATCACGATTTGCGGCGTTGACTTCTTTGAAGTTTTCAATATTTTCATCAGCGCGGTTGAAGGCTTGCACTTCACGTACGGCGGAAATAGTCTCTTGTAATTCTGAATTGACTGAACCAATTTCTTCACGTGCCACACGAAAGGCTTTGCGGGCTTGCATAGAAAAATAATAAGTGACATAGAACATCACAGGTGCAATCACTAATGAAAGTAAAGCAAACGGCAAACTATCCGTAATCATGCTGTAAGCAGTCCACACGATTAATAAGATGCCGCTGAAAACTTGCACCAAAGCAAATGAAAAGGCTTGTTCAATGGCAGAGGTATCGTTGGTGATGCGACTCATTAAGTCACCTGCTTCGTGTTCGGCGTAGTAACTTAATGAAAGTTTATGTAAGTGATTGAATAAATCTATTTTCATTTCACGCAACACATGTTGACCCGTCCATGACATGGCGAAGAATAATGAACCAGTTAACAATGCGCCTATGACGAACAAGATAATCATAATGACGATTAATCGCCATAAGCCTGCAATACGTTCATCTGTTGTGGCAGTGGATGGGTCAATGATAGGAAAGTCATTCCATTGATAAGCAGTAGCAATAATTTTTTGTGTGCCAGTTAATGTGGCGGGGTCTTTCATCAACCAGCAGGCAGAAACAGAAGTTGATGAAACAGAATCAGCTGTCCCGACGAATGAAGCGAAAGCATCTACTCCATTAGGCACGAGGAAACAATCAGTGGCTTGTCCTGTTAATCGTGGTGATGCTACTTGAGTCCATGTTGAAACGATAATCAAAACCAAAGCGAGGACTAAGACATACCAAAATTTCCCAAAGTATTCTCCAAAGCGAGCGAGTGTATTCCACGTGTTAACAGGTTTGATGGTTTCTTGTTTGAGTAAATCGGAGCGAATCATCATCCTGCACCGCCTACAATATTTATGTCATTGCGAGCCGCGCTCTTGTTCTTCGTGGCGAAGCAATCCCCAACATTATTATGAGATTGCTTCGTCGGACTAAAGTCCTCCTCGCAACGACATATAGAAATATTAATATTTTTTGTTTTCATGTTCGTTTACCAATATTTGCGAGTTATAAATTTCTGCGTAGATGGGACTATCTTCCATAAGTTCTTTATGCTTTCCTTCAGCAACCACTTTGCCTTTGTCGAGGACAAGAATTTTGTCCGCACTCATCACGGTGCTGATGCGTTGCGCGATGACAAATGATGTGCGACCTTTCATCAAAACATCCAAAGCATTTTGAAGCGCGGCTTCGGTTGCAAGATCAACTGATGAGGTTGAGTCATCGAGAATTAAAATTTTTGGATTCAATAACAAAGCGCGCGCGATGGCAACACGTTGTTTTTGTCCGCCAGATAATGTGGTGCCGCGTTCACCAACATGTGTATTATATTTTTCAGGAAATGCTGAAATGAAATCATGTGCTTGTGCGGCTTTGGCGGCGGCGATAATTTCTTCATCGGTTGCATCAGGTTTACCGAATGCGATATTTTCGCGAATCGTTCCGCTGAATAAAGTTGTTTCTTGCAAAACGATTCCGATTTGTGAACGAAGCGAATCAAGAGTGACATCACGAAGTTCATGTCCATCAATTGTGATTCGACCTTCGCTTGGGTCATAAAAACGCGGAAGCAAATTGATGATGGTTGTTTTGCCCGAACCTGTTGCGCCGAGCAACGCAATCGTTTCACCAGATTTTGCTTCAAATGAAACATTCGATAATACAGGGTCACCACCACCAAAATAACGGAACGTGACATTGTCAAATTTCACATCGCCTTTTACTTGCGGAAGTTTGACAGCGTTTGGTTTATCAGTAATATCAGACTTTGCATCAATAATTTCAAAAATGCGTGAAGCAGATGCAGAAGCTTGACCCAATTGTGTGATGATGAATCCGAGTTGTGCAATTGGAATGAATAAATAAAGTAAGTATAGTGAAAACTCTTGCCACTCACCTAAACTCAAAGCACCTGTGATAATTTCTTGTCCACCAACATTTAAGATGGCGACTTGCCCCATATTTGCCACCATGAAAATCAATGGGAACAAAAATGTAAACAAACGCGCTACAACGATAGATTGTCCCATGGCATCATCGGCAGAATCTTTAAATCTTTTTTGTTGTTCTTTTTCGCGTGTGAATGCTTTGATAACTTTTATACCTGCCAAATTTTCTTGCAACACGGTGTTCAATGCCGCAAGTTTTTGTTGCACTTTCATAAACAATGGTTGTGCCAAACCACCGAACACTAAAAATAAAACCAATGCAATTGGCAAAATCGGCAATGATGTGAAAGCAAGTTTTACATTGGTTGAAAACAAAATAATCAATGTGCCAGCGAGCAAAATAATGGAACCAATCAATTGCACAAGTCCTTGCCCAATAAACACACGCACTTTTTCCACATCATCAGTGGCGCGAATCATCAATTGACCTGTTTGATTTTTATCGTGATATGAAAAAGACAAACGTTGAATTTTTGCATACAAATCATTTCGCAAATCATACGCCACGGCTTGCGAATTTTTCTCAGCCCAATAGGCTTGTAAAAACGCGAACACTCCGCGCAAGATAGCGAAGATAACAATGAAGATAATGGCATTGATTAAAGTTTGTGGAGCAGATGAAACATCCGCTTCTAACGAAACCTTGAGTTGCTCCAGCGTCATCGAACTTTCTCTACCCGTAGACTCAAGAATCTGTGGCAAGGCTATGCCTACAAATTCTGCGGGAATTGAATCAATGCTTTGCAAAATTTGGTCTGCGATATATCCGCTGGTGACAGCATCAATAATATTTCGCACCATGCGTGGGACGGCTAGCTGTGAAAGTGTAGCAACAATTAGAAATAAGTACGGAAGCGTGGCATTCCATTTGTAATTAAATAAATAACGAATGGCACGTCCGATGGCTCCGCGAGATTTTGGTTCTTGTGTTTGTCGTTGAGTCGCTCTACGAAATTGTGTTGCTTGCATGTATGTCCTTTTGTATATGTTTGGTGGTCGAGTAGCCACGCACTTGTTCTTTGCGGCGTATCGAGACCAGAGAATTAGAGATTAGAGAATTGGAGACTGGTTGAGTATAGTCAATGATTGTGGAGAAGTTTTGTAGAAAATCGGGAAAAGTTTGTAAGAAATTTTTATAATGAAGCAGGGAATCTTTTATGCCTGAGTTAAGGTATTGTAAAGGATGGGAGTTAGAGAAGTGTAAGAAAAATAGGCTTCCGAAGTCTAAAAAATCTCCGAGGTCTTTAAGACCTCGGAGATTTGAAAATAGAAGTCTATTTTATTCGAAAGGCAAAATTCTAACTCGTGACTTTCCTTCATCCACTGTAATCAACGCACCTTTTTCTAAAACAATACGATGTTCTTTCAGAATATTTATCAAAGTATTTCCCAAAACATCTGGGAACACATCTTGTGTACGCACTTGAATTACGCTTGGATTTTCTGCACGAGTTAATGCTAATAAAACTCCAAAGTCTAAATCATGTGTGAAAACAATATAATCATTTTCACGAGCAAAAGACATGATAGTTTCATCTGTGGCGCGAATATCCCCCAAAGTTGACCAATGAACTGCTTCCCAGCCTGCATCTTGTATAACTTTCACCCAATCAGGTGAAAGCTTCATATCAATCAAGATTTTCATGCACTTACTAAAGGTAATTCGATTTCTTCCACACGCCATGCGGCGTAGCGCAATGCCTCAAAAATATCTTCTGCTTCAAGGTATGGATAGGCTTTAAGAATCTCAGCCTGTGTATGTCCTGATGCAATCAAACCGACAATCATGCCAACTGTCACGCGTAAGCCTCGAATCGTTGGTTTGCCACCCATCACAGCAGGGTCAAATTGAATTCGTTTCAGGTTTTTCATTTTCGTACTCCTGCTTTTATTTTACTCTATCTGACAAACGAAAAAATTACAACAATTTATC
>Ga0224723_1001910_pt1 | contig 12000 bp, 11 predicted proteins | sample Balambano_FR2_Me_FD_161647 | JGI IMG/M metagenome (GOLD analysis project Ga0224723, IMG submission 161647) | Freshwater sediment microbial communities from Lake Towuti, South Sulawesi, Indonesia - Balambano_FR2_MetaG | ecosystem: Environmental > Aquatic > Freshwater > Lake > Sediment | place...
GCAGTAAAAAAGTCGAGGTTGGTGCGCAACGATCGTATGGCCTCGCTCACCATCGACTTGGGGTTATCCAGAATATGGAAAGGTGTGCGCGTGGTGTGGTGCGACATGGGAATAACCCCGAGCAGCGGTAAAGCCACCGCGCGCTCTATTTCTTGCGCATTGGTAATCTTGTCGTTGATGATGTACAGAAAACCGAGAAAGAAGAACCCTGCCACAATACCCGCCACGAAACCAATGCTGAAAATTAACGAGCGTTTGGGCGAGATGGGATTCCTTGGTAGCGTGGCCGATGAAAGAATTTTAAAGTCGGGTGTGCTGCCTGCCTGTGCAATTTCGAACTGCGCTTTCGATTGCATCATCGTGAGGTAAAACTCTTCATATAGTTTATAAAAGCGCTGGTTTTTGGCGAACTGGGTACTTTTGTCGGGCAGGGCCGCAAACTCTTTTTCCAGTTTTTCCTTTCGCAGATTCAATTCGCCCAGATTCTTCAACAGGTCTTTCTTTAGCTCAGCCAGTTGCACAAATACCTCGTTGCGCACCTGCGAATATTCTTTTTCTTTCTGCCGGTAGGCAAAGGTATTTTCGTTGTACGACAAGGCCAGTTTTTCCTGTTCCTGCTGCAGGCGTTGCACATCGTCAAACTTTTTACTGATGTATTCGGGTAGCAGTTGGCGCTGCGAATAGGCAAGGGTAAAGTTGTTGGTGGTGAGCCGGTCAGACAATTGGTTGATTTCGGCAATTCTTCGCGACATGTAAAACCGCTGCGAGTCTACCTGAAAAATGGCAGCGATGGTTTTCTTAAGCTCCTGGTTAAGGTCGCTGCTTTTATTCTCGATGGTGAACGTTTCGAAATAGTTTTCAAAATCTTCCATCTTGCTTTCCAACGTGCCCAATTCATTGTTAAGCCAGTTTATCTTTTGCGTATTGGCCTGGTTTTTTTGCTGGTAGCTGTACTGCAGGTACACTGAGTCAATGGTGCGCACGATATCATGTGCTTTGCGTGCATCGTAATCTTTAAATGAAATACGAATGGTGTTGGCGTTGAAGTTCAGCGGCTCCACGGTGGTGTGTTTTTGCAGGTACGCCAACAGGCTTTCGCGACTATTGATCACAAAATAGTATTTACCCTCGTGGTTATAGTCGTATTGCGGAGTTTTGAACAGTGTGAGGGTGGCGCCTTGCAGGGTAAAGGGCTTTTCGAAAACACCCTCTATCTGGCGTTCGTTCTCCAGCCTGATTGTAAATCGGTTGGGGGCTTCAAAACTCAGATAAATGGGTTTGTCTTGCAGGGCGCGGGCGTTGGCGAAAGTGACGCGTACGGGCGAGCGGCCATACAATTCCTCACTCAAAACCTTCCCCTCCATGTAGTAGCTCACGCCCAGGTTCATGGAGTCGATCAGTCGCTCAAAAAAGAATTTGGAGCGTATCTGTTCGATTTCACCGTAAATGATATTCTGATTTTGATCTTCAACAATGGCCTTAATGCCAAGTTCGGAGGCATCTTGTTTGATGTCGAGTTTCAATTCTGAAGACGACTCGTAGACATTTTTGGTGTAGCGCAGGTAGATGTAAGCCGAAAGGTTGGAGGCAAGAAAAATAAGAACAAGCCATGTGGAGTGCTTGCGGAAAATCATCCCCAGCTTATCCAGGTCTATGCTCTCATATGAAATAGCCGTTGGCTTTAACGAATCGCTCATGTTAATTGGTAGAAAAAATCACAACCAGTAGCGTGGTGAGGCCGAACAAAATGTTCACAAACGGGCTATAATCTCGCAGACCCTCAATAACCGGTCTGCGCAGCGGCTCAACATACACTACATCGCCTGACTCAATGAGCATATTGGTTTGCCGAAAACCTTCGAGCGTACTAAAGTCGATTATGAAGGTTTTTTCATTCCGCAGCACTTTTATGCTTTTCGCTTTGCCGTCAGCACCCGGCCCGCGGGCTAATGCCAGCACCTCAGCAAGGGTTACACCCTCGTTGGCAAGCGGAATAACCTGGCCGCCCATGGCACCCAACACAATTACGCGTTTGTTGGTATAGCGCAGCAACACGAAACAATCTTTATAAAATGCCGAAAACTCTTTCTGCAGCACTTGCTCGGCCTGGCGCAGGGTTAGGCCAGCCAGCATAATGTCATTCACCATGGGTAGCTTTACTTTTCCGCTGGCGTCTACCAGGTACTGAAATTCGCGTAGCGTTGTGGTGTTGGTTGCGGTGCCCGAGGTTGCGGCCGTGTTAAGTGCATTCTCAGGGTCTATCAGGCGCTCGCCATTTTTGGTAAATACCTCTACCCTTAGGAAGTCATAGGGCTGAATGGTGTAGTTCTTTTCAGCCTGAGCAGCCTCTTTCTTGATGTCATCGCCCGTGAAATCATCCGATGTCTTAAACATGATGTTCTGCTTGTATACCTGGCAGCTAGACAGCAGAAGCAAGACAATACTCCAAAAAATCACCTTAACAGCGCACTTACCCATTTTGTGAAATTACATTTTTTTGGAGTAGTTGTTTAAGGGTGGGTAAGGCCTGATCTTTCGCTGACACAATAGGCGAGTTCACCTGCCAATTGATGGCTAGGTCGGCATCATTCCATATTATACCCGTCTCGGCCTCCGGGGTGTAGGGGTAAGAGCACTTGTATGAAAACAGGGCGTCTTCCAGGGCAGCAAAGCCGTGCGCGAAGCCCTTAGGCACGAACAGCGCATTGTGTTTGTCGGCACTTAGCTCAATTGCAAATACCGAACGAAAAGTGGTTGAAGCTGGCCGCAGGTCTACCACCACATCCAGCACGCGGCCCTGTAATACAGTCACCATTTTGTCTTGCATGTGGGGCGAGGCCTGCAGGTGTAAGCCCCGAATTACATTCTTTCGCGAAAACGAAAGATTGTCTTGCACAAATTGTGGCAGGTGTACTCCTTTGGCCGCCAGGCGGAAGGCATTAAACTGTTCGGTAAACCAGCCGCGCTCGTCTGCAAACACGGGCACGCGAAACTCCATTAGCCCTTGCAGCGGTGTTTGAATAATTTCCATCAATCCCAAAGGTAGGGATTACGATGCTTTTTCTAAGCTTTGAATAGTTTCGATGTATTTCCGGATGACCACCCTCTCATCAAATTGGCTCTCCACTTTCATCCGGCCGTGTTGGCCCATCGCGCGAAGCGTGGCATCGTCAAACCCTGCCATAGCCTCCATTTTGTTGGCCAGATCGGTGGCGTCTTTCATCTTACACAGTAAGCCATTGTACTCATGCGTTACTACCTGGTGGCAACCGGGCACATCGGTAGCCACGATGGGTTTGGCCGAACTGGCCGCCTCCAGCAGCGTGCGTGGCGTGCCTTCGCGGTACGAAGGCAATACAATGCAATCGGCTTTGGCAATAAAACTCCGCACATCGTTGGTGGTGCCCAGGTACTCTACCACACCGTTATTTACCCACTGGTCGATGGTGTTGAGTTGGATGCCGCGTTTGTGCTCCGGGTCTTTGGCCCCCAGTAACTGAAAGCGCGCCTTTATGCCTTTCGCCTTCAGGTTCTTTACTGCTTCTATAAACTCCAGAATGCCCTTGTCAGTAATTAGGCGCGAAATAAGCAGAAAAGTGAAGGTGTCATTTCGCTTATAGTCCATCGGCTTGAACTTATCCAGGTCAATGCCCGACCCCGGCAGTAAGTCAGCCGTTTGGGCTGGCACCAGCCTGCGGCTGATGAACAAGTTATAGTCGTCAGTATTTTGAAAGAAAACCTTTTTAGGATAGCGAAACGCCCATTTATACAGACCCACGGCCACCCACGAAACCACGCTTTCCTTTAAAAACACAGTGCCCAGGCCGCATACGTTATTTACCGTGGGTATGCCCAGCCAGGCGGCCGCCAGTGTGCCATACACATTGGGTTTGATAGTATAGTGAAGGATTGCATCGGGCTTCATTTTGCGATAGATCGCCCATAATTCAATGATCAACCCAAAGTCTTTTATGGGGTTGGCCCCGCGGCTGTCCATCTTTACGTCATGGTGTATACAACCGGCTTCCGTTAAAAAGTGTGTGTAATCGTCTTTGGGGGCCACGGTGTGTACTTCATGCCCCTGTTGTTGCAGCTCCCTGATGAAATTCATCCTGAAATTGTAGACATTCCAGGAGGTGTTGAGTACGATCGCGATCTTCATTGGCCAACTAATAAATCCCAAAATGACAAGTTTCGGGAGGGGGTTTTAGGTTTACGGTACTTACTGAATAGATGAGCAAGTGGCAACTCATCGTGCATAAATACATGTTGCAAAGCTAAAAAAAGTAACCCGCTGGCGCGAGACCCGCCTCAATATAAATTAAGTTTGAGGTTGCAATCGATGGAAAAAAAAGAAAACACCGCGGTATTAATAGCGCAAAGCACCTCCAAAGAGCGTACGGAAGAGGTTGATGAATACTTAAATGAACTTGCCTTTTTAGCCGAGACGGCCGGTATTACAGCGCGCAAACGTTTTGTGCAGCGCTTGCCCCACCCCGATGTGCGAACATTTGTGGGCAAGGGTAAGCTGCAGGAGATTAAAGATTGTGTCTTCGCCCAAAACATCAGTAACCTGATTTTTGATGATGACCTTACACCCAGCCAACTGCGCAACCTTGAGAAGGAGTTCAACCCTGCCAGCCGCGAGCAGAAAGTGCGCATCTACGACCGCAGCTTATTGATACTCGATATTTTTGTGATGCGCGCCCAAACCGCGCAGGCCCGCACGCAGGTGGCGCTGGCGATGAACCAATATTTGCTGCCCCGCCTGACACGCCTGTGGACGCACCTGGAGCGACAACGAGGGGGCACCGGCACACGAGGTGGGGCAGGCGAGAAGGAAATTGAAACCGACAGGCGTATTGTTCGCAATGAAATTGCCCTGCTGAAGGAAGATTTGAAGAAGATCGACAAGCAGCGCCAAACCCAGCGCAAGTCGCGGGCGAGCAACGTGCGCGTGGCATTGGTAGGTTACACCAACGTGGGTAAATCTACCCTCATGAACCTGCTGGCCAAGGCTGATGTAAAGGCTGAAAACAAACTATTCGCCACCGTGGATGCCACCGTGCGCAAAGTGGTGATTGACCAGGTGCCGTTTTTGCTCTCCGACACCGTGGGCTTTATCCGCAAGCTGCCGCACCATCTTATTGAGTCGTTCAAGTCTACTTTAGATGAGGTGCGCGAAGCCAACCTGTTGTTGCATGTGGCCGATGTGTCGCACCCGTTTCATGAAAGCCACATCGAAGTAGTAACGCGCACCCTTGCCGACATCGGGGCGGGCGATATTCCTATTCTGCTCGTGCTCAACAAAATTGATGCCTGGCGGCAACAACACCCTGCGCTTGATATTACGCAGCTTGCCGGCCGCTACCGCAACATGGGTTTTTCGCAGGTAGTATTTATGAGCGCTACCACCAAAGAAAATGCCGGGGCGCTCCGGCAACTGTTGGTTGATGTGGTACGAAAAGAACACGTAAAGATATACCCCAACATGGTGCAGCCCAACCACCCTACCGCTATGATACAGGCCGAAGCAACCGGGCGCGAGTAGCAGGTACTTTCTTTATGTTGAATTTCATATGTGCGCAGGCGGTTAGCTAGACAAGATAAATTAAAAAAATATGCAAGAACGGTGGACCGACCCGATTGACAAAATAACGAGGGACTTCAAACAGGCTTTTGGGACATTGACAATTAATGAATTGAATTGGAAGCCCAACCAGAATACTTGGAGTATCGGACAAAACCTCGACCACCTTATTGTTATTAACGGGACATATCATCCAGTAATAGAAGCCGTTAGACTAGGCACCTACAAGCTCCCTGTTCTCGCAAAATTTGATTTCATGGTTTCATTTTTCGGACGGACAGTTTTACAGGCAGTTCAAGCAGATAGAAAAAAAAGAATGAAAACATTCCCTATTTGGGAGCCAACAAAGAGTGACATAAAGGATGACATTTGGGACAGATTTGAGCAAAGTCAAATTGACTTGAAAAGACTAATTATTTCTTGTTCAGATCTGTTGGACAAAGGAATGATAATCTCCTCACCAGCAAACAAAATTATTGTATACAGACTTGAGACAGCATTTGACATCATTGTAAATCATGAACTCCGACATTTTCAACAGGCACTGGACGTTGACCGACTTCGAAAAAGACAACTACCCTAACACCATCGCTCAGCAAAGCTGTACGCAATGGCCGGGATTAACAATAGCAATTAGTTTAGAATCATCGCTTACCCCAAAAACGGGTAGCGATAGTCGCGGGGCGTAACAAATGTTTCTTTGATAGTTCGCAGCGATACCCAGCGCAGCAGGTTTACTTTGGCTCCGGCTTTGTCGTTGGTGCCCGAGCCCCTGGCGCCACCAAAAGGCTGCTGGCCCACCACCGCGCCCGTGGGCTTGTCGTTGATGTAAAAGTTGCCCGCGCTGTTGGCCAGTTTTTTGGTCGCCATGTCAATGGCATAGCGGTCGCGCGATAGTATCGATCCCGTTAAGGCGTAAGGCGAAGTTTTGTCCACCAGCTCCAGGGTCTGTTCAAAGTTTTCTTCGTGGTAAACATAAATGGTTACTACCGGCCCAAAAATTTCTTCGCACATGGTTAACGATGACGGGTCTTTGGTGAGTATCACCGTAGGCTCGATAAAATAGCCTTTCGATTTGTCGTACCTGCCCCCCGCTATGATTTCGTTGAGCGGATTTTGCCGCGCCTTTTCGATGTAGCCCGTGATGGCATCGAAGGCCCGCTCATCTATTACTGCGTTGATAAAATTGCTGAAATCTTCCGGGCCACCCATCTTCATCGATTGGAGATCGTCCAGGAGAAGGCCACGCACCTCTTCCCACAGGTTTGACGGAATATAGCACCGCGAGGCGGCCGAACATTTCTGGCCCTGAAACTCGAATGCCCCGCGCGAAATGGCGGTGGCTACTTCGCTGGCATGGGCGCTTTTGTGCACCATGATAAAATCTTTGCCGCCTGTTTCCCCCACAATGCGCGGGTAGCTGCGGTAGCGGTGAATGTTATTGCCGATGGTTTTCCAGATATTTTGAAAAACACCGGTGCTGCCGGTAAAGTGTATGCCCGCAAAGTCGGGATGGTTAAAAATCACCTCTCCGGCATCGGGTCCACTCACGTATACCAGGTTGATAACGCCCTCGGGCAGGCCTGCTTCGCGCAGGATACGCATGAACACCTGTGCGGAGTAGATTTGCGTGTTGGCAGGTTTCCACACCACGGTGTTGCCCATCAGGGCCATGCTGGTGGGCAGGTTGCCGCCAATGGCAGTAAAGTTGAAGGGCGTAAGCGCAAATGTAAATCCCTCTAGTGGCCGATACTCCATGCGGTTCCACATGCCGGGCGATGACTCGGGCTGATCGCGATAGATTTCGCCCATGAAGTAGACGTTGAATCGCAAAAAGTCGATCAATTCGCAGGCTGAATCAATCTCGGCTTGAAAAGCATTTTTTGATTGCCCCAGCATGGTGGCGGCATTCATTTCATAGCGGTAGGGGCCCGCCAATAAATCGGCAGCTTTTAGAAAGATGCCGGCGCGGTTTTCCCACGGTAGCGTTGCCCACAATTCTTTTGCTCCCAGCGCTGCATTGATGGCCTGCTCTACATGGCTTTTATCTCCTTCATGAAAGTAACCCAGTATATGCTGGTGGTCGTGCGGGGGCGCGATAGGCTTTTTGTTGCCCGTGCGCACCTCTTCATCGCCAATATACATCGGCACGTCTGCAATTTTTGCCCGCGCATCGGCCAGCGCCTGTTGCAAAGCTTTGCGCTCGGGCGAGTGGGGTGCGTATTGCAATACAGGTTCGTTCTTGGGGTGTGGAATCTGAAAAAAGCCAGTTGACATGAAGGTGGTGGTTACGTGATTTTACAGGAGGCTAAAGGTAAGCAATAATGCCTTTTTACAGTATCGCCTGCAGTTGGTGCAGGTCCGTTATTTCGTGCTGCACACGGTGCTGGTGCGGCACGCTGTGGGGATTGTAAAAGGTAGCGGTAATGCCCGCGTTTTTCGCCCCCCTCATATCCGTTTCCAGGTTGTCGCCCACCATCATGGTTTCGGAGGGCCGGAAGCCGTATCGCGTAAGCACGTAGTTAAAAATTTGCCGCGAGGGTTTTTTACTGCCCACACATTCAGACGTCACAATTTTTTTGAAGAAGTGCGCAATGCCTGACGAGTGCGCTTTGATGTGCTGCACATCGTTAAACCCATTGGTGATAATAAACAGCGGGTAGCGGCTGTGCAGGTATTGCAAGGTGGCCCAGGCGTTGGGCATCAGGTTTTTTTTTGCTGGCGACTCGGCCATGTAAGCATCAGAAAAAGCTTCGGTAAATGGCACCGGGCCCATGCCGCATGCGCTAAACACGCGATGAAAGCGCTGCTGGCGTATTACTTCGCGTGTCATGGTGCCGCGGTCGTGGGCCTCCCACAGGGCTGTGTTTACTTTCTTAAACTCGTGTAAAAACAGCTCGATGGCAGGCGCTCCGTACTGCGCGAGCGAAAAGCGATGGTACAAGTCGCGCAGGGTGTCAGCGGAGTTGGTTTCAAAATCCCAGAGGGTGTGATCCAGATCGAAGAGGATGCAGGTGTAGCGGTTCATGACTGATTGGCGGGCTTCATGTTTAATTTGTTCAGGGTGAGCTCGCGGTTGTTATACAGGGTTTGAAATATCTGTTGGTCTTTCTCCAGCAACGGGTCGCGTCTTAAAAACTGAAGTATTTGCTGGGTGATATAAAACACCTCGTCTTTAATTTGATAGAACACCCATTGGTTGAATTTGCGCGTGGTAAGGATGCCCGAGTTTTTGAGGTAGATCAGGTGCCGCGAGGTTTTTGTTTGGGTAAACTCCAGGATATTCTCCAGATCGGTAATGCACATCTCACCATTGGTCATAATCAGTTGTAAGATGCGCAGGCGCGATGTATCGCTGCAAGCCAGAAAAATCTGCGCTCCCAAATCGATATTAAAATGTTTTAACCTCATGTGGCCCGGGAAATGCAGGCAAGTTAATCATAGCCGCCAAAACCGGGCATCGCGTTTTTGCGTTGTCTTGATAAATAGTTATTCTATCTTTGAAAAATTTGCCGATGAAACAACAGCGGGTATTTGGGTGGATAGTGCTGGCGGGCTGTTGCCTGGCTTTTGCTTTTGCCCAGGGGCAGAGCCAGAAAAGGGTTATCCAGTTGTCGGGTGTAGTGATCGGTGCCGACAGCACTGCCGGGCCGCTGCCGGGTGTGCACATTTACGTGCCCAAAGCCGGCCGCGGTACGCCCACCAACCGGGTAGGTTACTTTTCTATGCCCGTGTTGGTGGGCGATAGCGTGGTGATCAGTGCGGTTGGTTACGTGCGCCAGCACTACATTGTGCCCAATCACCCGTCAGATTTTCTCACGCTGGTTATTGAAATGGTGGAGGATGTTACATTTTTGAAGGAGGTAACAATCATGCCGTTTCCCACAGAAGAAGTTTTTAAGCAAGCCGTGCTCGCGCTAAATGTACCGCTCGACCAAAACAATATTGACCCCCGTAGTCTCAATGCCGAGCTGCTCGCCCTGATGCTGCAAACCACGCCTATGGATGGCAACCTGAATTACCGGTATTACATGGATCAATATGCAGGCTCCGTGCAAGACCGTTTTCAGGCGCGCGTGAACCCGTTTCTCAATCCCATGAACTGGGCGCGGTTTTTCCGTGATCTGAAGCGCGACAAGAGCAAGAAATAGCCGATTGCAGCGCCTTTTTTGGTGCGGCCTTCAGCAGGTGATTTTATTTTGCTATAATTGCACCCGCAAAAAATGTTCGGGGTGTAGCGCAGCCCGGTTAGCGCATCACGTTAGGGACGTGGAGGTCGGATGTTCGAATCATCTCACCCCGACAAAATTGAAAGCCGACTCATCATATCATGAGTCGGCTTTTTTTGCTTTCTGGCACCGCTAATGTGAAAAAAATGAGGAGGTTTCTTTCGCCTGCCCGGGCCCACTGTCTATTTGGATCACAGACGGGGTTCATCAGACAAGCAGTGAGTTGCAATAATTTAACCTCAAGTAATTGCGTGTGTGCAGCCGCCCTGCGTATATTACCAAACGTGGAAAGCGAGGCGAAAATAATTGTGTTTTGTGCGTACGACAGTGCGATTGAGGCCAACATTGCTAAAACCAAACTGGATGCGTACGGCATTCCTTGCTTTTTGACAGACGAGCACATGGCTGCACTGTACCCCATGCTCAATTTCAAGGGCTCGAAGGTGCGCCTTCACATCTTTCAGGAAGATGAGCCCCGTGTGCGCGAGGTGCTTTCAGAACAACCCGAAGACGAATCTTTTGCCGCTTAATTTTTAATGTCTATGAGATTTGCTGACATCATCAAAAACCTGACGCAAGGCAATGGCACTGCCCGCAGCCACATGAAGAACCTGATCGAAATGGCCGCGGTAGACGGCAACTTCGATTCGGTGGAGTACGACCTGCTCAAGTCCATCGCCAAGCGCAATGGAATCTCAGAAAACCAGCTTAAGGAAATACGCGAAAAGCCAACCGCTATTGCGTTCGAAATTCCGAAAGACAAGATGGAGAAATTCACCCAACTATACGATCTGGTGCACATGATGAGCATCGACAAGACTATTCACGATGAAGAGTTGAAACTCTGTAATCTTTTTGCCATTCGTTTTGGCTACGCACGCGATAAAGTGAAAGAACTGATCGATTCTATTCGCCTGAATATCGCCAACAAGCAAACGCACCAGGAAACTTTTAAGCGCGTGGAGTGGCTGCTGGTGTAACCCTACTGCGCAGGCGCCACCAACATTACCTGCTCCCTTTCTACCACCACGGCTCCCGGTGCGGCCCCTTTGGGCTTGCGTACAAATTTTTTAGGTGTGAAAAGCACGGGGCACAGCGTGTCCGTTTTTCGTTTTGAATGGAAAGCCGCCAGTTCGGCAGCGCGCTCCACTACTTCTTTCGGAAAAGATTTACCAGCCTGGTATTTGATGAGCACGTGCGAACCGGCCACGTCTTTTGCGTGCAGCCACAAGTCTTCTTTGTAGGCATACTGCTGCGTTAGCACATCGTTGGCGGCTGCGTTTTTGCCTATCCAGATTTGGTAGCCCATATGGGTAACCTCGTGAAAGGGGAGAGCCGGCTCGGTTTTCTGTTTCTTGCGCTCAAGGCCGTGCCGGCTGGCCCACAGCCGCAGGTCTTTTAGATAGGCATGTTCCTCCAACTGCGCCAACAGTTGGTGCGCCCGCGCCACGTCAGCTTCTTTTTTACGGATGCCATCCTTCAACTTCTCTATCTCCAGGTGTTGATTTTTTGCCTTGCGATAATATACTTCCGCGTTTTTCTGTGGGCTAAGCGCAGGTTTCAGCGGGATGGTAACAGCTTGGTGGTCGTTGTAAAAATCAGCTACAGTCATCTCGCTTGCACCCGCGGCTACCGCATGCAGGTTGGCCATGATCAGGTTTGCCCAATGTGTAAAGTGCTCATCTTGTTCCACCACAGCGCAGCGCTGCCGTGCCTTGTCGGCATACACGAGGCTGGCATCTATTTGCTGCATCAGCCGTTGCCGGATAAGCCTTTTTTCTTCTGCCAGCTGCCGGGCCTGGCTCTGTTCAAAATAAAAGTCGGTAATGGCTTGCACGGGATCGGTGTACGTGCGAAACGCGTTGACGGTGGGCAGTAACGATAGACTTAACTGGCCGCTGTCAGCGGCAAGAAATATTTCTTTGTCCGATAACAGGGTGTTGTGTAGGTGTTGTACCTGCCGCGATTGTTGTTCGGCAGGCAGGCTTTCAAAGCCAATGGCGGTAAGGTAATTCCACACCGCCTTGCTGAAGGTGAAGTAATGTTGTGGCAACGCTTGCCGGTGTTGCTGAAATGCCTCGTACGAAAAGTCAATCTCGCGGTGCAGCGAAGCAGGCGTAAGCCGCAAATCATCCGCTAGCTGACTTCTGAACAAGCCTGTTACCTGGTTGCCCTCAGCCG